>Ga0207705_10002220_pt1 | contig 14990 bp, 26 predicted proteins | sample KBSC13metaG_FD_184314 | JGI IMG/M metagenome (GOLD analysis project Ga0207705, IMG submission 184314) | Corn rhizosphere microbial communities from Kellogg Biological Station, Michigan, USA - KBS C1-3 metaG (SPAdes) (version 2) | ecosystem: Host-associated > Plants > Roots > Rhizosphere > Soil ...
CCCACCACGGGACACCGAGAAAAGGGCAGGACGAGCGAAACGGAGCCTAAAGCAGGTTCCTATAGCGGCTGAAACATCGTCTACGCAAGGCGATCACGGTAAGGCACGACAAGGACTGGATTCAAGGGAGGCGACGCCGCTACGGGGCTCTGGTGAAAGTGGTATCCCACAGTGGGACACCGAACCGGAAAGCAAGGAAATTACGCTTGTCGATCTTCTGGTGTCCCAAAAAGAGGCCTCGGTGTCCCAAAAACAGGCCTCGGTGTCCCAGAATCGGGGTTCCCTAATTAAAAGAATTAAATCAGAAGAATCCCCCTTAAGCCCCCCAGAGGGGGGCACACTCCCCAAGGTCGCTGCGATGTCTGCGACCGAAGCGGAGGAGTTGCGCTATGTGAACGAGTTCAGGGCGCGATTGAAGCCGCCGTTGCCGCCACTCTCACACCTTGAGAAATCCCCCGCGAGAGGCACGACTTACCCGGACCGGCCGCAGCGGCGTAGACGGAGGCGATTGTGATGATCGACCTGATGAACAAGATGTACGAGAACCGCGGCAACTGCGTGGATGAGGACGGCGACGTCGTTGCCATGCCGACGGGTGGATTTCCGATCGTGGCAGGAGCGTGGCCCAATCGCCACCTGGGAGCGATCCAGGTCCGATGCGAGATATGCAATCGGTTCGCGGGGCTCTCTCCAAAAGGTTTGGCGATACACCGGGAGCAACCGGAGCAGCGGCCGATCTGGTGCGCTCGCTGTTGGGAAGAGCTTCTTGCGCTGGCACAGATGCAGGAGAGAAAGCCGGTGCATTGAGCGCTTCGGCGCTCAGGAGCTTAGGTGCTTAGGTGCTTAGGTGCCTGAGTGCCTGAGTGCCGAAGAGATCTTGGTTGTGAAGTTTTTGAAGTTCCTGAAATAGAGCAGCACACATCGAGCACCAGGAGCGTAGCAAATGATCATCACCGTAGCGAGTTACAAAGGCGGCGTGGGCAAGACGACCACGGCAATCCATCTCGCCGCTTTTCTCAATTCCCTTTCTCCAACCCTTTTGCTGGACGGCGACCAGACCAGGAATGCGACCTCGTGGGCGCGGCGTGGAGTTTCCGAGGACGGCACGAAGTGCTTCCCTGTCCGCGTGGCGCCGATCGACCAGGCGGCGAAGCTGGCGCGCGAGTATCAGCACATCGTGATCGACACCGGGCAGCGGCCGAGCGCGGACGATCTCGAGGCGGCGGCCGAGGGCTGCGACCTGATGGTGGTGCCGGCGATTCCGTCGGCGCTCGACACCGATGGGCTGGGTCAGACGATTCGAGCGTTGCAGAAGATCGAGGGCGCGAAGTTTCGCGTGCTGCTGACGCGCGTGGCTCCGGATGCGAGCCGCGAGGCGGCCGAGCTGCGCGAGCTGCTGGCCTCGATCGACGCGCCGGTGTTTGCGACGTCGATTCCCCGTTTGAAGGCCTTCGAGAAGGCGGCCGGCGCCGGCGTGATCGTCGACCAGGCGAAGGACCCGCAGGCCGCGCGGGCGTGGGCGGCCTATGAGGAAGTCGGACGGGAGATGCTGCGATGAGCGGCCACGAATCGAGTACAGCCATGCCGACACAGATCTCCCGCGAGGCCTGGGATGCCGCGATGTTGCTGATGGAGATCGTGGGCGACATGCTGCGCGAAGCCGGATATGTCGAAGCCGAGGGGCGAAGTCAAAGCACGGAGACTGTCGCGAAGATGGTCCAGCACGCAATCAACCGAGTGCTTGATCGGACGGTGCGGCCATGAACCTCAAGGATGCATTCGCGGGGATTCGCGAGGCGCAGGAACCTGAGAGCTTAGGTGCTCAGGCACCTAGGAGCCTAGGAGCCCAGGAGCCCAGGAGCCTGAGAGCCGAAGCACCTAAGCGCCCAGGTGCTCAGGCACCTAAGCGCCTGGGTACTCAGGAGCCTAAGCGCCTGCCGGTGCAAGGGACGGCTAAGAGTAAGCACCCGGACTTTGAGGCGGTGAAGATCTACATCCGCAGCGAGACGCGCCGGCGGGCGTTTCGCAAGTGGGAGGACGCCCAGGGCGGCGACTTCTCGGAGTTGGTGGAAGAGTTGTTGAACAGGTACGTAGGTGCCTAGGTGCTTAGGTGCCAAGGTGAAGTTCTACATGCTACCGGCGTGGTGGCAATAGGAGCCTAGGAGCCTAGGTGCCTGAGTGAACGGAGAGGAGAGCGATGGGAAAGACGAAGCGGCAGAAGGAACGGAAGCGGATGACGGTGGCGAAGGGGAAGGCCGACGAGATGGAGGCGCGCGAGGCGTATCGGCGTGCGGATGCCTGGGCGCGCAGCACGGAGGGCCGGGCTTACGGCGCGGTCTTGACCAGGCTCGATGCGGAGGCGGAGAAACCATGAGTGCGGAGCAGGCGGGTGCGGAGATCGTGATGATGGTGAATGCGGTGGTGCGGGCGCTGGTCGAGGCGCCGGATGACTCATGCGTGCTGGCGCGGTTTGAGGACGGCTGGGTGCGGGTGAATATCTCGGTGCCGCCGGACGACCTGGGCAAGGTGCTGGGGCGGTCGGGCAAGACGATCCGGTCGCTGCGGTCGATCGTGCAGGCGGTGAGCTCGAAGAACAAGGTGCGCTGCGAGCTGAATGTGTACGAGACGCGAGGTGCGGCATGAACGATGTGATCCTGCTGACGCCGCCGAATACGGCGCCGCCGGTGGAGCGGGTGTGGATGTTCGTTTCGCGCGATATCGAGGGGCGCGAGAACGTGTGCGGCTCGGTGATCGGGGAGTTGGGAACGCAGCCGCTGATTACTGGCAATCCGCGCATGCTGGAGTTGTTCAAGCCGGTTGCCGCAGAGATGGCGAGGCAGACGGCCGGGACCGGGCGGACGATCCACCTGTTGAGCTTTACCGGGAGAGAAGAGATCGAGGGCTGGCGATGAGGGTGCTCTGGCGGTGTGTGTTTGTGACCGACATTGCGGTGCTGGCGGCGCTGATCAAGGGAATTCGCTTCGCTGCGGACTGGCTGTCGCTGACCCAGGCGCGGATCGAGCAGGGATTGATCGCGGCGTACACGGTTTGCGCGGTCGGCGGTGCGTGGCCTCTATCGGTGCGTTGGACAGTGATCGCGGTACAGCTTCCAATCGCGGCGTGGATGTGGTGGATGCATCGGCGGCCGTCGGCGGCGCGCACTGTTGCGCTGTTTACTCTCGCGGGCCCAAGGGTGTTTTCGCTGGTGGTCTTTTCGCTTATCAGTGTCCCGGTTGCGTGGGCGCGGTGGCCGGGATGGGGCTTTACCCTGGCGATGAATGTGCTCTATGTGGCGATCTACTACCTGGTCTCGCTGCCCTCGGGCGGGGAACCGGGCCGGCGGCGGAAGCTGGCGCTGGCGAAGCTGAAGGAGATGTTCGGGACGAGCTGGGTTCCGGTCCCGGCGGAGGGAATGCCATGCCGATGAACGAGACCAGGACGCGAGCGGAGCATCTGGCCTGGGCGAAGGAGCGGGCGCTCGAATATGCGATTGCAGGAGACACGACCAGCGCGATCGCGTCGATGATCTCGGACCTGCGCAAGCATCCGGAGCTCGAGAACCACATGGGATTGATCTTGTTTCTCGGCGTGAGGACGCCGGAGCAGGTGCGGCACTGGATTGAAGGATTCAACTAGAGGAGAACAAATGCCAATCATGAATTACACCACTGTCGTTCCGCCGGAGAAGTCGATCGGCGAAATAACCTCGCTGCTGATACGCAAAGGCGCACGCTCCATCACCCAGGACTTTTATGACGATGGAAGAGTAAAAGCCGTCAGCTTCATCATGGCTGTAGGAGGCGTACCGACGCGGTTTGTGCTGCCCGCGAATACCACCGGCGTTGCGGGCGTGATGATGCAGGAGAAGCCATTCAATCCATCGCGTCATCGCGGGACTCGCGACGCTTATCGCCAAAAGATGATGAGCCATGCCGAGTGGGTGGCATGGCGAATCTTGAAAGATTGGGTAGCCGCACAGATGGCGTTGATCGAGTCCGGTCAGGCGCAGGCCGCGCAGGTATTTCTGCCCTATGCAACCGAAGCAAGCGGTCGAACGATCTACGAACTTTTTGTTGAGAACAATCAGAAGCAGCTAGGGAGCGGCGAGTGAGTACTAGATCACAACTAACAGAAGATCGATATGTAAAGACGCCAGTGGGCCAACTTCTCTACGATCTGGCTTTTGCTGATCGGACCGATAAGTGGCTTGCTCAAAAGCACCAGATACCGATCGCCGAGATACGCAATCTGCGAAAGAGTCCCGTCCTCGTTAACCTCCGCCGCCAGGTGAAGCAGGACATCAAGAAAGGGCTACTCAATGAGCGATAAACCGGCGGAGCACTTCTTCGTGAACGGAATTGTGGCGGCGCGGGACAAGATGCCTTATATCCAGCTCTCGAACGAAAACGGGATGATTGCGCAGCTGACGATGGCGCAGGCGCAGCAGATCGCGAAAGATATCCTGGTGATGGCGACGCGCACCGAGGCCGACGCGATGATCCTGAAGTTTTTTACGCGGTCGGACTTTCCGGACGAGGCCGCGGCGCACCTGATGACGATGTTCCGTGACTTTCGCGCGGAGCTGGACCAGGAAGGGATTGAGCGCGTATGAGCAAGCGGTGCAGCTACGTCGATCGCTCGAAGTCTCCTAATGTTCCCTGCGGCTATCTGGCCGCGGACGGCAGTCAGCGGCAGTACTGCCCGAGGCATGAGCTGCTGGTACCGGCGCTCGAGGCCGAGAAGGGGAAGAAGGCGATGACCAGGCTCAAGCGGTCATTGCAACCCAAGGCGCGGCGATGAGTTGCCGCGCCCCTGGCCGCCGATTTACCACAGGAAGCGGCGCTGGCCGATGCTGTCGAGCTTGCGGCCGAAGAAGGCCTTCTGCCAGCCCTTGCGCGGGGCTGAACCCTTCATCAGCTCGCAGCAGCGATGGCAGCTCCAGTCGCGGCGGTTGAAGAGGGCCTTGCACTGGCGGGAGTGGCGGGTTGAGCCATCGAGATTGACCTCGGGCGGGTACATGCCGTGCACGGGGTCGAGACGGAGGGGTTCGAGGTCGAGCCGGGGAAGGACGAAGCTGAGCGACTGGCGGGCATCTTCGTTGGCGCGATGGATCTCGCGCATGCGGATGCACTGCTGCGGGGTATAGCGGCCGGAGATGCGGGCCGCGGCGCAGATATCGAGCGCCTCGCGGTGCAGACGGGTGAGGGCGTCGATCGCTTCGAAGCGGCTGCGGGGTGAGAGGTTTGGGCGTGCGCTGGGGGTTGCGTTATTCTCGGACAGCGCGGGTACAGCAACACCTTGGCGGGTGTGCATGATGAGCCTCCTGGGGCTTGTTGTGCGAGCTGTGCTCGCGTTTTCAGTTGTCCGGCCGCTCCCCGTTGGCGCGGGGAGGGACGGGGCTAAGCTGCCTGGTTGAACTTGATGGGTTGAATTTTCTTCCGTCGCGCCTGTTTGGCGTGCCAGAAGTCGTATTGGTTCTGAACCTTGAACCAAATATCGGTCTGCTGCTGTCCGAGCGCCTCTGCTATCTTGATGGACATCTCGGGGGTGACAGCGGCCTTCTCGTTGAGAATGCGCGAGAGCGTATTGCGAGAGACGCCGAGATGAGCGGCAAACTCTCCAACCGTCATCGGGATGCCTTCGATAATGTCTTTGATGACAGCGCCCGGGTGGGCTGGGTTATACATATTCATAGGATTTTCTCCTCTTGATAAACCCTTCTAGTGGTAGTCCTGATAGTTGACGAGGATGGCGTCCTCGCCCTCGAATCTGAAAGTAATTCTCCAATTGCCATTGACCTTGACGGAGAAGTGTCCGGCCTGATCGCCTTTGAGTTCATGAAAGGCCCAACCCGCCACATTCATGGTGGACGCCATGACGGCTGCATCGAGCGTGGTGAGCAGCAAGTTCAGCTTCTTCGCATGCGCCGGTTGAATCCCGGCCTTCGAGCCTGTCGTGAAGAACTTTTCCAGCCCGGCGTGCTTGAACGACTTGATCATGAATCGAGTGTAATGCGTAGCGTTACACTTGTCAACAGAATAATGCGTATCCGGTAAAAAGAGTTGAGGGTAAATGTCAGGGGCGTGACGCAGGTTGTGACCTGAAGGTTGTACGGTGCCACGAAAGTCTATTGCCGAAATTGCGGGTGCGGCTTATAGTCGAATCTGCTTAGCCCGGTGGGGGCTGACTGGTGGGTTGTTCGAGCTGGAACTGTGTGGGTTTGTCGAAACTTGTACGAGTGCGCCCGGAACATCGGATCACGACGGCCTCACTCTGAGCAGGCCATAGAGCGAATGATTCCGTGCGCTTAAAACGCTTCATCACTGACTGAACGACTGCCCGCAAATCGCGGGTTTTTCTGTTTTTGGGGACTCTTGACTATGCGGAAACGCTGTCGCAGCCGTGTGCGTTCACGCGGCAAGGTTGTATTGAACGCCTATACGCGCAAGGTGGCCTACTTTGCATACAGCCAGTCTTCTCCGCGTTGGCGGGAGTGGACGTTCCGTACCAAGTCGCAGCGGGCGGCCGAGCAGCTGGTGGCGGCGGGTGAGGCGGAGCCGATTGTGCGCGAGGTGGACGGCGTGGTGCAGGTGGTGGGCTACCGCGCGCTGTCGCCGACGAGCTGGGAGCGGCCGAGCCCGGCGACCCTGACCTACAGCACCATGATGGCCGTAGGGAATGACGAGGAAGGCGCGAAGCTGTCGCGCTGGGAGCGTCGCGAGATATTGAAGTTCCGGGTGTGGCCGTTGATCGGCGATACCCGGGCGGTGGCGGTGCGTCCGCGAATATCAGCCGATGAGCGGAGGCACGCCGAGGGGTTGCTGGCCAAGGGTGGACGGCCCTGGCCGGCAGTCCCTCCAGGAGCGGCTGAGACCTCGGGAATCCTGAGCGCGGCGTGATCTCGCTGCGTAGGAAGAAGGCGGGGAAGTCTGCCGCGAAGATCGAGATTGTTTCGGCACACCCGAACCGGGCGCCGTTCGAGGGCGTCCTGACGTTTGTGGACGTGGCCAGCGATCAGTCTCCCAGTGGAGCGCGCGGGCATCGCATCATTCTGACCAGGGCAGCAGCGGAGGCGGCGATCCCGAGCCTGCTGGGCATGGCGGTTGACTACAAAGACGGCTGGGAAGGGCACGACGCGCGGCAGAAGTGCGGCGTCATTACCTCGGCCGAGCTGGTCGGGAGGGAGCTGCGGGTCCGCGGCCATCTTTACCTGCGCGACTTTCCGGAGCTGGAAGAGCAGCTGACGGACGCGATGGGGATGAGCTTCGAGCTGGCCGACGCGCATGTGGCCGATATGCGCGCCACGATCTGGAAGCTGACGCGAGTAACGTTTACGGGCGCGGCGGTGCTGCTGGCGAAGAAGGCGGCCTACCGGAAGACCAGCTTTCGCCTGGTGAACGGCCTGGCGATGGCTGCGGAGTCGCGGGCGTGACGAAGAAGGTTGCGGCGAAGAAGAAGACGCCGGAGAGACGAAAGGCTTCCGGGAAGCGACCGGCGGTGAAGAAGTCGGCTGCGAAGCGTCAGGCGAAACTTCCTGGGGAGGGTGCGAAGCCTGGTCGCGAGCAGCAGGCCGCCGGCAGCGCGGATGCAGTCTTTGCCGCGCTGCCGGCCAAGCAGCAGCAGTTTGTGCTGGAGTATCTGGGCAATGGGTTCAACGCGGCTGCCGCTGCGCGCTCCGCTGGCTATGCCAAGGGCAACGCGGACACGCAGGGCAGCCGGTTGCTGGCCAACCCGAAGGTGAAGGCGGTGCTGGCCGAGCGCACCACGAAGATCACGCAACAGCGGCAGATCACGGCGGAGGCGGTGCTGGCCGAGATCGCGAAGATGGCGTTCTTTGACCCGCGCAAGCTGTTTCGCGCGGATGGGCTGATCCCGATCACGGAGCTGGGCGATGAGGAGGCGGCGTCGATCGCGGGCGTGGAAGTGATTCAGATGAAGGGCTCGGGGCGCGGAAAGAACAAGCAGCCGGGGCCGGTGCTGAAGAAGATCAAGATCGCCGACAAGGGCATGAACCTGGAGCGGCTGGGGCGGTATCTGAAGCTGTTCACGGACAAGGTGGAACATACCGGCGTGCTCGGGGTGCAGCTAATTACCAGCGTGCCGCGGCCAACGCGCCCTGACGCCGGGCAGGCGCCACTTCGTGGGGTTCTTGACGCTTCGCGTAAGGACAAGGACTAGATGCAGACGGGGGTTGAGCGCTTCTCGCAGGACTTTCACGAGAAGATGCTGAAGATCGACTTTCGCGATCGCTACGACCCTTATCCGAAGCAGCGTTTGTTCCATGCTTCGCTGGCTCCGTTCAACTTTCTGGGCGGAGCGGCGGGGCCGGGCAAGACGGCGTGCGGGATCGTCGAGCACATGGTTGCGGCGAACGAGTTCAACCGGGACGACGCGCCGCATGTGCACACGCTGATGTTGCGGCGCACCCAGCCGAAGCTGCGGGCGACATTGGTGACGCGCTTCGAGGAGCTGATCCCGAAGGAGCTTTACCGGAGCTTCGACCGCTCGTCGCTGAAGGTGACCTGGGGCAACGGAGCGACTTCGAACTTCGGCTCGATGCAGTATGAGCACAATGCCTGGGACTGGCAGGGGCAGTGGTACAAGATTTTCTACGACGAGTTGTGCGAGTTCACGTTCGGGCAGTGGAACGCGACCTCGGCGTGGAACCGGTGTCCGGTGTCGCCGTGGTGCACGAAGGACGGTGCGGGCAATCCGATCGGGATCGGAGCGCCGTGGGTGCGGCGGGTGTTTGTCGAGCATCGGCCGTGCGACGAGATGGAAGAGCATCAGCGCCTGGCGTACAAGGCCAGCGACTATGCCTACTATCCCTGCACGTACCTCGACAACCCGATCTATGCGAAGGACCCGACGTTTCTTCGCAACCTGAACAGCTATCCCAAGGCAATCCGGGACGCGCTGATGAACGGGTCGTGGGACGTGGTCGGTGGCTACTTCTATGGCGCCTACGACGTGGCGGAGAACACCTGTCCGCAGAGCGAGTGCCAGCCCCAGAGCTGGCATAAACGGTGGATCTCGGGCGACTGGGGCTTTGAGCACTGGGCGGCGATCTACTGGCACTACATGGACGACTATGGCGTGGTTCGCACCTACAAAGAGCGCCTGGTCAAGCACCATGACCCGGAGATGCTGGCGGAGCTGGTGATCCGGGAGTCGATGGATGAGGAGGGGACGTTTCCGAAGTTCGTCTCGTTCCCGTTCTCGCACGACGCCTTCGCGGACCAGACGACGAAGAGCTACGGCGCGAATGCGAACTCGGTTGCGGTGCGCATGGGACGGGTGCTGCGGCCGTATGCGCTGCCGCTGCCGATGAACTCCGGCCGGGACAAGATCGGGCGCGAGCAGACGATGTACAACATGCTGCGCCGGCGGGTGAAGTGCGGCAAGACGGCGGATGGAATTCCGATCGAGCGGGCGAACTGGATCATCTCGGACGAATGCCCTCGGCTGATCGAGTGCATCACGACGGCGCCGCGCGATGAAGACAAGGTCGAACAGATTGCAGAGTTCCTGGGCGATGACCCGCTACAGGGCGCGGGGTACGGGATCTATCACATCCTGGGCGGACCGGGAAAGAAGCCGCGCGAGCAGCTGCTGCGGGAAGAGATCGACGCCGCACCGGACGAGCGGGCGAAGCACTTTATCCGCCTGCGGGAGACCGAGCGGCGCAACCAGATGCGAGGGCCGAAGAACTGGTGGGACTAACTTCGTTAGGGGTTCTCGACGCGCGCTGCGCGTGAAGGGCAGAGACATGGAATATAGCGATTTTGTGAAGATACCGGCGCAGTGGTGCCGCAGGTGGACTCTCGGCTTTCGTATCCAGCGGGCGGTGCGGCTGTGGCTGGGCGTGGGCGACATCCTGCAAGCGCAGGACGACTTCGGCAGGATGCAGACGGCGCGGCTGGGCCTGGTCCTCGAACAGCAGGTCAAGGACCAGCGGGAGATCAGGGCGCTGCGCGAGGCGGTGCAATCGATGCATTCGGTCCAGCAGACCCAACTCGATCAGATCCAGCGGGGGCTGGGTGCGATGGCCGCGATGCAGCAGCGCGAGAGTACCGATGTGTTGAACCGCGAGACGGCGCTTCTCGGTGCGGTTGTCGCAGTACAAGGCGCAGTTGGGGCGCTGCAGGAGACCGAGGACCGGATCTACCTTCTGCTGGAGCCGCATGCGATGAAGCTGCGCGAGCGTGCGATCCCGGTGAAGGGTTGGGACGAGGTGCAGCGGGAGAATTTGAGGCAGTTCGAGGAGAGTGCAGATGGCAAGTCCATTCGTGGGTAAAGACGGTTCGCGGCACACCAACCGCGAGAGCATGAAGCGGGCGGACGCGCGTTTCGGATCGAAGCAGACGCAACCGGCGCAGGGCGGCGACGAAGGCGAAGGCGACGACTACAACGCCGGTGCCGAGGATCAGGCCCAGGACGGCAGCGCGATGGCGGCCGAGCATGGGCCTGCAGTCGAGATCAACATGCAGCACGACCATGAGGGCGGCCGGCACAGCGTTCACGCGGTCCATCCCGATGGCCATGCGCACGATAGCCAGCATGGCAGCGCGGACGAGGCGCACCGGTTCGCGGCCCAGGTGGCCGGCGCGGGCGAGTGACCGCCGCCGCGACCCTGAAGCTGCAGAAGGTAAAGCCGGGCTATTCGCAGTCGGTGGGCGACCGCTGGCCGTGCTGCCTGCCGTGCGTACTGGGAGCACATGACAAGTGCGTGAAGCCGTGTAACTGCGCGCACACGACCAACGGATGAGGACACGATGAACTTTGATCGACTTCCGAAGATCAATTCGGACGCGAAGACCTGCGTGCGCTGGAACCCGAAGCGGAAGCTCTACGAGCTGGTGGTGGGCGGCGTGATGCTGGCCTCGATCTCGCGGCTGCGGATGTCGATCCGGGCGGAGCGGGAGAAGTTTCGCGCCCAGGTGGCGGCGACGGCGCAGGTAGTGAGGTGGAAGAAGTGATGAAGACGCAAAGAGTCAATCTCGGCGGCAAGGGATCGTTCGACGTGAAGAAGGGTGCGTTGCACGAGGACCTGGGCATACCGCTGGGCGAGAAGATCCCGGACGAGCGGCTGAAAGAGGCCGAGCACTCGAAGAACCCGCAGATCCGGCGGCGGGCGATCTCGGCCGAGGGATTCAAGCACATGAGGCACGGCGGCTAGATGGACCATTTCGTGGAAGTGAACGGAAAGGTCGATGTGCTGCAGGCGTTCTGCGAGGCGCAGATGAAGCGGGCCATGGACGCCGTGACCGACGAGCTGCTGGCCGACTACATCCGCAATCATGCGCTTTCGAGAGGAGCTGCTGTTGGCCAAGCCTAACGATGACGGGAAGCAACCGACGATGCTGGTCCCCATGCCGGACGATCCCGATTATGTACCCGGGAAGTATGCTGCGATTGATATCTCTCCTGAGCCGATGTTCGGGCCGGACCAGCTGGGGACGTACAAGACGGCGATCGCCGACCTGACCCAGGCGGTGACGCGGACGGATTCGAGCGCGTGGATCTTCCGCGTGCTGCAGGTGTGGGAGGCGCGGCTGTTCTCGCGCGGCTACCAGTTTCTGACGACGGGCAACAAGGGCATCGGCCTCTACGGCGGACCGGGCACGGCGTCGCCGTCCTCGATCATGGCGACCGGCAATGCGATGAAGCTGTTTCCGGTGAACGTCTACGGCGCGCGCCAGGACAAGATCACGGCGGCCGGATCGCGCGAGGTTCCGGGGTTGCAGTTCTCGCCCAAGGACCCGGATTCGCCTCCGGATCAGACGGCGGCGGATGAGTCGGACAGCTACCTGAAGGTGTGGCTGCTCGACGCGGGCATCAAGGGCGTGATCGCGCGGATCTGGCGGTTCTTTTATACCGATGAGACCGCGGTGCTGTGGACGGCCTCCTGGGCGGACCAGCAGCGCTGGGGCACGGAGAAGCCGGACAAGCAGGACGGCGTCGGCGTGTATGGCGCGCCGGAAGACAAGGGCCTGACTCCGGAGACGGAGATGCAGGACGATGAGACGAATGCGGCTGGAAGTGACGCTGCGGGCGTTGGAAGTGAAACGGATGACGCGGGAAGTGAAACGAATGACGTCCAGAATGACGTCCGGGACGACGTCGACGAGGAGCGGCCCGCGATCTGCGAGCTGACCAAGGCGTATGGCGTGCTCGAGTGCAAGACGCCGATCTATGCGGACGAGATCCACGACATGGGTTCGATCCGGATCGCGACCGAGGTCGATGCCGACATTCTGAAGGAGCGGTACCCCTGGATCGAGGACAAGATCGAGGCCGGGCAGTCGGTGGCGGGGTCGAGCGACCAGTACGACCGCATGGCGCGCATCAATGTGCGGCTGGCGGTGCAGAACTCGACCGCGTCGGGCGAGACCTTTCAGAATGAGGCGACGGAGACGCACGACTGGCACCGGCCTTCGAAGTATCGCCGGATCAAGGACAAGGCTGTCCGGCAGGTGTTTTACGACAACTTCCCCAAAGGGCTGCGGGTGACGCATGCGGGGTCGGAGCTGGCGTTTGTGCGCAACGAGTCGATGGACGACCACCTGGTCATCATCCACTCGAAGGAGGGCGACGGCCAGAACCGCCGGGCGATCGGCGCGAACTACCTGCCGCTGCAGAAGATTCTGAACCAGAATATTTCACTGCTCGTGAAATATTTTGTGGGCTGCATTCCGCGGCGGTTTGCGGCAGAAGGTCCGATCGACGTCACGGCGATGAATCAGCAGAGCAGCGACCCGAGCATTACGACGCCGGTGATGCTGGAGGCCGGACAGACGATCGACAGCATTACCGGGATCGAGAAGGTGCCGCAGCCGACGACCGGGCTGATGGAGTTTGTGCAGTGGCTGGTCGAGGGAGCGCCGGAGGTGATGGATGGCGCGACGCCGGCGATGTTCGGCCAGGGCGAGACCGGCACGGTGGGCGAGGCGACGCTGAACCGCGACCAGTCGCTGCAGGTGTTCTCGCAGCCCTGGGGACAGACCTGCGTTGGTCTGGCCGCGGCGGCGACCCAGGCGGCCAGGTGCGCGGCGCTGAACCGGGTGACGAATATCAGGAGCCGGACGCCGGGGCAGGGCAAGCTGACGGTGGAGCTGAGCAACCTGCAGGGCGATGCGTTGTGCGCTCCGGTGTCGCTCGAGATTCCGCAGACGCTGGCCGAGCAGGAGGCGCAGACGGCGCAGTTGGTGGAGCAGAGCGCGAACGTGGAGATCTACAAGGCCATCGTGAGCGACCCGCTGAACCTGCCGTTCTTCTCGCGGATGCCGAGCCTGAAAGGGCTGAACATTCCTGGGCTGGACGCGGTGGAGAAGCAGCAGGGCGAGTTTGAACTCCTGACCGACTCCGGTCCGATGGACAATCCGGATCTCCTGGAATGGCCGGATTATGCGACCTGGACGGCGCTGATGCAGGTTGTGAAAGATGGCGAAAGCCACCCGGAGGCGCAGACCCCAGAGGGCCAGCAGGTCCTCGCAAAAGCCAAGCAGGCACTCGCGCAGTTGGTTCCACCTGTACCGCCGCAGGTGTCGAGCGTTCCCGTGGCGCAGAACGGCAGCGAGAACCATCTGATCGAAGCGCTGGTGACGTTGGCGATGATGAACTCGGCCCAGGGCAGGAAGTACAAGAACGGCGACGAGCAGCAGCAGCAGGTCTACGCCAATCTCGAACTGCACTGGCAGGAGCACGAGGCGATGGCGAAGAAGCTGACGCCGGTGCAGCCGCTGCCGGTGAAGGCCTCGGCGACGGTGGCGATCGACAAGCTGCCGCCGAACGTGCAGGCGCAGGCGTTGCAGGCGATGGGCGTGGCGGCGACGCCGGACGACTTCACTTCGCAGGACGAGCTGGTCCCGCACGAGGTGACGGTCGAAAAAGAGGGCGTCGATGCCAACGGCGTTCCGGTGAAACAGAAGATCAGCACGGTGAATCCGGGCGGGAAGTTGAACTAGGAGACAGAGACATGGATGGTTTGGAGCTGGTTTACACGCCGCAGCCGGGCGTGATTGCGTGGATGCATGCCGAGGGCGAGGATGCGGGTGCGCTCGACCTGGACAGCGGGGACGGCGTTGACGAGGTCGTCGATGACCTGGTCGATGACGGCGCGGGCGCTGAGGATGGCGCAGACGGCGCTGAAGGCAACGGAGAAGGTCAGGACGAGAAGATCGACGGCCGCAAGGGCTCGAAGGAGTTCCGCGAGGCGCTGAAGGCCTGGGAGTCGACTCCGGAGGGCGCGAAGTTTGCCAAGCAGGCGCGGGCCGACCACTTCCGCGCGCAGGAGATCGCGACGCTCGAGCCGGGCGGTGTGACTGCCATGCGCGAGAAGTACGCTCTGCTGGAGTCGGTGGGCGGCGCCGAGGCGATCACGCAGATGCAGGAGCGGATCGCGGAGACCGACTCGGTCGATGCGGCTCTGGCCGCGGGCGATCCGAAGGCGCTCGAAGCGCTGGGGCCGGACTTCGATCCGGGACTGGCGAAGCTGACGCCGCAGATCCTCGAACGGGTGATGAAGGCCGATCCGGAGGCGTATGCCGCCGCGATCCTGCCGCACCTGATGTCGGGCCTCGCGGGATCGCCGATGGTGGGCGACCTGAACCGCATGATCGACGTGCTGCAGGCACCGCACCTGGACGAGAAGGGCAAGCTCGAGGCCGTGACCAAGCTGCTGGGCCGCATTGGGCAGTGGTTCGATGCCAACGAGAAGAAGGCTGGCCAGCTGAAGACGGCTCCGGTGGACAAAGAACGGGCGCAGTTCGAGCAGGAGCGCACGAAGTTTGAACAGCAGCAGCAGGATGCGCACTGGAACAACAACATCATCCCGAGTATGGCGCAAGCCGAACGAACAAAGTTCGACGAGCTATTGCGTCCGTATATGGCGAAGATGAAGCTGACTCCGGCCCAGAAGAATGCCGCGCTCGCAGATTTTCGGAGCAAACTTAAAGGGGCGTGCAATGCGGACAAGGATTTTGTTCGAC
>Ga0207705_10002221_pt1 | contig 14985 bp, 11 predicted proteins | sample KBSC13metaG_FD_184314 | JGI IMG/M metagenome (GOLD analysis project Ga0207705, IMG submission 184314) | Corn rhizosphere microbial communities from Kellogg Biological Station, Michigan, USA - KBS C1-3 metaG (SPAdes) (version 2) | ecosystem: Host-associated > Plants > Roots > Rhizosphere > Soil ...
GCGGAGTCCCCGCCGAGGCGAGGATCTGCTCCTCCTTCGGCGACAGGATATGCGGCGCGAGCCGAAGCGTGTCGCGGAGCCCGAACGCGAACCTTTTCTTGAGCACCGGGTCCGCGGCGATGAAGGCGTTGACCTTCTTCGCGCCGAGCGCGACGATCTCCGGATTGGTCCACGCCGTCGCCTCGCCGAGCGCGGTGAACACGTCCTGCGCCTTCTGTTTGCGCTCCTGGTTGGGAGCGACGCGACGGTCCTCGTCGGCCTTGAGCGAGGCGTAGGTATAAAGCCGCGACGTCCGCTTGTTGATGTCCGACTGTGCCACCAGCGCCTCGCGCATCGACGCGGCGCTGCGCCCCAGCGTCCCCTTCTGCGCGGACAGCCGCGGGATGAGCTTGAGCAGTGCCTGCCGCTCGGTCTCCCACGCCGCATCGCTTGGATAGAGGTCGGTCAAATCCCAGGCCGCGGCAGCCGAAGCCGTCTGAGCTATGACCACGGCGGGAACACCCGCAAGGGCTGCCACCGCGCCCGCTGAAGCGATCAATTCACGACGCGATACATGAAGCATGTGCAGCACCTCCCCACGACCAAGAAGCGGTGCATGGCACGGCTGTTTCGGCTTCGCCAGCGTTCCGTCGACGAACGGCGGTGCGGTCGCTGCCGATGCCGTCCTGCCTCCGCGGCGGCCGGCTCAGCCCACCAAACGATAACCGACCGACGGCTCGTTGACGATGGTCTGGGGATGCCCGGGGTTGGCTTCGAGCTTCTGCCGGAGGCTGCGGATCGCAACGCGAAGATATTCGATCTGGCGTTCCTGAGCCGGTCCCCAGACCGTTCGCAGCAGGTGCTCGTGCGTGAGGACCCGGCCCGGATGCTTCGCCAGCTCGGCAAGCACCGCATATTCCTTCGGGGTCAAATGCACCTTTTGTCCATCTTTCGAGACCGCTCGCTGAAACAGGTCGATGGCGATGCCGCCGACCTTGAGGGGTTCCTGCTCCGAGGCGGGGTCGAGCTCCAGCAAGTTGGAAATGTAACGTTCGAGCTTGGAGGTTTCCGAGGCAATTGCTGACAGTTGCGGCTTGTCGGCCGAACCGCCGCGCCTCAGCTCGCGTACCGAGCTGCCGATCGACTTGAGCGCCGGGGCAAGGTCCTGGCCAATCGATGCGAGCAACGCGGAACGAATACGATCGCGCTCCCGCACTGCCGCGAATTCCCGTGACTCCCGCTCGAGGAGGGCGCGTTCGAGCGCAAGGGCAACCTGATCGAGCAGGTTGTCGAGCAAGGGCAGTTCCTCATCCTCGACGGGCGGCCTCCCGTCGTCACGTGCGAGGCCGACTGCTGCCAGCGTCTTCGCACCCGACCTGACCGGGTGAAACTGCCAGTCCGCCGGCTGCATGCGGGGGGTTGCCCGGCCGGCCGGCTCGCCCGATTCGATCGTCAGAGCCGCGGCCGCGAGATCGCTAGGCGTGAGGCGGATTCCCTCGGGAAACTGCGCTACGATCCGAGGCGTGGGAACCCTTGCGATCAGTATGCCATTGCATCGAAGGAGGCGATGAAGCTCGGTGCATGCGACCCGCGCGATGTCCTCCTCGCGGCTGCAGGACAGCAGGCGTCCGGCAAAGCCGGCAATGGTCGCATTCCTGCTGGCATGGCTCGCGGCGAGGCGTGCCTGGTCGCGAACGCCCGCGGCGAGACGGCTGGTGACCAGCGCAACGAGGAGTAGGACGATGACGGTCACGACATCGCTGACACGGTCGATTCGCAAAGTATGGACCGGCGCCGTGAAGAAGAAATTGTAGGCAAGAGCCGCCGCGATCCCTGCGACGAGCGCAGGTCCAAGACCCCACATCACGGCGACCGCAAGCACCGCCGGCAGGTAGATCATGTCGACCGGCGCGGTCCCCCAGCGGGGCGCGATCCACAGGCCTACCAGCGTGGAAACGGCCACCAGCGCAATCGCGCCGGTCTGAGCCTGAATCGCCGTGGCGATCGAGCCATCGGTTCGACCTCGAATAAAGATTTGGGCCGGCGCGTCCACCATGACCCTAAAATGCGCGTAGCGGCGCAAAGGGTCGAGTACCTTCAGCATTTCAAATGCCGATGGGCGGTAAATCCACATGGAATATTTACGGGGTGAATCCGCAAATACCGCCGATGGCCACGATCGTCTCCGATGCCGAAGTTCACACGGACAATGCGGCCGTTTCGCATGGGCCCAAGGAAGCCCTGCCCAAGCTCATGCTTGGAGCGATCGGCGTCGTCTATGGCGACATTGGCACGTCGCCGCTTTACACACTGAAGGAAAGCTTTCTCGGCCCGCACCCGCTCGCTGTCGATCGATTGCACATCTTCGGGGTGCTCAGCCTCATTTTCTGGTCTTTGATGTTCGTCGTGACGATCAAATATGTGTTCGTCGCGATGCGGGCGGATAATAAGGGCGAGGGCGGATCGTTCGCGCTTCTGTCGCTGATCTCGCGCAACCTCGGCCACAAGAAATGGGCGCCCGCCCTCATAATCCTGGGCGTGCTCGCGACCTGCTTGTTCTACGGCGATGCGATGATCACTCCGGCGATCTCGGTGCTATCCGCGGTCGAGGGCCTCACCGTCACCCAATCCGGGCTTCAGCGGCTGGTCGTCCCAATCTCGATCTTCATCCTCGTTGGGCTGTTCCTGGTCCAGTCGCGCGGCACGGCTAAGGTCGGGATCGTCTTCGGGCCGGTAATCCTGGTCTACATGGCCGTGCTCGCGGCGCTTGGCGTTGCGAACATCCTGGCGCAGCCGGCAATCCTGCAGGCGTTAAGCCCCGTCTGGGCGCTGCGGTTTTTCGCGGTCAACCCCAAGCTCGCCTTCCTTGCCCTGGGCTCCGTGTTCCTGGCGGTGACGGGCGCCGAGACATTGTACGCGGACATGGGCCATTTCGGACGCCGCGCGATCGGCTGGTCGTGGCTGACGCTCGTTTACCCCTGTCTGGTGCTGAATTATCTCGGCCAAGGCGCGCTGATGCTCGGCGACCCCGGGACCGCGGTGAACCCCTTCTACTTGATGGCTCCGGATGCGCTGCGCCTGCCGCTCGTGTTCCTCGCGACAGCCGCCACGATCATCGCCAGCCAGGCGGTGATCTCCGGCGCCTTCTCGGTCACTCACCAGGCGGTTCAACTCGGCTTCCTGCCGCGTCTGCGGACCGAGCATACCAGCGAGAAGGCGCTCGGCCAGATCTACATTCCGGCGGTCAATTGGGGCCTTCTGACGATGGTCATCGTCCTCGTGCTTGGTTTCCGCGAGTCGGGCCGTCTCGCGTCGGCCTACGGAATCGCGGTCACCGGAACGATGCTCATCACGACGATCATGCTCGGCGTGCTGGTCTTCCAGGTGTGGCGGTGGAACCGAGTGCTCGCGATCGCGACTATTGGTATCTTCCTCATTGTCGACGGCACCTTTTTCGCATCGAACATTACGAAGATCCCCGACGGCGGCTGGTTTCCCCTGCTGGTTGCGGCCGTGAGCTTCACCGTTTTGACGACCTGGGCGAAGGGCCGAGCGCTGATGCGCGCGCGCCTTGAGCAGTCGGCCCTACCGCTTTCGATCTTCGTGAAGTCGACCGCCGCGTCAGTCCACCGCGTTCGCGGAACCTCGGTCTTCCTGTCCACTTCGGCCGACGTGGTTCCAGCTGCACTGCTGCACAATCTCAAGCACAATCAGGTACTTCACGAACGTGTTCTGGTCCTCAACGTCAAGGTCGAGGAAGTGCCGCACGTGCCTCCGCACAAGCGCCTGGAGGTCCACGATGCCAGCCACGGCTTCTATCGCGTGATCCTCCACTATGGCTTCATGGACGAGGTCGACATCCCGAGGGACCTCGCCGAAATCAAGGCCTGCGGCGCGCCCTTCAACATGATGAGCACCAGCTTCTTCCTCGGGCGACAGAAGCTCATCAAGTCGAAAGCTCCCGGCATGGCGCCATGGAGAGAAAGACTGTTCGCCTGGATGCTGAAGAATTCGGAAAGCGCGATGGAATTCTTCAAGCTGCCAACGAACCGCGTCGTCGAGCTCGGCAGCCAGCTGCAGATTTGACGCGCTAGCGGTTCACCGTCTCCATCCCGCGCGCATGGTAGCGCTCGCCGGCCGCCGCGCCGGGCGGGAGGATGGCGTCGAGGCGCTTCAGGTCTTCCTCGCTGAGCTCGACGTCCAGGGCGCCGATATTCTGGTCGAGATATTTGACGTGTTTTGTCCCGGGGATCGGAACGATGTCCTCGCCCTGCGCGAGGACCCAGGCGAGCGCGAGCTGCGCGGTGGTGCAGCCTTTCTCCTTGGCCAACTTCTCGACCTCTTTCACAAGGTCCAGATTCTTCTGGAAGTTCTCGCCCTGGAAGCGCGGATGGTTCTTGCGGAAGTCGTCGGGCGCGAAGTCGTTGGGCGACTTGAACTGGCCGGTCAGGAACCCGCGCCCGAGCGGCGAATAAGCGACATAGCCAATGCCGAGCTCGCGCACCGTCGGGAGCACCGCCGACTCCGCGTCGCGGCTCCACAGCGACAGCTCGGTCTGGACCGCAGTGATCGGCGAGGTCGCATAGGCCGCGCGGATGGTTCTCGGCGCGGCTTCTGACAGGCCGAGGAAGCGGATCTTCCCCTCGCCCTTCAGGCGCGACATCTCGCCGACCGTATCCTCGATCGGAACGCTCTGGTCCACACGGTGCTGATAATAGAGGTCGATCACCTCGACGTTCAGCCGCTTCAGGCTCGCTTCGCAGGCCGAGCGGACATATTCGGGATCGCCGCGGACTCCGAGGAACTCGCCGTTGGGGCCGCGCACGTTGCCGAACTTGGTGGCCAGGAACACCTCGTCGCGCCGGCCAGCGATCGCTCGGCCGACCAGTTCCTCGTTCGCGCCCCAGCCGTACATGTCGGCGGTGTCGAGGAAGGTCACGCCGCGGTCGAGCGCGTGGTGGATGGTCGCGATCGACTCCTCCTCACTCCCGCCGACGTAGAATTCGCTCATGCCCATGCAGCCGAGGCCGATTGCCGACACTTCCGGCCCGTCGCGGCCGAGCCGCCTCTTTTCGATTCCGAACATGAGCCTTCTCCTTGCTTAATCCGTGTGCACCAGCGGCGTAGGGTCCGCCTTGTTGCCGCGCTTCATGAAGAACAGCAGCGGGACGATCGCGAAGGTGATGATCATCATCAGCTTGAAGTCGTCGAGATAGGCGATGAACAGCGCCTGCTTGTTGATCAGCGCATTGACGTAGGCGAGCGCCGCGGGACCAGCGACCGGAATGGCGGTCTGCAGGATCGTCGGATCGGCGGTCGGGATCGTATTCTGCGTGATCTGCGCGGCCATGTCGGCGTGGCTTACCTGGGTCAGGCGGACGAGCTGGGTGCTGACGACCGAAATGCCGATCGACCCGCCGATGTTGCGCGAGAGGTTGAGGAGCGCCGCGCCCGTCGTCCTCGCCGTGGCCGGCAGGGTCTCGAACGCCAGCGTCTGCAAGGGCACGAAGATGAGGCCGAGCCCGAGACCCTGGACGACGCCGCTGACGATCACCGGCCGCGACGGCTGATCGATCGCGAATCCCGTCATCATGTAAAGCGACACGCCCATGAGGATGACTCCGATGCCGACCAGCAGCCGGGCGTCGACCTTGCCCGTCAACCGTCCGGCGATCAGCATCGACAGCAGGGTACCGAGGCCGCGCGGCGCGGTCAGGAAGCCGGACTGGAGGACCGAATAGCCGTAGAGGGTCTGGAGCAGCGGCGGCAGCAATGCGAGGCCGGCGAGAAGGAGGACGCCGGTCGCCGCCATGAACACCAGGCTGGTCGCGAAATTCCGGTCCTTGAACATCGCCCTGTCGAACAGCGGATGCTTCGCGGTGATGAGGTGGACGAGGAACATCCAGCCCGCGCCGATCGCGAGGCCCGCTTCGATGATCGTCTCCCAGCTCGCGAACCAGTCGTTCTGCTCGCCGCGGTCGAGGCAGAATTGAAGCGCCCCGAGCGAGATCGCCAGCAAGGCGAATCCGAACATGTCGAACTTGCGCTCGTGGGTCCCGGACTTGGGCATGAAGCGCATCATGATGAGGATGCACAGGATGCCGACAGGGAGGTTGACGAGGAACACCCAGCGCCAGTTGTAATTGTCGGTCAGCCATCCGCCGAGCACCGGCCCGAGGATCGGCCCGATCATCACGCCGCCCCCGAACAGGGCCATCGCCTGCCCGTGCTTCTCTCGCGGGTTGATGTCGAACAACGTCGCTTGGGCGAGCGGGACGATGAACGCGCCGCCGACGCCCTGCAACGCCCGAAAGAAGACCATCTCCGCGAGCGACGTCGCGGTCGCACACAAGACCGAGGCCGCGGTGAAAAGGACGACGGAGATCAGAAGGAGGCGCTTGCGGCCGACGCGGTCCGCCAGCCAGCCGCTGATCGGAAGCGCGATCGCCGAGGCGACGATATAGCTGGTAAGGACCCAGTTGATCGTGTCCTGAGTCGCGCTGAGGCTCGCCTGCATGTGCGGCAGCGCGACGTTGGCGATCGTCGTGTCGAGAACCTGCAGGAGGACGGCCGCCATCACCCCGACGGTGACGATCAGCCGCTCACCGGCCGGGAGCTCATGATGGGCGGCTTCGGCCATCGGCTTTACTTGTTTTCGAAGTAGACCTTGGCGTCCACGGACAGCCCCGCGATCATCGGCTTGTCGGGATTCCCGTCGAAGGCGATGCGAACCGGCACGCGCTGGGTCACCTTGACCCAATTGCCGTTGGCATTCTGGGCCGGGAGAAGCGAGAATTCGCTGCCGGTGCCCGCGCCGATGCTCTGGATGTGCGCCTTGAACTTCTCGCCCGGATAGGCGTCGACCTTGATCTCGGCGCGCTGGCCGGGGACCATCCGTCCGACGTCCTTCTCCTTGAAGTTTGCCTCGACCCAGGCGGTCCTGCTGTGCACCAGCGAGAGCATGCCGAGGCCCTGCACGGCCATCTGGCCGATCTGCAAATTGTCGGCATTCTCGACGACGCCGTCCATCGGCGCGCGCACCGTGGTCCGCTCGAGGTCGAGCTTCGCCTTGTCGACCGCGGCCCTGGCTTGCGCGATCTGCGGCTGCTCGCCCGGAGCGAGCGCGGCATGGGCATTGGCTGCGCGCGCCTGAGCGTCGGCGACCTTCTGCTCGGCCGTCTTCACCTCGTTCAAGGCATCCTCATAGTCGGCGCGGGTCGTGAAGCCCTGCTTCAAGAGCGCCTGCTGGCGCGCGAGCGCATTCTTCTTGATCGCGAGATTGGCCTGCTCGCCGACGATGTCGGCGCCGGTGCCCGCCGCCTGCGTCCGCAGCTGGCTCGTTTGCAGCTGCGCCGCCGCATATTGCGCCTGCGCCTGCTCGAGCGCGACCTGGTAGGGTTGCGGATCTATGCGGAACAGGACTTCGCCCTTCTTCACCTGGGCGCCGTCCTTGACGAACACCTGCACGATCGGCCCGTTCACCTGGGCGCTGACCGAGACGATATCCTGCTTGATCTGCGCATCGTCCGTCGACACGCTTTTCCCGCTGGTGAGCCAGTAATAGCCGCCCGCGACGATCAGCAGCGCGGGCACGATCAGCATCAGGAAGGTGCGCATCGCGCCCTTCTTCTCCGCAAGCTTGACCTTCCGCCTGACCTTCGGCTTTTCCTCCGCGGCAGTGCCGGTCATCGGTTCGGTTGCCATCTTATTCATTGGTTCGACGCCCTGTTCATAGCTGCGCAGCGGCCGGCATTCTCGCGCACCTCGGCGAGCACCCGGCGAGTGATTTCGATGTCTTTCGGGTCGATTCCGGCAAACGCCTGGCCGACCAGCTCGGCGCCAACCGCCTGGAGCTTTTCGATCAGGGGCCGCGACTTTTGAGTGAGGTTAAGCCGCCACGCGCGCCGATCCTCGGGGTCGCGCGTGCGCTCGACGAGCCCGCTTTCCTCGAGCCGGTCGACGATCCGGCACAAGGTAATCGGCTCAAGGTCGAGAAGGTCTGCCAGATCGACCTGGCGAAGGCCGGGCTTTCGAGTCAGCTTGAACAGCACTTTCCACTGCGCGCGCGTGACTCCAAGCCCGACCGCCAACCGGTCGAAGGCCTTGCGCAGCGCATGCGCCGTCTCTCCGATTTCGAAAGGAATAGTTTCCATCGGCAACGGGATATAATAAGCCTACTTATATTAAGCAATGCCCGAACGCCGGCTTTGTTCCCGTTTCTGATATGGGTCAGGGACTCGGCCCCAGCGGAGAACGGAACAATGCTTTTTGCCTGGATCGGCTTCATCAAGCCCGGAAGCGAGGTCATCCCGCAGGAGATCAACGTTGAGGCCAACGAGTTCCTGAGCCAGCCGTATCTCAGGATCCAGTCGGTCGGCCCCTTACGCGACGAGAACGGCCGCCGCGCGGGCATGATGATGCTGTTCGAAGCCGACAACCGCGCCGCCGCCCAGGCGCTGGTCGACAACAGCCCCTACAAGCGCGCCGGGATCTACGAGCATTATCACCTCTTCGAATATCGCGACGAGGTCGGGTGAAGCCTCTTGCGCCTTTACGTCATCCCGGACTTGATCCGGGATCCATCTTTTCCTTCGGAGAGAGTGTCGCCCCGGCCTTTCGGCCGTGCGCTCCAGCCGTACGCCAGTCCCCCGGACTGGCTAGGCTGGAGCGGGTAACGGGAATCGAACCCGTGCGTTCAGCTTGGGAAGCTGACAGGCTACCATTACATCATACCCGCGCCCGTCCGGCGTGAGTTAGGTCCCCCGCAAATTCCAGTCAACGAGTCGGCGGAGTCGACGCCCTACTTTCGGCCGCGTTCGCCCCCCGAACGGGCCGCTGCGCCATCGCCCGACTGCCACAGGATGAATGTCGCGACGTCCGCGTAGAGCTGATCCGTCTGCGTCTTGGTCGAGCCGATGCCGTGGCCCGCTTTCTCATCGATCCGCAGGAGGACCGGGTTCGGATCACCCGCGGCACGAAGGCTCGCCGCGAGCTTGGCCGGCTCCCAGCTCGACACTCGCGGGTCGTTGAGGCCCGTCGTGATCATGATCGGCGGATATTTGACGCCCGGCTTCACATGCTGGACCGAATCCATCGCCAGCAGATTCCTGAATCCCTTCTCGTCCTTGATGGTCCCGAACTCCGGGATGTTGGGCGGTCCGTTCGGGCTGAATTCGGAGCGGATCGTGTTGGCCGCGGGGACCATGTCGAAGACACCCGCGAACAGGTCCGGCCGTTCCTCCATCGCACGCCCCATGGTGATACCGCCGGCCGAGCCGCCGATGATGAACAACTGGTCCTTGGTCGTGTAGCCGGCGGCGATGAGCTGCTCCCCGCACGCGATCAGGTCGCGCCAGGTGTTGGGCTTGTTGGCGTCCTTGCCGCCGAGCCGCCAGGCCTCTCCGAGCTCGCCGCCGCCCCGCACGTGGCACACGGCATAATCGATGCCGTTCGGCAAGGTGACCATCGGCCGCGTGCCGAAGGCCGGGAATTCCGAGATGCCATAAGATCCATAGGCCATCAGCATGACGGGGCGCGGATGCTTGGCGTCGCGGGCGGTGACGAAGCTGAGTGGCACCTCGACCCCGTCAGCCGCCTTGGCCTTGAGATCGAGCGCTTCATACAGGGAGGGGTCGAACCCGACGGGCGCCTTGCCCAGGCCCAGGTCCGAAAATCCCTTCGCCGGATCATAGGCCACAACCTTGGGCGGCACCGCCCAGCTGTCCAGGATCAGGTTGACTCCGGGATAGCGCGGGTCCGCTGAAAGCTCGTCGATCGAGCCCTTGAACGGAAGCTCGACAATTTGCTCCGGCCCGCCATCCAGCGGGATTCTGATGAGCTGCGAATAGACGCCCCTGCGGGCACGAACGTACAGGCCGTCGGCAGCGGCCGCGATCCCCTCGATCAATCGATCGGGGCGCGCGGCGATGACCTCCCTGGCAGCGCTGATCGGCTCTCCCGCATTGAGCGCGAGAACCTTGAACGTCGGTGCGTCCTTGTGGCTCATCAGGAAGATCCGGCTTCCTGCGACAGCGATGTTCGTCACGTCGTCATCGCGCGCGACGAGCGCCTTCCACGGCGTGTCCGGCCGGCCGGCTTCGGCGACTGGCGCAGTCCAGACTGCGATCTCGTTCTGAACGCCATTGACGTTGAGGGCCAGCGCTATGGGCGCGCCGGGCACCGTGACGATCGCGGGAAATTCTTCGGGCTTGAAAGGCACTGCCGGTGAGATTCCGGTACCGAGCACGGGCACCGGCGGCGATTTGAAGTCCCACAGATAATCCTTGGCGAACTTGTACTTGTCCGTCTCGGGTGCGCCAGGCTTGAGCGGAGTCAGGAGATTGACGAACAGGCCGCGGTCGTCGGGCTGCCAGTTGACGATGCCGAACTGCGCATTGGGGACGGGCCCCGCGATTCTCGCCCCGGTCGCCGCATCATAGACCCACAACGAGGCATCCTCGGAGCCGCCCTCGGAGATTCCGACCGCGACCCTGGTCCCGTCGTTCGACGGCGTGAAATAATTGATGGCGAAGGGGTCGCCGCCATTGGCGGCCCGGATTGCCGCGACGTCGACAATCTTTCGAACCCGGCCGTCGGGATCGCGAACCATGAGGTCGTAATTGTCCGAGCCCGCGCTTCGCTGTTCGTAAAAGGTGCGGCCGCCGCTCCGAGTGATCGAAGTGACGACGTCCATCGATCCGGTCATCGCGCTGAGCTTGGCGAGGATTTCGTCGTGCCGCGGGAGCGCGTCGAGCACCGAGCGCGTGTAGCGCCCTTCCGCCTTCATCCAGTCGGTGACCGCAGGGCCCTGCTGCTCGAAATAGCGATAGCGGTCGGTGACCTTCTGTCCGAACAAGGTTTCCGTGACGGGCTTCGCGGGGGGAACCGGCGGCCTCGCGACTTGCGCCGCAAGGGCCGGATTGAATGCGACCGTAGCGAAAAAAAAGACGATGACCTTCTTCATGCCGATTCCCCCTGCTGAACTGCAGGGATGTCACACAGCAATTCGCAATCAGCAACTTCCGATCAACGGACAGGTCATTGACGAAAATCAAATCCGCAGCCGACCGGGCCGAGCTTCCCCGCACAGTTCACCCAACCATTCGCAAGGCCGCGCGTTACCGCTGAAGCAAGGAGGCATCGACAATGGCGCAGACCGCGGGCGATATCCTCGTCGAAACCCTGATCGACTGGGGGGTCGAGGTCGTGTTCGGAATCCCCGGCGACGGAATCAACGGCGTGTTCGAGGCGCTTCGCACGCGGCAGGACAAGATCCGCTTCATCCAGGTCCGGCACGAGGAAACCGCCGCCTTCGCCGCCTGCGCGTACGCGAAGTGGACCGGTAGGCTGGGGGTCTGCATCGCCACCTCCGGGCCCGGCGGGATTCACCTCCTCAACGGCATCTACGACGCCAAGCTCGATAACCAGCCGGTGCTCGCCATCACCGGCCTCCAGTACCACGACCTTCTCGAGACCTTCACCCAGCAGGATGTGGCGCTCGACAAGCTTTTCATGGAGCCGTGCGCCTACAGCGTCCGCGTGATGGGACCAGAGCATGTCGAGAACGTCACCGAGCTCGCCTGCCGGATCGCGCTCGGCTACCGCCAGCCGACGCACATCAGCATCCCCGTCGACATCCAGTCGATGCCGGTGTCCAAGAAAGAGCGCTCCAAGCGCAACATTCCGCATCATGTCTCGAACACGATGGCGAGCGGCGGACACTGCCCCGACGCCCGCGAGCTTCAGTACGCCGCCGAAGTCCTCAGCGCCGCGAAGAAGCCGTTCATCCTCGCCGGCCGCGGAGCGCTCGGTGCCCGCGCCGAGCTCGAGGCGATGGCGGAAAAGCTCAAGGCGCCAATCGGAATGGCGCTTCTCGGCAAGGGTGCGATTCCCGATCGAAGCCCTTACGCGACCGGCGGAGTCGGGCTCTTGGGCACTCGCGCCTCGCAGGAGGCGTTCCAGGGTTGCGACACGCTCCTCATCGTCGGCTCGACCTTCCCCTATATCGAATTCTACCCCGAGCCCGGCCAGGCGCGCGCGATCCAGATCGACCTCGATCCCAAGCGAATCGGCCTCCGCTGTCCGGTCGAGGCGGGGCTCGTCGGCGACAGCCGGGTAACGCTCGCCGCGCTCCTCCCGCTCGTCGAGGAGAACAAGGACCGCAAGTTCCTCGATACCGCGCAGAAAGCGATGAAGGACTGGCGCGAACTGATGGACGAGCGCGGCACGCGCCGCGACACGCCGATGAAGCCGCAGGTCGTCACCCACGAGCTCAACAAGCTGCTCGACGACGATGCCATCGTCATCACGGACAGCGGCACCGTCACCAGCTGGACCGCGCGTCACATCGAGATGCGCGGAGAGATGATGTTCAGCTGTTCGGGCACGCTCGCGAGCATGGCCAACGGCCTCGGCTATGCGATTGCGGCCGCGGTGGCTTTCCCCCGGCGCCAGGTCGTCGCGGTTATTGGCGACGGTGCCGCCGCGATGCTGATGGGCGACCTCGTCACGTTGAGGAAATATGGCCTCGACAACGTCAGGCTGGTCGTCATCAAGAACGACGCGCTTGGCCAGATCAAGTGGGAGCAGATGGTCTTCCTCGGCAATCCCGAATTCGGTTGCGAGCTCGAACCGATCGACTTCGCTGCGGTGGCCCGCGGCTGCGGTCTCGAGGCCGTGACGATCGAGGACCCCGCGACTTGCGGCGACCGGCTGCGCGAGGCGATGCAAGCCAACGGCCCGTTCCTCGTCGAAGCCGTGGTCGACCCCAACGAGCCGCCGCTTCCGCCCAAGGTCGCGCCCGACCAGGCCATCCACCTCGCCGAAGCGCTCGCGAAAGGCACCTCCGGCGCCGGCAAGATCGCGAAGACGATCGCGAAGGACGTGGTTCGCGAGCTGGTCTAGAGACCGCCGTCGACCGGTTCGAAGCCCGCCTCGCGAAGCCGTTCGGCAAGCTTGTCACCGGTGCGCCGCGCGAGGTCGCCGTCCTCCGACCGGATCACGAAGTTCGATCCGTAGCGGCCGTCCCTGAAGAACGGGTAGCTGCCGATCGCGACCCCCGGGTGCGCCTCCTCGGTCTCGCGCAGCAGGTCAGCGACGTCGCTCTCCGGCGCCCGGGCTCCGACCGTCACCGAGACGACCGGCCGCCCGCCCTCGAGCTTGCCGGTCAGCGCCTCGAGCATGCTCGCCGCGATCCCCGGCACGCCGGCGAGAATATAGACATTGCCCATCCTGATCCCCGGCGCTCCCGAGCTCGGGTTCTTGAGCAGCTCGGCGCCCTCGGGAGTCCGCGCCATCCGCATCCGCGCCTCGGTCAGCCCGCCCGGCCGGTCGCGGTAATAATCCTCGAGGATCCGCCGCGCTTCGGGATGGACGATCACCGGCACTCCGAACGCCGCCGCGATCGCGTCGACCGTGATGTCGTCGTGAGTCGGGCCGATCCCTCCGGTCGTGAAGAGATAGTCGTGCGACGCCCGAAGCGCATTGACCGCTTCCCCGATGCGGCCGCTGTCGTCCGGCACGATGCGCACTTCGGCAAGGCGGATACCATGATCGTTCAGCCATGTGGCAAGCTGCCCGACATTCTTGTCCTGAGTCCGCCCCGAGAGGATCTCGTCGCCGATCACGACGAGGGCTGCGGTCCACTGCCGCGACTGGTCGGTGCTGTTCGACATCGCCAGCCCCCGTGCCTATGTTAGCGCCATGACTCAATATGTCTCTGTCGCCGCCGACGACCGCGTCGAATCCCGCAACGGCGTCATCAAGCTTCACGGCCCCGAAGCGTTCGAGGGCATGCGCCGCGCCGGCCGCCTCGCCGCCGAGATCCTCGATGCGCTCGCGCCGCACGTCGTCCCCGGAGTCTCGACGCAGGAGCTCGACGATGTCGTCTATCGGATGACGGTCGAGGGCGGCGGAGTGCCCGCGACGCTCGGCTACCGCGGCTACACCCGGAGCTGCTGCATCTCGATCAACCATGTCGTCTGCCACGGAATCCCGAGTGCCGAGCGCGCGCTCAAGGACGGCGACATCGTCAACATCGACGTGACCCCGATCGTCGACGGCTGGCACGGCGACACCAGCCGCATGTATCTGGTCGGAAACGTCGGCATCAAGGCGCGCAAGCTCGTCGACACGACCTACGAATGCCTGATGCTCGGGCTCGAGCAGGCGAAGCCGGGCAACCACCTCGGCGACATCGCCAACGCCATCCAGACCCACGCCGAGGCGCGCCGCTACAGCGTCGTGCGCGACTTTTGCGGGCACGGCGTCGGGCGCCTGTTCCACGACAGCCCCGAAGTCGTCCATGCCGGCCGCCCCGGCACCGGGCCGGAGCTTCGGCCGGGGATGATCTTCACCGTCGAGCCGATGATCAACATCGGCCGGCCCGACGTGAAGGTGCTCGACGACGGCTGGACCGCCGTCACCCGCGACCGCTCGCTCTCGGCCCAGTTCGAGCATTCGATCGGGATCACCGACGCCGGCTGCGAGATTTTCACGAAGAGCCCCGGCGGCCTCGATCGGCCTTACCACTAAGCTCCTCTCCATCGCGCAGCGATGGGGAGGGGGGACCATTGAACGAAGATTCAATGGTGGAGGGGTCGGCCGCAAACCCCTCCACCACTCGACTTCGTCGAGCGGTCCCCCTCCCCAGCCTGCGGCTAGGGAGGAGCACTCAACCGTTCGTCGGCTCGTCGAAATTGAGTCCGCTCCGCCTTGACGGCGGCGCCCATCCCCTTGATCACACGCGGCAAATCCGGGGGGAAGAATGCTCGAAATCCAGAACCTGTCGCATACCTATGCCAACGGCACCGTCGCGCTCGACGACGTCAGCCTGTCGATCCCGCGCGGCATGTACGGCCTTTTGGGGCCCAACGGCGCCGGCAAGTCGACGCTCATGCGGACGGTCGCGACGCTCCAGCAGCCGACCGCGGGCTCGATCCGGTTCAACGACATCGACGTCCTCGCCGATCCCGATCGCCTGCGCCGGACGCTCGGCTATCTTCCGCA
>Ga0207705_10002223_pt1 | contig 14980 bp, 15 predicted proteins | sample KBSC13metaG_FD_184314 | JGI IMG/M metagenome (GOLD analysis project Ga0207705, IMG submission 184314) | Corn rhizosphere microbial communities from Kellogg Biological Station, Michigan, USA - KBS C1-3 metaG (SPAdes) (version 2) | ecosystem: Host-associated > Plants > Roots > Rhizosphere > Soil ...
ACATTCTTTACTCTCAAAAAATCTGAATTAATAAGCCATTGTGTGGAGTTTATAGTATTGTTGTTAAAGAGCTCATAACTTGCCCTCGGCATAATCGCATTCGTATTTGCAGGTGTCCAACGGTCAGTAGCTCTCCAATTTAAAAAGTTGCCTAACGAGTAACTCATTACCGGAAAATAACCTCCAAAATATTGTTTGGCATCTGCTTGTCCCTGCAAGAGTATGAACAGGTCAAATCCCTTGTACCTCAGGCTGGCATTAAATCCGAAGGTCATCTGCGGAATATTCGTTTGATCTTCCAGAATCTGGTCGCGTGAATCAATGGTTCCATCATGATTTATATCTGCGTATTTAATGTCACCCGGTATTGTGCCCGGCAGGTGCGGGATGGAATTAATATCAGCCTCATCCTTGAAAATTCCAATGGCTTTATAGTAGAGACCGGCTCCTATTGGATGGCCTTTAGCGAGCTGATAAGTTTCTAATCCGGGTTGTGCGTTACCATAAATAACCTTATTCCGGGCAAAAGCAAGATTTCCGGAAATGTTGTATTGAAGCTTGTGTTGATTATTGGTATGGCTGAGTATCAGTTCAAATCCATTATTTTCAACAATTCCAATGTTTTCATCCGGCAATGTTAAACCGGTATAACCGGGGACAACTGAAGCTGCTGTAGTTAAAATATCCGATCTTCTGGTTTGAAAATAATCAAAGGTAACACCCAAAAGGCCGTTCCACAATGTTGCATCTAATCCAACATTTCCTGTTTTTGCAGTTTCCCAGGTAATATTTGGATTGGGAACACCTGTTTGCACCAAACCAATAACATTGCTCCCTCCTATTACGTAGTTATTACCATAACCATAAGTAGTCAGATACTGAAAAGCATTTACCAGATCATTACCCATTACGCCGTATGAGGCACGAAGCTTAAGCTCATTTATGAAAGTGTACTTTTCCATAAAATGCTCTTCAGATAACCGCCAGCCAGCAGACGCACTTGGAAAATATCCCCACCGTTTATTTGCAGGAAAATTTGGAGATCCATCGCGCCTCATAGTAAATTCAGCTAAATATTTTCCGGCATAATCATAATTAATCCTTCCAAACTCACTTTGCCGCGCAGTCTGTGAGGCGGAGCCATTGTTCGACTGTTGGCTGGGGTCGCTGCTACCGGCAAATATTTGTGGTAGTACAGTTGATGGAAAATTACTTCTATAGGCTTCCACAAAGTTACTATGTGTTGAGGTTTGTTCGTAACCTAACAATGCTTTTACACTATGCAGGCCAAATTTTCTCTCATAATGGATTTTGGTGGTTAAATAAAGCAAAGAGCCAAGTGATATATTATCATCCAATGTCGCCTGGTCCGTCCCTACTCCTGAACGGCCTTGCGTTAATGCACCTGTAGCAGGATCTTTGTAATAGACGTAGTCGGGTTCCAGGAAAGTTTTTACAAAGGTATTATGGGGATCATAACTGCCGCTACCTTCTACAGATAAGCCTTTTACCCAGGGCAAGTCCCAGTTTATATACCCGGTGCTTTGAAATGTATTTACCTTTTGAGTTTGGTATCCGGCATTATCATTTACCCAGTTCAGAATATTTTCACTTCCTCTAAGCGGTTGAGGATCTTTAGTACCTGGCCAGTATGGCTGCCAGTTAGGCTGATAAAGAAAAATATGACTGTTAAGTTCGTTTGCGCTACGATAAGGGGCATCTGTAGTTGGGTAATGATTATTATCTACCCTGCCTGCTAAATTCACTCCTACCTTCAGGTTTTTCGTCACCTGGGTCTCAATATTTGCCCTAAGATTGTATTGTTTTATATTTTCGGTACCAAAGTTATATTGGCCGTCCTGGTAAACCTGGCCAAACGACAAGAAATAAGTTGTGCCATTTTTACCACCTGAAACGGATACATTAGCTCTATGTTGCGGAGTCCAGTTCCTGACAATAAACTTATACCAATTTGTATTGGGATAGTTAGGATCATTCCCGCCCTTGTATTTGTCTAAATCGGTATCCGAATATGCCGGAGCCAGGTTCTGCTGAGCATTGATCTCATTGGATACCTGCGCAAAAGTATATGAGTTAGCCATAACAGGATTTCTTGTCGGCTGGCTTAATCCTTCATTATACAAAAAATCAATTTTAGGAGAACCCTGCTTACCCTTTTTTGTAGTTACCAATATAACCCCGTTTGCCGCCTCCGCGCCATAAATTGCAGCGGAAGCATCTTTCAAAACAGAAATGCTCGCTATATCATTTGGATTAAGTTGTCCCAGCCCTCCTCTTTCTACACCATCAATAATAACAAGTGGAGAGGTATTACCTGTTGTACTCATACCTCTGATTAAAATTGACGGATCGTCTCTTCCCGGCTCACCCGTTGGAGAATTTATAATCACTCCGGGTAATTGCCCTGCAAGCGAGCTGGCTACATTGATAGCAGGGCTTTTAGTAATGTCGTCCCCCTTAACTTCAACTACAGATCCGGTTAGTGTGGCTTTCTTTTGTGTACCATAACCGACTACGACTACGTCATTACCCAATGTAGCTTCAATTTCCATTACCACAATAAGCTCCTGATTCTTCTCAATTGTTATGCTTTTTTTACGATATCCGATTATAGAAAACTCCAGCACATCGCCGGTATTTGCATCAATACTAAAACTACCATCGGCAGCTGTACTCGTTCCTTTCTTTGTTCCTTTTACAATTACTGATACTCCGGCTAAAGGATTCCCATTTTGATCTTTTACAGACCCTTTTATATTCAAAACAGGTGGCAGCTGTGGCTGAAAAACCACGTCTGCATTTTTGCGTTTTACTGTAATGGCATTATTTTCTACTGAATAAGTAAGAGGAGCATCTTTAAAACAAATAGCCAGCACTTTTTCAAGTGGCATATCCTTTACCTGGATATTTATCCTCCCGGCTTTATTCAGTATTTCATCTTCATAAAAAAACTGGTAACCCGTCTGTTTGTGTATCTGCTTAAAGACTTTTTGCAGCGGTACATTTTTTTCTGACAGGGTGATGTTTTGCGAAAATCCCGTCGCGCTTACCTCCAGGCAGGCCGACAGTAATAAGATGGCTGTGAGTTTCATTACTAACCAATTTTGTTTTCGGAAAATGAAATTAAAATCCTTTTTCAACTCTTTGCATTTCGTGATTAACGACATTTTTGTTGAAAATTTCCAATCCCCTTTTTGCATTAAACTTGGCGGGATTAGAGTTAAGTGTGCCCTTGATTGCATAACTTTGTTTTTTGGGTTAAAAAATAGTAAGTCATTCCAATGATTGTTATAATTAAGTTGACCCAAATTCACTCCGCTTCGGTTCGCTCCCGAAGCGGATTCTTTTGAATCAACCGGTTTCAATGTGGTGGCATATCAGTTTTCTGCGTTCAGCTAATTAGTTACATCACAGTTATATTTCTGCCTTCAATCTTAAACTTTATTCCCGCCTGTTCCATTATTTTCAGTACTTCAGATACATTGTTGTTACGGCTCACAATTCCTGAAAAATGTTTGTTGCCTGGCTTTCCCTGGTAAGTTACCGATACATTATACCACCTTTCTATTTGCTGCATAATTTCGGGAACAGTGAGGGTATTAAAATTGAACCAGTTATTTTTCCAGCTCATTATTTCATCCAGGTCCACTTCTTTATTTAATTCCATTTTCCCTTCAGCATTTATTTCAGCTTGCTGGCCAGGTTTTATGTTGAGCGATTCGTTTCCGGGTCTTTCAACTTTTACAGCCCCTTCGAGAAGTGTTACTTTCAATGAATTTTCATCATCATAAGCATTCACATTAAAGTGTGTTCCCAGCACCTGAATTTCTACACCCTTCCTGTCTGCTAATGCGGAAGACACTGATACGATGAACGGCACTCTTCCATTTCCTCCTTTAAGGGTTAATGGCGCTACCTGAAAATAGGCCTCACCTGTTATTTCCACTTTTCGTTCTTTTCCTGGAAATACAGTAGGATAAGTAATAGATGAAGCCACATCCAGCCATACTTCGCTGCCATCTGCCAGAATCAACTGCACCGGCTTGCTTCCTTTAGGCACTGTTAGCGTATTATATTGAATTTTTGTGGCTGAATTATTATCAGCGTCATAAGTGATCTGGCCATTGTTCAGTTTAGACACAATTGCATTTCCTTGTTGGGCCAGAGGTCCGTTTGCCACACTATCAAGCACAATAGTTTTGCCATTACCCAGCGTCAGTATGGCCTTATTCGTAGCAGGAGCTGTTACGTCATTTGTCAAAACGTGTTTATGAACTTTTGCAATTGTTGTGGCTGGTTTTATTTTATTTAAAAACAAAAAATAAGCGCTTGTAATGCACACAGCCACAACCGCGGCGGCCGCCACCCGAAAGAAAGGTCTCTTATAAAAAGGTATTACTCTTGCACGCGGATTCAATTTATCCCAGGTGCGCTGATAAATCTGTTCTTTTATTTGTAATAGTTCTTCGGAACCGGAAATATCTCCACTTTCATCTATATCCTCATACCATTTTTCTACCTTTCTTTTCTCTTCAAAAGAAGGCATACCAAAAAGGTATTTATATAATAACCGGATTCCTTTATTATTTTTCAAGCAATCTTTTTTTGTTTTTAAGAGCCAATAAAATGATAACCGGACTCTGCATCACTAACTATATACCTGAAAAGGGGTTTTCGTACTAGTCTTTAATGAAATATTTTTTGAGATGTTGAAATAAGTTTTGGTATGGTCAATTTTCAGTCATTACAATAGGAAAGTAAGCAAAAAACTATAATGGGATAGCTTTTCACGCAAACGTTTCAAAGCATTTGTAAGCGTGTTTTTGACGGTTTGCTCAGAGATATTCAATCGTACCGCTATTTCGGCTATTTGCAAATTTTCAATCCGGCTCAGGCGATAAATTTCCTTCATCCTTTTCGGTAATTCATCCACTTCTCCGGCAATGGCAGATTGTAGCTCTTTATACTGAAGGAGTTCCTCGGTAGTAAGTTCAGAATGTTCCAGTTTGTCTGCCGACAAAGGCACTTGTATGCCTTTTTTCGCTTTTCGGTAAACTTGTTTAATGATGTAATACTTGAGAGCAGTAAAAAGATAGGGTGAAAGAGTTTCATCAATCTGAATCGTTTCCTTATTACGCCAAACGCTTATAAAGACTTCCTGCACAGCATCCTCTGCATCGGCGCTGTTTCCAAAACGGAAAAAAGCTTTTTTATACAGTGCTTCCCAATAACGGCTATACAGAATCCTGAAACCCGCATGTTCATCCGCAGTTTCCAATAATGTCTTATCTGATAAATTTTCTAACATGAAAGCAGTAAGTTGTATTGACCATTCTTAAAAAGTTTACAAAATCTAATAATAAAAGAGCCATGAATCTGAATAACGAAGTTAACGCTAAATAAAGATTGGGTATCCTCTCTTTTTTATCCGGATTCCGGCACATCTGATATTCTGAGAAACGATCCATAACCTGATCTTTGAGATTATTTGCCGGCTGTACATTAATTTGTGATGACATAATACTGGTTGGTTTAGTGGGGAATAAGGTACCTCTGCTGTTGGTTTCAAGTATAGATACTCCCTGTTTAAAGGCAGGATACTCCCGGGCATAGCCCTATCAAATCCGGGTAAGTCCGGCAAATGCAATAATCGCCTGTGCCAAGAAAACATTCAATGAAAGACAAAAGAAGCTAAAGCGCGTTATTTCTAATCAAGTATACCATACCAATTCATATCAAACCGTAGCAATCTGAACTTCCCCCTCCCAAAATAATTTAATTTAAATCATTTCAGGAGGGTTTTTAATCAAGCAGAAATTCGCGAACCTCGTCTTCACCCATTCCTGTGAATTTGCAAAACTCTTTGACGGTTACAAAAGCGTCTTTTGGCTTTTTGTTTTGCTGACGGATGCGCTGCAGCAGCTTCCGGGCTGCCCTGATTTTTCTGCCTGTAATATTTTCCACATCCTTTGCATAGATCACGATGCGTTTCGGCATCTTTTTGGGCAAATTCTGCATAATATCCAGGGCCTTTTGGGTCCTTTCCGGTCCTTTGCGGCACGGATGACACTCCGGATTTCCGGGAATCAATTTACAAAGCTAATCTTGTTCTGCAATTGCGCAAACATCATGATGAAAGGCTTTCACAGGATGTGCCTCCAAACACCCTAATTTATTTTATCACATTTAAAAAATTAAAATTATGGCTCAACAAAAAGGAATTCTCCCCGTAAAAGGTACGATTGGAAATCTAACCTTTTATAAATCACAAGACGGATACCTGGTACGCGAAAAAGGAGGCGTAGATGCCAAGCGCATCGCCTCTGATCCTGCCTTTCAACGCACCCGGGAAAATGGTGCTGAGTTTGGAAAGGCCGGCAAAGCCGGTAAATTATTGAGAAACGCTGTGAGGGCATTGGCCCAAAATGCATCTGACAGTAAAATGGTCAGCCGCCTCACCCGGCAAATGATGCAGGTCATTAAAGCCGACGCCGTTAACCCACGCGGCCTACGCAATGTAATTGACGGCGAGGCGGAGTTACTCCAGGATTTTGAATTCAACATCCAGGGGAAATTATCCACAACCCTATATGCGCCTTATACGCCTTTTATTGACCGCATTACCGGCACATTATCAGTAGAGGTACCGGCTTTCATACCGGAAAATATGGTTGCTGCACCGGCAGGAGCTACCCATTTTAAAATCAATGCTGCAGGAGCGGAAATCGATTTTGAAGGTAACAGCTTTGTCGTGCAGACGCAGGGCAGCGATGAGCTGCCGCTGGATAATGTTCCTACCAATGCGATAACCTTGTCTGCTGCAGTTACAGCAAACAGTACACATCCGCTGTTTCTGATCTTTGGTATTGAATTTTACCAGGAAGTAAATGGCTCCATGTATCCTTTGAAAAACGGTGCCTTCAATGCGTTGTCTGTTGTACAAGTTTCGGGACAATAATATTTTTCCTTTAAAACCCAATACATGAAACCGGAGCTTATCAGAACATATTTTCCAATGGGTACAAACGGGATCCTGCTCCTTGACGGAGCCGCCATCTGCTCAACGATCGAGTTGCCGTGGAAAAACAATCAATCCCAGATATCCTGTATCCCTGAAGGAGCATATAAGTTAATGAAAAGGTACAGTCCCCGCCTCAAATGGCATTTGCAGCTCATGGATGTTCCCGGCCGGCATTTGATTTTAATACATCCAGCCAACGATGCCATCACTGAATTAAGGGGCTGTATCGCTCCGGTTTGTGTATTGACCGGCGCTGGAAAAGGCAACTTTTCGGTATTAGCTTTTAAAAAAATAACGTCGCTTCTGTTTCCTCTTTTAGAAAGCGGAAGCGACATTTTTCTTACAATTAAAAACAAATGAATATGAAACAATTAATGAACAGACTTCAACAGCCGACCCCTCCATTCTTTCAGAAAATCAGAAATATAGGTCTGGTAATAGCGGCGGTAGGAACGTCCATCATTGCTTCCCCGGTGGCGTTACCTGTTCTTTTGGTAAATATTGCCGGATACCTGGTAGTATCGGGAGGAGTGATGGGTGCTGTTGGTCAGGCCGCGATGAAAAAGGAGGAAAATTAACCGATGACTGATCAGCACTTTACGGGCCACACAACTTATGGTACCCTTGGTGGTATCATCACCATCCTTATAGTCAATATCAGCGCGGGAGACCTTTTAAGAACAATAGTGCTGGCAGCGGTCGGGGCGGTTGTCAGCTTATCGGTCTCTCTTGGTTGCAAATATTGTCTTCGAAAGTGGCGGAAATAAAAAGCTTTCTTTTATGGCTGTCGCAGAAAAAATAAAAACCTGTGGCAGCCTTTTTTTCGTTTGGCCACCATCGGAAGCTTCGGATCACATCGATTAGACGAATCAGATGGATGGGTTTGGGACGGATTATGCGGCTCGGAGTTGCAGGGAATTTAATGAGCAGGGATGAAAAGATTTGGCAGTGATGTATGACCTGATACTTTTGGAGAATTAATAAAAAAAGGTGTTTTCACCCTATTTTCATTTCATTCTATTTGGCATCTTGCCGTCTCATTTTTTAATCTAAAACCAATTTTTATGACTACTTCAAATGCACCTCTGCCACAACATTCGCATGTCATCTCCCTGACCCAAGCGAAAGCCATGACTGAAGCATACAGAACAAACCGGGAAACGATCTTGTTGCCGCAAAACCAGGGGAAGGATATTCTTCCGCTGAGTGAAACATTTAACCGCGGCGCTTTTGAACAGCTTCTGGCCACCGCGGGCTGCGCAGGTATCAGGATCTATTACGGGATGGATGCCGACCTTAAGCTTCATGCGGTAGTTGTTGCGGTAAATGAATCTAATGAGGACCTGCTTCCGGATCCAACAAGTCAAAGTACAGCAGGCGCCGCTGATGAGCCAGTTATCATCGATGAAGGCCAGCGATGCCCGCCGATATGCCCGGAAAAAAAATCCGATTTAAATAGCTAATAAAGCCGGCCGGCGGTTCTCTTCTTTAATCAGCAGATGGATCGCCGGCTTTTTTTTAATTTGAATAGGAATTTGCAGATTTGAATCAATCCTAACCATTTTCAATAAGCCGCATCAAAAAATACGGATGAATCACTTCCAAATTTTAATCCTCAGCTTTAGTATCCTGATCCCTGCAATCACCGGCGCTTTAAGAATCCGGAAGATCGACGGTACATTATACCCGTTTATCTTCTGTATCTGGCTGGCAACACTTAACGAAATACTCAGTGCAATCCTTACATCCGCTCGCATCAATACGGCCCCAAACAACAACATTTATGTGCTCGGCGAAGCCTTACTAATCGGCTGGCAGTTTAAAAACTGGGGGTTATTCCGATTTTATAAACATGCGTTCGCAATATATATGCTGGCAGTTATATCCGGATGGCTATGGGATACGTCTTTTTTAAGCCAGGTACATGAGATCAATAGCGGTTTCAGAATCGTATGGTCTTTTCTGATTGTAATGATGAGTATTCACATCAACAATAAATTGATCTACCATCACAGAGGTAAGCTCTTAAAAAGCCCCATATTCTTCATTGGCACCGGACTTATCTTTTATTTCACTTTCAAAATATTTATCGAAGCATTTTTATTATACGGCCTGGAAGCAGGTCCGGCTTTTTATAAAAGTTTATTTGTTATTTTAGCGTGGATCAATCTTTTTACAAACCTGCTTTTTGCTTATGCCATCTTATGCATTCCAAAGAAGATATACTATATAGAACTATATTAATTGTTACCCTAATCATCGGTATTATTATCCTGTGCTTCGTGTTGTCGGTGATCTGGCAACAGCGTAAATGGAGGAGGTTGAACGCTGAAAAGGTTGCCATTGAAATTAATACGCTGGAAAAGGAGAGAAAAAGACTAGCGGCTGATTTGCACGACGAGTTTGGCGGTGTTTTATCAGCAATAAAATTCAAGCTCGAAAGTATAGAGTGCGCTACTGCCGCTGACCAATTACAGGCAACCCAGTGTGTGCACCTTGTCCTGAACATGCTTTCAAAAATCCGCTGGATTTCAAACGAGCTCCTACCGGATACGCTGGCTCATAAAGGAATCATATCTGCGGTAACGGAGTATGCAGACCTTGTAAATGAAGATCCGGAACTGAAAATAATCGTTGAAAACGCTGGAATCCCGGACATCGCAGCAACGCGCTCTGTCCATATTTTTCGCATTCTCGGCGAAATTATTCACAATACTGTGAAACACTCGAATGCGCGTACTTTGAAAATTGAATTCTTAACGGAAAAAAACCTGTTAGTGGTTCTAACTGCTGATGATGGAAAAGGATTTGACTACCAGAATGCGATGAATCATAAAAAAGGACTGGGATTGAACAATTTGCAGAACCGGGCTGAAATGCTTGGCGGAGAGTTTCACCTGGCATCGCGTCCCGGTAGCGGAACGAGATGTCACATCCGAATACCTTTATAAATTATTAACCTCAAGAAAACGCTTATGAGACAAAACAAAATCACGCTAATCATTGCTGATGATCATGAAATATTCAGGGATGGTCTCAAGACTGTGCTTAACAAATATGAAGATATTGAAGTGGTTGCCGAAGCATCAAACGGGCTACAATTGGTAGATCTTGCTGGAAAATATATGCCGGATGTTATCCTCGTGGATATCCAGATGCCACTAATGGATGGTATTCAAGCCACGCGAGTCATCACCGAAAAATTCCCGGCGATTGCTCTCGTTGCACTTTCGATGGTCGATAACTGTTACAAGATTGCGGACATGACTGCTGCGGGCGCTACCGGTTATTTATTAAAAAGCGCGCTAAAAGCGGAAATTATAGAGGGAATCAGGGCTGCCAGTAAAAACAAAGAATATTTTTGCAGTGGTGCGTCCCAAAAACTCGCGGCTGCTCTTTCCATGAATAACTGCACTTCGGATCGCCGTGGAAAAAAAGCAGTTAAAGGACTGACATTTTCAAAAAAGGAAAAAGAAATAATCAGGCTGATCTGCGATGGCTTCTCAACCGTTGAGATATCCAAAAAATTATTCCTGAGCCCGAGTACCATTGAAAATTACCGGTCCTCGTTGCTTCAAAAAACCGGCTGCAAAAACGTAGCAGAGTTAGTTTCCTTTGTGTGGCAAAATAATCTTTACGGGCTTTAGCGGTTGAAAATTATCTAAGGTGGTTGGTGTGGTTGGTGAAGACACAAACCAGGGCTGAAGAAATGTGGTTCGTGAAGACACCAACCATGGTGTAAGTGAAGACACAACCACGGCGGAAATCGTTGAAGGTTGAAAGTTAAAGGGAAAGCGCTGGTTCTTTCCCTTTGCGTTTGTTTGGAGCACTCAGCTTTTATCGCTGGCACAGCTACGAAGAAATTTCTAATTAAGTTGAACTTAAATTTTTCTCGTTAGTCGATGAATATCCTCATGATAGTAATAGAGAGTTCCTCCTATTTTACGGCATTCCAACGTTTGATTGCGCCTGAGGTTCTGCAGTGTACCGGGAGAAATTCTTAAGATGGCAAGTACCTCCCGGGTTTTTAATAATCCTTTCGGAGTGACGGGAGGATTATTTGATAAAAGCTGTTTTAGTTCCCTTATTAATTCTGCTTTGAAATCATTCAAGTCTTTAATGGTGAGTAGTTCTAATGGCATAGCATTGGTTTTTGGTTTAAAATAACTGGATATTTATAGGCTAAAATAAAGTAAGAAAAATAACGGGAAAAGGGGGTTTACACCTTTTTTTGCCGGTTGACAGAATCAAGGAATTGTATCAGGAGAAACAGGGGCATTTAAAATATCAATACGAACATCACTCTCCACGAAACCTCCTCGTGTCCCGGGCATCATTTGGATTAAGCCCGGTGAATTTTTTGTCAGGTACTTCTGTGCCTACAAACAGCACATTATGCAATATGATGCTGATGAAAACAATGCCAGGCTTCGGCAAAAAATGAGCGCCGTCACCTGACCAAATGGTGAAAAAGTATATACACTTGCAGCAGGTTTATCCCTTCTTGTTTTTTATGCGCTGGCCATGCAATGCATGAGCACTTTGGCAGTTGTAAAACGGGAAACACATACCCGGAAATGGCCAATTATCATGCTTCTTTACATGACCGGCCTTGCTTATGTAATGAGCTTTATTACTTTTCATTTATTTAAATAAAAAGCTTTTTATAAAAAAGGAAACGTGTCAGCAGTATCTCAAAAATGTGATAAAATTGAAATCACGATTCTAATCTGATCCGGGAGACGGACGGATTCTCAGGATTCTCAATAATCAATCACCTGCTCCTCCATCACTTCAGGCATTTTTCTAAATTCGTATTGCTGATTGCGCAATTGTGGTTCAAAACCCGCTTCTCTTATCGCGTCCTGAATTCCTTTGCTGGTAAAACGGTGGGGCGCTCCTGCTGCACTTACTACATTTTCTTCAATCATGATGCTTCCAAAATCATTGGCGCCGGCATGAAGACAAATTTGCGCTATTTGTTTGCCTACTGTAAGCCAGCTGGCCTGGATATTTTTTATATTCGGCAGCATGATGCGGCTCATGGCGATCATGCGGATATATTCCTGCGGAGTCGTCAGGTTGTGAACGCCGCGAATCCTTGCCAGCAATGTATCTACATCCTGGAAAGTCCATGGAATAAAATTTAAGAACCCGACTGCACCATCCGGTTTTTTCGCCTGCACATCTCTTAGTTTTACCAGGTGCTCCATCCTTTCTTCAATCGTTTCTACATGCCCAAACATCATCGTTGCAGAGGTAGTTAAATTTAATTTATGAGCCTCTACCATAATATCCAGCCACTCCTCCGAGCCACATTTTCCTTTGCTGATCAATCGCCTCACTCTATCCGTTAATATTTCCGCTCCCGGGCCGGGCATGGAATCCAACCCCGCCTCTTTCAGTGCCTTCAACACCTCATGATGAGTAGATTTTGAAATTTTGGTAATGTGCGCAACTTCAGGTGGCCCCAGGGCATGAAGTTTTAGTTTTGGGAATAACTTTTTTAATTCTTTAAAAAGATTTACATAATAATTCAAATCCAATTCCGGATGGTGGCCACCCTGCAACAGTAATTGTTCGCCTCCATACCTGAATGTTTCTTCAATTTTTCTTTTATAAGTTTCGATGTCGGTAACGTAAGCGTCTTTATGTCCCGGTATCCTGTAAAAATTACAAAACTTGCAATTGGCAATACAAACATTGGTCGTATTGACATTTCTATCAATTATCCAGGTTACTTTTCCATGCGGCACTTGTATTTTCCGCAGTTCATCGGCGACAGTCATGAGTTCTGATAATGCAGCATTTTTAGATAAAAAAGTGCCTTCTTCTATTGAAAGAAATTCAAATCGTAATGCTTTTTGTAATAATGCTGATGTATTCATTGCTTCTTTTTATTTCCTTAAACCATTCAAATAATTTAAGCAAAAATACAAGCAATAAATCTTAAATTTAGTTTTTATCCATTATGAAGATTCTGCTTTCCCTCTTTCTTTTGTTTGCCAGCGGTAGTTCATCTGCCCAGGAAATGTATTGGGAAAAGCAAACAAAGTTTATCACGTCTTTTCATTTTCAACTACTGAGTGGAGGTGTTATTTTATTGAAAGCGCAGTTTAATAATATTGCCGACACATTTAATTTTATCCTTGATACAGGCAGCGGTGGCATTTCGTTGGATTCCACCACTACAGCAACATACCAGATTCCTCATGTGCCATCCGGCAGATATATTTATGGAATTGCCGGCGTACGCAAAGTTGATTTCGCACAACACAACCGTCTTACTTTTCCCGGAATCACCGTTGACAGCCTTGATTTTTATATCAATAATTACGAAGTGCTTTCCAGTGTGTACGGAATAAAAATAGATGGAATCATTGGTTACAGTTTTTTGAGCAGGTATATTGTAAAAGTCAATTTTGATAGTTTAAAAATCAGTGTCTTTCAACCCGGACTTATTAAGTACCCCGAACACGGCTTTTTATTACATCCGCAATTCAGAGGCTTGCCAATTGTGCCCCTGAGGATCAAAGATTCTAAAACAATTACTTCAAAATTTTTTTTTGACACGGGAGCAGGTTTGTGTTTTTTATTAAGTAAACAATTCAAAGATGACAGCGCGGTTTTACTAAAAAGAAGAAAACCTTCACCGATAGAAGTCCAGGGGCTTGGAGGTAAAAGAAGAATGCAGCTAACGGTGATTAAAGAGCTGCAAATTGGTTCTTACAAATTCAGAAAAGTACCGACGTATGTTCTGGACGATGAATTCAATGTGCTTTCGTATCCAACGCTTGCTGGCTTGATCGGCAATGATATTCTCCGGCGTTTCAACCTGATCATTAATTATCCCCAAAGGGAAATACATTTATTGCCAAACTCGCATTTTCGCGATGCTTTTGATTATTCTTATACAGGAATGACCATGTATAATCTTGACGGGGAAATAATCATAGATGACATCATTGAAGGGACACCTGCTGACAAAAGCGGCCTCAAAAATGGCGATATTATTATGGCGATCAATAATAATTTCAGTGGAAACATGGAATCATATAAAAATCTATTGCAAAAGCCAGGAACCAAAGTTGAAGTGCTTGTGATGAGAAATAAAGTCCCTTTAGTGATTTCTCTAAAGGTGGGCAGAATTCGTTAAACCGGACCATCAAGCATGGTGAATCGTTCAGGCCGCCAAAGACAAGCGTCCCGACCGTGTAGCAATCTTCAACTACAAACGTTATTCCTGAGCTTTTACCGTTCCACTTCCTGCAATATGAATTTCAGGTGAAGTTGGATTACCACTATATGTTACATCGCCGCTGCCAGTTACATTTATTTTTAAACTTACACTCGCAAAAACATGAACATCAGAACTTCCGGAAACGCGGATCACTGCATTTTCTGATTTAAGATTTGCGCATTTTACATCACCGCTTCCGCTTATTTTACAATCAAAATCTTTTGTTTGTCCTGACAAAGAAATATTGCCCGAACCTGAACCGCTTACTTTGACGGAAGGCGCATCAACCGTCGCGTTCACGTCACCTGAGCCCGAAGTGGTTATTTCCAATTGCTGATTGCTTTTTATAGTACCATTGCTGCTGATATCGCCGGAACCGGAAGTAATCAATTTATTAAGAGAAGGCGCTGTAACAATCACTTTTGCATGATCATTCATTATCGAATATCCATTTTTATAATGAATATTTAAACCACCGCCATTTACGTCTGTAATAACATAAGGAATTAAATTCTCATCATTTTCAACTACTAATGAATAATCGTTTCCATCTTTAATTTCCACATCAATAGATCCTGACGTCTTTACGGCCTGGATTGCAGGAATAGTCCTGTTTTCATCACGCACATTCCCGTTTCCGGAAACAGAAGCACATGACACAAACACGATTGATGCAACAAATAGAAGGATTAAGTTTT
>Ga0207705_10002225_pt1 | contig 14975 bp, 10 predicted proteins | sample KBSC13metaG_FD_184314 | JGI IMG/M metagenome (GOLD analysis project Ga0207705, IMG submission 184314) | Corn rhizosphere microbial communities from Kellogg Biological Station, Michigan, USA - KBS C1-3 metaG (SPAdes) (version 2) | ecosystem: Host-associated > Plants > Roots > Rhizosphere > Soil ...
CGATGCACGCTTCACCGACATGCGCCGCGCCGGTATGGTGAACGTCGGCCAGCTCGTCCGTGAAGGACATGGCGAGCGTCCTGACGAGCGCGACGGCGTGGTGCTGGTGGGTTTCGGCAGCTACCGCGGGACGGTGATCGCCGGCGAGGAATGGGGCGCACCGATGCGCCGCATGCGGGTGCCCCAGGGACGCCAGGGGAGCTGGGAGGACCTCTGCCATCGCGCCGCGGCGCGCGACCAGCTGTTCGTCTTCGACGGCTCGGACGATGGCGGCATCGAGGGCCTCGAGCGGCCGATCGAGCATCGCGCGATCGGTGTGGTGTACGATCCCGACTCCGAGCGGTGGGGCAACTACGTGCCGACCGTCGTGCCGCGCCGGTACGACGCGTTCATCTACGTGGACCAGACGAAGGCGCTGGATCCGCTGCACATGCCGGTGCTCGTCGGCGGCGACGAGCCGGAGACGTATCCGTCGGGGATGTAGACGGGAGGACCGAGGGACCGGAGGACCGAAACGGCGAAGGGCACACCGACATTGCTTCGGTGTGCCCTTTCGGTCCTCCGCTCCTCCGATCATTCGGTCCCGCGTTATTGCGCCGCTTCCCCTTCGAGATACGTGTACCCCTCCAGCCCGGCCACGTAATCCGCGATGAAGTTGTTCGCATCCGTTCGGCTGACATGCTTCGCCTGCGTCACCTTCCGGCGGAAGGTCTGCAGAAGGTCCGAGGCGCGAAACTGCACGTAGTTGAGCACCTCCGTCACCGTGTCGCCGTGCACGAGATCGCTGATCTCGTAGCCCTCCGGCGTCAGGTGGATGTGCACCGCGTTCGTGTCGCCGAACAGGTTATGCAGGTCGCCGAGGATCTCCTGGTACGCCCCGGTGAGGAACACGCCGAGAATGTACGGTGCCTCGCCGTCGTGCCACTCGTGGAGCGCCAGCGACGGATCGCCATCCTTCTCGCCGACGAAGCGATCGATCTTTCCGTCCGAATCGCAGGTGATGTCCTGCAGCGTACCGCGCCGCGTGGGCTCCTCGGTCAGCCGATGGATGGGCATGATCGGGAACAGCTGGTCGATCGCCCAGCTGTCCGGCAGCGACTGGAAGAGCGAGAAGTTGCAGAAGTAGCGATCCACCTGCACCGCGTCGAGATCGGCGAGGATGTCCTCGAACTCGTCGCGGTTGTCGTTCACGATCCGGAAGATCGCATTGATCGTCGCGAAGTACATCTGCTCGGCAACCGCGCGGCCGCGCAGGTTGAGCACGCCGCTCGCGAACAGCTGCTGCGCGCGTTCCTTGTCGAAGGTGACGTCGTGGAAGATCTCCTTCACCCGCCGCGACTTGATACGGTCGCGGCTGATGTCCACGTAGTCCTCGTACATCTCGTGCAGGAGCGCGTGGTCCTCTTCCGTCAGCTCCGGCGCCGGCACTTCGGCCACCGATTCGACGTCGATCACCTTGAGCAGCAGCAGGGCATGGTGCGCCGTGAGCGCGCGGCCGCTCTCGCTGATGATGTGCGGCATCGGCAGCGACAGGTCGCGGCAGGATTCGGCGATCGTGTAGATGACGTCGTTCGCGTACTCCTGGAGCGAGTAGTTGACGCTCGCATCGGACGTGGAGTTGGAACCGTCATAGTCGACGCCCAGGCCGCCGCCCACATCCACGTGGGTGACGTCCACGCCTAACGCGCGGAGCTCGGCGTAGAAGCGCGCGACTTCCTGCAATCCCGACTTGATGTAGCGGATGTCGGTGATCTGCGAACCCAGGTGGAAGTGAATCAGCTTGATGATGTCCAGCCGGCCCACCGCGCGCAGCTTGTCCACCGCCTGCATGAGCTGCGCAGCGTTCAGCCCGAACTTGGACTTCTCGCCGCCGCTCTCCTTCCACCGTCCGAATCCGGTGGATGCCAGCTTGATCCGGATGCCCGCCGTCGGCATCACGCCGAGCTCCTCGGCCGCGGCGAGCAGCACGTCGATCTCGCTCAGCTGCTCGATGACGATGAACACCTGATGGCCGAGCTTCTGTCCCATCAGGGCCAGCCGCATGAACTCGTCGTCCTTGTAGCCGTTGCACACGATGAGGTGTTCGGTGCTCTCCGAGAGACCGAGCACCGCCTGCAGCTCGGGCTTGGACCCGCACTCCAGCCCGACGCCGTGCTTGGCGCCGAACTGAACGATCTCCTCGACGACGTGCCGCTGCTGGTTGACCTTGATCGGATAGACGGTCGTGTACCCGCCCGTGTACTCGAACTCGCGGATCGCGTTCTGGAACCGCTCGCTCAGCGCTTCGATGCGCGAGCGCAGGATGTCCGAGAAGCGAAGCAGCACGGGCATCGCCACGCCCTGCTCCTCGAGGTCATTGGCGAGCTCGTAGAGACTGAGCTGCCGCTCGGGGTGCTCCTTGTCCGGGCGCACCACGACGTGGCCATTCTCATCAATGTCGAAGAAGCCGGCGCCCCACCCCTCGATGTTGTAGAGGGCGCGCGCCTTCTCGATGTCCCAGTCGGCCCTGGGGCCGACAATCTCAGCCGTCTGCGTTGCCATGGACGGAAAATAACAGGTCGGACAGTCTGACGGTCGGGCGCTGACGCGGCAGTTCGCGCCTCCTGTGCTGGAGCCATGGCTCGATCATGGAAACAGCGTCTCGACCCGCCAGCCATCGGGCTCCCGAAGGTACAGCCGGCGCTCGTGCAGGCGACTGGGCATGTTGTGCCAGAACTCGATCCGATGCGGCACGATGCGGAACCCGGACCAGTGCGGCGGGCGTGGAACCGGTCCGCCTTCGAAGCGACGCTCCATCTCGCGCACGCGGACGTCGAGCATGTCCGGCGACTCCATCACCTGGCTCTGGAACGACGCCCAGGCGCCGAGCTGGCTGCCGCGCGCGCGCGAGGCGAAGTACGCGTCCGCCTCCGCTGCAGACACGGTCGCGACCGAGCCCTCCACGCGGACCTGGCGCTCGAGCGGCTGCCAGTGGAAGCACATCGCGGCCTTCGGGTGCGCCAGCAGCTCGCGTCCCTTGCGGCTTTCGTAATTCGTGTAGAACACGAAGCCGCGCTCGTCGACCGCCTTGAGCAGGACGACGCGCACCGACGGCTGCCCGTCGGAGCCGACCGTGCCAAGCGCGAACGCCGTGGGTTCGGGCAGCCGGTCCTGGCCCACGGCGCGCGCCGTCGAGAGCAGCTCGACGAATCGCTCGAACGGTTCGCCGAACGGCGCGACCGCCATTACGGGCGCGCCGCGCGCGTGCGCGCGCTCAATCGTTGCTCCCCAGCACGCCGCCGATCACGCTGCCCAACACGGCGGTGCCCAGCATGCTCCCCTCCTGCACCTGGCGCCCACCCGCCCGCGGCGCCGAGGCGATGATGCGATCGGCCAGGCGCGAGAACGGCATCGTCTGCAGCATGATGCGGCCGGGACCCGTGAGGGTGGCGAAGAACAGGCCTTCACCACCGAACAGCGCCGTCTTCACCCCGGGCACGAGCTGAATGTCGTACTGCACCTGCGCCTCCATCGCCACGATGCAGCCCGTGTCGACACGGAGCATCTCGCCGGCGGCGAGCGTCTTCTCCCAGATCGCGCCCGACGCGTGCAGCACTGCCACACCGTCACCGCTGATGCGCTGCAGGATGAATCCCTCGCCGCCGAAGAAACCGGCGCCGATGCGGCGCGTGAACGCGATGTCCACGCTCGTGCCGCGCGGCGCACAGAGGAACGAATCCTTCTGTGCGATGATCACACAGTTCCATTCGCGCAGGTCCACCGGCTTGATCTTGCCGGGAAACGGTGACGAGAACGCCACACGCCGCCGGCTGCTGGCTGCGTTGGCGAACGTGGTGATGAAGAAGGTGTCGCCCGACAGCGCGCGCTTCGCGCCGGCGAACAGCTTGCCGAGCATGCCGCCGCCCTGGCGGTTGGGATCGAGTGTGGTGTTCATCTCGATCCCCTGCTCCATGAACATCATCGCGCCCGCTTCCGCGATCACCGTCTCGCCCGGATCGAGCGTCACGATCACCGCCTGCAGGTCGTCGCCGATCAGCTCGTAGTCGAGCACGTCGGAATATTGCGTCATGCTGTCGCTAGCCTCTGGTGAGCGTCCGTGATCACGGAGCGCCGGCGGGAGCTTCGCCGCCGACGGTGACTGCAGGTGCTGCCGGTGCAAGCTGGTCGCGGCCCTTCATCTGGTACGGGATGCCATGCACCATCCAGTCCGGCGCCGGCATGCCGCGCAGCTTGTTGTCGAAGAACTGCTGCATCCGCATCGCGACGTCCTTCGGGTTCGCCCGCTTCGTCGGGTTGTGCTCGTCACCGTTATAGTCGAGGAGGTAGACCTCCTTGCCCAGCCGTCGCATCGCGACGAACATCTCGATGCTCTGGTACCACGGCACCGAGCCGTCGCCGTCGTTGGCCATCATCAGCAGCGGCGTGGTGATCCGATCCGCCCAGAACAGCGGCGAGTTCTCCATGTAGCGCATCGGATACTCCCAGATCGAGCCACCGATGCGGCTCTGCGTGTGCTCGTACTGGAAGGACCGCGCCAGACCGGTCTGCCAGCGGATGCCGCCGTACGCACTGAACATGTTCGCCACCGGCGCACCGGCCATCGCCGCCTTGAACAAGGGCGTCTGCGTGATGATGTACGCCGTCTGGTAGCCGCCCCAGCTCTGCCCCTGGATGCCGAGGCCGTTGGGATCCACGAATCCACGCGCCAGCATCGCCTGCACGCCAGGCACGATGGACTTCATCGCGCTCGGACCCGGATAGCCCGTCTCGTAGTGGATGTCCGGCTCGAAGACCAGATAGCCGTTCGACGTGTAGTGCGTCGGGTTGATGACGTTGCGTCCGCCCGGTGCCACGTACTGATGCAGGTTCTGCGACAGCTGCTCGTAGAAGTACGCGATCATCGGGTACTTCTTCGTCGAATCGAAATCCGCCGGCTTGTAGAGCAGCCCTTGCAAAGGCACGCCGTCGGCGCTGTTCCAGTGCACCAGCTCCACCGAGCCCCACCTGAAGTTCTTCTGCTGCGGGTTGGCATCGGACACGCGCGTCAGCGCGGCCAGCGAGCGGCCGACGTAGAGGTCCGGAAACTCGGTGAAGGTGCCGCGCGTGACGACGTACGTGTCGCCGTGGCGTGCCCGCGCCGGCATGCCGTACGCCACGTCGGCCATCACCACCTGCCTCGGCGCCGAGCTCGCATCGAGCCGATCTTCATAGAAGCCGCTCGCCTTGGTGCGCTCGTCGAAGGCACGCAGCAGGAGCGCCTGATGAGGATCGAACGTGCGGTCGTCCCGGTCGAGGTCAACGACCCGCAGCGTCAGTTGACCGCGACGGCCCGCGGAGTCGGTGACCATCCGCGGCGCGCGCGCACCCGACGGGTCCAGCTCCCATACATCGTAACGGTCGTACGCCAGCAGCGAACGATCGCCGTCGGTCCAGCCGGCGATGCCCCACGGGGCCGGCACACTGGGCGTGTCCCACGTTTCCTGGTCGAAGCGCACGCCAGCCAGCGAACCCGTGAGGTCGCGCTTCGCCTTCCGCGCCACGTCGTAGCTCCACCAGCGCCCGTCGTCGAAATACACGATGTAGCGGCCGCCTGGCGAGAGCTGCGGCTCGAAGCGAATGCGCTGCGCCACCAGCGTGCGCGCCCCCGTGGTGGCGTCCACGGCGTAGAGATCATCTCCGCCCTCGCCCCACATCGCTTCCACTGCGTACGGCAGGTCCGTCGTGAGCATCGCCGTGCGTCCGTCGTCGCTCACCTCAACGGTGGGAAAGGAATCGTTGGCCAGCTTCACCATGCGCTTCGTCGCGACGTGCCACACCGCTCCGAACGAACGATTGCGATCGCGTGTCGCCTCGACGCGCTGCTGGGGCTGCAGCCGTGGGTCCTTCCAGCTCCAGAGATCGAACACCGCCTTGTCCGCCAGCGAGTCGGCGGGAATGGAATCGAGTGGTGCCCGCGTATACCCGAACAGCACCGTGGACCCGTCACGCGTGAACGCGGCGCGGCCCTCGGCCACCACCATGGAATCACCCATCGCGGTGGCGGGCACGACGACCTGCGCCGCCCCCGCACCGAGCGTGAGGTAGTACAACGCGTAGCGCGGATGCTCGCGCCCGTACTCGGTGAGGTTCGAGACGAACGTGGCCTGCCGGCCGGCGCGGTCGAAGGCGAGCGAGCGATAATCGCCGGCGCCCGAGAGCAACACGAGCTCCCGGTCCGCATCGGCAACGCGCCGCGCGTACACGCCGTCTCGCCCGGCGTCGCGTGACGACACCACGTAGCCCAGAAACTTCGCGCTGTCGTCGAAGACGTAGCTGGTGACGTCGGCAATGCGCGTCTCGCGCCCGGAATTCAGGTCGCGCAGCACGAGGGTGCTGCCATAGGTGCGACGACGGCCGCGCGCCGACGAATCGGATACCGGCCGGGGGGCGCCGCCGGGTGCGGCCGCCGACCGCGGTGCCCGGGCGGAATCACGCGTCGCCCGCGTGGCGGAATCCCCCTCCAGCAGGTACGCCACGACGCTGGCTCCCTCACGCGGCACCGCGAACGACTTGACCCGCTCCACGTTCGTGACCTGACCATCGGCCAGACGCACGATGGCGAGTCCCTTGTGTTCTGGCGCTTTCGGCGACTTGCGTCGCGCCGCGTCGTATTCGCTTCGTGGCTCCGAGGTCTCCGTCACGACCCAGCGAGAATCGCGTGAGAAGGCGGGCGGCGTGGGACCTTCGTTGCGGCTGCCATGATAACCGGCGATCAACTGCGGCCGGCCGATGTAGCCTCGCGGCACTCGCCATTCCTGCAAGCCATCCGTGCTCCGGACGACGAGCGCACCGTCACCGACCTGGGGCACGAGGCTGTACGCGACCCAGCGGCCATCGGCACTGAGCGTGGTACCGGAGATCGAACGCCAGCTGTCCCAGTCAGCAGGCGTCAGCGCGCGTCTGGCGCCTTCCTGAGCGAGGGTGGTCGATGCGCCGAGGAACAGGAGCACGGCGCCAAGACGGATGGAGGGCATGGCCAATGAAGTGGGAGGCTGTGAAGTCCCGAGTAAGCTGAAGCCGGGGCGGACAAAAGGAAACGGAGCGAACGACGCGAGGTCCTTGCGCGGGCCGTGGCGCACGTTGAACATCAGGCGGCAATCTCCCTCACTCCAGCCGCCAACTTCCCGTGCGACTCCGCTCCATTGTCTACGCTCTCGTGCCGCTGCTCGCTGGCCGCGCAACAGTCGTCGCGCAGCCGGCACCAGCGCGAATCGACAGCACACCACGTCTGCTCGTTCCCGCCCGCGTGTTCGACGGCGTGGACGTTCATGACGGCTGGGGCGTGCTGGTGCGCGGCGAGCGCATCGTCGCCGCAGGGCCGGTGGCGGGTATCGGCGCGCCCGGGGGCACGAAGCGCATCGAGCTGCCTGGCGCCACCCTGATGCCCGGGCTGATCGAAGCGCACTCGCACATGCTGCTGCATCCATACAACGAGACCTCGTGGAACGACCAGGTGCTGCACGAACCGCTGGCCCTGCGGGTAGCGCGCGCCGTCAATCACGCGCGCGCCACGCTCGACGCCGGCTTCACCACCACGCGCGACCTCGGCACCGAAGGCGCCGGCTACGCCGACGTCGGCCTGAAGAAGGCGATCGAGCAGGGCATCATTCCGGGTCCACGCATGCTCGTCGTGACGCGGGCCATCGTGGCGACGGGGAGCTACGGGCCACGCGGCTTCACGCCCGAGATGGACGTGCCGCAGGGCGCCGAGGAGGCCGACGGCGACGCATTGCCGCGCGTCGTGCGCGACCAGATCGGCCGCGGTGCAGACTGGGTCAAGGTGTATGCGGACTACCGGTGGGGCCCGAACGGCGAGACGCGGCCCACGTTCACGGTCGACGAACTGAAGACCGTCGTCGAGATCGCCAGCAGCTCCGGCCGTCAGGTCGCCGCGCATGCCTCGAGCGCGGAAGGGATGCGCCGCGCCATCCTCGCGGGCGTGACGACCATCGAGCACGGCGACGACGGCACGCCGGAGATCTTCCGCATGATGAAGGAGCGCGGCATTGCCCTCATTCCCACCGTGGCCGCTGGTGACGCCATCCTTCGCTACCGCGGCTGGAAGGCCGGCGACCCCGAGCCGGCGCGCATTCGGGACAAGCGCGCGAGCTTCAAGGCAGCCATGGACGCCGGCGTCACGATCGGCAGCGGTAGCGACGTCGGCGTCTTCACCCATGGCGAGAACGGCCGCGAGCTCGAGCTGATGGTGGACTACGGCATGCCCGCCATCCAGGCGCTCCGCGCCGCCACGAGTGTGGATGCCCGCATCCTGCGGATGGACGACCGGATCGGCAGCGTGAAGCCCGGACTCCTGGCCGACCTCGTGGCCGTGCGCGGCGATCCGACGCGCGACATCCACGCCGTGCGCGACGTGCTGTTCGTCATGAAAGGAGGAGTCATCTACCGGCAGTAACGGCGTGCGCACCATCGCGGTCGAGCGGAGGTGGCGTCGTCCCGCGTCCGCGTTCAGGCAGTTCAGCATTAGCTTCCGCGCATGACGCATCCGATGGTGCCGCGCGGGCGACTGAAGCTGGCGGAGGACGAACGGCCCAAGACCTGGCGCGAGCGCATTGTCGCGCTGCGCTACGTGCCGAAGCTCTTTCGGCTCGTGTGGCAGACGCATCGCGGCTACACGCTGTCGATGGTGCTTCTGCGGCTGTTGCGGGCGTTCGTCCCCGTATCGTCCATGTGGGCGGCCAAGCTCATCATCGACGAAGTCATCGCCCTCGTGCGACAGCCGGGCGCGTCGCTCACGCCCCTCTGGGAGGTGGTGGCGCTCGAGCTCGGGATCGTCGTCGTCGGCGAGATTCTCGCCCGCGCATCCTCGCTGATCGAATCGCTGCTCGGCGATCTCTTCTCCAACGAAATCAGCGTGCGGCTCATGCGTCACGCGGCCACGCTCGACCTCGAACAGTTCGAGGATCCCGAGTTCTACGACCACCTCGAGCGCGCGCGCCGACAGACCACTGGCCGCATCGGCCTCATCGCGATGATGCTCACCATGGGGCAGGATGTCCTCACCCTGCTCTCTCTGAGCGCGGCGCTCGTCGTCTACAATCCCTGGCTGCTGCTCCTGCTCGCCGTCGCCATCATCCCCAGCTTCCTTGGCGAGACGCACTTCGCGTCGCTCAGCTATTCCCTCCTCTTCCGCTGGACGCCGGAGCGGCGCGAGCTCGACTACCTCCGCTTCATTGGCGCGAGCGACCGGTCGGCCAAGGAAGTCCAGATGTTCGGCCTCGCGGGATGGCTGAGTGACCGCTACGCCGTCCTCGCGCAGCGCTACTACGACGCGAACAAGTCGCTCAGCATCCGGAAGGGCGTTGTCAGCGCGGTGCTCTCGATCCTCGGCACGCTCGGCTACTACGCCGCGTACGTCACGATCCTCCTGCGCGCCGTCGCGGGCACGATCTCCATCGGGACGCTGACCTTTCTCGCTGCGGCGTTCGGTCGGAGTCGAGACCTGATCCAGCGCCTCCTCCTGTCCGCCAGCGACATCTACGAGCAGAGCCTCTACCTGCGCGACCTGTTCGTCTTCTTCGAGATGCAGCCCACCATTGCGTCGAAGCCCGGGGCACTGCCGGTGCCGACGCCGATTCGCAGTGGCTTCGTGTTCGAGGATGTAGGGTTCCGCTATCCGGGCAGCGAACGATGGGCGGTGCGGCACGTGAGCTTCACGATCCGGCCGGGCGAGCGCATCGCACTCGTGGGAGAGAACGGCGCCGGCAAGACGACCATCACCAAGCTGATCGCGCGCCTCTACGATGCCTCCGAGGGGCGCATTCTGCTCGACGGCGTGGACCTGCGCGACTACGACCTCGCATCGCTCCGGCAGGCAATCGGCGTCATCTTCCAGGACTTCGTCCGCTACGACATGCGGTTCGACGAGAATGTCGGCGTGGGAGAGATCGAAGGGGTGTCGGGCTATCTCGAGAGCGTGCGCGACGCGACGACCGAGATGCCCGGCGTTCCCCCCGAGCCACTGGTGGACGCGGCTGAACGGTCGATGGCCTCCTCACTGCTTCCGCGATTCTCGAACGGCTACCGCCAGATGCTCGGCCGCCGGTTCGACGACGGCGTGGACCTCTCGGGAGGGGAATGGCAGAAGATCGCCCTCGCGCGTGCCTACATGCGCTCGGCGCAGCTGCTGATCCTCGACGAACCGACGGCCGCGCTGGATGCCCGGGCGGAGTACGAAGTATTCGTCCGCTTCAACCAGTTGATGGCGGGGCGGATGGCGGTGGTCATCTCGCACCGATTTTCCACCGTGCGCATGGCGGACCGGATCATCGTACTGGCTGGGGGCCGGGTCGTCGAGGAGGGTACCCACGACGACCTCGTCCAGCAGGGCGGACTGTATGGGGAGCTGTTCGAAATGCAGGCTGCCGGTTACCGCTGAGCACCACCTTGGCTTTCTCTGATTTAGACGGCTACTAGTGACGTCAGGCAAGCTCGGCCGTCTGGGTGACGCAGGTCACTTCGGCTAGCGAGCCCGGCAGCGTAGCGTTCCTCCGTTGCCGAGCGAAGCCCGGTGCAGCTGCTGTCTCGTTGCGGAGGAAGCCATGAAGGGAACAGTCCGTCTGGCCCTGTCGTCATACATCGCCGTCGTGGTTGGTTGCAGCCCAGCGTTCGCCTTGCAGGAGCCCGGCATCGCCCCGGCGCGGCTCGTGGCCATGAGCTCCGCTGCCGTCGAGCGAGGTGCTCTCCCGACCGCCGCCTCAGCGCCGTCGCACGAAGCCGCGGCGGCGGTCCATCTCCCCCACGCCAACGCCGCAGCCGCGGAAACGCTGGCCGTGGTCCTCGCTGGCCCGGCAGACGTGCGCTCGGCGGGCACGGCGAGCTACCGAGCCGCCGTCGCGAACGGCGCTCGAGGGTCGCGCTACTACTTCTGGTGGTTTGCCGCGAACTGCGCACGGCGCATGGGGTGCGCGCCGTCCTCGTACTCCCTCGTGGCCGAGGGACTGGGCCGCGACTCGGTAGCCCTTCCGGTGACCGCGGCGAACGCGGAGCGCAACCTGGTCGTCCAGGTGGCGGAGCTGGACGGCTCCGCGCGCACCGGGTCGAGCCCGATGTTCGTCGTGAGCGGCCCGGCGCAGAAGGCGCCTTCGTCGACAGCGGTGACCGGCAAGGCGAGCTGCGACTGGTTTGCGGGCAGCTTCTATCCGCATACGGGTGACTACAAGGACCCGTTCACCGGACGTACCTGGACGCGCAAGTTCCGCCGCGACTACTGCGGCAACCGGGTGAGCTGGGACCCGGAAGGGTGACGGGCAGGAGGATGCAGCTTGGCCGAGGCGCAGGACCAGCCATCATGCCCTGACGACAGAGGCCCCGGGTGACCGGGGCCTTTTGCCGTCCTGGAGGCTGGCCGCTACTTGTACTCGATCTCGATTGCCCCACCATTGTACTGCATGCCGAATTTCCGCTTGGCCTGCTCGATGTTGTAGTAGCGGACGGTCTTGAGGGACGTGGCGGCGATCTGCCGGAGGTCGGCGAGCTCGCCTGCGCGCTGCCCGTTCACGATGAGAGCCGGCGCCGGCGCCGGGCCCGTAGCGCCCCCATTCTCCTGCAGGCTGTAGGATTGCGCCGGCCGAGCACGCAGGAACTCGGGGCGCAGCCGCTGGATCGCGTCGTACGCGGTCTCGGTCCCGCTCGTGGGCAGCTCCGCCTCCGTGATGACGTAGCGGCTCGACGCGCCGGCCGGCGCGGACGCGGAGGCGCCACCGCTGGCGCAGGCGCCGAGGGCGGCGACGGCGACGAGGGCGGCAAGCGAATGACGGAGAATGGTCAGGCGCATCTGGACTCCTTGTGGACTCAGGGAAGCTTGGTGATGACCTCGATGACGCCAGCAGTCTTTCCCATTCCGAACTTGGTCGTCGCCTCCCACGCCCGATACATCCGGATCGATGCGACGTGTGCTGCAGGAATGTTCTGGAGCGAGGTCATCGGACCGTATTCGACGCCGTCCAGATAGACGACGGGCAGAGGAGACGTATCGCCGAGGATGGTGGTTCGACCGCGGTTGCTGAAGAAGTTGGCGCGCAACTTCTGCACCGCGTCGTACGCGGTAACAGCCTGCGACTGCGCGATCTCCGCCTCGGTTATGACGTCGCCGCTCGTCGTCGTCCCCGCCTGTTGCGGGGGCTGGTGAACACACGCGGTCAGGAGCAGGACGACGGCCGACCAGCGAACAATAGGGCGCATGGATCTCCTCTCCTCATTGTCTCGCTGGCAACATGCGAATCGGCACGCTGGGCCACCAGAGGCCGGGTGGCGCGCGGTGCCGGAACGCACGAGGGCACGGCGGAATGGGTCCGCCGTGCCCTCGTGAAGAACACCCACCTCAGGAGCAGGACGGAGTCAGATTGTCTCGCCCGCCGCGAGCGTCAGCCTCGGTCTTCGGGATCGGAATTGCGGTGTTGAACGGATCGCTGGACAGTTCGGGCGGCGTGATGCCCGCCTTGAGGAGCCCGTACGCACGCAGATCCACGAGGCGCTGCGGACCCTCGAAGAACAGCGAGAATCGCTTCTCGTACAGCAGGGCGTTGCGCTGGTCGGCCAGAGTCGGGACATCCGCCAGGGTGAGAGCCGGAAGCCCATAGGTCGTCCGAACCGAGTTCAGGTCGGCGAGACCGTTGGCCGGCTGACCCGCTTCGAAGTATGCCTGTGCCCGCAGCAGTACGAGCTCCTCATCACGCAAGATCGCGATCGGGTTGGTGAGGTTCGCCGCGTTGCCCGCATCCGCGCCCACGTACGTCAGGTCGGTCGAGATTCCGCTCCCCGAGATGGTCGAGCGGGAAATGATCTTCGACGCGCGCGTGTCGCCGGCCTCGAGGGCGTCCTTCGCCCGAGGGTTGACGCCGATTCGTGAATCCGACAGCGGGTTCGGCGAGTTCTCCGTGCCGCCCGCGACGAACGTGACGTAGAGACCGGTCTTGAACTGCGATGCCGGCACGCCGCCTGGCACGGCTGTCCCGAGCGCCGTGTTCAGCTCCGCGATGGCCTGGGTGAATGCGCCGGCCACGGGGGACTGATGCTGCAGTCCGCGGTAGACGTCCACCTTGCCCTTCAGGCCACGGTTGAAGAGCACCAGGTTGGACGCCTTGCTGTAGTCACGTCCGTATTTGGTGAAGCCGGTGGGCGGAGTGAAGGGGAGTGAGGCGCTCCCCGCTGCAACGAGCGTGGTATTCGCGGAATCGAGCAGCGCAGCGATGTAGTCGAGTGCCTTGGCCTTGCAGACGATTGGCCCGACGGTGTTCGGGTCATTGTCCGGTTGCAGCGCCACGCCGAGCGTGTCACGCAGCTCGAGCAGGCGATAGTACTCCAGCGCCTTGAAAGTCTGGATCAGCCCTTCCGTGGCCTGCAGCTGCGGCGCGCTGACCTGCGACTCGGGCGTGTTCGGGAGCGCGGCGAGCAGCGTGTTGGCCGCGCGGATCGTCACGTAGCCGTTCGTCCAGCCGCCGCTCCCCGAAAACCCGCCAGGATCGGCCGATCCGCCCAGAGTTTCGGTGACGTATCGCGGCTCGTTCGGATCGATGCGGAACATGTCGCGAGCATAGATCTCGGGGAGCTTCATGTACGAGAGCTCGCTCACGAGGTTGCGGTCGTTGGCCAGCACCCCCAGCGCGAGCGTCCGCACCCCCGCCGCCGTGAGCTGTCCGCTCACGGCGTTGGTGGTCGGTGCATCGACGGGCGGGACGACCGGGTTATCCTTGCACGCCGCGGCCAGGAGAAGGCCGGCGGTGAGTGCCGTTGTGTACTTCCTCATATGCGTGATCACCGTCGACTAGAAGGAGGTAATGATCGAGAAGAGGAACTGACGCGACGGCGGATACGGCGTCACGTCCTGCATACGGCCGAGCGGCTGGTTGCTGAAGTTCGAGACTTCCGGATCGTAGCCGCTGTACTTCGTCCACGTCTTCAGGTTGCGACCGCTGAGCTCGAGCCGCGCGCTCTGCAATGCGCCGTGCAGGAGATTCTGGGTCAGGGATGTGGGCAGGTCATAGCCGACAGTGATCTCGCGAAGCTTCACGAAGCCCGCGTTCTCGACGTAGACCGGCTGGCCGGTGCGCCACGTCTTGTAGCGGATCTGCGAGGTCAACGTGTCGGCGGCGAGATTGTAACCGTCGAAATAGTTGTTGGTGAGATTCACCACGTCACCGCCCTTCCGCCACTCGAGCAGTCCGGTCAGTCGTGCACGACCGTACGTGAACGAGTTGTTGAAGCCCATCACGTAGTCCGGGTTCGCATCGCCGACGAGCGCGATGGTGCGCGACGCCGTGGGACACACGCCGCTGGCCGGCAGGGGAATGTTGCAGCCCCGATACGACTGGATCACGGTGGTGGACTGGCCAGGCTGGATCCACGCGTTGCCGTACGACGTGCCGAAGGAACCGACGCCAGGATTGAAGGGGTTCACTCCCGCCGGCAGCGACGTGACCTTGCCGCGCTCCTGCGAGAAGGTGGTGTTGGATACCCATGTGAAGTCCTTGCGGTCCACCGGCGTGGCATCGAGCTCGAGCTCGGTGCCGCGGTTCACGATCTGCCCACCGTTGATGTACTGCGACGTGAAGCCGGTAGACGGAGCGATGGCGGCCTGCAGGAGCAGGTCGTCGATCTGCTTACGGTACATCGTGGCGCTGAAGCGGAGGCGCGAGCTCCAGACGGTGAGGTCGAAGCCGCCTTCCAGCTCGGTCGCCTTCTCGGGGCGGATGTTCTCTGAGCCCTTGATGGTCGACGAGCGGGCGCCGGTCACGCCTTCGTACAGCAGCGTGGTGAGGAAGGTATTGCGGCCACCGGTGGGCTGGTTGCCTGCCATGCCGTACGCAAGCCGCGCTTTCAGTTCATTCACGAACGACGGCAGCAGCGGCACGCGGTACGAGGCCGAGAACTTGGGATACGTGTAGAACTTCTTCTGGTCGCCGTTATTGCTAGAACGT
>Ga0207705_10002228_pt1 | contig 14971 bp, 18 predicted proteins | sample KBSC13metaG_FD_184314 | JGI IMG/M metagenome (GOLD analysis project Ga0207705, IMG submission 184314) | Corn rhizosphere microbial communities from Kellogg Biological Station, Michigan, USA - KBS C1-3 metaG (SPAdes) (version 2) | ecosystem: Host-associated > Plants > Roots > Rhizosphere > Soil ...
GGGAGTTCCGGGGACACAATACTAAACTCGTCGGAGCGCCGGCTACCCAACCGCCCCCATCGGCAACCTCGTCGCCAGCCACTCCGCCACCATCCGGCCCTCGGCTTCGTCGAGGCCGGGCAGCACGCGCACGGTGCGGGCGCCGTAGTCGAACTGGACGCTGCCGGGGTTGCCGAACCACGGCGGGTAGGCGGCGCGGCCCATGCGGCCGAAGCCGGCGAACGGCCAGGCGAGGGGCGCCGCGCGCAAGTGGCGGACCTGGGCGGCGTCGTAGCGCTTGGTACGGCTGACCAACGGCATTTGCCAGCGGGTGGCCAGCGCGCCGCCCTCCACCGTCACCTTCGAGCATCCGGCCAGCTGCCACAGCACGGCCGAACCGACGAAACCCCAGCCGAACACTATAAAGGCGGTCAGAACCGCGATCATGGACAAATCGAACCGGGGGAATGCTGACGCGCCAAGCGCACCGACGATGCCGCCCGTCCAGATCACGAGCCAGACCGCCATGAACACCAGCACAAGCCAGTTCCTCGCCGTCCGCGCGACGACCCATTGCACGCCGTCGATCGTCTCGACCGAATAGCGCGCGCTGGGCAGGGGCTCGAAATCGGGTGTGGTGGCCATTACAGCAGCTTATCACGCGCCGCGCGCGTGGCAATGTCAGCCCCTTCCATCATCGTCATGCTGAACTTGGTTCAGCATCCATCTCTCGGCCTCGCGCGGAGCGTGGAGGGTCGGGCCGCCGGCGCCGAGTGTTCCTTCGGCACCTGGGCTTGGGGCACGATGGACTCTGAACCGAGTTCAGGGTGACGAATAGGGGAGGGCGGGCGACGAGGCTTTGGCAGTTCCGGGGACACTGGCAGTTCCGGGGACACAATACTACAGTTCCGGGGACACAATGCTAAATTCCTAGCAGTTCCGGGGACACAATACTAAATTCCTAGAGCGCTCACTACCCAACCGCCCCCGGCGCGGCCCATGCGGCCGAAGCCGGCGAACGGCCAGGCGAGGGTCGCCGCGCGCAAGTGGCGGACCTGAGCGGCGTCGTAGCTCTTCGTGCGGCCGACCAGCGGCATTTGCCAGCGGGTGGCCAGCGCGCCGCCCTCCACCGTCACCGTCGAGCAGCCGACGATCGAGCCTGCCCACAGCTCGCCGCCCGCCCAGAAAACCAGCCATATGAGGACGAACAGATCGGGCGCGGGTTGCCCGCCCTCACCGGTGAAGGTTCCTCCGAACACCTCCACGCCCGCGACACTGAGCCGGTCGAACGCTCGAGCCGCGCGTGTGCGATGACGCTTTCCTACACGCGCCCGATGTGAAACGACTCGCACCGGCTCTTTGCAAACGTTGGTCCTCCTGCACGCCTGCCGCCGCGCGCGCTGCCTTCGGGCCGCGTTCGCAGCATGAGTTTCGTCAATTTTCGCACGCCGGCAAGGCCCCATGGTCACTGCGAACATTGGGACCATTCGCCGCCTCGGGCGCATTTTCGGCGCCCTGTCGGCTGCCGCGCCGCCGCTCCTCCCGATAGGATTAGGCGAATGGGCCGATCGGGTGTACAGCCGTGCCATCGCCGAGCAATTTTTGGGCTCTTGGCGACAGAGAGACGCCTTGGATGTGCTCCTGCCTGTTTTCCGGGAGTTTGGCATGTTCATCTGGCTCGTCATCATATGCAGCGCGATCGTCTTGCTGCTGCTCACCTACTACTTCGGCGAAATGATCTGCCGCAGCATGGCCTCGCGCTTCGCCGAGCGGCGCGGGCGCTGGCGCGAGCTGGAGATGAAGGGCCCGCGCGGGCCGGATTCGCCGCAGACCTGACCTCCCGCGCCGATTGACTCCGCCGCCCGAGAGGCAGACTCTCTCCCCGGGTCGCCCGGACCGAGTTCTGGGAGGGGGAAGCGATGCGTCACTGGATTTGCGCCGCCGCCTTGTGCGCCCTCGCCGTGCCCGCCGCCGCCGATGCGCCGTTGGCGCAAGCCGCGCGCGGCGCCCCGGCCCACCGCTCCGCGCGCGCGGTCAAGTTCGCGCCGGCCGCCACGCCCACACGGGACACCGGCGGCGTCAGCGCGCCGCTGCCGCGCGGCAATCCCGGCGACCCGGTCGCGCGCTCGGCCGTCGGGCGGGCCGACTCCGAGGCCGAGACGCAAGGCCAGGCCGCGGGCCAGGCGCGGGCGTCCGACACCGAAGCCAAGGAGAGCGTCGCCCTGGGCAGCGAAAGGGGCTCGCACGACACTGAGGACAAGTAGGCGCGGCGCGCGGCCATCCCCAATAATGGGTAAAAACAACCAGTTCTTTGACAATACCTAACTTTCGATATAAGGCGGTGCCGCGTGTCCCGCGACCAACCAAAACCCCGGGGCACGCACCCTCTCCTCCTTTCTTCGGCCTGGTGCCACAATCCGTCGGAAACCGCGCCCGCTTCAGCGCGTTGTCAGGCCGGGGAGGGCGCCGCTTGCCTTCGCGTCCTCCTCCCAAAAAAGGGAGAAGACCACCGATGCACAAAGTTCTCGTCGCCGCCGCGCTCGGCGCCTCCACGATCGCCGCCGCCGCCTGGGCCCAGCCGGCCCCCGCGCCGTGGCACCCGGCGCCCTCGATCACCGCCAGCCTCGACATCGGCGGCAGCGGCAACTTCACCGGCGTTATCGACAACGGCCGTCTGTGCTACATGATCAACGCCGCCGGCATCGCCAACCCGACGGGCGCGGTGATCCAGTCCGGCCGCAAGACCAACGCCGGCGCCGTGGTGCTCAGCCTCAAGCCACCCGTCGGCGGGGCGAGCGCGGATTGCGTGCCGATCGCGCCCGATCTCGCGGCAAAGCTGGTCAGGAACGCCGACGATTACTGGTTCACGATCCAGAGCGCGAAATACCCCGATGGCGCGGCCGGTGCCTGGTTGCGGGGGATGAACGGCTGACGCGGGCGTCTTGTCCCGGAGATAACAAAAGAAGAGGATCTACCATGATGAAGCCATTTTGCGCGACGCTCGCGATGTCCGCGGTGCTCGCCCTCGCACCCGCCGCCGCTTCCGCCGCGGGCAATCCCAACCACACCGGCACGCCGCTCGTCGCTACGCTCGACGGCAAGGCCGAAGTGCCCGGGCCGGGCGACCCCAGCGGCAACGGCGAGTTCTCGGGCTGGTTCGACGCCGCCAGGGGCCGGGTGTGCTACACGCTTGGCGTGGCGAGCCTGCCCAACACGACGATGGCGCATATCCATCGCGGCGACGCGCAGACGGCGGGCCCCGTGGTGGTCGCGCTAGCCAACCCGGTGCATAATATCTCCGAGACTTGCGCGCCGGTGGACAAGGCCGTGGTCAGCCAGATCATCGCCAATCCGGCAGGGTTTTATGTCAACGTGCACACCACGGCGCACCCGGGCGGCGCGATCCGCGCGCAGTTGAAGCGACCGAAGTAGCTTACTGAGATGTGCTGGCGCCGGTGTCGAGGACGGCGAGGGTGACCTTGCCGCTGCCGGCGCGGCGCAGGCCGATCCGCTCGGCGGCGGCCTTGGAGAGGTCGATAACGCGGTGGCCCGAAAACGGCCCGCGGTCGTTGATCCGCACCACGACGGAATGGCCCTGGTAAGTCACCCGCACTTCGCTGCCCAGTGGCAGGGTGCGGTGCGCGGCGGTCAGTTCGTTGGGATCGAAGCGCTCCCCGCTGGCGGTGCGGTGGCCGGCCAACTCGGCGCCGTACCAACTGGCCACGCCGCCGTTGACCGGATCCCAGGTGAGGCTGTCGTCGGCCGAAGCGCTGTCGCCATCGGGTGCGGTGCTGTCTTCGGCCTGGGGCGCGAAGCGGGGTGCCGAGGGATCGTCCTGCGACGCGGCGGGAACCGCGACGGGCATTGCCGCGTCTTCAGCGAACACAGGCGCGAGCGCCCCGCCGAGACCCAGCAATGCGGTTGCGGCAACGGCGGCGCGCAGCCTGACGGTGATCTTCCCATCCATGACGGCGGGTTGGGTAGCCGCTGAATCGTTGCCAAGGGAACCCCTGTGCCTTCCTTTGGCCCCATTGACGGCTCGACTCATCGTGAGTCGTGGGCCGTTCGAGGCGAGTCGAGGAACCGGTTTTGGTTAACGATCACCGCTTCCTGGCTGAACGGGCCATCCACCGCGAACATTTTTCGGGTGATTCGCACGCGATGCCGAGCTGGATCGGTCGAAAATGCGGAAATGGGGCCGGCCTCGCAGCCGACCCCACTCTCACCGGCGTGTGGTCCCCACCGGAGTGGGAAGCTTAACGCCCGGCTTCGTTCACGCGCCGGCCGTGAAGACAGCGCGCTATGTCGCCCGGCGCTCGCACCGGTGCCGGTTCCGTCGGCGGACGGATGAAGCCCGAAAGTTTCGCCCATGCCGTCCGGCGGTTCCGCGACCGGTCTTTCGGCCAGGCTCGTCAACTGGTTCGGCAATGCGGGGCATCGCCTCTCCATCGGAGCCGGCCGGCAAGTCCGGCCTGCCGACTGCGCACCTTCGCGGCTTCAACGGTCTGCAAGTTGCGACCGCCCCGAAAGGCGATCATGGCTTCATTCCTCGACCGCGCGGCCTCTCGCCGTCGCGTCGAAAGCGGTTCCAAAATCTCTATCGTCTTTCAGGGTTTCCCCGTCGATCCGAAGAGCCAATCGCCACTCTCGATGTTTGGAGAGTGCGCCCCGTCTTCGAGTCGGGCAAGCGGCGGAAACCGTGGTTTTCCACTTTCAACCCATTTGCCGGTGGACAAGGGTGGATAACCCTTGTTTTGGAGCCGAAAACAGCGGGTTATCCCCGATCGCGTTTCGCCAGCAAGCGCAGCCGCAGGGCGTTCAGCTTGATGAAGCCCGCCGCGTCCTTCTGGTCGTAGGCGCCCGCATCGTCCTCGAAGGTGACGTGGCGCTCCGAATAGAGGCTGTTCGCGCTCTTGCGCCCGACGACTTGCGCCAAACCCTTGTAGAGCTTGAGCCGGACCGTCCCGGAGACCTTCTCCTGGCTGAGATCAATCGCCGCCTGCAGCATCTCGCGCTCCGGCGTGAACCAGAAGCCGTTGTAGATGAGCTCGGCGTACTTCGGCATCAGCTCGTCTTTGAGGTGCGCCGCGCCACGGTCGAGGGTCACGCTTTCGATCCCGCGGTGCGCGCGAGCGTAGATCTCGCCGCCGGGGGTCTCGTACATGCCGCGGCTCTTCATGCCCACGAAGCGGTTCTCGACAAGGTCGAGACGGCCGATGCCGTGCTTCCTGCCGAGCGCGTTGAGCTCGGTGAGCAGCGTCGCCGGGCTCATTGCCTGGCCGTTGAGCGCCACGCCATCGCCCTTCTCGAAGGCGATGGTGATGTATTCGGGCGCATCTGGCGCATCCTCGGGATTGTCGGTGCGCGAATAGACGTAGTCGGGCACTTCCTCCCACGGGTCCTCGAGCACCTTCCCTTCGCTGCTGGTGTGCAGGAGGTTAGCGTCGGTCGAGAACGGGCTTTCGCCGCGCTTGTCCTTCGGCACCGGGATCTGGTGCTTTTCCGCCCAGGCGATCAGCGCGGTGCGGCTGGTCAAGTCCCACTCGCGCCACGGGGCGATGACCTTGATATCGGGATCGAGGGCATAGGCGGAAAGCTCGAACCGCACTTGGTCGTTGCCCTTGCCGGTCGCCCCGTGGGCGATCGCATCGGCGCCGGTCTCATGCGCGATCTCGATCAGGCGCTTGGAGATCAGGGGGCGAGCAATCGAGGTGCCCAGCAGATAATCGCCTTCGTAGCGGGCGTTGGCGCGCATCATCGGGAAGACGAAGTCGCGCACGAATTCCTCGCGCAAGTCGTCGACGTAGATATGTTCGGGCTTGATGCCCATCAGCTCGGCCTTGGCCCGCGCCGGCGCGAGCTCCTCCCCCTGGCCGAGATCGGCGGTGAAGGTCACCACCTCGCAATTATAGGTCACCTGCAGCCACTTGAGGATCACGCTAGTGTCGAGGCCACCCGAGTAGGCGAGCACGACGCGTTTGATGTCCGACATTATCAGCTCCGGGATTGCAGGGCGCGGCGCGCCTAACAGGCAGCGCCCCGGCTCGCAATGGGCGAGCGTGTCAGCCGTTGATCGCCCTGGCATGGAGTTGCGGATTCAGCGCGGCGACGTGATTCAGCCAGGCGCGCGGCTTGCGCATCAGATTTTTGGGGTAATCGACCTTGAGGCCGGCCATCTCGGCGATCTTGCCGACGAAGCTGATGCAGTTGTTGTGGTTGAGATCGTAGAACTTGCCCGGGTGGTGACCCCAGAAATCGACCTCGCCGCGCATCTTGCGATACGTCGCGTCGTCCACGGTGACGGTGAAGTGGGTGTTGGTCTTGCCGATCCACTTTTCCTGCTCGATCCAGATTTCGCCCTCGACAGGGCCGGCGAGGATCGCCGGCGTGACGGACTTGGCCGTGAAGCCGAAGTTCTCGTGCACTTTCTGGCCGCCCTCGAGCACGCCGTCGAACACCACGAACGTGTGCGGGTAGCGGCCGAAGAACATCGAGCCGTTGAAGCTGTGAAAGGAGACCGAGACGTTGGCGAGCGCCGGCTGCGCACAGGCGAAAAGCGCGAGAACCGGCAGCAGGATGCGCAACGAAACAGCTGTAATCCCGCGCAAGTTCATTGCTATCGCTTACGCAATCGTCGGGCGGCCCGCAATTGGCTCACAGGCCGAGAAGCCGGCGCTCTTCCGCTTCGATGTAGCCGCGGGTCAGCGGTAGCGCGTGGCGGTTGCGCGCATACTGGACCTGGTAGTTGCACATGCCGCCGCTTTCGAACGCCGCGGTCGAGCCGGACAGGTAGAACGTCCACATCCGGAAGAAGCGCTCGTCCATCAGGGCGACCATCTCGTCCTTGTGTTCAAGGCAGCGCCGGTACCATTCGCGCAATGTCTTTGCGTAATGCAGGCGGAGCGATTCCACGTCGGCGGCGATCAGGCGCATCTTCTCGCTCCGCGCCACGATTTCGCTCAGCGCCGGGATGTAACCGCCGGGGAAGATGTACTTGTCGGTAAAGGCGTCGGTCATGCCTGGCCCGCCCATGCGGCCGATGGTATGGAGCAGCATCACTCCATCCTCGGCCAGCAGGTTGGCGCAAGTGCGGAAAAACGTTTCGTACTGCGGCGTGCCGACATGCTCGAACATGCCGACCGAGACGATGCGGTCATAGGTCAGCCCGCGCCCGTCGAGCTTGCGATAATCGACCAGCTCGAAAGTCGCCCTGTCGCCGACGCCCGCCGCCGCGGCCCGCTGCTTGGCCAGCGCGATCTGCTCTTCGCTCAGGGTGATACCGTGGACCTTCACGTCGTATTTTTGCGCGAGGTAGATCGCCATCCCACCCCAACCGCAGCCGATGTCGAGCACGCGCTGGCCCGGTTCGATCGCCAGCTTGGCGGCGATGTGCGCCAACTTGGCTTCCTGCGCCTGTTCCAGGGTCATGCCTTCCCGTGGCCAGTAGGCGCAGCTGTATTGCATGTGGTCGGCATCGAGCATCAGCTTGTAGAGATCGTTGCCGATATCGTAGTGATGCGCGACGTTGCGCTTCGAACTGCCCGGCTTGTTGAACGAGCGGGCCATGAAGGCGAGATGGGCGGTAATCTTGCGTCGCAGGCTCGGCGCCATCAGCGTGCCGCGCCTCTCCCAGCGGTTGTTCGCCTGGACGAGCTCGACCAGTTCCATCACGCCGCCGCGCTCCATCACTATGCGGCCGTCCATGTAGGCCTCGCCGGCGCCGAGGCGCGGATCGAGCACGATGTCGCGCCCGACCTTGTCGTCGGTAAAGCGCAGCGCGACATCGGGATATCCTTCCGTGGGCTGGCCGTAGGTGGCCACCCTGCCGGAAGCATACGTAATCTGCAGGGTCCCGCACTTGAGAAGGCGGGTCATCAGGCGATCGAACAATCCGCTCATGCGCTCAGGCCGATTTGCTATTCATCGGAATCCTCAAGCGGCCTCGACGCGGCGTTGTCAATTGCCTGCCTCAAATCCCGGCATACCATTGATAGCCCCGGTCTTCCCAGTAGCCGCCTTTGCCGCCGGCGATCGGCGCGAGGCTGGCCACCGCTTCGATACCGTTGACGTATTTCGCGTGCTTGTAGCCGAGCTGCCGCTCGATCCGCATCCGCAGCGGGGCGCCGTTCTTGACCGGGAGCGGCTGGCCGTTGAGCTGGTGCGCGACGATCGTCTGCGGGTGCAAAGCGTCCACCAGGTCGACGCTCTCGTAATACAGTTCGCCGTCGATCGCGTCGGCGCAGCGGAAGACGATATAGCGCGCCTCGGGCTTCAGCTTGGCCATCGCGAGGATCGTTTTCAGCTGCGGGCCGGTCCACTGCCCGATCGCGCTCCACCCCTCGACGCAATCATGGCGGGTGATCTGGGTCCGTTGAGGCAGACCGCGCACCTGGTCGAGCGTGAGCTCGAGCGGACGCTCGACCAGTCCGTCGACCGCGAGCTTCCAGTCGGCGAATTGGGCCGCGGCATGCGCTTCATAAGCCGGGTCGCCGGGATCGAGCGTGCCGTTGCCGCGAAAGTAAGGCGAGAGGTCGGCCGGAGAAAATTCGCGGGCGAGCGCTTCGCGCCCGCCAAGCGCGCGCTGCACGCCGCGGTGCCAGTCATCGGCCAGGCCGAAGAGCTTCTGCATCGGTGCAGTGCCCCCGACTTTCGAGCAGCCTGCGACAAGCCCCGCGCCGAGGCCGGCGAGAACGTTACGCCGCTTCATCGAAGCGCCCTCCTGTGATCATATCGCGCAGCTGGCCGAACGGGCCTGACAGCAGCACCAGCAGCACGTGGACGACGAAGAAGCCGAACACGCACCAGGCGGCGAGGAAATGGATCGAGCGCGCGCTCTGCCGCCCGCCGAAGACGTCGACCAGCCAGGGGAACGCCGCGTCGGTGCCCGGGCTGATCGCCATGCCGGTGAAGATCATCAGCGGCAGCAGGATGAACAGCACGACGCCATAGGCAAGCTTCTGAAGGAAGTTGTACTTTCCCGTGCCGTGGTGGAAATCGAAGCGCAAGTGCGCGCCAATGTCGGCCCTGACCTCCGCCCACCGCCACTCCTTGCGCCGGGTCACGATGTCGCGGCGGAAATGGCCGTTGATCAGCGCGGTCAGCATGAAGATCAGCAGGCCCAGCGCGAAGACCCAGGCGAACAGCAAGTGCCAGGAACGCGCCGTGCCGAGATCGTAATACCCCGGAATCGTCGCCCACCCGGGCCAGGAATGGACGGCCAGCCAGGCGTTCGCCGGGTGGAAACCCCACTGCCCCCAATAGAGCCAGGGATGGGCGTTGGAGATGTTCAGGCCGGACATGAACAGGATCACCAGGGCGATCAGGTTCACCCAGTGCCAGACCCGCGTCGACAGGCGGTGCTTCTTCATACGACCCTGAACATGGTCAAGTCTCCCCGCGCGCGAGGAACATCACGTCGCGCGGTTGGCTTAGCAGATGCTGGCCGGAATCGACAAAGAGTGTTTGCCCGCTGGCGAGCGGCCCGTTGGCGAGAAACCACGCCGTCTCGGCCACTTCGCCGAGACTCGTCCGCCGTTCAAGCAGGTTCATCCGGTGCGAGATCTCCGTTTCCTCGGGCGACTGGTCATGGCTGGCGAGGATGGCGCCGGGAGCAAGGGCGTAGACGCGGTCGGCTGGATCCGCCGCCATCGCCAGCACCGGCACCGTGGCGGCGAGCGCGTGTTTGCTGACGGTGTAGCTGAAGAAATCGGGGTTGGGGTTGGCGAGCTTCTGGTCGGTCAGGTCGATCACCCGCCGCCCGGCGCGCGAGCGTGCGAGGCGCAGGAACGCCTGGGCCATCGCGGCGGGCGACGTGGCGTTGACCCGCATCGCTTCGGCGAACGTGACGGAATCGAGCTTCAGGACATCATCGGGCCGGAACACCGAAGCCGAGTTGACCAGCACCCGCCAGTCGGCGAGCCGCGGCGCCAAACTTTCGATCATCCCAATCGCTGCGGAAATGTCGATCAGGTTGCAAGCCACCACCTCGGCGCTGGGCAACTCGGCCGCCAGTGCGCGGGCCGCATGTTCGGAGCCGTGGCAATGGATTACCACATGCCAGCCCTCGCCGGCGAAGCGGCGGGCGATGGCTTCGCCGATCCGGCGGGCCCCGCCGGTGACGAGGACCGAGGGGAGCGCCATCAGGCGCGCTTGGCGTCGAAGGCGAAAGTCACGGCGACCGAGCCGCCGAGGTCGCTGCCGTGCGACCCGGTGCCGATACCGAAGCCGAGCCGGTCGATCGACGCGGTACCATCGACGTGCCGCTGCGCGCCGCTGCCGCTGAGGCGGAATTCGACGTCCTGCGCCATCTTCATGCCATGCAGGCTCAAGGTCCCGTGAGCGAGGAAGCGGCCGTCGGGCTGCGCTTCCACCGAGGTGCTGTCATAAGTCGCGGTCGGCGCGCTGGCGGTGCCGAAGAATTCGTCGCCCTGCAGCAGATCGTCCTTGAAGCCGTCGCCGATCTTCGCGCTGGTCAGGTCGACGTCGATGTGGATCGCCGCGGCGCCGGGGCTGTCCGGGTCGAAGGCGATCGTGCCGCCCCACTTGGCGAAGTTGGTGGCGATCGTGTCGTTGCCGTTGGACACGGCGAAGCCGAGCGTGCCGCCCGGCTGGATCGCCCACGAGGGGGCGATGGAAGTCGCGGCGAGGGCAGGGGCCGATCCGGCGAAGATCAGCGGAATGGCTGCGGCGGTGCCGACGAGCGCCAGCGCGGCGAGGAGCCTTCTGTTGCGAACCATCGTGCGTCCCTCTCCTATGCTCGGCGCGGGACTATAGCGACGGAGGGGCCGGCGTTGGCAAGCCCCTAATCGTCGTCCCGCGCGAGCGAGAGGGTCGGCCGCGGCTTGAACGCGCGTTGTCCGGATCGCTTAGTCCGTGGTCGAAGTCGTGGTGGTCGTCGTCGTGGTCGAGCCGTCCGAGCTGGACGACTCGCTGGTCGAGCTGCTGTCGTTGTCGCCAATCTTGTCGGCAGCGTGGTCAACGGCCGTCGAGGCTTTGTCGAGATTGGTCGCAGTGTCCGACGCGGCGTCCTTCGCGGCGCTCGCGGCCGCGTCAGCGGTCTTTTCTGAACACCCGGCGAGGGCGAGGCCGGCGGCCAGGGCAACGATGGCGATGCGCATGCGAAAATTCTCCCCGATGGAATGCGACTCCAGCCGCCACAACGGCGGCGGGCGGGCAGGGTTCCTAAACCGGCACGTTGGCGCGCAGTTCGGCCAGCCACACTTCGGCCGAGGCGTCGCTCGGCGCGCGCCAGTCGCCGCGCGGGCTGAGCGCGCCGCCGCTCGAGACCTTGGGCCCGTTGGGAATCGCGCTGCGCTTGAACTGGCTCAGCGCGAAGAAGCGCAACAGGAAGCTTTCGAGCCACTTGCGGATGGCGGCGAGGTCGTACTCGTTCTTGCCCGTCTCTGGGAAATCGGCCGGCCAGGAACCGTGCGCCGTGTCGCGCCAGGCATGCCAGGCGAGGAACGCGACTTTCGAAGGCAACTGGCCGAAGCGCATCGTGTGGTGGAGGAAGAAGTCGTTGAGCTCGTATGGCCCGATCTTGCTTTGCGTGCTCTGGATTTCGCCGTCTTCGCCCGCGGGAACCAGCTCGGGGCTGATCTCGGTGGCGAGGATCGCTTCGAGCACGGCGTCGGTCGCCGGTTCGAACTGGTCGGTACGCGTGGCCCAGCGAATCAGGTACTGGATCAACGTTTTGGGCACTCCGGCGTTGACCGCGTAGTGGCTCATCTGATCGCCGACGCCGTAGGTGCACCAGCCGAGCGCCAGCTCGCTCAGGTCGCCGGTGCCGATGACGAAGCCGCCGTGCTGCCCGGCGAGGCGGAACAGGTAATCGGTCCTGAGGCCGGCCTGGACGTTCTCGAACGTCACGTCGTACACCGGGTGGCCGTCGGCGAACGGATGCCCGATGTCCCCGAGCATCCGGGTCGCTGCTGGACGGATGTCGATTTCCTCCGCGACGATGCCCATCGCCCGCATCAGCTTCCAGGCGTTCGACTTGGTCCCTTCCGAGGTGCCGAAGCCGGGCATCGTGTAGCCGCGGATCGTCGTGCGCGGCAGATTGAGCCGGTCGCAGACTTTGGCGGCGACGATCAGCGCGTGGGTCGAATCGAGCCCGCCGGAAACGCCGATCACCATGCTCTGGCCCCGGGTCTGCTCGAAGCGGCGCATCAGCCCGTCGACCTGGATGTTGAACGCCTCGTAGCAGTCGGCGTCGAGCTTGTCGGGCCGGTTGGGGACGAACGGGAAGCGGCGGATCGGGCGGATCAGGCGGATGTCGCCGGTGGCGGGACAGTGGTCGAACCGGACGACTCTGACACTGTCGGCCGGGCGCCCGGCGGCTTCGGCGGCATCGTTGAAAGTCGGCAGCCGCAGCCGGTCGCCGAGAATGCGCCGCGTATCGATGTCGACAATGCACAGCTCGGGCTTGAGGCTGAAACGTTCGCTTTCGGCCAACAAGTCGCCGAGCTCGTAGACGATGCCCTGGCCGTCCCAGGCGAGATCGGTGGTGCTCTCGCCGTGGCCGGCGGCGGAATAGATGTAGGCCGAGGCGGTGCGCGCGGATTGCGACTGGCTGAGCAGCTTGCGTTCGTCGGCCTTGCCGATGACGATGTCCGAGGCAGAGAGGTTGGCGAGGATCGTTGCCCCGGCCAGCGCGCCCAGTGTCGAGGGCGGCGTGGGAGCCCAGAAATCCTCGCAGATCTCGACGAACAGCTTGAAACCGGGAAGCTGGTTCGAGGCGAAGACGAGATCGGTGCCGAAGGGGATTTCCCTTTCGCCAACGCCGATGGTCTTTCCTTTCACGTTCAGCCCTGAAGCGAACCAGCGCTTCTCGTAGAACTCGCGGTAATTCGGGAGGTAACTTTTCGGTACTGCGCCCAGCAGTTGCCCGTCGGCCACGGCCAGCGCGCAGTTGTACAGGCGTCCTTCCTTCCTCAGCGGCGCGCCGATCAGCAGAACCGGCGTCAGGCCCTTGCTGGCGGCGACGATCGCCCCGATCGCCTCCTCAACCGCGTCGAGCAGTGCGGACTGCAGCAGCAGATCGTCGAGCGCGTAGGAGGAAACGCACAGTTCCGGATAGACGAGCAGGTCGACGTGCGCCGCATGGGCGCGCTGCGCCTCGTCGATGATCCCGTCGCGGTTGTAGTCGACGTCGGCCGTGCGCACTCGCGGAGTGCTGGTGGCAACCCGGACGAAGCCGTGGCGGTGCATCGCGTAGAACGGGTGCGCCGCCGCGTCAGCTGGGTGTGCAACGGCCTCGGAGGGCGGGGTGAGCCAGTCGCCGGGTTCGCAAATGCCCAGTTCGGCCAGGCGCCGCTGGATACCGGGGCGCGGTATCTTGCCGCGAGTCTCCCAGCCGTAGACCGTCCGGCTTGGCCAGGCATCTGGCTTGCCGTATTTTTCGCCAAATTCGGCGGCGGTCAACGGAGGGCGCTGGCTTTCGCGCCACGCGCGAATCTTTTCTCCTGCTTTATGCATGGTGGCGAAGTATCCTAAAAGGATACAAGGGGCAACTCATTCTCCGAGCGCCTGTTCGATGATCTCCAGCGTCGTTTCGAGCGCGGCGATCCGCACGCCGTCACGCCCGATCTTCCCAAAATGCTCTTCGCGGTGAGCGACCTCCCCGCCTCGCCGGGCGCAGGCGAAATGGACCAGGCCTTCCTCGTCGTCGGGTCCGCCGGGGCCGGCGAAGCCGGTGATTGAGACGGCTATGTCGGCCTTTGAACGGCGCAGCGCGCCTTGCGCCATCTCGCAGGCAACCGGTTCGCTGACCGCGCCGCAACTATCGATCTTCTCGCGCGCCAGGCCCAGCAGATCGCACTTCGCCTGTTTCGAATAGACCACGAACCCGCGGTCGAACACGTGACCGCGACCGCCGACATCGGTCAGCAGCGCCGGCAGCAGGCCGCCGGTGCAGCTTTCGGCGGTGGTGAGCTTGAGCTTCTTTTCGTCGGCCGTGTCGAGCACCCGCTCCGCCCGGTCCTGCACCTTGCGCGGAAGGACAGGGTCGAGCGTTTCGGCCGGCATGCGATTGGTCTCCTCTGCCGGCATGTCCGGCAGGGGGAGGAATTCCTTCGTGCGGCAACCGGTTCCTAAGCGGCCGCGCGCTCGCCGCCGATCGGGAGCTGCGCCCGGACGCTCGCCTTCGACAGATCGAGCCCGTAGAGGCTGGCCGCGTTGCCGCCGACGAGCTTGCGCACCTCGTCCGGGTCCATGTGGCCCATCGTCTCGCCGATCGTGCGCACCGAGTTCGGCCAGATCGAATCCGGATGCGGATAGTCGCTCGCCCACAGCAGGTTCCCCGGGCCCCAGAACTCGAGCAGCCGCATTGCCGTCGGGCTTTGCTGGAAAGTGCCGTAGACCTGCCGCTTGAACACCTCGCTCGGCTTCATCTTGTGCGGGATGCCGCCCTTGTCGTCCCAGAACTCCTTGCATTCCCACAGACGCCAGTGGCGATAGTCGAGCTCCTCGACCACCCACGGTACCCAGCCGACGCCGCTCTCGGCGATAACGATCTTGAGCCTGGGATGGCGCTCGAGGATGCCCCAGGCGAACAGGTCGACGAACGGGTCGAGGAATTGCTCGATGAACATCTTGGCGTGGAGAAACGTCGCGCCCGGACTGCCCTTGTACTTGTCGAACGCGTCGCCTGCCTTCGGAAACACGGTGACGTGGAAGCTGAGGACGATGCCCGACTGCTCGAGCAGGTCGAACAGTGGCTCCCAGCGCGGGTCTTCGAGGCGCGGCTCGGCCACCGCGATCTGCAGATTCGCCTGCCGGCACACGCCCATCCTGGCGAGCCGCTGCAGTTCCTCGAACGCGGCCTCGGGATGAGGCGGCAGCATCGCCACGCCGATCAGCCGATCGGGCGCGACGATACAGAAATCCTCATAAAGCCAATCGTTATAGGCGGCATAGCAGGCGCGCATGAACGCCTCGTCGGGGGTCTTGATCGAGGTCACCGGGCCGAACACCACATGCGCCCAGACGCGGT
>Ga0207705_10002237_pt1 | contig 14942 bp, 13 predicted proteins | sample KBSC13metaG_FD_184314 | JGI IMG/M metagenome (GOLD analysis project Ga0207705, IMG submission 184314) | Corn rhizosphere microbial communities from Kellogg Biological Station, Michigan, USA - KBS C1-3 metaG (SPAdes) (version 2) | ecosystem: Host-associated > Plants > Roots > Rhizosphere > Soil ...
CACCTGTGCTTCGTTGAAGAGTCCGGGAATGCGCGCGTAACCGAGGCCATTTGGTGACGGCGAGGTACCCTCGGTGATGATCAGACCCGCCGAGGCACGCTGGCCGTAGTACTCGGCCATCAAGACGTTGGGGGTGTTGGCATCGACGGCGCGACTGCGCGTCATTGGCGCCATCACGGCACGATTGGCAAGTTGTAGGGAAGCGGTGACGAGAGGTTCGAAAAGCATGATGGTCCTTGAGTAAGTAAAGGGCTGGATGGTTGGCTGACGGCGTTCAACCTCAGGAGGCCCGCGGCAGGTAGCTGGGCCTGGCTGCCGTCAGCCCATGCTTGACCTGCACGGTCAGGTCATCGGCCAGAACTTCATCGAGGCCGGCCTCGATGCCATCGAGCGCACGCCTGACGATTTCCTCTGGAGTGGACTTCGGTGCATCCAGCCCGCGGGTGAGGTCGGTGTCGACATAGGCCATGTGCAGGGCAAGCACTTGCGTGTGCTGTGCGGCCAGTTCGTTACGCAAGGCATTGGTGAGCGACCATGCGGCCGACTTGCTGGCCGAATAGGCGGCCAGCTCGCCACCGTTCACCCATGAGCCAACCGACAGCACATTGAGCAATGCGCCGCCGCCATTCGTCTTGAGGATCGGTGCAAACGCCTTGCTCAGGCGAAGCATCGCGAAAAAGTTGGTTTCGAAGATGCGTCGGGTGACCTCTTCGCTGTCCGGGGCAAGAAAGCCACCGGGTTGGGCGATACCGGCGTTGTTGATCAGCAACGTCACGTCGGACGCCAATGCGGCAGCCGCCGCCACGTCGACCGGTTGATTGACGTCGAGTCGCAGCGCCTGAACACCGGGAGGGAGGGCGACGGTGGTGTCGCGCACGCCGGCGTACACCTTGCGCGCACCGCGGGCGAGCAGCTCATGTGCGAATGCCAGGCCGATGCCGCGATTGGCACCGGTGACGAGGACGGTGGCGTTTTCAATCTTCATTGGAATTTCCAGATAACGGGAAAAAAATTCAGTTGCCTGGCTTTCAGGCAACACTGGAACGGACAAACTCACTTGACCTTGATGACGACCTTGCCCTTCGCGCGGCCTGCTTCGACGTAGGCCATGGCCTCGTTGGTCGATTCGAACGGAAACACCTTGTCCACCACCGGACGAATCGCGCCGGCGTCGATGAGCGGGGTGATCTCACGCAGTTGGCCGCCACTGGCTTTCATGAAAAGGAAGGCGTAGTCGACACCGAGACGTTTTGCCCTTCGCCGCACGCCGGAACTCAACAAACGCAGGATCAGTTTCACGAAGCCGGACGCGCCGATGTCCGCCGCGAATGCAGGATCAGGTGGGCCGGAGATGGAGATGAGCTGGCCACCGGGTTTCAGGATGCGCAGGGATTTCTCCAGCGTCTTGCCGTCCTGGCTGTTCAGGACCACGTCGTAGCCATGCAGGATGCTTTCGAAGTCGTCCTGCTTGTAGTCGATGACGATATCGGCACCGAGGCGCCGCACCCAATCGACATTGGCCGTGCTCGTGGTGGTGGCGACGATGGCGCCCAGATGCTTCGCCAGCTGGATCGCAAAGGTGCCCACGCCGCCCGAGCCGGCCTGGATGAAGACTTTCTGACCTTTTTTCAGGTTCGCCTTTTCGACCAGGGCCTGCCACACCGTCAAGCCGACCAGCGGAATCGATGCCGCTTCCTCCATGCTGAGGCTGGCGGGTTTGCGCGCGACGGCGCTTTCGTTCACGGCAATGAACTGCGCAAGCGTGCCGATGCGGTGATCAGGCGCCCGCGAATACACTTCGTCGCCTACCTTGAATTGCTGCACCCGCGATCCAACGCGGGACACAACGCCAGCCACGTCATGGCCCAGTACCAACGGCATGCGGTATGGCAGGATCAGTTTGAATTCACCGCTTTTGATCTTGGAATCCAGCTGGTTCAAACCTGCGGCGTGGACCTCGATCAGCACATCGTCGTCGCCAAGCTCGGGCTCCGGCATCTCGCCCAGCCGCATCGGATCCTGCTTGCTGTACCGATCAGTGATGAATGCTTTCATGATGTTTCTCTTTCGTAGATTGGTCGACAAAGAAAGCAATATGACGAACATCATATTAATTGGCGAACAAATGAACTTGGTTCGTATCGATTTCAGGTAAGTGCGAGATGCCTCAGCGCAGACTCGCGCAGCCCGTCGGAGAGCTTTGGTTCATCGACGGCGCGCGCCAGCATCAATGCGCCAACCATCGTCGCGACAGTGACGAGGGCACGTTCGTGCGCACTTGGCTGCCCCCAGTCGGGTGAGTGGCGGGCGACAAGATCGATCATCTCCTTGATTCGACGCGTGGCGGCGCGCCTGACCTCCGGTGTCTGGCGTGGCATCTCCGAGCCGAGCGCGGCAACCGCACAACCGGTTTCGATCCCTTCCAGGTGTTCCTTGGAGAGATAAGCCTGCAGCATGGCCGGAAGCGCCTGCTGCTGCGGCAACTTGGCGGCAATACGCTCCATCATCGCCACGCTTTCACTGCCGGCACGGTCGGCAGCCTCGGCGAGCATCGCTTCCCGCGACGGAAAATGCGCATAGAAGCCGCCATGGGTCAGACCGGCGTCTTTCATGATGTCGGCAACGCCGGTGCCGTTGTAGCCGCTGCGCCGGATCGCGCGCGCCGCGGCGTCAACGATGCGGTCGTGGGTGGCTTCCTTGGATTTGGCGGCAGTCTTTCTCATATGATGTATATCATATGACCTTCATGTATTGGCTGCAAGAGGGTTCCGGGCGACACCGGTCCCGTTGGGAGGGCACGAACGTCCGCCTATGGCCGATCGCGGCCCCTTGCGACAGCCTGGCGGCACGTCGAAATTGCGGGATTGGTTCGCAGCCTATCGCCCTTCGCCGCCGCGACGCAGCGGCGTACCGAGTACGCGCAGGATGCGCGTTGTTCTACCCGGGACCCCTCTGAAGCGGCGGGCGGGTGGAGGATCAGCCCGCAGGGTGGTTCGCATGGATGCGGACCAGTTTGGCGTCAGTCCATGGCGAGGGCAGGATGCCCGAGTTGAGGCAACGCAGGAGCGGTTGCCCGATGGACTGTCGACAAACCCCGGAGCCCTGCCGCGGACTTTCCGGGCAGGGATGCCCGGAAAGCGCGCAAGCGGGGCGGCCTTCTCTTTACTCCGGGCATCCTGCCCTCCGCCCTTCGGGCCGGCTTCGCCGCTCGCGCCGCTCCTGCGGCGCAGTGGTTACTTTCTCTTGGTCACGCAAGAGAAAGTGACTCGCCCTCCGAAGGAGGACGAAAGCTCTTGCTCTCGGCAGCTCACGCAAACGCGAAGAAAGATCAAGAGCGGACCCCTCCCCAACCCTCCCCTGTGAACAGGGGAGGGAGCACACCACGTCACCGCTCAATCGATCGGCGTATGCCGGTATTTGCTGACGTCGGCAGGTTGCACGGCGCTGGCCTTGTTCGACCACGACTGCCGGATGTAGCCGACCACCGCGGCCACGTCCTCGTCGTTCAGCTGCTGAGCGAACGGTGGCATCGAGTAGGGCTTTGGGTTGCCGGCGGTGGTCGGGGCGAAGCCGCCGAGCAGCACGCTGCGGATCGCGTTGATGCCGGTCGGTTCGGTGACCGAGGTGTTGCCGTCGAGCGGCGGGTAGACGCCGGCCACGCCGCGACCGTCCGCACCGTGGCAGTCGGCACAGCGCTGCGCGTAGAGTTTGCCGCCCTGCTCGTGGCTGGCCGCGCGCTTGAACGGTGCCGGCGCGGGCTGCGCGCGCGGCGGCAGCGACTGCAGGTAGACGGCCACCGCCTGCAGGTCGACGTCGGTCATGTGCTGGGTGCTCAGGCGCACCACGTCGGCCATCGGCCCGAACGCGCTGCCCTTGCCCGACTGGCCGGTCTTCAGCAGATCGACGATGTCCTGCGCGCTCCAGCCATCGAGGCCGCCGCCGGGTTGCGTGCTGAGGTCGGGCGCATACCAGTCCAGTTGTGGAATCTGGCCGCCGGTGAGGTGGCGGTCCTGCTCGATGCCGCCGAGCGCGTCGCGCGTAGTGTGGCATTCGTTGCAGTGACCCAGGCCCTGCACCAGGTAGGCACCGCGGTTCCACTGTTCGGACTTCGCCGGATCGGGCCGGTACTCGCCCGGCTTGAAGTACAGCGCGCGCCACGCGACCAGGCTGTTGCGCACGTTGTACGGAAACTCCAGCCCCAGCGCTGTATCCGGCCGATGCACCGGCGGCAGCGACTTCAGGTAGGCGAAGATCGCCAGCGCGTCGTCGCGGGTCACCTTGGTGAACGAGGTGTACGAGAACACCGGGTACAGCAGCTCGCCCTGGCGGCCCTTGCCCAGATGCAGCGCATTCCAGAAATCGTCGAAGCTCCACTGGCCGATGCCGGTTTCCGGATCGGGCGTGATGTTCGGTGCCGGCACGTCGCCGAACGGCGTGCCCAGCGAGCGGCCGCCGGCGTAACGCTGGCCGTCCCGCGCGGTGTGGCAGGCGGCGCAGTCGCCGACCGTGGCCAGGTATTCGCCGCGGGCGATCCGCGCCGGATCGTGCAGCGCGGCGGCATCCGCTTCGCGCTGCGCGGGCGACGACGCTTGCTGACCAGCGCGGCCGACGTACCGCCAGCCCAGCACGACGATCACCAGCAACGCCAGCAGCCATCCTCCGCGTCGCCACCGTTTCATGGACCCACTCCGCTCTTGCCCATCACGCACCAGCCCGGCAACGGTCCGGTCTGCGCACTGGCCGGTTCCGGATGCATGTCGGCTGGCGGCTCGTGGCTGGCCAGCCATGCGGACACGGCGGTGATGTCCGATTCGCGCATGCGGTTGGCGACCACGCCCATGCAGTAGGGGCCTTCGGCCGCGCGCTGACGCGTGCGCCACGACACCAGCTGGGTGCTGAGGTAGCCGTACGACAGGCCCATCAGGCCCGGCATCATCGGCTCCACGCCGGTGAGCTTGCCGCCGTGGCAGCTGACGCACGACGGCACGCCACGGGTCGAATCGCCGCGCATCACCAGCTGCTCGCCGCGCCGCAGGGTCTCCGCGGACACCGCCGGCACCGGCAGCTTCCGGTAGGGCACGTCCTGCTGTGCGAAGTACCCGGCGATGTCGCGCAGGTACGCCGGGCTCAGCTGGCGCACCACGTATTCCATCGGCGCGTGCCGGCGCTGGCCGGTCTGGAAATACTCGAGCTGCTGGACCAGATAGCCCGCCGGCTTGCCGGCCAGGCGCGGAATCACCACGCTGTCCGGCGAACCTTCGCCGTGTACGCCGTGGCAGCTGGTGCACGCCGCGACGCGCTGCTGCATGGTGTCGGGCACCGGCGGCGCGGCGCCAGTCTGGGCGGCCGCCGTGCTGCACGCGCCGAAGGCAAACAGCACGATGGCCACGCGCAGCACATGTCCGCGCCACCGCTTGCGCAATGAATCCAACCTGATCATCCGGGGATTGTAGGCGCACGGGTCAGCGCGGATCGGCGGCAAATACGGCATAGCGACAACCTGCCGCAGCGAGATGGCGCGGCGCCTCCCGTCCGAAAAGTTGCAAATGAATCTGTTGACCGCAGCGCAACCTTCCCTCTAAGGTCGAACACATGTCGCCGCTTTCCACGCCAGCACGCATGCACCTCGCCCCGGTTCCCACCGGGAGCGCATCGTTGCCGGCCGGCGTCATCAACCGTTCCTTCGCCACCACCACCACGACCACGATTACCACTCGGTCGGGGTGGGTGTCCGTGCGCGACTAGGTTCTTCACTACGCAACGGCCCCGCCCTCGACAGAGGCGGGCCGGTGCACTCCCCAAGCACACGCCGATCCGCCAGCGAGCACGGGCCTCAACAGGAGGTCATCGTGAACATCTGTGCGCCCCAACTTGCCGATCTGCCGCCGTCATTCGGTTTCGCCGTGCCGACCCTGCGGCGGCAACGCGTGCTGGCGGTGGGCGTGATCGGCCCCGGCCGCGTCGGCAGCGCCTTGCTGGAACAGTTGCGCGCCGCGCAACCGCGGCTGGCCCGCGACAGCGGACTGGAACTGAAGCTCTGCGGCGTGGTGGCCAGCAAGCGCATGTGGCTGGATTGCGACGACACCGAGCTCAACGGCCGCCACGGCGGCGCGCAGATCTGGCGGCCGAACGATCTGGACGCCTTCGCCGACCATGTGCGCGGCAACGATGGCCGGCATGCGCTGCTGATCGACTGCAGCGCGAACGACGAGGTGGCCGCGCACTATCCGCGCTGGCTCGCCGCCGGCCTGCACGTGGTGACGCCGAACAAGCTCGCCGGCAGCGGGCCGTTGCCGCGCTGGCAGGCGATCCGCGCGGCCTGCGCCAGCGGCGCGCGCTTCCGCTACGAGGCCACCGTATGCGCGGGCCTGCCGGTGGTGCAGACGCTGCGCGACCTGCTCGACACCGGCGACGAGCTGCTCGCGGTCGACGGCATGCTCTCCGGCACGCTGGCCTGGCTGTGCAACCGCCACGATGGCCAGCAGCCGTTCTCCGCGCTGGTGCGCGAGGCGCATGCGCTGGGTTATACCGAACCCGATCCGCGCGACGACCTGTCCGGCCTCGACGTGGCGCGCAAGCTGGTGATCCTGGCGCGCGAGGCGGGCTGGCCGCTATCGCTGGAAGACGTCGACCTGGAAAGCCTGGTCCCGTCCGCGCTGGCCGCGTTGCCGCTGGACGAATGCATGCAGCGGCTGGACGAGCTGGATGCGCCGATGGCCGCGAAACTGGCCGAGGCGCATGCCGCAGGCGGCGTGCTGCGCCACGTGGCGCAATTGGACCGGCATGGCCGGGCCAGCGTGCGGCTGCTGGTGCTGCCCGCCACCCACGCGTTCGCGCATACCCGACTCACCGACAACATCGTGCAGTTCACCACCCGCCGCTACTGCGATAATCCGCTGTCGGTGCAAGGCCCCGGCGCCGGTCCCGAAGTGACCGCCGCCGGCGTGTTCACCGATCTGCTGCGTATCGCCGAGTCGCTGGAGGCGCGCGCATGAACTCCTCCTTGCTGGAACCCGTCATGGCTTCATCGCGCCGCGCCAAACCCCCGCAAGTCGCCTGCGCCTTCGCGCCTGCCAGCGTCGGCAACGTGGGCGTGGGCTTTGACCTGCTCGGCCACAGCGTGGCCGGCGCCGGTGATCGCGCCGAAGTGCGCCGCATCGACGAGCCGGTGGTACGCATCGCGGCGATCCGCGGCTGCGTCACCGACCTGCCCACCGACCCGCGCGCGAACACCGCCGGTACCGCGCTGCTCTCGTTGCGCAAGGCGCTCGGCCTGCAACACGGTTTCGAGCTGGTGCTGCACAAGGGCATCGCGTTGGGCTCGGGCATGGGCGGTTCGGCCGCCTCCTGCGTGGCCGCGCTGGTCGCCGCGAATGCGCTGCTGGCGCAGCCGCTGCCGCGCGAGGCGCTGTACGGCTTCGCGCTGGATGGCGAGACCGTGGCCAGCGGCAGCCGCCACGGCGACAACCTCGGTTCGATGCTGCTCGGCGGCCTGGTGCTGGCCACCCACGAACGGCTGCTGCGCATCGAGGTGCCGGCCGCATGGCACTGCGCGCTGGTGCATCCGCACGTGGTGCTGGAAACGCGCCGGGCACGCGCGGCGCTGGCCGGTCACTACGCGTTGGGCGAGTTCGTGGCGCAGAGTTCGAACCTCGCCCTGGTGTTGGCCGGCTGCTACCGCGGCGATGCCGCGCTGGTACGCGAGGGCCTGAAGGACGTGCTGGTGGAGCCGCGCCGCGCGCCGCTGATCCCGAATTTCGCCAAGGTGAAACAGGCCGCGCTGGACCACCGCGCGCTCGGCGCCAGCATCTCCGGCGCGGGCCCCAGCGTGTTCGGCTGGTACGACAACCGCGCCGATGCCGAAGCGGCGAGCGTGGCGATGGAGGCGGCGTTCGCCGACGCCGGGCTGGGCAGCGATGCCTGGGTGTCGCCGATCAACGGGCCCGCAGCCGTGTTGATCGACTCGCTCGACGAGGTTCGGCCATGAGCGAGCCGATCCGCTATCACAGCACTCGCAGCACCGGTTCCACCGTGCCGATCAGCCAGGCGATCGCCGCCGGGCTGGCTCCTGACGGTGGACTGTACGTGCCCGAAAGGCTGCCCACGCTCGACCCGGCCGCGTTCGACCCGCACGGCTCGCTGGCCGACACCGCGGCCACCCTGCTGGCGCCGTTCTTCGCCGGCGATGCGCTGGCCGATGAGTTGCCCGCGATCTGCGCCGAGGCATTCGCCTTCGACGCGCCGCTGCGCGCACTGCCGGCGCATCCGCATACGACGATGCTGGAGCTGTTCCACGGTCCCACGTCGGCCTTCAAGGATTTCGGTGCACGCTTCCTCGCCGCCTGCCTACGCCGGCTGCCGCGCGCCGATGCGCGGCCGCTGACCATCCTGGTCGCGACCTCGGGCGACACCGGCGCCGCGGTGGCGGCGGCGTTCCATCGCCAGCCGGGCGTGCGGGTGGTGATCCTCTATCCGGACGGACTGGTTTCGCCGCGACAGGCACATCAACTCGGCTGCTTCGGCGACAACGTCACGGCACTGCGTGTGGCCGGTCGTTTCGACGACTGCCAGCGCATGGTCAAGGCCGCGCTCAACGACACCACACTGCAGGCGCAGCACCCGCTGTCCTCGGCGAACAGCATCAGCCTGGGCCGGCTGCTGCCGCAGATGAGCTACTACGCGCACGCCGCGCTGGGCTGGTGGCGCGAACACGGCACAGCGCTGAGTTTCATCGTGCCCACCGGCAACCTCGGCAACGCGCTGGCCTGCCTGTGGGTGCGCGAACTGGGCCTGCCGATCGGCGAAGTACGGCTGGCCTGCAACGCGAACGCCACCCTGCCCGAGTTCTTCGCCGGCGCCGACTATCGTCCGCGCGAAGCAGTCGCCACCGTGGCCAACGCGATGGACGTGGGCGCCCCGAGCAATTTCGAACGCCTGCGCTGGACATTCCCGGACGAAGCGCAACTGCGCCAGACGCTGCGCGCCGAGAGCGTGGACGACGACACCATCCGCGCCACCGCACTCAACCACGCCCGTGAGCATGGTGAGGTCGTCTGCCCGCATACCGCCACCGCGTTTGCCCTGCTCGACCGCGAAGCTGCACATCGCGAACACCCTTGGGCGGTGGTCGCCACTGCTCATCCAGCCAAATTCGAAACGGTGCTGGAGCCTCTGCTCGGCCATGGCTTGGCGGTACCGACAGCCCTGGCGTTGATGCTCGAACGATCTGCGTCGGCGGAAGCCCTGGTGGCATACGATGCTGCGTTGAAGCAATGGCTGCGAGAACATGCAGATGCATGTACGGCCGTCCCTTTCTGAGCAGCGGGAGAGCGCTTCCAGTCCTTGAGCCCGGACACCTCTGGCAGAACCCGCGTTCTTGCGTACCAGACCGCTTGCATTTGAATACTTCCGGGTCTAGTTTTTTCACCGCAGCCGCGAACTTTCCCAGCCCCATCGGCTGCCAACAAGGGGGGCGATCAGTCCCGCGCCGGCTCGCCGGTACCGCTCATTCGTCTATGGAGGGATTACCCATGAACAAGGTGACCGTTGCTTTCGTGCTGATCGCGCTGATCGCGCCCGCGCTGCATGCGCAAGAATCGGACGCGCAGAAGGGCTCTGACGCAAGCAGGCTCTCGCAATCTGCATACAACATCCAGCAGAACGAGTCCCGCATGCGGGCAAAGTGGTACAACGATCTGCAACACAACGACCACCAGACTTCGGTCAATTCCCTGGCCAACTTGAACAAGCTGCGCAGCAAACTCGCCGAGGCCTGGCAAGCCCTCGGGTTATCGCCCCCGGCAGCCAAGGCAGTCGCGGCGGCTTATCAGCCGAACTTCTCGTTGAACTCGAGACGTGCTTCCCTGCAGGGCAAGTCGGACGAGGAGATCGCCGCGCTGATCCAGTCCTCGCTGGCCAAGAAGGATTACCTGCTGGCCAACCAGACGCTCATCGATTTCCAGACGAAGAAGATGAGGCTAGGTACGGACGCCTCGCCGGATGGCCAGCACTGATCCGTCGCGTCGGGAAGCCGTTGCGCGATAGCGCGGGGGGAAGGCATCCGCATCCATCGTGCGGGTGCCCGGAAATCGGGCGGCAACACTGCGGAACATGCGCGGGAACGACGATCTGCAGAAGCCGATTCGCTCTCGCCTTCAATACTCGATCGACGCTTCGAACCCAAGGGGAATCACCATATGAAAAGACTGCTCGTCGCTTGCATGCTTGTCACACTGACATCCACCGCGTTTTACGCACAGAACGCGCTGGCGCAGTCGCAATCTGCATACAACCTCCAGCAGAACGACATGCGCAATCAGCAGAGTTCTACCAATGCCTTGCAGCGCAACGACCGTCAGACCTATGTCAATTCCGTGGCCAATCTGACCAAGCTTCGCGCCAAACTCGCGGAGGCCTGGCAAACCCTTGGCATGTCGCCGCAAGCGGCCCAGGCCGTGGCGAACGCTTATCAACCGAACCTCGCGCAAAACTCCCACCACGCATCCCTACGCGGGAGGAGCGGTCAGGAGATCGCGTCAATGCTCCAGTCTGCCTTGGCCAAAAAAGACTACGCGCTGGCCGACCAGATGCTGATCGAATATGAGCAAATCGAGGCAAAACTGGGCGCAAACGTTTCGCCAGACAACCAGCACTGAGGCTGCCCGGGCAAGGATCGCGGACAAGGCTGGCCTGGCCCGTGCTGAAGACCGGGTCCCGCAGCATCGTGACCCGTCATTTCATCTGGACATCTGGACGTCCAAAGCACGCCGATCGACTGATTTCAAATGAAACTGTTGACGCCACCGTGCGAAGTGCCCTAAGGTCGGTTTCATGTCGCAGCGCAGCAGCCATTGCCGCATCGCCGAAATGAACCGTCTCGCGACGGTCGACGGCCTGCTGCAGCTCGGCGGCACGCTCCTTATTACCCTCGTACTCGTACTCCTTATTACCAACGGAGGTGCGGGCTGAGGGCATGTGTCCAGGTAGATAAGAAAACCTGAAAACACCCAAAGAACCCCGCACCCGGTAACGGATGCGGGGTTTTTTTGTGCCTTCGGCGACGCCCACACAGCGGAGCCATGATGAAAAACCCCGACCAGCACAATGCCCCTGCCAGCGACGACGACGTAGTCGCCGAACGCGTACGGATCTTCGACACCACCTTGCGCGACGGCGAACAGGCGCCCGGTTTCTCGATGGACCGGCGCGCGAAACTGCGCATGGCGCAGCAGCTCGAGGCGCTCGGCGTGGACATCCTCGAAGCGGGCTTTCCGCAGGCTTCGCCGGACGATTTTGCTGCAGTTGCAGAAATCGCCGGGGCGCTGAAAAGCACCACGGTATGCGCGCTGGCGCGCTGCCAGGACGGCGATATCGACAGCGCGGCGCGCGCGCTGAAGGCGGCGCGCCACTCGCGCATCCACCTGTTCCTGTCGACCAGCCCGCTGCATCGCGAGCACAAGCTGGGCATGAGCAAGGCGCAGGTGCTGGACACCGCGGTGCGGGCGATCGAGCGTGCCCGCGGTTTCTGCGACGAGGTGGAGTTTTCCGCGGAGGATGCGCTGCGCACCGAGCCCGAATTCCTCGCCGAAGTGTTCAGCGCCGCGGTCGCCGCCGGCGCCACCACGCTCAACGCGCCGGACACGGTGGGCTACACCACGCCGACCGAGATCGTCGAGCTGTTCCGCTACCTGCGCCAGCACGTGCGCGACGCGGACAAGGTGATTTTCTCCAGCCATTGCCACGACGACCTCGGCATGGCGGTGGCGAACAGCCTGGCCGCGGTGAGCGCCGGCGCGCGCCAGGTGGAGTGCACCATCAACGGCATCGGCGAGCGCGCCGGCAACGCCGCGCTGGAGGAAGTGGTGATGGCGCTGAAGGTGCGCGCGCCGCACTTCGGCGTCGACACCCGCATCGATACCCGCCAGCTGTATCCCGCTTCGCGCCTGCTCACCGAACTGACCGGCCAAGCGGTGCCGCGCAACAAGGCGATCGTGGGCGCCAATGCGTTCGCGCACGAGTCGGGCATCCACCAGCACGGCATGCTGAAGCATCGCGGCACCTACGAAATCATGCGGCCGCAGGACGTCGGCATCGCCGCGACCAGCCTGGTGATGGGCAAGCACTCCGGCCGCGCGGCGCTGCGCCAGCGCCTGCAGGCACTCGGTTACACGCCGGACGATGCGGCGCTGGATGACATCTTCACCCGCTTCAAGACGCTGGCCGATCACGGCCGCGAGCTGCACGACGAGGACCTGGAAGCGCTGGCGCTGGGCCACGACCCGCACGCCACCGGCCCGTGGCGCATCGTGCAGCTGCACACCAGTTCGCACCTGGGCGGCAGCGCGTCGGCCTCGGTGAAGCTGGTCCACGACGACGGCCACGAGATCGGCGAAGCGGCAATCGGCGATGGCCCGGTCGACGCCGTGCTGCGCGCGATCGAGCGCGCCACCGGCACGCCGCTGGAACTCACCCGCTTCCAGATCGACGCCATGGGCGAGGGCGGCGACGCGCAGGGCCACGCGCAACTGAGCGCCCGCCACGCCGCCCGCGACTGGCGCGGCCACGGCACCAGCACCGACATCGTCGAGGCCACCGCATTGGCCGCGCTGGTCATCGTCAACCGGATCGCCCGCCAATCTGCGCCGAATCTCGATCCGTCCGGCTTTATTGAAGAGTGCGGCCATGGAAGGCCGCTTCTTGACCCTCGCGCGCATGGACGCGCGCACAAGGAGACCACCGCATGAGTACGCCATTCCTGTGGCACAACGGCCGCGTCAAGCCGTGGGCCGAGGCCACCACCCACGTCAGCACGCACGCGTTGCACTACGGCTCGTCCGTGTTCGAGGGCGAGCGCGTGTACGCCACGCCGCGCGGCCCGGCCTACTTCCGCCTGGCCGAGCACACCCGCCGGCTGTTCGAATCGGCGCGGGTGTACGAGATCGAGATCGGCTACAGCGAGGACGAGATCAACGCCGCCTGCCTGGAGCTGATCCGCGCCAATGCGATGCCATCGGCCTACGTGCGGCCGATCGTGTTCCGGGGTGCCGGCGGACTGGGCGTGCTGGCGAAGGACGGCGCACCGGTGGAGGTGGCGATCATGGCGATGGCCTGGGGCGCCTACCTGGGCGAAGCGGCCGAGCGCGGCGCCGACGTGTGCGTGTCGTCATGGCATCGCCCCGCGCCGAACACCCTGCCCAGCTGGGCCAAGGCGGGCGGCAATTACCTGTCCAGCCAGCTGATCGGGCTGGAGGCACGCCGCAACGGCTACGACGAGGGCATCGCGCTGGGCCACAACGGCCTGCTCAGCGAAGGCGCCGGCGAGAACCTGTTCCTGGTGAAGCGCGGCACGCTGCTCACCCCGCCGTCCAGCGCCGGCATCCTGGCCGGCATCACCCGCGACGCGGTGATCACCCTGGCTGCGGATCTCGGCATCGCGGTGGAAGAGCGCGACCTGCCGCGCGAGGCGTTGTATGCCGCCGACGAAGTGTTCATGACCGGCACCGCTGCCGAGATCACCCCGGTGCGTTCGGTCGATCGCAAGGCGATCGGCAAGGGTGCACCTGGCCCGGTCACGCAGCAGCTGCGGCAGGTGTTCTTCGGATTGTTCGACGGCCTTACCGAAGATCGCTACGGCTGGCTAACGCCGGTGCACAGCGAAGCCACGGCGCAGGAGGCTGCGTGATGGCCAGGACCCTCTTCGAAAAAGTCTGGAACGCCCACGTCGTCGCCGCCGAAACCGCCGACACGCCAGCGGTGATCTACGTCGACCTGCACCTGGTGCACGAGGTGACCTCGCCGCAGGCGTTCAGCGAACTGCGTGAGCGCGGGCTGCCGCTGCGCCGGCCCGACCGCATGCTGGCCACGCTGGATCATTCCACGCCGACCCTGCCGACCAACGCCGATGGCAGCCGTCCGTATGCGAACGCCGAGGCGCAGGCGCAGGTCGCCCAGCTGGAAGCCAACTGCCGCGAGTTCGGCGTCGAGCTGCACGGCTGGGACAGCGCCGACCGCGGCATCGTGCACGTGATCGGCCCCGAGCTGGGCGCGACCCAGCCCGGCATGACCATCGTCTGCGGCGACAGCCACACCTCGACCCATGGCGCATTCGGCGCGCTGGCGTTCGGCATCGGCACCACCGAGGTCGGCCACGTGATGGCCACGCAGTGCCTGCTGCAGCGCAAGCCGAAGACCATGGCGATCCACGTCGACGGCCAGCTGCCGCCGGGCGTGGGCGCGAAGGACCTGATCCTGCACATCATCGGCACGATCGGCGTCGATGGCGGCACCGGCTACGTGCTGGAGTATCGCGGCGCGGCGATCGAGGCGCTGTCGATGGACGAGCGCATGACCGTCTGCAACATGTCCATCGAGGCCGGCGCGCGCGCCGGGCTGATCGCGCCGGACGAAACCACGTTCGCCTGGCTGAAAGGCCGCCCGCGCGTGCCGCAGGGTGCGGCATGGGACGCGGTGGTGGCGAAGTGGCGTGCGCTGCGCAGCGACGACGGCGCGCGTTACGACCGCGAAGTGCGCATCGACGCCGGCGCGGTGAAGCCCACCGTCACCTACGGCACTCATCCCGGCATGGCGATCGCGATGGACGCACCGGTGCCGGCCGCCACGAATGCGCAGGAACGCCGCGCGCTCGACTACATGCAGAGCAAGGCCGGCCAGCCGATGCAGGGCACGCCGGTCGACGTGGTGTTCGTCGGCAGCTGCACCAACTCGCGCCTGTCCGACCTGCGCGAAGCCGCCCGCGTGCTGCATGGCCGGCGCATTGCCGATGGCGTGCGCATGCTGGTGGTGCCCGGCTCCGAGGCGGTGCGCCGCGACGCCGAGCGCGAAGGACTGCACCACGTGTTCACCGCCGCCGGCGCCGAGTGGCGCGTGCCGGGCTGCTCGATGTGCATCGCGATGAACGGCGACCTGGCGCAACCGGGCCAGCT
>Ga0207705_10002244_pt1 | contig 14935 bp, 11 predicted proteins | sample KBSC13metaG_FD_184314 | JGI IMG/M metagenome (GOLD analysis project Ga0207705, IMG submission 184314) | Corn rhizosphere microbial communities from Kellogg Biological Station, Michigan, USA - KBS C1-3 metaG (SPAdes) (version 2) | ecosystem: Host-associated > Plants > Roots > Rhizosphere > Soil ...
AAGACCTGGGACGATCCGAACTACATGAAGTTCTACAACGACGGCACGGTCAACTTCCCGTACCTGTCTGACGGCATGTGGTTCATGACCCAGCACCGCCGCTGGGGCCTGCTCAAGTCCGATCCCGATTACCTGGCGGTGGCCTCGAGCGTCAACCAGGTCGCCCTGTACCGCGACGCGGCTACCATGGCGAAGGTCAACGTGCCGAAGTCGCCGATGCGTTCCGTGAAGATGATCGACGGCACCGTGTGGGACGGGAAGAACCCGGCCGCCTATGCCGCCGGGTTCAAGATCAAGGTGTGATCGGGAGAACATCATGAATACAGTCGTCAACTCCACTTCCAACGCACCCGCCAAGCCGGCGGCGCGTGCCTGGCGCGGTTTGGCACTGCGCGCGCCGAACGGCCGCGCCGTCTTGCTGGCGTTGCTGCCCCCGGTGCTCGGACTGGGCCTGCTGGTGCTGGTCTGGCAGCTCGTCTCGGCCAGCAACAGCAACTTCCCATCGCCGCTCGTCACGTGGGACGCGGCCGTCAAGCTGTTCGCCGACCCGTTCTACAGCAACGGGCCGAACGACCAGGGCATCGGCTGGAACATCCTGGCGTCGCTCAAGCGCGTGGCGCTGGGCTTCGGCCTGGCCGCGGCGGCGGGCATCCCGCTCGGCTTCCTGATCGGCCGCTCGCGCTTCCTGGCCGGGATGTTCAATCCCATCGTCAGCCTGCTGCGTCCCGTGTCGCCGCTGGCCTGGCTGCCCATCGGCCTGCTGGTGTTCAAGGCCGCCAACCCGGCCGCGATCTGGGCCATCTTCATCTGCTCGATCTGGCCGATGATCATCAACACCGCCGTCGGCGTGCAGCGCGTGCCGCAGGACTACATGAACGTGGCGCGCGTGCTCAACCTGTCGGAGTGGAAGATCTTCACGAAGATCCTGCTGCCGTCGGTGCTGCCGTACATGCTGACCGGCGTGCGCCTGGCGATCGGCACCGCGTGGCTGGTGATCGTCGCCGCCGAGATGCTGACCGGCGGCGTGGGCATCGGCTTCTGGGTGTGGGACGAGTGGAACAACCTGAACGTGCCGCACATCCTGATCGCCATCGTCGTCATCGGCGTGGTCGGGCTGGTGCTGGAGCAGGCGCTGGTCGCTCTGGCCCGCGCCGTCACCTACGAAGAAGCAGGGAGCTGATCATGAGTGAGCCGAAATTCATCGAAGTGCAACAGGTCGAAATGCTGTTCGACACCCGCAAGGGCCGTTTCCACGCCCTCACCGACGTCAACCTGAAGGTGGCGCGCGGCGAGTTCATCACGCTGATCGGCCACTCGGGCTGCGGCAAGTCCACCTTGCTGAACCTGCTGGCGGGCCTGACGCGTGCCACCGAGGGCGTCCTGATCTGCGCGGGTCGCGAGATCGCCGGGCCGGCGCCGGAGCGCGCGGTCGTGTTCCAGAACCATTCGCTGCTGCCCTGGCTGACCTGTTTCGAGAACGTCTATCTGGCCGTCGAGCGCGTGTTCGGCGCCCGCGAACCGAAGGAAAAGCTGCGCGCCCGCACCGCCGACGCCCTGGCGCTGGTGGGCCTGACGCACGCGGCGCAGAAGCGGCCCAGCGAGATCTCGGGCGGCATGAAGCAGCGGGTGGGCATCGCCCGCGCGCTGTCGATGGAACCCAAGGTGCTGTTGATGGACGAGCCGTTCGGCGCCCTCGACGCGCTGACCCGCGCCCACCTGCAGGACGAGTTGCTGCGCATCGTCGCCCAGACCGGCTCCACGGTCGTGATGGTCACGCACGACGTGGACGAGGCAGTGCTGCTGTCGGACCGCATCGTGATGATGACCAACGGCCCGGCCGCGACGATCGGCGAGATCGTGGACGTGCGCCTGCCGCGGCCGCGCGAACGCGTCGCGCTGGCGCATGATGCGCTGTATAACGAGTATCGGACCCGGGTGCTGGAATTCCTGTATCACCGCCAGGCCAGGCCGGTGAAAGAGGCCGCCTGACGCGATGCCGGTAGGGTAGGCTCCCGAGCCCACCAAGCGCATGCGATCCGCGAACGTTTCGTGGGCACGGGGTGCCCACCCTACGGTGCTTTACGCTGGCTCGATCTCGTCCAGCGGCCAGCGCGGGCGCACGTTGAATGCGTAGTCGCGCTGGGCCGCGGCCGGGTTGCGCTCCAGCCGCAACGCGCCCGCGAACGCGATCATCGCGCCGTTATCCGTGCAGAATTCCAGTTCCGGATAATAGACCTTGAAGCGCTTCTTCGCCGCTGCCTCGTTCAGCGACGCGCGCAGTTGGCGGTTGGCGCCCACGCCGCCGGCGATCACGAGGCGCTTCAGGCCCGTGTGCTTCAGGGCCAGCACGCATTTCGCCGTCAGCACGTCGACGATCGCATCGACAAAGCCGCGCGCGATGTTCGCCTTGTCCTGTTCGCAGACGTTGGCGATGTCCGCACTCTGGTTCTTCACGACCGTCAGCACGGCCGTCTTGAGGCCCGAGAAGCTGAAGTTGAAATCCTTCGAATGCAGCATCGGGCGCGGCAGTTTATAGGCTTCCGGATCGCCGAATTCCGCCAGGCGCGAGATCGCCGGGCCGCCCGGGTAACCGAGGCCCAGCAGCTTGGCCGACTTGTCGAACGCTTCGCCGGCGGCGTCGTCCAGCGTCTCGCCCAAGAGCGTGTAGCGGCCGACGCCATCCACGCGCATCAGCTGCGTGTGGCCGCCGGAGACGAGCAGGGCGACGAACGGGAATTCCGGGCGCTCGCTTGCGAGCAGCGGCGACAGCAAATGACCCTCCAGGTGGTGCACGCCCAGCACGGGTTTGTCGAGCGCGAGCGCCAGGCTGCACGCGACCGACGATCCCACGAGCAGCGCGCCCGCGAGGCCGGGGCCCTGCGTGTAGGCGATGGCGTCGATGTGTTCCAGCGGCAGGTCGGCCTTCGCCAGCACCTGTTCCAGCAGCGGCAGCGCACGCCGGATGTGGTCGCGCGACGCCAGTTCCGGCACCACGCCGCCGTACTCCTCGTGCATCGCGACCTGCGAGTGCAGTGCGTGGGCCAGCAGGCCGCGCTCCGTGTCGTACAGAGCCAGGCCGGTTTCATCGCAGGAGGATTCGACGCCGAGGACAATCATGGGGCAAGCAGGAACAGTATGAGGAAGACAAGAATGCCGCACGAGCGCGGCGCGCAATCCTCCATTGTACCGTAGCAGCGCCGAAGCGCACGGGCCGTGCGCCGTCGATGCGTTCGCTTACGCCCGCTGCAGCAATTCCTTGTGCGCGCTGCGCAGCATCGTCTCGGTGTCGTCCCAGGCGATGCAACCGTCGGTGACGGAGCAGCCGTACTTCAGCTCCGACAGGTCGTTTGGTATCGGCTGGCTGCCGCTGACGATGTTCGATTCGATCATCACGCCGACGAGCGACTGGTTGCCGTGGCGGATCTGCTGGATCACGTCCGACATCACGAGCGGCTGCAGCTCCGGCTTCTTGTAGCTGTTGGCGTGCGAGCAGTCGACGACGAGGTTCGCGGGCAGGCCGGCCTTCTTGAGCGCCTGTTCGGCGATCGCGACGGACACCGAGTCGTAGTTCGGACGGCCGCCGCCGCCGCGCAGCACGACGTGGCCATAGGCGTTGCCGCGCGTGCGCACGATCGAGACCGAGCCCTGGTCGTTGATGCCCAGGAAGGAGTGCGGATTCGACGACGACAGCACGGCGTTGATGGCGATGCTCACGTCGCCATCGGTACCGTTCTTGAAGCCGACAGGCGTGGAGAGTCCGGACGACATCTCGCGGTGCGTCTGCGATTCCGTCGTGCGCGCGCCGATGGCGGTCCAGGCGATCAGGTCGCCGAGGTATTGGGGCGAGATCGGGTCCAGGGCCTCGGTCGCGGTCGGCAGGCCCAGCTCGCACACGTCGAGCAGGAACTGGCGCGCGCGCTCCATGCCGACGTCGACGCGGAACGAGTCGTCCATGAACGGGTCGTTGATATAGCCTTTCCAGCCGGTGGTCGTGCGCGGCTTCTCGAAATACACGCGCATCACGAGCACCATCGTGTCTTCCACCTCGGCCTGCAGCGCCTTCAGGCGGCGCGCATAGTCGAGGCCCGCGACCGGGTCGTGGATCGAGCAGGGGCCGACGACGACGAACAGACGCTTGTCCTTGCGGTCGAGGATGTTGCGCAGGGTCTCGCGGCCCTTCATCACGGTAGTGAACGCCTTGTCCGTCAGCGGCAGCTTCTTGTGCAGCTCGACCGGGGAGGGCATGGTCGCGAACGAGGTGACGTTGGTATTTTCGATATCGGGCGTGATCAGCATGGCAAGTCTTTACGTTCCTGAGGGATCGTTGAGTCTAGCCTGAAATCGCGCTTCCTGCATCCTCTTGCCCTAAAATGTCGCATCTGTGAGCCGCGGCGCGGCAATGGTATGCTGTCAGTATGGATACGACGAACGCACCCCATCATTCCGATGCCTTCCCGGCTGCCCGCTTCATCAAGGAGATCGGCCGCGGCGTGAAAGGCGCGCGCAGCATGACGCGCGACGACGCCCGCCAGCTCTACGCCGCCATGCTCGACGGGCGGGTGTCCGACCTGGAACTGGGCGGCATCCTGCTCGCGATGCGCATCAAGGGCGAATCCGTCGACGAGATCGCCGGCTTCATGGACGCCGCCGAAGCCTCGTTCGCGCCGCTGCCCGCGCCGCCCGGCGACTTCGCGCCCGTGTTGATTCCCAGCTACAACGGCGCGCGCAAGCTCGCGAACCTGACGCCGCTGCTGGCGCTGCTGCTCGCGCGCACAGGCGTGCCCGTGCTCGTGCACGGCGTGCAGGAAGACCCGGGCCGCGTGACGACGGCCGAGATCTTCGCCGAGATGGGCATCGGCCCGAGCGGTGACACGTCCGAGATGCTGGACGCCTTCGCGGCCCGCCGCCCGTGCTTCATGCCCATCGAACGGCTGGCGCCGGAACTGGCGCACCAGCTGTCGCTGCGCCGCATCCTCGGCGTGCGCAATTCGACGCACACCATCGTCAAGATCCTGCAACCGTTCGAGGGACCCGCGCTGCGCCTCGTGTCGTACACGCACCCGGAATACCTGGCGATGCTGACCGAATACTTCGAGACGGCCGCCCCGCACGCCCGCGGCGACGCCTTCCTCATGCGCGGCACCGAGGGCGAGACGGTGGCGAACGCGAACCGCGCCCAGGAAATCAACTGGTTCCATGCCGGCCAGAAGACGATGCTGGTCGAGCGCGACGCGCCGACCGACGACCTGGCGCCCGCACCGGAAGGCCGCGATGCGGCTGCCACGGCCGACTGGATCGCGCGTGCGCTGCGCGGCGAACAACCGGTGCCGCCGCCGATTGCGGCGCAGGTGGCGCAGTGCGTGCAGGTGGCGCGGGCGTTGCGCGGCGCGACCGCGTAGCCGAGCTGCCTGAGCGCATACAGACAACGCCGCACGGCGGTGCGCGGGATGCCGGTCCGGAAGTCAAAGGTAGATTTTCTGCAGCAGCCGGAGCAGCTCCCTGCGCTCGTTCCCGGTCAGCATGGCTGTCGCTTCGTTCTCGAGCTGGTTGGCGGTCTTGTCGGCCTTGCTGCACAGCGCCCGTCCCTCGGGCGTCAATGCGAGGACCTGGGAGCGCTTGTCGGACGGATTGGGCCGGCGCTCCAGCAGGCCGCGCGTTTCCAGCCGCTCGAGCAGGGGACCGAGGTTCGGCGGCGAGACGTTGATCGCCCGTGCCAGGCGCTTCGGCGTGATGTTCGGGTTCGTGTTGACCAGCGTGATGGTCGTGTAGTCGACCGGGCGCAGCGCATATTTTTCCATGCGCAGGCTGAACAGCGCCATGATGTCGAGATAGGCGCGGCGGCAGTTGTAGCCGATCAGGTCGAGCAGCGCGCCCTGGTCGAGCGGCGGCTCGTCCTGAGCGGAAACACGACGGGTGCGCTTGCGCGTGGTCTGGGTCGACATCCGTGCTGGCCACCCTCATGGCCAGTGGACCGGCCGCGCCTGGCTCACGCCGGCCGCCGCGCAACAGCCGGCACGCAGGGCCGCGGCGGTGTCCGTACCGAATACCGAGTGCACGAACATGCGTACGCACAGCGCGCACCGGCCGTCCGGGTCGCCGGCGAATGCGGGATCGGTGGCCAGGCAGCTTGCCAGTTCGTCGGTGTCCGCGCCACGCCCGATCATGCGCACCCCGCCATCGTCCGATGTATCGAAGACCATCGATGCCGGGGCACCGTCCCGTGACGACCACGGCGTCCATTCCAGGGCCATGTGCCGGGCCCCGCGCGCCGGCATGCCCGTGCGCGCGAACTGGACCCAGTAGTCCGCCATGGCGTCGGACACTTCGCGCCGCCCCCGCAGGTTCTTGCGGGTATTGCTGCGGAACGGGTCGAATTCGCCTTCCAGGTCGCGGAACACGAAGCTCATTTCGAGCACGTGCGCGGCGCCCAGCAGGGTCGACGGCTGGACCAGGGGCACGGGCGGCTGCTCGTCCCAGTCGAACCGATAGACCCAGACGGCGGCATGGCTTGATGCGACCATGCCGTCGGCCACCGCGTCGACGCAGGCCGCTTTCCACAGCGCGGACAGGTAGGCCGCGTCGCGCTCGTAGCGCCCGACGTCGCGGATGATGGGGAGCTTGCCGAACAGCAGCTTCACGTAGTCCGGGTTCTGCGACAGGAACAGCTTGTATTCGTCGCGGTTGGCGCCGACGATGAGCGGCACGGCATGGTAGCGCCGGCGGTCGGCGAACAGCTCGGCCAGGGGCGCGTCCGGCAGCACCACGCCGTCGCGCAGCACGAGCGGTGCCGGATAGAAGCTGAGCGCGCCGGGCGTGATGACCGCGAGCAGCTCGGCCGGCGTCTTGCCGCGCACGTAGGCGGCGATCTCGCGCGCCGCCATGCCGGCGATGACGTCTTTCGCGTGTTCCCGGTCGCGCGCCTTGCCGTCGCGGACCAGCCATTTGCACAGCAGTTCGCGCGTACTGTGCTCGTGCCCCGGTTCCGCATCGTCGACATAGTGACGCGCCTGCGCCAGCGTGCTCGTGACGGTGAGCGGCGATTGCGCGATCGCCTTGTGGAACAGGCCCCTGGCGAGCGGGCTGACGAGCAATGAATAGACGTTCAATCCGCCGGCCGATTCGCCCCAGATCGTGACGTTGCCCGGGTCGCCGCCGAAGGCCGCGATATTGCGCTTCACCCATTCGAGGGCGGCGATCAGGTCGAGCGTGCCGAAGTTGCCGGAACGGTCGAGTGATGTGTCGCCGTGTTCCGCCAGCTCCGGCAGGCTGAACCAGCCGAGGATGCCGAGCCGGTAGTTTACCGAGACGACGATCACCCGGTCGTGTCCCGCCAGGTTGCGCACCATGCCGTAGGTGGCCGAGGTGCCGCACGTGTTGGCGCCGCCGTGGATCCACACCATGACCGGCAGGCGCGCATCGCCCTGCGGCACCCCGGCCGGATCGAAGCGTGGCGCGAACACGTTCAGGGTCAGGCAGTCTTCCGATCCGGCCGGGCAGCCCCATGCGCCGGGCGGCGCGTCGATGGTGGGGCCGGCCGGCTGGCAGGCCGGCGGCCCGAACTCGAGCGCGGGCCGGATGCCGTCCCAGGGGAGGGGGGCGCGCGGCGCCTTCCAGCGCAGGTCGCCCACCGGCGGCCGGGCATAGGGAATCCCGAGCCAGGCATGCGTGTCGTGCCGGTCGGCGCAACCGAGCACGTAGCCGCAGTCCACGGCGCGCAGCGCCGCCGGGTCGCCGGTGCGCGCCGCCCGGTGCGGCCCGGTCCGGGACTGCCGCCACAAATAGAGCGAGGCCAGCACGGCCAGCGTGGGCAGGATGAGGGGCCAAAGGTGAGCCATGTCGTTCTCCTCGACGGAAGCCGCTATGCGGCGGGACGCAAGGCTTCCTGCGTCCCGGCCCGGGCCGCCTGGGGCAGCAGGAAGTGCGCGAGCGCGGGCAGCAACACAAGCGCGCCTGCCATATTCCACAAGAACATGAACGCCAGCAGGATGCCCATATCGGCCTGGAACTTAATCGACGAGAACATCCAGGTCGCGACGGCGATCGCCAGGGTGACGCCTGTCAGGATCACGACACGTCCCGTGAACTGCAGGGCGTGGTGGTACGCCGCCGACAGGCTCATGCCGGCGCGCATGCGGGCGAGCACGACCGACAGCACGTACAGCGCATAGTCGACGCCGATGCCCACGCCGAGCGCGATGACGGGCAGCGTGGCCACCTTCACGCCCATGCCGAGGGCGACCATCAGCACCTCGCACAGCACGGACGTCAGCACGAGCGGCAGCACGGCCACGACGACCGCACGCCAGGAGCGGAAGGTGACGTAGCACAGCAGGATCACGGCGCCGTAGACCCAGTACAGCATGTCGCGCATGGCCTTCTTGACGACGATGTTGGTGGCCGCCTCGATGCCGGCGCTGCCGGCGGCGAGCTGGAACCGCACGTCCTTGCTGTCGTGCGTGGCGGCGAAGCGCTCGACCGCGTCGACCACGCGCGTCAGCGTCTCGGCCTTGTGGTCCTTCAGGTAGACGTACAGCGTGAGCAGCGAGCAGCTCTGGTTGAACAGTTCGCGCGGCGCGCGGGTCTGCACGGCGCCCAGCGCACCCGCGTTCGGGATCAGGTCGTACCACTTGAAGTTGCCTTCGTTGTAGCCGGTGGTGGACAGTTTCGACAGGGCCGCCATCGAATTGGTCGATTCCACGCCTGGCAGCTGTTCGAGCTGCCAGGCCAGGTCGTCGACGCTGGCCAGCGTGTCGTACTGCGTGCACTTGTCGTCGGGCGTCCTGACCATCACGACGAAGATGTCCGAGCTGGCCGCGTAGTTGCCGACCAGGTAGGCGTTGTCGCGGTTGTAGCGCGAATCGGGCCGCAGTTCCGGCGCGCCCGGGTCGAGGTCGCCGACCTTCAGGTGCAGGCTGGCGACGGAACCGGCGACGCCGACCGCCAGGCTGGCGAGCACCGTGGCCACCGCCCAGCGGCGCTGGGTGAAGCGGTCGAGGAAGGCCCACAGCCGGTGCTTGCGGCCGTCCTCGCCCTGCAGGCTGCGCGCGGCTGCCGCGCGGCTCACGCCCGTGTACGACAGCAGGATCGGCAGCAGCACGAGGTTGGTGAAGATCAGCGCCGCGACGCCGATGCTGGCGATCACGGCCAGGTTCTGGATCACCTTGATCCGGATGATCATCAGCACGAGGAAGCCGACCGCGTCGCACAGCAGCGCCGTCAGGCCGGCGACGAACAGGCGGCGGAACGTGTAGCGGGCGGCCACGACCTGGTGGGTGCCGCGGCCGATGTCCTGCATGATGCCGTTCATCTTCTGGGCGCCGTGGCTCATGCCGATCGCGAACACGAGGAAGGGCACGAGGATCGAGTACGGATCGAGTTCGTAGCCCAGGCTGGCCAGCAGGCCGAACTGCCACAGCACGGCCACGAGCGAACAGGCCACCACCAGCGCCGTGCTGCGCCAGCAGCGCGTGTACCAGAACAGCACGGCGCTGGCGATGCCGATCGCCAGCACGAAGAACAGCAGCACCTGGCGCAGGCCCTCGATCAGGTCGCCGACGATCTTGGCGAAGCCGGTGATGTGGATGCGCACGCCCTGGGCCTCGTATTTCGCGCGCACCTGCTCGAGCTGCGTGGAGAACTCGCGGTAGTCGAGCGGCTTGCCGGTCTTCGGATTGGTGTCGAGCAGCGGCACGAACACGATACTCGATTTGTAATCGGCCGCGACGATCTGGCCGATCTCGCCGGACCGCGCGACGTTGGCGCGCAGTTGCGCCAGGCTGGCGGCCGAGCCGTCGTAGCCGTCCGGGATCACGGTGCCGCCGTCGAGGCCCTCCTCGGTGACGGCGACCCAGCGCGTGTTGGCGGTCCACAGCGACTTCATGAACGGCCGGTCGACGCCGGGCAACAGGTACACCTCGTCGTTCAGGTGCTGCAGCACGTCGAGGTAGTGCGCGTCGAAGACGGTGCCGGCCGGCGCCTCGACGGCGATGCGGATCGCGTTGCCCAGGCCGGTCAGGTCGGCCTTGTTGGCAAGGTAGTTGGCCACGTACGGATGCGAGGTCGGGATCGTCTTCTCGAAGCTCGCATTGAGCCGGATGCGCGTGGCCTGCCAGCCGAGCAGCAGGGTGGCCAGCAGGCACAACAGCATGATCAGCGGGCGGTGGTTGAACAGGGCGCGCTCGGCCAGGTTGCCGGATTTCGCATCGAAATCCTCCAGGTGGCGCACGACGGGTTGTTGGTCCAGGTCGGTATCTGCTTTCATTGCTGCTCCAGCCGTATCATTGGGAAAGCGCCACGCGCCTGACGCCGCGCAGGCCGGCGACGACCAGGCCGTCGTCCGGCGCCGGCGCCACCGCCGCCAGCGGCAGCGGTTCGCTCGCGCGCGGCGCGAAACTGCGTCCGTGGTCGCGGCTGACCAGCAGGTCGCCGCCCTGGCTCACGAGGACCAGGGCGCCGTCCGCCAGTTCGGTGCCGGCGGCGATGGCGGCCTGCGTGCCCGTGTCGACCTTGTGCCAGCTGCGCCCCCCGTCGTCCGAGCGGAACGCGTTGCCGCGCAGGCCGAAGGCGATCACGGGGCCGTCCTGCGCCGCCACCAGCCCGAACCACGTGCCCTTGTAGGGCGACTCCATGGGCACGAAGCGCGCGCCCCGGTCGGTCGAGCGCAGCAGCAGGCCCTGTTCGCCCGCGATGTAGAGCGCGCCGCCCGCCGCGCGGATGCCGTACAGGTGGAAGCCCTTCGGATTGGCCACGTGCGCCTGCCACGGCTGCCACGTGGCGCCGCCGTCGTCCGTCCTGAACATCAGGTTGTAGGCGCCGACGATGTAGCCGGTCCGCGCGTTCTCGAAGTACAGGTCGAAGAACGGTTTGTCGGGGCCGTCGGCGACGAGGCGTTCGGCGTCGGCCACGGCTTTCGCGTCGCCGGTTTGCCGGGCCGCTTCCAGGACGAGCGCTGCCGCCCGCACGCCGTCGAGCTGCCGGGTCCAGGTCCGGCCGCCGTCGTCCGTCCTGAGCACCACGCCCAGGTGGCCGACCGCCCAGCCCGTCCTGCCGTCGACGAACTGCACGGCGGTGAGGCTCGTCCTGACGGGTACCTGCGCCTGTTGCCAATGCCTGCCGCCATCGTCGGACAGCAGGATCGTGCCGCGTTCGCCCACCGCCACCAGCCGGTCGCCGGCGCGGGCGACGGCGAGCATCACCGCGCCGAGCGCCTTGGGCGAGACCAGCGCCGGCTGTTCCAGCACGGCCGGTGGGGCCGGCCACGCCGCCGGCGCCGCGGCCCATAGGGCGCAGGCCAGCAGCCGCGCCCATCGAGTCGTTCGAGACATGGGAATTCCCCTTTCCGGTTACCGCGAACCCTGGTTGGCGAGTTCTTCCGGGCTGAAATAGCTGAGCGGCAGGCGCGGAATCGGCTTGTACTGCACCGGCGTCTCGTTCGACGACGCGTTCAGCAGGTACGCCCCCGTCTGGACGTTGTAGGTGCCCCACATGACGTTGCCGACCACGGCCGGAAGATCCGGCGCGAGCAGGGTCAGCGTGTAGTTGCCGCGCCAGATCTCGCCCTGGGCGTCGTAGCCGTCGGTCAGGATGATTTGCCAGGTGTCCTCGTCGATGTAGTAGCGGCGCTTGGCGACGACGTGGCGCTTGCCGGGGGCGACGGTCGCCTCGACCTCCCACACGCGATGCAGTTCCCAGCGCACGAGATCGGGGTTGAGGAATTGCGGCCCGACGAGGTCGGCGATTTTGGCGGAGGCCGCGCGGTTGTTGTTGTATGGGATATACATTTCCTTCTTCCCGACCAGCTTGAGCTCGTGGTGGTCGATCGGGCCGAACACCATGAACGCTTCGTCGAAGAAGCCGATGCCAGACGTGACCGAGTCGGGCGTGTCGTAGGCGATCGACGGGCCGCGGCGCACGCGGCGCTGGCCCACCAGGTATTGCCACAGGCCGCGGGCATGCTTGTCGTCGATGCCGTCGTGCGCGAGGATGCCTTCGCCCGCCTTGGATGCCGGGGCGCGCGTGATCAGGCGGCCGTACTGGTAATAGCCTTCGAACTTGTCCAGGCTGCCGTCCTTGAAATAATAGGGCCGCATGATCGTCTGTTCGGCCTCGGTCGCCATCGACCGCTTGCCGTCCGGCGTGACGACCCACGTGCGCAGCGGGAAGGTAACCGCCTCGCCGGTCCAGGCCAGGCGGTGGTTCCACATCACTTCGTAGCCCGACTTCGGGATCGGGAACGGGATGCCGCCGTAGGCGCCTTCCACGCCCTGGCCGTTGTCGACGAGCTTCGCGCGCGTCGCGTTCCTGAACGTGTTCTCGTACACCCACTCCGGCGCGCCGCCGGTGCGGTGGGTCGGATACACGTCGACCCGGTAGTTCGGGTATTTCTTCAGCATCGCGATGGTGGCGGCCGACAGTTTGCCCGCGTACTGGTCCACGTTCCTGCCGGTGATCGAGAACAGCGGCTTGTCGCCGGCGAACGGGTCGACGCGGGCATCGCCCGGCTTGTAGCCCGGCTGCACCTTCGTGTACGCGCCTTCCCATGCGGGAATCGTGCCTTCCTTGTTGCCGGCCTTTTCCGCGCCCATCGGCGTGAGCGTGGACTTCAGCCTGGCGGCTTCCTCGGCCGTCACGGCGGCCACGGCGTGGGTGCCGGCGGCCAGGGCGAAGGCGGCGGCGGCGAATTTCAGGTTCGTCTTCATTGCGGTATTCCTTAGAACGAGCGTTTGATGTTGAAGGAGATGAAGTCGCGGTCCTTGAGCGCCTGTGCGTAGCTGAGCACCGGGGTGTTGGTGACCGGATTGTTCTTCAGGAAGGTGCCCGCCGTGCCGAGGAAGCGGGTGTAGGACAGGCCGAACTTCCAGTCCTGCCGCCAGGTGCCGTTGACACCGATGGACGCGTCGCCGCCGTGGGCGGCACCGCCGTTGAACTGCCCGACGGCCGACGAGCGGCCGTCGACGTTGTAGCCCACGCCGATCGGGATCGTGATGTCCAGGCCCGTGACGACCTGGTAATAGGCCGGCTCGAAGATCATGCGCAGCGCCGTGGCGTCGCGCGTCGTGTTGGGGTCGAGCGAACCCTTGCCCGTCACGCTGGTGGTGCGGTTCCAGGCGATCTCGCCGAGGAAGGTGCCGCCCTGGAACAGCTGGTTGGTGGGCAGGACGTAGATCGCGGACAGGTTGGCGTGCGCCGTATTGCCGACGGCATAGGCCGGGTTGTCGCTGTTGTCGGCGGGCGTGCCCGCGCCGGTGAAGTTCGGGGTCGGGTCGGACACGAGGGGCGTGTTGCGCCGCACCGACACCTCGGCCGCGACATTGAAGCCGCCCAGCACCGTGCTCGCGCTTGCGCCATAGGTCTTGATGCCCTCGGCGTACACGGCCTGCCACGTGGCCGGCGCGCCCGGCGGGAACGCGGGACTGAAGCCGAGGTAGAAGTTCGGCGTCTTGTCGTTGTAGCGCGCGGCATAGAAGCCCAGTTCGACGTCGGAGCCGGATGGCGTCCACTTCAGCTGCACGCCGCCCTGGCCGCTGTTCTTCGCCTTCATGTCGGGAATCACCGCGAACGCCGGCGCCGGCACGGTGGCCGGCGCGACGAGGAAGGCGGAGCTGCCCGCGCCGGCCACGTCGAACGAACTGAGATAGCTGCCGGCGCCGGGAATGAGCGACGGCCGCCATTCGAACTGGTAATAAGCGCCGAGCGCCAGGTTCGATGCGATCTGCAGCGAGCCGGACACCTGGTTCACGGGACGGAGGATTTCCTTGAACTGCGATCCGGGCACCGACAGCAGCTTGACGAGATCGACCGGTCCCTGCGCGTTGGCGATGCCGTTCGCGCCGAAGAACAGCGTCTCGCCGTATTGCAGCGTGTGGCGGCCCACGCGCACGGTGCCGGGCAGCTCGCCCACGCTGCCCTTGGCGTAGACGAACGCGTCGAGCACTTCCGCGTCGCGGCCGTGCAGGCGCCGGGTACCGGGCGTGAAGGCGTCGGCCGCGCGGCCGGTCAGGATGGCGGCGTTGGTGGCCGGCGACGGGTTCTGGTTCGGCCGGTTGTACATGGCGTCGTACCACGCGGCGGCGCTGACGCGCGCGCCGTAGGCCGCGGTCGTGATGTCCAGTTCGGTCAGCCAGTCGACGCGGTTCGACACGAGGCCCTTGTGGCGGAAGTTCAGGTCGCCGTCGTCCATGTTCGCGCCCGTGAAGTCGGTGGGCCCGGCCGCGGGATAGCCGCCGGACAGCAGGCGCGGGTCCGCGTCCTTCAGGCGGTAGGCGGTGCTGTACTTGAAGGTGTTGTTCCAGCTGATCTTGAGGTCGGGATTGCCGGTGTCGAACTCGAACGCGTGGACGGCGTGCGCCGGCCATATGGCTGCGAGGGCGGCGGCGAGCAACGCCGGGGGGCATGAGCGGGGCAGCTTCATCTTGTCTCCTTGGTTTCGTTTATGTCTTGTTGTCGGTGATGGGGCGGCGCTGCCGGGTCAGATATAGGTGGAGGCCAGCCCGCCGTCGACGGGCAGGTTGACCCCGCTGATCCAGCGCGCCGCGTCGGAACAGAGGAAAGCGACGACCGCCCCCACCTCGTCGGCATAGGCGGGGCGCTTCATGCGGTGCGCGTCCTTCTCGACGCGTTCGCTGCCCAGCATGGCGACGAAATCGCCGAGGATCGGCGTGAACACCGGCCCCGGCGCCACGCAATTCATGCGCACGGATTTCTCCAGGAACCACTTCTGCGACTGCGCGTACGTCCAGACGATCAGCGCCTCCTTGAAGTACTGGTAGCAGGTCTCCTGCGGCACCGGATGCTCCTTCAGCCACGCCCGGCCGGCCTCGAAGCCTTCGGCGGCGGCCAGCTGCCTGTGCAGGTCGAGGCGCTCCGGCCAGGCGGCGCCGAGGATGGAGGCGATGTTGACGATGGACGAGTCGGCCGGCATGCGGGGCAGCACGCG
>Ga0207705_10002245_pt1 | contig 14934 bp, 12 predicted proteins | sample KBSC13metaG_FD_184314 | JGI IMG/M metagenome (GOLD analysis project Ga0207705, IMG submission 184314) | Corn rhizosphere microbial communities from Kellogg Biological Station, Michigan, USA - KBS C1-3 metaG (SPAdes) (version 2) | ecosystem: Host-associated > Plants > Roots > Rhizosphere > Soil ...
ACGCCTGCTTTTTTCATGAAGTTTTTATTTCCGTCTGCGTTTTTTCTCAAAAAAATATGCGATGCAATATATATCGGCATGCAAAGATACTTCCTCTCAAACTCGGCAATTAATCTCAAAATTACCCATTCATTTGTGTTGCACAAACGAATGTGGAAAATGGGTTATGCTGCTGATCTCATGATTTTTAACGAGGAACTTTTTGCAATGCTCATTAAACGCATTCAGGAGTTCAAACCGATAATGTTGCTTTCCGATGTTCCAGGAACGGCAGGATTCGGGAGCAGAATTCAAGCCGATTCGTTCACTTGAGTTCTGCTTTCTTATTTTGAGCTTGCTGCTGCATAAGCTATAATCAGACGATTGGCAATCTAAGACGCTTTTTCGAAATGGAAGACCTTTAATTTTAAAGAACGATTTACTAACTTCAGCTCTGAAGTTGACCTTCCTATCCCAATTATAAAAAAAGCCACGCCTCGCAGCATGACTTTTTAATTTAAAAATCCTAAATGCATTTCACTAAAGAACGGTAACAGCACCAGTAAAGGCACTCGTTGCAACTTCTTTACCACTTAGAGACACAAAGCCAAGCCACGTCTGAACCTGCTTGCCCAAGAAAGCGGATAAATCCAAACTTGCTGCCTCAAGGCTGCGCGCTGGTCCTACGTTAGTGTAGATAGCTGAACGCATTTCCGGGCAGTAACCCACAAGTACGGATTGATCTGTACCAAGCGCTTTGCCCGCACCGGCATTGTTCGTCCATGTAAAATTGACAATTCCGTCAACAGCAGCTACGGCAGCGGGGTTTAACGCATTCGGCATGTCTCCACGGCTTACAAGTGCATTTTGATAGTCAACGGTAAAGGAAGGATAGGTTCCGGTGACTGCATTCTTTAAATTGTAGCTCATGCCGGCATTTGCACCGGTTTGCTTCACCGCATAATTTCTGAATGTAATTGCGAATAAGTTGGATAGAGGCTGTTGAAAACGTGCAATGAGTGCAAATTTTAGCTGTTGCTCGATCTGTTTTTGAGTAGGCGTAAAATCGCTTCTTGAGGGAAGGCTTCTCATATAATCGATGCCTTTCCAGTTCCCGCCGACAACGTTTCCTACCTTGCCGCTGAAACCAGACATTATCCCCTTCTTAATTATTCCCATAATTTTTTAATAGTTTTTGGTAAAAAAATAAATGATCCAGGATTGCTTCTTAAACGCGTTTTAATTAGCTTCCCCTTCAATTATAATATACGTCAAAGTTTTGTTCATACACACCTTACAAAATGCTTTGCCGGATGTTGCCTGAATTAGCGAAAAAAAGCCGGTTAATTTCCAAATAAATTTTACCGGTTGAACAATATTTCTTATATTATAATATAGATATCTTATTACACTAACCTTATCAATCCAATAAAAACACGATGAAAAAAAACACTGCAAAAAATCAGGATAGGAAGAAAAAGACAAATCAATCTTTTTCGCAAGAATTCGACATCTGGATAGATAAACAGGACGTAATGCTTGAATTTCATGTCAGCGAGAGAACGCTTTATAATTTGCGTAAAAGAAATATTCTTCCTTTTGCACGCTTAGGAAAAAAGATCATTTTCAACCGGAGTTTGATCGAGCAGATGTTGAAAAACGGGTTGCAGCGTTGATCTAAAAAATCATCGTTTGTGCAATAGCTGCCGGCTTCCATTTCATTGAATCTTTAAGCCCGGTAGTGCCATCTGCTGATGTGTAATAATTGACCGCCATAACAGCCACACACAAGTCACCGGGTTTCGCGCTTAAATCAAACTCTATTTGTTGCTCTGCCACTTCTGACGATGAATAAGGCATTAAAATTTCTTTCAAGCCAGTACGAACAAAAGTGTGATTATCGAAATCAAAGGTTGCTGCAACAATTTTCAATCTTACAGATGAGGTATCGGCTGGAGCTACTATTTTTTGTACAGGGACAAACGCAGGAATTTCTACAGTAATAAAATTTTCGTTGCTTTTGCTAATATTCAACTTTAATTGAAGTTTCTCGCTCAGTTGGCTTTCCAGGTTAAACTCAAACCCCGGTACAAAGGGAAAAGGTATTTCATGACGTCCTGAAGCTGATTGTCCTGTTCGTAACCAATTGAGAAATGTAGCATCCAACCGGTGCATCATGTTCCTGTCTTTTGAATTTGGTAGCAGCGACTGCACGGTTGCTCTAAGGTTGGCCGACATTTTTACCGCTTCACCAAAGAGTGATGCGGCTTTTTTAGTAGCATTGGTTTGCCGCACTATTGACGGTTTACTTCGAATGAGGAATTGTTCTTTGGAAGTATAAAAAATAATGTTTTCAAAAGTTCCGCGAAGCTTAATATTTTTTTGGTGAGCCATAGTTTTGATATTATTATTTTTAAACGCTAGTGCCTCACAGGAGGCTACTTCGTTCGGGTCATCTCCGTCAAACGACGGAGATAGCTACAATAAAATATAACGATTATTGGGGAGAATAGAACAGAAGAAGCGTTATTTAAAAAACCCTGCATAAATACAATGATCTTATGCAGGGTTGGTCATTTGTTATAAAATCAACTGTCAACTGCCAACTGCCAGTGGAGTTGTTTTTTTCTTCTCATACTTTCCTTTTTCAAGTTGATTGAGGAATCCCCGATGAAGGAAATCTTTCAAATACCGGTCTGTGGAGCGTTCGCTTATTAATAAACTTTTAGCTAAACTCAATGCATCTGCACGCAGAAATGTATCCCCTAAAGCTTGAAAGAGCACTTCTTTATTCTGGTTTAAATTCGGGGTTTTCTCCCGCGGCAATGCTTCATAAATATTCAGGCCGGCAAACATAGACTTGTTGACTAAAAATAAAGCGGTTAAAAAATCCTGATCCCGGCACACCATTTTACAAGCGTTGTTTTTCTCTTCATATTTTCTTAATGAAGTTAAAACCATACATATTTTAAAAAGGATGAGATTATGACGCTTTATGATGGCAGTAGCCGATTCTCCATATATTTCCACAATTTTGTTATAATTTTCTTCGCCGTATGAATTAACCCTTTTCCATTGCTTTTTTGTTAGGGTGACTTCAAATTCTTCCCTCGAAATCGAGAGATAAAATTCTAAGAATTGTTTGGAGAGATTTTTAAAATGTTTCGTCAAATTAATACATGTAGGGCAAGGACTTACATTCCTCCAGCCTTCGTTATTTTTATAATTCATTACTAAAAATCTGCTCAGTAACCCATCTTCCCGATTATTGATAAACTTAAATAACTGTCCGGGAGTACCGGAGATCACCGCAGCCAGTTTAGGTTTTTCTATCTCTAAATATTCGTTATTCATTCTCCGGCTTTGCGATACCGGCTCATTTTGGAATACTTTTCGTAAAATATCTGAGTAATTACCAAACTCTGTTGCATTTGTGATGGTTAGTGTATCCATTTCCGTTTCAAAAAGTATAAGCGGGGTATCAGTGCCATTTGTTGATAAATGGTCTATCATTTTGCTGCTCGAACTATTTGCCGGAAGAAAAACAATTTTGAACGGGGGAGCATCCCCGCGTAATTTTCTTGGAATCCGGTTATATTCCGATAATTTTTCCCTGGATTCCTGGAGGTATAATTCATGTACTGGCTTTAAAAGTTCCCTTGCATGGGACATTATTCCCTTACCCGATGCTGCAGGCGCTAAAACCATTAAAAACATGTTCGGATATACGATGTTGCCGGCATATACCCCGGAAACATTTGGGAGGATACCGCTCAAGGAAACAATAGAAGTATAGGTAAACAATTCCTGCTCATCTATATTATTAAATGCCTTTACACTTTTTTCTAAAAGAGTTGGCAGTTGGCGACATGGCAGATGCGCCGGTAAATTCAAAGTTGATAACCCAACTTTTTTTTTCATTTTTCTTTTCATATAACTAATCTTTTTTTATAAAATTGGTTTTCGTTTGCTATTTCTGCTAATACTCTATCAAGCTCAACGCGATTTGCGAGCAAAAGTTGGAAAAATTTAATCCCACTTTCGGTGAAAAGAGGAACATAGAAAGTTTTTGTGATTGATGTAGCATCATAGATACTTCCTCCAATTAGCACCCCATAGTCATCAATAGGCAAACTTATACTTTGAAATTTCGTTCTAACTTCCATCAATTTCTTTCTGATGAAATAGTTATCGGGATAATCAATAGAATTTATAAATCCTAAATTTCTGAGCCAATCGGTAAGCTCTTTTGATTTTCGAAACCCCAGCGATATAAACGCTTCTTTTCTACTGTAAAGTTTGGGGCGATAATACTTTTCGCGAATCGCCCTCATTTTTTCCTGGACAGACATTTCTTGCTTTCCAGGATTTTCATTTTGTTCAAATGAATATTCCATTATTATTTATTTAAAATGTAGATAAAAATCAGGAAATGAACTGTCTTCGATTTCTTCGAGAACAAGTTCTCCTTATTTGATTTGTGTGTGGGATTCTATCCCATAAATGTTGGTATGGATAGCGTATTACGTATTATTTACGCCTTGCGAGGATAATTTTTTTTACTTAAAAGTGAGAAGTTAGGCTGCTTTCTTTGCTTCCTTTTCATCCTTTTTTTATTGTCTTATAAATGCAGGCCCATTGCGGAATAAGCCGTAGCAGTACAAATATAATAAATTAAATGTTCTTTTCTTCTTTGTGGAAAAAAAATATCTTGTTTCTTTGGGATTACCGGGATAGAAGTCTGACAAAAGCGATTTCTCTTTTATAGTTCCAAGTCTTACATCTCCTTGAAGATTGTTTGGTAGATTGATGTGAAGTGTTCCATATTGTGAATATTTAATTACTTGAGACATCTACAATAGTAGAAATTTACATTGACGCCAAAGCTTTTACTTGAACAAAATGGAGCGGACGGATCTACAATAGTAGAAATTTACATTGACGACTAAACTTGCGCCTCATTAAAAAAGGCAGCAAAATCTACAATAGTAGAAATTTACATTGGCGCCTAAACACCCTTACTTGTGGTTCAGAAGTATTATATCTACAATAGTAGAAATTTACATTGACACCTAAACAAAATAAACCAACATGGACACACAACTTATCTACCATAGTAGAAATTTACATTGGCGCCTAAACCGAACAAGACATTAAGATACTTGATAAAATCTACAATAGTAGAAATTTACATTGACGCCTAAACCAATTCATCCCGGCACGATTCTTACGATCTACAATAGTAGAAATTTACATTGACGCCTAAACGTAGTAAATATTCCAGCGATTACCAACTAATCTACAATAGTAGAAATTTACATTGAGCCCTAAACTACATGGTAAACTCTAAAGGATGCCTGATCTACAATAGTAGAAATTTATATTGAGTCCTAAACTGTACATCGTATAACGATTTCGTACAAATCTACAATAGTAGAAATTTATATTGAGTCCTAAACAGCAATTGAGTTACGCCGCCCTCCATATCTACAATAGTAGAAATTTATATTGAGTCCTAAACTAATAGCTACGAGCTTCTTATTGATAGATCTACAATAGTAGAAATTTATATTGAGTCCTAAACGAACTCAGCCGTTGGTTTATAAAGGTGATCTACAATAGTAGAAATTAATATTGAGTCCTAAACTTCCATGATGTGGTTTCAACCTTCGATCTACAATAGTAGAAATTTATATTGAGTCCTAAACTCCCATCCTCTCTAAAGAACCCATGCCATCCACAATAGTAGAAATTTATATTGAGTCCTAAACAACAGGTTTGCGATTGGGTGGACGAGCATCTACAATAGTAGAAATTTATATTGAGTCCTAAACTTTCAAGAGATTCACAACGCCACGCTGATGGAAGTAGATACTCCTGGGACAAAAAATAAAATCGTTTAAAAATGAAAGTGTGATATAACTTTCCATTACTTTTTAAAAGGTTTTTCCTGAACGTATTGCAGCCATTCTTTGTTAGAAATTGCCAGCTTTATTTTTTTAAGATCATCAGCTTTCCCAATCTGATTCAATGACCAAAGGCCCTTTAATGCAATGTGATAGGCGCCATTTGCATCCGCGTCTTTTGGCATTGTTTCATCTGCATTTTCAGAATTAAAAAATACGCCTTGATTATTAGAAACCGGTGATAGAATAAAGTCCTTTTCCTCAATTCCCTTTTTGCCGTTGCTATGTCTTAAGTTTAAAGTAATTGAAAGAAGGCGAATTAATCTTTTAAAAAAATCTGCGTTGTTCTGTTCTGAAATATCCTGAATAAGGTTGTTGCCCATTGTATATGAAGTATCGAAATCATGAAATAATAGTTGCAAGCTTTCGGTAACATCAATCTTTTCCATTTCACCCTTTCCTAAATTCAATTTCCGGTTCCAGGCATATCGTTCTTTTCCATAAGTGCATGCAACCCATTCTGTTTTTGTTCCTTCTGCCTTTGTGGTAAAATCATTATAATGAAAATGAAACTCAAAATAATTTTTCTCAGGATTGAACCTGATTTTTTGAAAGCGCTTAAAGAAATCTTTTGCCTTTTCTATGTTTTCATATTTTGGTTTTAGAAAATCTACAAACCCGGTGGCAGGGTCTATTTTACTTGTGTTCCATGCAGGAACATAAAATAAAAAACCACTTTGCTTGCCCATATTCTTGAAAGTGTCAAATTTGCTCGTCAGCTGCAATGCTTTTAATAATCCTGCAGCTTCTGTCGCTCTCGCCGATTTGAAAACGAGGTAGTTTAATTTATCAATCAGCATTTTTTCAAGCTTTTGATAAACCTGTCTTTCTACTTTTTGCCTCCCTCTCATAAAGCCCTGGTTAAGATCTTCCATCACAACGATCGCATTTTCTTCAACCATCATTGTTGCGATTTTATGAACAACCTGACTTAAATAACCCTCTTTGATTTCCTTTATATTTTCAATAGTGCTCCAGTCTTTTCGCGATTGAGTTCGATTCCCTTCTTTTTTCTGAAGGAGCTCTTTGTAATTCACCTTTTGTTTCTCATTACTGATAACATTTAAAGATTCCTGTTTTAATAATTCTCCTTTTTGATTGACGAGCGTCAGGTAAACCAAATGTCTCTCTCCCCGATCAAGTCCAATTATTTTAACGTCCGGATTGTTTTGCAAATACCTGTTTACCTTTTCGTTAATATTTTCAGTACCTGTGGATTTGAAATTCATGGTAACAGGAACATGGAATTGAAATTTATCAAGAGTATATCTGCGGTCTTTGATAATATCATAATCAAAGGTGCTTTGCTTTTTTGTGTTTAAATCATTCTTTGATTTGATTGCCTCACCTGCTTTATGAATGACTCGGTTCTTTGCATTGATAGATGATTTCCTAAAGAAAATCTCTGCTTGGCCGTTTAGCTTATAAACCGTGTCTGCCAGGTTATCTTCATCAAAAAGCATTTTCCAATAAAGCGTATGCATATTAGGTGTGCCTTTGCTAAAAGGAGAAAAATCCTTGTTATAAATTTGGAACAAATACAATTTGCCTTCATCAACCAGTTGATCAATATACGAAGTGTCTATACTTTTATAAGTTACTTTATATCCCTGGTGCTCTACTTCCCTGTAAAACCCACTCAGATCCTCATAACTTTCTGTATCAGAAAACTGATGGCCAAACTCTTTCCAATCCGGATGCAATGATATCGATTCTTTAAAATAATTGATTAGGGTGCGCATGTGGCTAATATTGAAATTCGGCCCCTTTTTATGCGTTTGATTTTTGTAATTTTCTAATATTTCAAGAGTAGGATTGTAAGTGTTAATACCTTTCTTAGAAAGAAAAACTTTGGGTAACATTTGATTTACCAGCGGTATCAGTTTATAATTTATTTTTTCAAATGCAGTATCTAATTCCTGACATTCAGGTACGTTTCTTTCAAAAATCCGGTTATTCTTTTTATCCATTACACCTAGAAAATACAAGCCATCCTTTCTAAATATCACACAGCTATTGTCTGCCTCTTTATTTACATCCCAACCATCCAATAAAGTGCTGTTTTCAAAATTCAATTTAATCTTTTCGATACTGTAGGGTTTGCCAGTAAGATAATTTCTGACTTTATTGTACAGTGAAATTGTTTTAGAAAGTTGATCAAAAAGAGGTTCAAAAAGCGAGTAAAAAGTTTGATCCTTTTCCAGCCCTTCCTCATTCACATTCAATAGCTTTATAAAACGGATAAAATCCATCAAACTGTCTAAAAATTCTTTTATCAATCCAATATTCTTCTTATCATTTTTTAAATTTTCCTGATCAGGATAAGTGTTGTTCAGCAAGTCTCTGATATCTGCATACCTTTTTGAAATTTCTTCTACTAAATTCAAGTTAGTTTGTAAGTCATATCCACAGGAAGCCAGGTAATTAATTAGTTCATTTCCTCTATCCTTGATTGTTATATTGTCATTCTTATATTCATTCAATGCTGTTTGAATGGTATTGATATCAAAACAAGTCGATTTGGAAAGCCACTTATCTTTTCTGTCTTCGTATTTGGCAATCTTTTCCTTTGCATTTATCGGAAACCTGCTTTCGTAATAATCACTCAAAGCAGATTTTATCACATTCCAATCTCCAAAAACAGATTGGGAAATATCAGTGATCGAGCGGTCATTTTTTAAATAAACCTTTGAAAGATCAAAAGTGTTTAATGACCTTAACGAATTCTGCAGAGAAAGCAGAATGTTAACGGTATTTCCATCTGACTCATAATTGCAGATTCCACTCTGATAGAATTGCTCGATGGATTCTAATAGTTCAGAATCATTTTGAAACTGGTCGGTTACAAAGGATGTTGAGTTTCTGTCGCTTAAAATTTGTTTATAAAGTTGTTTGAATTTTGGTAGCCTTTTTTTGCGGTCATTCTGCTGTTGATTATAAAGATTGATATATTCATTTAATCCCTTGATCTTATCTTTTCCTTCTTCCACAATTCTTCCTCCAAGAATGGTATTGTATAATTCAATTCCTCTCTGAGAAAGTGTTTCATTGAAATAATTCAAGGAGAATAACTCTTCCAGTTCCAACCCCTGCGTCATATCTTCCATTTCAAGCAAAGCTGTTCTGAAATTTTCTATTATAACTAAATTCTCTTTTTGTATTTGTTCAAATATATTGAGATCGTCTATGAATTTGGGAAGGTTATCATTTACCAGACGAAAGGCAATAGAAGTTGCCTTTTCATCTGCCACATACATGTTTTTCCTGTTTTCATGAAAGCCTGTAAAGTAGGTCGTAAAGTCTTTAAATTCATTTACTAATTCTTTTTCTTCTTCTCTCACAAATTTTAAAAGATCATCTTTGATTAATTCTTTTGCGAAAAGCGTTTTAAATTTTTCCTGGCTTTTAAAAGCATCTGAAATTTGTTTTCTCAAAAGAGATTTTACTTTCTCAAAATCTTTCTTATCCTGATCATCTTTTTCTTTTTTCTGATAAAGCGTGCGATAAGAATCAAGATCACTTAAAACAATTCCACTCAGACTTTGGTCAATAAACTGCTTGTGATATTCATCAATTATCTTTTTTAATTTCTTATAATCAATATCACGTTGTTTATCCTGATCAATTAAACCTTTCTCATGAATATGTTGTAAAGTTTTTCCTTGAGGGATCAGTTCAAATCGGAGTGTTTTGGAAAGTGAATACAAGTTGGTGAAATCGATTAGTTTCATAATAGATAATTTCTCTGTAAATAATAGATATATTTCCTAGGAGTAGCAGTTAGAATATTTTCATTAAGGAAAATTTCTATAATCAAATATATGGGGATCTGGAAAAAGTTGGAGGAGAAAATTAGAAAACGAGATTATTTGTTCTTTTACTGTTTGAGTTGAACGTATTCGCTACTTCATTTCCCCATATTCTTTTCAACCACTCCCTTTCTTTTTTCCCATCTGTCAATAGGCTCAGGCGCGTACAATGAACTTCCTTTTTTGTCAACCAGGCGAAAGGCCTTGTTTAATTTACTGCTGATCTCAGTGATTTCCTCACCTGGCGCAACATTGCTCTAAAATCCTCGGGGATACAATCGCAAAAAGTGATCCCGCACTGGCGCAGATATGCAGGAGAGCTTTTGTGCGACTGGGTATCTGTGCCTTGAATGACCTTATCCCATTAAAGTATCCAATCTCATAATTTCTAAGAGCCCTTTGCCCCCAAAATAATCAATGGCGCTGCTATATTTCCATTCCTCTGCCTTTGTTACAAATCCTGCTTCAATAGGATTATGATGTACATAATCCAACTTCTGGTGCGCCATTTTAATATTGATTAATTGTATCGGGTGGCTTTCAGGTTGCCATAACTGAAACTTTGAAGTATGGTTATTTTTCTTTGCGGCCCTTTCACACATCCAAAGTATCCATTCTCTCCGGCTTTCTGAGCTGTTTGCCTGAATAGATTTATGCAATGTTTCAGAGGTGTGTCGTTTTAAATCTCTCATTATATTTTGCAACGGGTTGCCTTTTGTACCAATAATCAGATGAACGTGACTTGTCATAATGCACCATCCATATAATTCCAGTCCTTTATTTGTTTGGCAGTATCTTATACCTTTTAAAATTTCTTCTTTATATACGTCCCGAATAAAAAGATCAATCCAGTTAGTAATGGCAAAACTTACAAAGAACAATTTGTCATTATCTGCAAACTTATATTTACTGCTCATGCCCTAAAAATAACAAATGGCTTTTACAAAATAGCACATCTAAGGTAGGCACAGATACGCCAACGCTACTTTATCTTAACTGCATATCTGCGCCAGTTCGGGGATTATAAATACCAATTTTCGTTGTTAAGAAACCTGTCTTACTGAAATAATTTGCTTCTGTAAGAATTCTAATCTCGGTTATCCTGGTTGCTTAAATCCTTATGAATATTTTCATCTTCTTTGAATTTGATCATAGTGTCGGCAACGTCGAATTTTGAATTATCTATGATCATATTAACCCAGTTCTTAAATTCTTTAAAAGCTGTTGGGGGATGTAGACTGTGAAAATCCACGTGTTGATTCTCATCAGAATAATCTATATAAAGTGCAAATCTTGCGCTATTTGGGTTAAAGTCTTCTATTGAATCGGGTTTTAATGGATGAAATGCCGAAGAATTAATATTAATGAGAAACGTGTTAATGATCGATCTACCAGAATCTGGTAGAGTTGAAAAAAATAAAGTATCCTTATTAGAATGGGAGTATTTCTTTAAGAAAAAAGTATCACTTTGTGAAAATAAAACTGAAAAATATTTTGAGGTTGTTGGGTCGCGAAAGGAGAACTCGAATCGTTGGAACTGCGTTAAGTCATTACCTTTTCTGAAAGGAGAACAGCTACTTAAAATATATAATTGAAATAATAAAAGAAAAGCTGCAAAAATTATTAATTGACTGGTTCTTTTTATTTTGAAGTGATTTCTATTAAACTTCGAGATGTCTTTAATAAAGTTGGGCATGAAAAAAATTTTAAAAAGCATTAATGTTTTGGGATACTTTCGCGGAAAGTGATTTTTAAAAAATATTATTTTTAGTTTGATTAAACAATTTACTTGTTTTTTCAATGATTCAAAATAGTGCATACATAACCTTTTTCTCCGTTTTACGATTGTATTTAAAATGCCGGTAAGAAAGGTACTACAGGTATTAAAACCGGAGCAATACTCATGATCATTTCAAGGTTTGACGGTCTAAAGCTTTCAGTTTGTAAAAGGGCTATATGATTATCATTATTTGTATTACCCCAACTTACGCTGAAGGAATCATCGAAACTTATGGCGCTTTCAGTGTAGGATGTTCCATGTATAACGAAACCCGTTTCTATAGCCGTGCTTGTTACAACCATGGAAGCAATTCCCTGAATTGTTATAGAGCCAGAAATTTTTTTATTTTTATCCAAGGTATATCCTCCATCCACGGCTATTAGTTGTCCATCAGTGCCTACGCTAACGCCGGCATAAGTCTTCAATGAGTATTTTCCTCCTAAAAAATCACTATGTTTTAGATCGCTTATTTCGACAAGAAATGTTGTCGTAGCGCCACCTGAACGGTCACCTACATAATTAGCATTCTGAAATAGATTATTTCCGGTGCTAAGTTTATATTCTCCTTCTGCAGTGTACTTATTTATAGACATATGATCATTTGCAAGGGTAGTCATTCCAACTAAGTCACCATCTGAAAAGTCCCAGCTTACACCAGCAACAGAATTTCCAGCAGCGTCTTCGATATCTGAAATTCCGTTTTTTGCTGCTTCTATAACGCTATTTAAAATACCTCCTGCATCGCTACCACGACTATTAATATTACCTTTACCACCTGCTCCGAAACTCCTGTTAATATAAAAATCTTCCCTTGCATCATGCCAATTATCATTAGCTAATTCCAATGCGTTTGGTATCCTTTCTTGTGCCAAAATTTCTGGTGGCAAATACTTTGCTCCACTTGGATCATTAAACATTATGGGGTTGTTATTGCTAAAATTATAAGACGATAATTCTGAGGTGTTTTCACTCAATACATCCACTCCTCCAAATCTCCCAATCTGTGGGGTCATACTGCCGGTAAAATGTACTGTAGAGATTTACCCCATAGTCTTCCTCTAACTCTACACCACGGTTAAATTTATTTTTACTATCACGTTTCCCCAAAGCCTTATCACTAATACCCGCCATCTGCAATCCAAAAGAATCACCATGTCAAAGAACTTTTTTATTGCAACATTAAACAAAGAAATATTTAGGATTTTTTTTTACCAAAACAACATTTCTGATACATTATCCTTTATCTTATATCTTATTATCCTAGAACAATAGCTATAATCCAGGGGATTGAAAAAATTAGTAAAAGTTTTATGGTGTTTTGCGTAGTGCAAAACTCAGCTTTATCCCTGTTGCCATATTTATTTTTAATTCTAAACACCTTTTTATCATTGTAATACAGATATGCAAACACCATTAATAAAACAATTAAGATGATAATAGGCAGGGGGTTAGTACTTACTTGTGGAGTATTTGTTTGTTTAAGTAAATTATGTAATGTTACTTTAAGATAGAAATATTGAAATAATACAAACAAACAAAAGGCTTGGCCAAAGAGTGAAAAAAACACTAGTATTGCTCCAAATGCCCTTGCTGTTTTATTGCCATCCTTTGCTAAATGCTGCACATATACGAAATAGAATATAAAACTGTACATTTTTTAAGAATTAGTTATTATCGTTAGCAAACAAGTTCTCAGTAATTGATTTCCTGCTAACCCGGGTATATCTGCAAAAGGGTCCGCATGATGCCAAACAGTGCCATTTTGATCCTTAAATTTAGCACCCGTAGGGTCATTATAATTTATTGGATTATTAATTGCAAATTGATCATACTCATGCCAGCCATCTGATTTGACCAATTCACTTTATTACTTGAAAATAAGCCATAGATTATCAACTAATCTAATTTCCAAAAGTCTGATAGCTTATTATATTTTTTAGCTAAACGGTGAAATTCTTCAAAATCTTCATATAACCAATTATCATTAGAACTATATACTAATATTTTTCGTTCATAAGCTTTTATTGTTGTCTCCATCATGGTATAGATGGAATCATAAAAGCTTGCGGGATTATCAATAAACAATGCTGAAACTGAATACAAATGTAATTTGCCGTAATCCTTCCCTTTTTTATTATTAAATAAAAGGCAGTCCCCGTCATTTGTACTAATTAATGGAATATATGTTTTCTCCCAATCTTCCTTATCATCATTTTTGCATTCCAAAATGTATTCTAGTGTAAGCAAAGCTCCTCTATCAAACATCTGAGTACGTGTCTTGCCTTCTGTCCTAAAATCAAACCCGTTTTTCCAACTAAATAGAAGTTTGAAATTTTCATCTTTAATTCCCAACGATTTTAAATAACTATTAATTTCACTTTCAGGCAAAGGCGGTTGTAACTTTTTATAGTTGTCAAAGTTATATCTCCGAAGAGTAGCATCTAATTTTTCTAACAACAATTTAAATGAATTCATTTCATTAATTTGCGAAAAGATAATCAACTATATTATAATACTGTTATAGTTCATTTCATAGCCGCCTGTTATATAAATCTGCTTTTTGATTTTCCAATCTAAATAGCTTCTTAATCCAATTCACAGGCTGCTAAATGAAATATGTTGTATCGTTCCCATTCCGACAGCGTAGCTAGCGCCGACTCCAATAATTCTTTTGTCGTCGAGTTTGTAACCAATACCTAATCCAATGTTGGCTGTAGAAGGCAAAAGATTAGTTGATTTCGCAAATTGTACATTAGCAGAATATTCTAATCTTTTCCATAGCGGTTTGGTCTTTTGAGAGTTCGGCTTAAAGTCAGGCATTTCGAGGTCGCCACTCCCCCCTCCCAACTGATTGATTTTATCTTTGAGTTTATTTATTTCCGCACGGGCGGCTGATAGGTTTTGCTGTACCTGCTCCATTGCATTAGGCCCTCCTGCGGCAATCCTCTGCTGTATCATTCCCTGTACAGATGCCCGTGTTTGCAGACCCGCAAGACTCAGGGTAGTGCTGCTGCCACTGTTATCCGGCAACCGGAACAATGAGGCAAGCTGGCTATTCTCTTTCATAAACTTTTGAAAGAAGGGCATTTGTTTCAGAACACTTAAGGATTTTTCTTCAATTTTCTTCGGATCTTCGAGCATATCCCGGTATTCCTTCACCTGTGCGGAATAATAATAAGCAGTCTTTTGAATATCATCATACTGGTTTTTGAGAGAGGAAGGAATATGGGTATATTTTGATAGTTCCTCCTTTAGCTGTTGTTTGCGCTGTGCAATAAACTCTTTTATTTTATCTGTTTCATTCAGCTTGCTTTTCAGCTGGTCTAAAGCATCGGTTGGCCCCTTTATTTTGTCTTCCAGTCCTTTGTATTTCTGCAAGAATGATAAAGAAGTAGAAAGG
>Ga0207705_10002248_pt1 | contig 14927 bp, 16 predicted proteins | sample KBSC13metaG_FD_184314 | JGI IMG/M metagenome (GOLD analysis project Ga0207705, IMG submission 184314) | Corn rhizosphere microbial communities from Kellogg Biological Station, Michigan, USA - KBS C1-3 metaG (SPAdes) (version 2) | ecosystem: Host-associated > Plants > Roots > Rhizosphere > Soil ...
ATCCGCACTTCCTGTTCAACACGCTCAATTCGCTCTCGGCGCTGGTCTTGACCGGCAAGACCGCGGCGGCCGAACGGATGATCCAGACGATCTCCACCTTCTACCGCCGCAGCCTGGCCGACGATCCGACCTCCGACGTGCCGCTGCGCGAGGAGTTCGCGCTGCAGAAGCTCTATCTCGACATCGAGACGGTGCGCTTTCCCGACCGGCTCAAGGCCGAATACGATCTGCCGGATTCGCTTGCCGGGGCGCTCGTGCCCGGCCTGATCCTGCAACCGCTCGTGGAAAATTCGGTCAAGCACGCGGTCGCGCCCGCCTCGCGCAAGGTCACGATCACGCTCTCGGCGCGGGAGGAATACGGCCGCCTCGTCGTCACCGTGGCTGACGATGGCGCAGGCGCCGTGCGCGAAGGCGCCCGTCCGCGCGATGGCTTCCGCATCGGCCTCAGCAACGTCCACAACCGCCTCGCCGCCCGCTTTGGCGACGAGGCGAGCATCGTCTCCGGCCCGACTTCGGGCGGCTACGCCACCGAGATTCGTCTGCCCTTGGCCGCCGAAGCGAGGCACGCCGCATGACCGAGGCTGCCCAACCTTTGCGCACCCTGATCGTCGACGACGAGCCGCTGGCGATCGAGCGGATGCAGGTGCTGTGCGCGGAGATTGACCAGTTGGCGGTGGTCGGCACGGCCAGCGACGGCGAAGCGGCGCTGACCCTCGCCGGCAAGCTGGGGCCCGATTTGCTTCTGCTCGACATGACCATGCCCGGGATGGACGGTCTGGCGGTCGCCCGCGACCTTGGCCGCGCGGAAGAGCCGCCGTCGGTGATCTTCGTCACGGCGCACGAAGATTTCGCCGTCGAAGCCTTCGATCTCGACGCGATCGACTATGTCCTGAAGCCGGTCGCCCGCGACCGGCTGGAGCGCGCGGTCGAGCGCGTGCTGGCGCGGCGCGGGGCGCGACGGCCGGGCGCCGGCCGCTGGCTGCGCGAATTCTGGGTTCCCCACCGTTCCGAGTTGCTGCGGATCGACGTGAGCCAGGTCGAGCGGATCGATGCGGAGCGCGACTACGTCCGCCTCCATGTCGCGCAAACCGACGCAGAGGGCCGCAGCTACCTGCTGTTGCAGACGATCGCCGGGCTCGAAGCGAAGCTGGATCCCGAACAGTTCATCCGCATCCACCGCTCGACGATCCTGCGCCGCGACCGCATCCGCGGGCTTCGCCACGAAGGGCTGGGGGTGTGGTCGGCCGAGCTCGCCGACGGCGAAGTGCTGCGCATCGGGCGCACCTATCTCCACAAGGTCAAGGCGATAGCCGGCCGCTGAAGCGAAAAAGGGCGCCCCGCACGGGGCGCCCTTCATCGGGCGGCAGGGACGACTAGCGGGCGGCGAGGCCGTAGCGTTTATCCTGCTGCGCGCGGTCGTGGTCGGCCAGGACCACCGAAGCGTAGCTGCGGTACTGGACCGCCGCCGTCTTGTAGCAATAGCGCTGGGTGACGGTGGTCTTCTGCCCTTCGGCCATGCCGCACTTCTCGCGCGCCGCCTGGTCGAAGCGGCGGTTGAGCTCGGCGCGCCCGTCGGCGGTGCCGAGGTCGAGGTCGGCATAGCTTAGGGTCGTCTGCTGCTTGGGCGCGTCGCTCGCCGCGGCGGGGACGGCGCCGGCGGCCAGCATCGCGGAACCGAGCGCGGCGAAGGCGAAGGCAGGCAGTCTCATGGTAATCTCCTCCGTTGGCTGTGCCGCGCCTCGCTGGGACTGGCTGCGAGGCCGCGGCACAGAGGGAGGGTTACGCCCGGTTGCGCCCGCCGTCGCCGCGGCTTCGACCAGCCAACCGTTTGTTCCGACAAGCGATTCGCCGGTCCGACGAACCGCCGACGGTGACCGGTCAATCGCTCACGACGGCGCTCGCGGCGCTATTCCCGCTGGCGGGCGGGCGGGCGGACCTGCTACCGACTCGCCGATGCCCGGCCCGACCCTCCTGTTCCACATCTCCGACATCCATTTCGGGCTCGAGGACGATCGCTCGCTCGACTGGGTGATGCAGGAAATCGCCGAGAAGCGCCCCGCGGCGGTCGCCATCACCGGCGATCTGACAATGCGCGCGCGCCACCGGGAGTTCGACGCCGCGTGCCGCTGGATCCAGGCGCTCGAAGTGCCGGTGACGGTGGAAGTCGGCAACCACGACTTGCCGTATTTCAACCTGATCGAGCGTTTCGCAACGCCGTACAAAAGGTTCCAGAGCATCGAACGGCTGGTCGAACGGCCGATCGACTTGCCGGGCCTGGCGATCGTCCCGCTCAAGACCGTGCGCCGCTGGCAGCCGCGCTGGCCGTGGTCGCACGGCTGGGTGACCGAGCGCGCGCTGGAGCAGACGCTGGCGATCATCGACGGGCTGCCGCGCGGAACCAAAGTCCTCGTCACCTGCCATCACCCTCTGGTCGAAGCCGGCACCAAAGGCAAAGCCTGGACCCGGGGTGGCGACCACGCGCTTGCCGAGCTGGCGCGGCGCGGGGTGCTGGCGACGCTCAGCGGCCACGTGCACGACGCCTTCGACATCGTCAGCGATACGCCGAACGGCCGGGTGCGGATGATCGGCGCGGGCACCCTGTCGCAGCGCATCCGCTCGACCCCCCAGAGCTTCAACGAAATCGCCTGGGATGGCGAGCGCCTCGACGTCCGCGTGCGCAGCATTGCCGACGTGCCGACGGAGAAGATGCAGGTTCCAAAGGTCCCGGAAGACGCGATGCCTCCGCGCGCGCCGGACGAACCGGTCGCACCGGTGGCGACCATCCCGCGAGTCGATCCGCCCGTGCATTAGCCGAACGAAAAGGGCGGCCCCGCGGGACCGCCCTTTGCTTGTTCGGTGAAGGCAGAGCTTAGCGCTTCGAGAACTGGAAGCTGCGGCGGGCCTTGGCGCGGCCGTACTTCTTGCGCTCGACGACGCGGGGGTCGCGGGTGAGGAAGCCGGCGGCTTTGACCGCGCTGCGCAGCTCGGGCTCGAACTTGGCCAGCGCCTGGCTGATGCCGTGACGGACCGCACCGGCCTGGCCGGACAGGCCGCCGCCCTTGACGGTGGCGACGATGTCATACTGACCGGCGCGGTCGGCGACATCGAACACCTGGTTGATCACCAGGCGCAGCGTCGGGCGGGCGAAGTAGACTTCCTGGTCGCGGCCGTTGACCACGATCTTGCCGCTGCCGGGCTTGAGCCAGACGCGGGCGACCGCGTCCTTGCGGCGGCCGGTGGCGTAGGCGCGGCCTTGCGCGTCGACTTCCTTCTCGCGGATCACCGCGGCGGGGCCGGTGCGCACCGGCGGAGCGGCGGGCGCTTCGGCATCGGCGGGAGCAGCGGCGGGCGCGCCGCCGGCGAGGGTGCCCAGATCGGCGAGATCGGAGACGGTGTTCTGTTCGTCAGCCATTACTTGGCCACCTTGTTCTTGCGGTTCATCGAAGCGACGTCGAGCGGCTGCGGCTTGGTGCCGCCATGCGGGTGCTCGGCGCCGGCGTAAAGGTGCAGCGCACGCATCTGGTCGCGGCCGAGGGGCCCGCGCGGGATCATCCGCTCGACCGCCTTCTCCAGTACGCGCTCCGGGAAGCGGCCTTCGAGCACCTTGTCGGCGGTGACTTCCTTCAGGCCGCCGGCATAACCGGTGTGCTTGTAGTACGTCTGCGTCTTCAGCTTGTTGCCGGTGAAGCGGACTTTGTCGGCGTTGATCACGACGACGTGGTCGCCGCAATCGACGTGCGGGGTGAAGCTCGGCTTGTGCTTGCCGCGCAGGAGGTTGGCGACGATCACCGCGAGGCGGCCGACCACGAGGCCGTCGGCATCGATCAGGTGCCAGTTCTTCTCGACCTCGGCCGGTTTGATCGACCGGGTCTGCTTGCTGAGGGCCTTCATGGCTCTTCCTTGGATGATGAAATACAGGCGGCCGGCCGATTCGGGTCGGCAGGCGCGGAGCGGCGCATTTGTCCGGTGAGGGGCTCTAAGTCAAGGGTTTCCGCGGGTTTGCGGAGAGGTAAAATGATACCTTTGAGCTAGACCAGCTCGCCCAGCCACCTTGCGGTCTGGGGTGCGGCGGCATCGGCCCGCCAGCCGATAATCGCCGGCGTGTCGTAAGGATGGAGTTGCGAAAGACGGGCGACGGCGCGGTCGAGCAGGCTCGCCTCCGTTTTGAACAGCGCGCCGCATTCGCGCGCCTCGCCGCGTTCGCCCCGCCAGACGTAAAGCGAACGCACGCCGGGCAGGAGGTTGGCGCAAGCGATCAGACCTTCATCGAGCAGTTGCCCGGCCACGCCCGCCGCAGTCGCCTCGCTTTCGAACGGCGCCCAGATGAGCGCCGCGCTCACGCTCGCCTGCCGAGAACGTGGATTCCCCACGCGGTCGCCACTGCTACCAGCGCGCCGACGAACTGGTGCAGCGCGGCGAGCCAGATCGGCACGCCGGCCATCACCACGCAAATCCCCAGGATCACTTGCGTGCCGAAGGCGATGTGAATGGCCACCGAGGCGCGCCGCTCGGCCTTGCGCACCTTGCGCGCCAGCCACACCAGCGCGGCGACCGCGGCCCAGGCCCACCAGCGGTGGATGAAATGGACCACCGCGGGGTCGGCGAACAGCGCGTGGCCCAGGCTCTCGCCCTTCTGGGTGACTCCCGGCCAGACCCTGCCGTTCATCAGCGGCCACTCGTTGGTGACGAGGCCGGCGCGCAAGCCGGCCATCAGCGCGCCGTAAAGCAACTGGATCGCCAGCACCGCGGCGACCAGCGCGCCGGCCCCCGTCAGCCGCGCCGGCCCCGCCGTCGGATCCTTTTCGAGCGCCAGCAGGTCGAGCGCCGTCCACACGATCGCCGCCATCGTGAACAGCGCGGTGAGCAGATGGGTCGCCAGCCAGCCCGGCGCCACTTCGACCATGCCGGGCTGCAGGCCGGAGCGGACCATCAGCCAGCCAAACACCCCTTGCAGGCCGCCTAGCGCGAGCAGCGCGACGAGGCGCCAGTGAAAGCCCTTCGGGATCGCCCCGCGCATCCAGAACCACACCAGCGGCAGGAAGAACGCCAGGCCGATCACGCGCCCGAGCAGGCGGTGGGAATATTCCCAGAAGAAGATGCCCTTGAACTGGGGGAGGGTCATGCCGGCGTGGATCGCCGCGTACTGGTCGATCTGGCGATAGTGATCGAACTCGGCTTGCCACTGAGCGTGGCTCAGGGGGGGGATCGTCCCGGTGATCGGGTTCCAGCGGGTGATCGAGAGGCCGGATTCGGTCAGCCGGGTGATCCCGCCGACGACCACCATCAGCACGATCAGCGCGGCGACGGCGATGAGCCACTTGGCCAGCGTACGGGGTTGCGTTCGCGCGCTCTGGCGAGCGTCGTCTTGAGCCATGTCCCGTGCCGTCGCGACCATTTCGCGCGTCGCTCTGCGCGCGGCCGCGACGAATCGCAAGTCTGCAGCGATGAGCGACCCTTGCGTCACGATACACTATCACATACATGACGCGCGTGACGTCTTCGCTTTCCTGGATTCGCGCGCGGCTGGACCGCGTCGGCCTGACGCTCTCGGTGCTGTGCGCCGTGCATTGCGTCGGCACGCTGGTGCTCGTCGCCGGCCTGGGAATCGGCGGGTCGGTCCTGCTCAATCCGGCGATCCACCGCACCGGGCTGATCCTGGCGATGTTGATCGTCGCCGTCGCCATCGGCGCCGGCGCCTTGCGCCACCGCCGCCCGGCGCCGTTCGTCATCGCGATGACCGGCCTGACCTTCATGGGCGGGGCGATGGCCGCGCCGGCCGAATTCGAAGAAGCGGTGCTGACGATCATCGGCGTCGGCCTGGTGGCCATCGCTCACGTGCTCAACGTGCGCCACCTGCATCGCTGCAACTTGCACCGCTCGTAAAAGAGGCGCTATCGCGGATGCGGCCATGACCGCTTCGCTTTCCCTCACCGTCAATGGCGAACCGCGCAAGAGCGCGGCCGCCACGATCGCCGCCCTGGTCCGCGAGCTCGAGCTCAAGCCGGAGAAAGTCGCGGTCGAGCACAACGGCGTGATCGTCCCGCGCTCGACCTTGGGTGCGGCGCCCTTGGCCGATGGCGACGTGCTGGAGATCGTTACTTTCGTCGGCGGCGGCGATCATTCGGCGCGAGTCGTCGACGACACCTGGACCGTCGCCGGGCGGACTTTCCGCAGTCGCCTCATCGTCGGCACCGGCAAGTACAAGGATTTCGCCGAGAACGCCGCCGCGGTCGAAGCGAGCGGGGCGGAAATCGTCACCGTGGCGGTGCGCCGGGTCAACATCTCGGACCCCAGCCAGCCGGTGCTGATGGACTTCATCGATCCCAAGCGGATCACTTACCTGCCCAACACCGCCGGCTGCTTCACCGCCGATGAGGCGGTCCGCACGCTGCGCCTGGCGCGCGAGGCGGGCGGCTGGGAGTTGGTCAAGCTCGAGGTGCTGGGCGAGGCGCGCACGCTCTACCCGGACATGCGCGAGACGCTCAAGGCTTGCGAGACGTTGGCCGCCGAGGGCTTCAAGCCGATGGTTTACTGCGTCGACGATCCGATCGCCGCGAAGCAGCTCGAAGAGGCCGGCGCGGTGGCGATCATGCCGCTGGGCGCGCCGATCGGCAGCGGGCTGGGGATTCAGAACCGTGTGACGATCCGCCTGATCGTCGAAGGCGCGAACGTGCCGGTGCTGGTCGATGCCGGGGTTGGCACCGCGAGCGACGCGGCCGTGGCGATGGAGCTCGGCTGCGACGGGGTGCTGATGAACACCGCCATCGCCGAGGCAAGGGACCCGATCCGCATGGCCCGGGCGATGAAGCTGGCGGTCGAAGCCGGCCGCGGGGCTTATCGTGCCGGCCGCATGGCGACCCGCAAGTACGCCGATCCCTCCAGCCCGCTGGCCGGCCTGATCTGACCCCGCGGCTTTGGCGACTTCGGACGCTCGTCTCGGCGTCACGCGACGGAGCGGGCGCTCGCGAACCGCCTAGAACTTGTTTTTCTTCTTCGACTTTTTGTCGGCGGCAGGATCGGGAGCGTTGGGATCGACATAACCATCGCGCACGCAAGCTTTCCAGGCGGCGGCAAAGTCGCTCTTCTTCAGCGGATAAGGCGAGTTGGCATCGTCGATAAACGGGTTCTCGCCGCCATTGCCGCTGCCGAAGGCGATGAAGCGCACCGAATCCGTCCCGCCGATGGCATTGCGGCGGGTGAAATAGCCGCAGGTCTTCTGCGTCTGGTCGGAACCGACCGTTTGCACGTCGTTGAACTTGATCGTCTGGTCGTTACTCAGCTTCTGCACCAGCGTCTGGGCATCCTGGACAGTCTTGCTCACGTGCCCGGGCTTTCCCCCGCCGCCATGGCAGGCCGCCAGCGCGGCGACGAACACCCAAACCCAACGTTTCATTCTTGCCTCCGAACGACCCCCGGCCGAAGTCATGCCATACGCTCGTTGAGAATTGCTTGCGCCGCCGCCGGGCGCATCACGCGAGCTAACCGCGTTCACCGGGATAAGCAACCGCGCCCCCGCTCGCGGGCAAGGGCGATGCGGTGGCTTTAATCGCCGCTCGTTTACCCGACGCTAACCAAAATCAGGGACATTCGCCCTCGAACCACACGGGGGGCACCATGGCCAAGGCCGGGACCGCATCGCTGACCATCGCCGAGCTGCGCGAGTTCGCCGGCTTCTCGGAAGACGAGCAGCGTTTCATCGAGCGCAGCCTCGACATCGGGCTCGGCCGGGCCGACGCTTTCAAGACGTGGGGCGCCGGCAGGAGCCGGAACGGCGACGCGTCGATCCGTAGCCAGTACCTGGCCTATCGCCAGCTCAAGGCGCTTGGCGACGCGCTGCCGTGCGAAACCACGCTCGACGGGCTCGAAGCGTTCATGGGCCCGCTGCTCAAGGTGACCGCTCAGGATCTCGCGCTGGAGCAGATCGAGAGCTTCTCGGCCTATCGCTTCCTCTACGAGCGGCTGCTGGGCGCGAAAGTGCGGCCCTGGCTGCCGGCCGCGTTCTGCGCCGCCGCGGCGCTGCCGCAGATCCGCCCGGCGCGGCGCAAGGTGCTGCTGCAATCGCTCAGCGAAGCGGCCGCGACCGCACCCGGCTGGTCCGACCGCGAACCGTGCTTCTACCCTGAGAAGGTCGAGGCCGAGCCGGCCTGATACCTCGTGACTGTTGAGGCGGATATTTCGCTGGAGCTTGTTTCGGCCGACGAGCCCTATGCCTGGATCGGCCGAGTACTGACGAATTTTGCCATCGCCGAGCAGGCGATCGGTGCGCTTTGCCTTCGCCTGGATCTTCCAATTTGCAACGGATCGCTGACCAGCCTTGTCGAATTGCGCAGCCGTCTGACTGCGTCGTCGGATCGCAAGTGCCATGCGCTCGAAAAGCGAATCGCACGTTGGATTGCAAATCGTCCCTATCGCCATCTTCTCGCGCATGGCTCGATCAGACGTCTGACCGACGAGACCGGAGTCGAATTCGTGGTCACGCATCATCTGCCCCTTGATGCCTCCGACGTGACGCCGGATCGCCTGTGGACCAGCGAAGAGCGGCGCGAACTCCTGCGGCAAGCGACAAACGATGGTCGCTCAATCCACGATCTCGTCAGGAACTTCTTGGCCGATCCGGCAATATTGAAGAAGCTGCGAGAGACAGCCTTATCGCAATAGCGGCGTCGGTGCGCCCGATGGTCCGGTCGCGAACCGCGCTTCTATCCAGAGAAGGTCGAGGCGGCTTGAGATTTTTTCTCACGCGAAGGCCCGGCCTTGCCGGGCGGGTTCACGCAAAGACACGAAGATGTTGCGCCAGGTGCCGACAAGGCGTTCCATCTGCGTGTCTTCGTGCGGATTGATTGAAGCCGCTTCGCGGAGGGCCGGGCGTGCTTTGCGCCTTCGCGCCTTTGCGCGCTAATTTTAATCCTTGTAAAGCCCCGCCAGCCGCTCGCCGTAGCGTTCGCGGATAGGCCCGCGGCGGATTTTCAGGCTCGGGGTCATCATCGCGTTGTCGGTCGTGAACGGCTCGTCGGCGAAGGCGAACTGGCGGACTTTCTCGGTCACCGAGAGATCGCCGTTGACCCGGTCGATCGCCGCGCGGATGGCCGCGCGGTAGGCGGGAAGCTGCTGCAATGCGGCAGGATCGGACGGTTCGCCGTGGGCCTTGGCCCAGCCGCCAGCCCATTCGGCGTCGGGGACGATCAGCGCGACGATATACGGCCGCTTGTCCCCACTGACCATCGCCTGGGCGATCTCGGGCTGGAGCGTCAGCATGCCTTCGAGCTTTTGCGGGGCGATGTTGTCGCCCTTGTCGTTGACGATGATGTCCTTCTTGCGGTCGGTGATCATGATCCGCCCGCGTTCGTCGAAATGGCCGATATCGCCGGTGTGCAGCCAGCCATCGACGATGGTCTTCGCGGTCTCCGCCTCGTTGCGCCAGTAGCCGAGCATGACCAGCTCGCCGCGAACCAGGATCTCCCCGTCGTCGGCGATCTTCACGTCGACGCCGCGCAAAGGCGGGCCGACGGTGTCGAGCTTGATGCCCGAGGAAGGGTTATTGACGCTGACCACCGGCGCGCTCTCGGTCTGGCCATAGCCTTGCGCCATCACCAGCCCGGCCGACTGGAAGAACGCGCCGATCTCCGGGTTGAGCGGCGCTCCGCCGGAAATCAGCGCCTTGATGTGCCCACCGAAGCGCGCGCGGACCTTGGGGCGCAAGGTCACGTCGAGCAGGCGCTGGATCGGCCAGTCGGCCAGGCTGTGCCGGCCCGCGGCCCTGCGCTCGGCGAGCGCGAGCGCCTGGCGCAACAGCCATTGCGCGAGCGGCCCCTGCTTCTCGATCTGCTTGACGATCCGGCCGCGCAGCATCTCGAACAGCCGCGGGACGACGATCATGAAGGTCGGCTTGCACTCCTCCAGGTTGGCCGCGAGCTTGTCGAGGCCCTCGGCGTACCAGATGTTCGCGCCGAGCCCGATCGGCAGATAGAGCCCGGCGGTATGCTCGAGCGCATGGCTCAGCGGCAGGAAGCTGAGGAAGCGCTCGTCGTCCCAGCCGAAGTCGCCGGCGAGGACTTCGCCGGCGCCGGCGACGTTGCGCAGGATCGCGCCGTGCGACAGCAGCACGCCGCGCGGCGCACCGCTGGTACCGCTGGTGTAGATGATGCACGCCGGATCCTGCCGGCCGATCGTGGCGATGCGCGCGTCGACCGCCTTGCGTGCGGTGGCGGCGTCGCCCTGGATCAGCTCCGCCCAGGCATGGGTGCGAAACTGACCCTGGCTCGCGCGCAGCGGTTCGATGGCGATCACCTGCTCGGCGATTCCGGTCCGCACGATGGCCGGCAGCAGCGTCTGAGCCAGCTTGCGGTCGGAGACGATCGCCGCCTTGGCGCCCGAGTTCTCGAGGATGTGCGCGTGGTCCCGCTCGGTGTTGGTGGTGTAGGCCGGAGTCGAGATGCACCCGGCGGCCATGATCGCGAGGTCGGCGATGGCCCATTCGGGGCGGTTCTCCGAGACGATGACCACCCGGTCGCCATCCTCAAGCCCGAGCCCGCGGAGCGATTCGGCGAGCAGGCACACCTGCCGCGCGACCTCGCGCCAGCTTTGCGACCGCCATGCGCCGTCGCGCTTGGCGGTCAGGAACGGCTTGTCGCCAAGCTCGTCGGCGCGCCGGAGGAACAGTTCGACCAGATTGTTCGAAGCGTCGAAGTCGGCAATCTGCACGGCGCTGCGCTCTCCATCCCCCGGCACGGCTTAAGGCCGCGCGCGGACGGCGGCAAGCGGGGGCCTATTCGTGCGCGCCGTTGAGGTCGTTGGCACGCCGCTGGATCGCGGTGACATGGCCGGCGACGTCCATCGCGACGCCCTCGCTGCGCGGATCGGCCGCGCCGACCCAGCGCCCGTCGAGCCGCTCGATGGCGTTGGCCTTGAGCCCGAGCGGGCCGATCCGCAGCGTCTCGCCGAGCGCCTGCAGCCGCGGCAGCATCGCCTCGAGCTCGGTGCCCTGCTCGATCGTGCCGCCCTTGGTGGGGGTGTAGAGCAGGCCCATCCCGATCGCGTCCTGCGCGCTCAGGTGCCAGTCGATCACGCCGACCAGCGCCTTCGCCACCTGCGCGATGATCGTCGCCCCTCCCGCGGCGCCGATCGCCAGGCGGACCTTGCCGTCGGGGCCATAGACGATCGTCGGCGCCATCGAGCTGCGCGGCCGCTTTCCGCCCTCGACCCGGTTGGCGACGAAGTATCCGTCCTTTACCGGCACGAAATCGAAATCGGGCATCTCGTTGTTGATCATGTACCCGCCGACCGAGACGCCGGAGCCGAAGTAGCCGTTGATCGTGGTGGTGACTTCGACGACATTGCCGGACGCATCTGCCACGGCAAGGTCGCTGGTGCCATGGTCGGGGTTGAACACGGCCTTCACTTTCGCCGGGGCGCCGGCCGGCTGACCCGGCTCGTAACTCGTCAGCGTGTGCTGCGGGTCGATCAGCGCCGAGCGCTGCGCAAGGTACCCGGGATCGAGCAGCCCGGCGACCGGCACGCTGACGAAATCGGGGTCGGCGATGTACGCCGCGCGATCGGCGTAGGCGAGGCGCTCGGATTCGGCGAGGACATGCCACGCGACCGGCGAGTTGCGCCCCATGCCGGCCATGTCGAAGCGCTCGATCTGCTTGAGGATCATCAGCACGGTGATTTCGCCCGACGACGGCGGGCCCATGCCGCAGATCCGGTAGGCGCGGTAAGTGCCGCAGATCGGCGGCCGCGGCTTGGCGCGGTAGGCTTCGATCTCGGCGGCGGTCATGACCGACGGGCTGGTTTCCGCCGAGTCCAGCGCTTCGGCGATCCGTTTCGGATTGCCGCCGCGATAGAACGCTTGCGGACCCGTCTTCGCGAGGCTTTGCAGAGTGTCCGCCAACGCGGGCACCTTCAGCGTCGAGCCGACCGCGACGGCTTCCCCATTGGGGAAATACACCTCCCGCGCGGCGCCGGTGACATGCCGGCCCTGCAGCACCAGGCCGTTGTGCAACCGCCGCGAGACGACGAACCCGCCGCGCGCCAGCTTGATCGCCGGATCGAACAGCCGCGCCCAGGCCAGCTTGCCGTGGCGCTTGTGCGCTTCCCACATCGCCGCGACGGCGCCGGGGACGCCTGCGCTCTTGCCGCCGACATAAGCCTGGCGCGGCGGCAGCGGCTTGCCGTCGGCGCCGTAGAACCATTGCGGCGTGGCCGCCTTGGGCGCCGTCTCGCGCCCGTCGATCGTGTCGAGCGCGCCGGTCTTGCCGTCGTGCGTCACGAAGAACAGGCCGCCGCCGATGCCGGAATTCTGCGGTTCGACCACGTTCAGCGCCAGCATCGTGGCGATCGCGGCATCGGTCGCATTGCCGCCCGCGCGGAGAATCTCGACACCGGCTGCCGCGGCGCGGGGATCGGCTGCCGAGACGATGCCCGTTTGAACGAAGGCTGGCGCTTCGCGCGCCTGCAACGGGACGGTTGCACAGCCTTGCAGCAACAGCAGCGGCGCGGCGAAAAACGTCAGTTGGCGCAAGGACATCGCGCCCCTGCTATTCGCTGCCGACGGCTTCGGCAACCGAGGTGAACCCTTCGCGGCGCATCAGCGCCTCGATCCCGCGGACGATGCGCTTGGCGATGCCCGGGCCCTTGTACACCATCGCGCTGTAGAGCTGGACCAGGCTCGCGCCGGCACGGATGCGTTGCCAGGCGTCCTCCGCGCTGCCGATGCCGCCGACGCCGATCAGCGGGATCTCGCCTCCGCTTGCGCGGCGGAATTGGCGCAGCGCTTCGAGCGCGAGCGGCTTAAGCGGCGCGCCCGACAGGCCACCGGCTTCGCCCGCGAAGCGGGACTCGAGCGACGGGCGCGAGACGGTCGTGTTCGAGACGATAATCGCATGGACGCCGTGGTCGATGGCCGCGCGCACGATGCGTTCCGGATCGCCTTCGGCGAGGTCCGGTGCGACCTTCAGGAAGATCGGCTTCGTCGCGCCGACCTTGCGGACTTCGGCGAGCAGCTCGTCGAGCGCCCCCTCGTCCTGCAACGCGCGCAGGCCGGGCGTGTTCGGCGAGCTGATATTGATGGTCAGATAATCCGCGACAGGGGCCATCGCGCGGACGCCGCTGACGTAATCGGCGATGCGGTCGACGCTGTCCTTGTTCGCGCCGACATTGACCCCGACGATCCCGCGCGTGCGATAGCGCCGGGCGAGGCGGCCCAGCGCCGCTTCCTGTCCGGCGTTGTTGAACCCCATCCGGTTGATCACCGCCTGGTCCTCGACCAACCTGAACAGCCGCGGCGCCGGGTTGCCTTTCTGCGGCAGCGGAGTGAGCGTTCCGACCTCGACGAAGCCGAAGCCCATATTGAGTGCCGGCCCGAACACTTGGGCATCCTTGTCGAAGCCCGCCGCCAGGCCGACCGGGTTGGGAAAGCTGAGGCCGCCGACCACCGTTTCCAGTTGTGGCGTCCACCGTGGTTCCGGAGTGAACCCGGTGCCGGTCCTGAGGCGCAGCAGATCGATCGTAAGCCGGTGTGCCCGCTCGGCGTCGAGCATGAACAGCGCGGGGCGGATCAGGCGGTAGAGCATCGCGGCGGCTATGGCAGCGGGCGGGGGCGCTGTCGATTATCCGACGAGCTGCAAACGACTCGCAACAGACGTTTTTGATTGAAACCTAACTCGACAATCCTAGGTGGAACTGGAACGAATCGCTCCAATTAAGGAATCCGCGCGAAATGCGCCTGTCGAGCATGGCCGATTATGCCGTCGTCACGATGAGCGCCGCCGCGCGCCATTGCGGCGGCGCGCGGGTGTCGGCAGGCGAGCTGGCCGAGGAAACCGGGCTGCCGCTGCCGACCGTGCACAAGGTCGTCGGCCTGCTCGGCAGGGCGGGGCTGTTGCGGAGCCTTCGCGGCGCCGGGGGCGGGTTGCAACTGGCGCGCCCGGCGGCGGCGATCACGCTGGCGGACATCGTCGAGGCGGTCGAAGGCCCGATCGCGCTGACCTCCTGCGTCGAGCACGGCAAGCACGATTGCGCGCTCGAAGGCGCGTGCTGCGTTCAGCCGCACTGGGGCGTGGTGAACGAAGCGATGCGCGGGGCGCTGGCGGGCATTCCGCTCACGCGGCTGGCGCAGCGCCAACTCGCGAGGCCGCAATGAATTTGTTCGCGCAGAGGCGCAGAGGCGCAGAGGATATGCGGCGACGCCGCTCCATTTTTTTACGCTCACAGAGGCACGGAGGCACAGAGTTGGCGTCTCGCACGGCCCCTCTGTGCCTCCGTGCCTCCGTGAGCGCCTTTGTTTCTGCGCCTGCGGCGCCTTTTCTACCTCTCTGCGCCTTTGCGCCTCTGCGCGAACCTACTCTTTCCCGAGCTGCCGTATGACCGAAGACGTCGAAATCCAGGCGGAAGAACGCGATTGGGCCGCCCGCGAAGCCGCCGCGAAAGCTGCCGATTACGAGCACGGCTGGTCGGCGGACATCGAGACCGAGTTCGCCCCCAAAGGCCTTTCCGAAGACACCGTCCGCTTCATCAGCGCCAAGAAGGGCGAGCCGGAATGGATGCTGGACTGGCGGCTGAAGGCGTTCCGCCACTGGCTGACGATGGAATCGCCGGACTGGGCCATGCTCTCGATCCCGCCGATCGATTACCAGGACGCGTTCTATTACGCCGCGCCGAAGGCCAAGCCGAAGCTCGCGAGCCTCGACGAGCTCGATCCCGAGATCAAGCAGGTGTACGAGAAGCTCGGCATTCCGCTGGAGGAGCAGAAGGTCCTCGCCGGGGTCGCGGGCGCGCGCAAGGTCGCGGTCGACGCGGTGTTCGACAGCGTCAGCGTCGCCACCACCTTTCGCGAGGAGCTGAAGAAGGCCGGCGTCATCTTCCTCTCGATCAGCGAGGCGATCCGCGAGCATCCCGAGCTGGTCAGGAAATGGCTCGGCAAAGTGGTG
>Ga0207705_10002249_pt1 | contig 14926 bp, 11 predicted proteins | sample KBSC13metaG_FD_184314 | JGI IMG/M metagenome (GOLD analysis project Ga0207705, IMG submission 184314) | Corn rhizosphere microbial communities from Kellogg Biological Station, Michigan, USA - KBS C1-3 metaG (SPAdes) (version 2) | ecosystem: Host-associated > Plants > Roots > Rhizosphere > Soil ...
GGTTCCTTACACAGCAAAAGTTCAGGGAAGAAGAAATAATGAATACATGGTGGAAGATCAAAGTTTTGCTGCATCAAGAAATGATGTACTCAGTTTTGAATCGCCGGTTTTGAATGAAGATGTTACCATTGCAGGGCCTGTTCTTGCTGATCTTTTTGCAAGCGTTTCAACAACGGATGCGGATTTTATTGTGAAGGTGATTGATGTAGTTCCGGCAAATGAAATCAATGAAGCGAATCCAACCAAACCACCAGTCAGTGGTGAGTTTCAGCGTTTGGTTCGTGCAGAAGTGATGCGTGGAAAATTCAGAAATGATTATGTGCACCCTGAACCATTCGTGCCCGGGAAGATCAGTGAAGTGAAGATTCATTTGAATGATGTTTGTCACACGTTCAAAAAAGGACATAAAATAATGGTTCAGGTACAAAGCAGCTGGTTTCCTTTGGTTGATATGAACCCACAAAAATTTATGAGAATTCCCGATGCTAATGAAAATGATTTTCAAAAATCAACAATAAAAATTTATCACGATAAAGATCATGATTCAAAAGTTGTTCTTCCTGTTTTGAAATGATTATTTTTAAAACCAACGAATGAAAATGTGATTTGGCTTTTCAGTAAAAGCACAAATAATTGAGAATTGTATTTTACCTTTCTGCTTTTCATTCTCAATTCTAAAACCGAATTTATGAATACAGATCCTGTAATTGTTGAACGCATTCTCAATGCTCCGGCGAAGAAAGTTTGGGAAGCGTTAACCGATAATGATCAAATGCGTAAGTGGTATTTTGACATTTCTACTTTCAAACCGCAATTGGGATTTGAGTTTCAATTTGAAGGCGGCAGTGAAGAGCAGACGTATGTGCATTTGTGCAAAATAACTGACATCATTCCGGAAGAAAAATTACAGTATTCCTGGCGTTATGCAAATTATCCCGGCAATTCTTTGGTAACTTTTGAGTTATTCCCCGAAGGCGATAAAACGAAAATTAAAGTGACACACGAAGGACTCGAAACATTTCCTGAAGGACGTGTTTTTTCAAAAGAAAGTTTTACAAACGGCTGGAATCAGATTATTGGGAAGAACCTAAAAGATTTTGTAGAAAAATAAAATAAGAATTTTCAGTATTTCTTTGTTTGTTGAAGCACATTGTTCATTTCTGATTCTTCATTCACTATTTTACATTCAACATTCACTACTCTTTAAACTATAAAAGTTCATTTCCGCTTACAATTTCCGAAATTGCACCCTAAAATTTTATTGAATGGCGTATAATAGTTACCGGCCCTCACAGTCTTCCACACCGGTTGTACTGAATCTCATCATTATTAATGTAATTGTTTTTGTAGCTCAGTTGGTTTTTAAAGATCTTACAAGTTATCTGGCTCTTTATTCATACGATACCGGTCTTTTCAAACCTTATCAGTTGGTAACGCACATGTTTGCGCATTCTCCAAATAATTATTTTCATATTATTTTCAATATGTACGCGTTGTGGCTTTTTGGCTCATCGTTGGAAAGATTGTGGGGTGGAAAAAGATTTCTGATTTTTTATTTTATATGTGGAATCGCGGCCGGACTCACACAGATGTTCCTCGTAAGCCAGGGCGCGGCAATCGGAGCTTCTGGCGCCATTATGGGATTACTCGCAGCATTTGCTTATACTTTTCCTAACATTCAATTTTATATTCTTCCAATTCCATTTCCCATTAAAGCAAAATATCTTGCAATAATATATGCAGCCATCGATATTTTTGGGCAATTTTCTGGCGGTGGTGATGTAGCGCACTTTGCACATCTTGGTGGACTTGTAATGGGATTAATTATTTGTATAATTTGGAAAAAAAGAGGGAAAAGCAATTACTAAATTTTAAAATTCGCAATTTTAAATCATAGCAATTTGGTAATTTTACAGTGAAAAAAGAAATCGGAAAATGGGTGAATCAGACAGATATATTGACCGCGGCTTTAAAAAAATTACCCTCGGAGATGATAGCAATGCATTAATGATGCTCGTGGGCATGAACGCGCTCATCTTCATTTCTTTTGGAATTATTCAAATTCTATATTACCTCACTCAATCCACGACTACAGCCTTTCATTATGAAATTCTGAGGTGGTTTATTGTGCCAGCAAAATTATCTTCCCTTGCTGTTTTGCCCTGGACAATTTTTACTTATATGTTTGTCCATGTTGGAGTAATTTATACCGTTATTACCCTTGTTTGGCTATGGGTATTTGGTTCTATTTTACAGGATCTTTCAGGAAATTCAAAAATAATTCCCTTATACATTTATGGCGGTATTGCCGGTGCAATCGTATTTGTAGCAGCCAACTACCTGATTCCTTCTTTAAGAAACCAGGTGGAATATTCTTTTATGTTTGGCGGCAATGCAGCAATTATGGCCATAGCGGTAGCAACTACCACTCTTTCGCCGGATTATCGTTTATTTAAGATGTTGAATGGCGGAATCCCCTTATGGATTTTAACCCTTCTCTATATAGTTATAGATATTGCAGGAAGCCATGGAATGGGCGAACAACTCGCGCATTTGGGCGGTGGTCTTACTGGCTTTTTGTTTATACTTAGCCTGAGAAAAGGTTACGACTGGAGTTTGTGGATGCATAAATTATATAACTGGTTTTTAAATCTTTTTAATCCTGACAAACCGACACCTGAGCGGGAAAAAATAAAAGAAAAAGTATTTTATAATACCGGTGGTACGAAGCCTTTCATAAAACGGCCTGTAGTAACGCAACAGCGCATTGATGAGATCCTTGATAAGATCAATCAAAAAGGATTTAGCCATTTATCCGAAGAAGAAAAAACGATTTTAAAAAAAGCAGGAGAGACTGATTTCTGATTTGCTTTTCAAACTGATATTCACCAATAAAAAGGATTCCTTTAAATGGAAAAACCCTTTCTGCGCAGGTTTACAAAAAAAATATTTGTTGCCTCAAATATCATTATTGGCTTACTTTTTCTTGCCGGCGCAAATGTAAAATATTTCAATCCGCAGCACTGGTGGTTCCTGAGTTTATTCACGCTGCTTTTGCCTTACTTATTGCTGCTGCTTATTTTATTTATATTGTTTTGGTTGTTGGTAAAACCTATATTGAGCATCATTTCCTTATTTATAATTTTCATCTCGTTACATGCAGTAAAAAATGTTTTTCCTTTAAATTTTTCTCCCGATTTTTCCATGCAAAAAAAGACCGGAGAAATTCGTGTAATGAGTTGGAATGTCGAATTGTTCAATATTCTTCATTATAAAGATCATCCGGAGATCAAACAACAGATGATCGAATTGATCAACGAATATGATCCGGATATAGCATGCTTCCAGGAAATGGTAGCCGGTGAAAATAAGAAAGCGATCAATTATTTTCCTGAAATTGATAAGCAATTAAAGTTTTCTGATTACCTGTATTCGTACAGTGTAAAAGACAATTTTGACCGCTATCATCATTTTGGAATTATTATCTTTTCAAAGTTTCCCATTCTACGAAAGCAAACTCTGATTAATAATCCAAACAGTTATAATTCAACCTTCCAGTTTGTAGATATCATGACAGGAAAAGACACCTTCAGGATCTTTAATGTGCACCTTCAATCATTGAAATTTTCGCAAACAAATTTGAATTACCTGGACAGTGGAAGAGTGCCTCCGCAAGGAAATATTTCAGAATCAAAAAACATTATTTCAAAAATAAAACTGGGAGTCTTGAAAAGGGCGGCACAGGCAAATTTTATAAAAGATGAATTAAACCACAGTCCATATCCAGTCATTGTTTGTGGCGATTTTAATGATGTTCCGGTTTCTTATGCGTATGAAACCATTGGCCACGGACTGAAGAATGCTTTTGTAGAAAAAGGATCGGGTATTTCACGAACATTTAGTTCCATTTCTCCAACACTTCGGATTGATAATATTTTTACAGACAAAGAATTCAAGATCATGCAGTTTACCCGCATAAAAAAATCATTCAGTGATCATTTTCCTATTATTGCGGATGTAAAATTTGATGCGAATAATCACTAAGAAGTTTGCTAAAGTGTAAATACAAATTTGCCGATATTTCTTTGCTTACTGTTTGATAAAATATCTTTTTGGAACTTACATGAAGAGCTGGTTTTAAAGCGTTTTCCGTCTTCCCAATCTTTACCTTCAAACATTGTATGCATCAATTTCTTTATTGAATTAATTCAAGAAAAGCTTGAAAAAGGTTTTTTGTGAAATCTAAATTAGCTGCGTTGGTTGCGGTAAATATTTTGACATAATTGTTTAACTTGTGCACCTTCACTTAAAACCGTTATTTAATTGTAATGAAAAAAATCCTGGTTACCTTCTGCCTGCTCACTTCTTTGAAATTTATTGCATTTTCCCAGGCGCCAAACGCCGCCATTCATTGGGCTGACAGTGTTTTTAATACATTAAACGATGATCAGAGGATTGCGCAATTAATGGTGTTGCGCGAAAGTAGTTATTCAAAAGATGGCCCTATTTATTATGATTCTGCAATTACCGCCGCGATTCAAAAATATAATATTGGCGGCATTTGCCTTTTCCAGGGAACACCAGTAAAACAGGCGAATTTGATTAATCAGTTTCAAAGCATTGCTAAAACGCCTTTGATGGTTTGTATCGATGGCGAATGGGGACTAGGCATGCGTTTGGACAGTGTGATGTCGCTCAATCACCAGATGATGCTTGGTGCAATGAGCGATTCATCTCTGGTGTATGAATATGGAAAATTAGTGGGCGAACAATGCAAAAGAATGGGCATCCAGGTGAACTTTGCGCCAGTGGTTGATATCAATAATAATCCAAATAATCCTGTCATTAATGATCGTTCTTTTGGAGAAAATAAATACAAAGTTGCCCGTTATGGAGTTGCTTATATGAAAGGAATGCAGGACGCAGGAGTGATGTCTTGTGCGAAACATTTTCCGGGCCATGGCGATGTAAGTGTCGATTCTCATTTAGATCTTCCGGTAATAAATAAGTCAATGGCGCAACTCGATTCCCTGGAATTATATCCATTCAAAAGAATGTTTGAAGCAGGTGTGCCAAGTGTTATGATTGCACATCTTTACATTCCGGCAATTGATAGTACTCCCAATACCGCAACTTCTTTATCAAAGAATAATGTAACCGGTTTGCTTCGCAATCAACTTCATTTTGATGGCCTTACTTTTACGGATGCACTGGATATGAAAGGCGTAGCGAAATTTTTTCCCGGCGGCCAAATAGCAGCGCAGTCCCTAATTGCAGGCAATGATATGCTTTGTCTTCCGTCAGATATTCCTTCCTGCATTGAAAAAATAAGGCAAGCAATTGATAGCAATAAACTTACGTGGAATGATATTTATCAAAAATGTAAAAAGGTGCTTGCTTATAAGTATATGTATGGTGTTGCAAATGCAAAACCAGTAAGCACCGATAATCTTACCAATGATCTCAACGCAGGTATTGCTAATTTGAAAAAAATCATTGCCGAGAATGCAATCACTGTTTTGAAGAACGATGATGCAGAATTTTTTCCGCTAACAGCAGAAAGCAAAAAAATCGCTTATGTAGGAATTGGAATTGATAGTGCCAATACATTTGCAAACCGTTTGAAAACTGATTTAAAAGCGGACGCGTTTTATTTCAATTTTAAAGAGGATGCAGCAAGGGTTTCATCAACAGCAGAATTATTAAAAAACGGATACAATGCAGTAGTAATAGGGCTTCACGATTACCGCCGGTATCCGGCAAATAATTTTGGAATCAGCAATGCTGCTTTTGATCTGATCAAACAAATTCAACAAAACAATAAATCCGTTTTGTTTGATTTTGGAAATCCATATGCGCTTAAAAACTTTTGTGATGCGAACAATTTAGTCGCCTGTTATGAAGATGATTCCATCACACAAAATGTAGCAGCAGATATTTTGGAAGGAAAAATATTTGCCAAAGGAACATTGCCTGTTACCGTTTGTGATAACTATAAATACGGAAGTGGAGTTGTTTCAAAAAGAATCATGCCGCTGGCCACTCCCGAATCACAAGGCTTAAATAGCTTGCAGATGATCACTGAAATTGATTCCATAGCTAATCTTGGAATCGCCGGAATGGCCTATCCTGGCTGTGTTGTATTGATTGCGCGGCATGGTAAAATAGTTTTTGAAAAAGCGTATGGGACTTATAATTATGACACGCCACAGCCGGTAACATTGAACAGTATTTTTGATATGGCTTCTGTAACAAAAATTTGCGCTACGACTTTAAGCGTAATGAAATTGTATGATGAAGGAAAATTAAAACTAGGCAAAACACTCGGAACGTATCTGCCATGGGTAAGAAAAAGTGATAAGAAAAATTTAAATATTGAAGATATCTTGCTTCACCAGGCAGGTCTTGTTCCCGATGTAGTATTTTATAGAAAAACGATTGATCCTGTTACGAAACGTCCATCGCCACGGTATTTTCAGCCTGATTCTTCTGCCAAATTTAGTGTAAGGATTGCACAGAATATGTATTTGCGCACCGATTATGCTGATTCCATGAATCAAAGTATTCTTGATAGCAAATTAATTCCGGGCAATAAATATATTTATAGCGACAACGATTTCATTTTTATGGGCGATGTTGTAAAAGCTATTTCGGGGTTGAGATTGGATAAATATGCTGATAAATATTTTTATGAACCAATGGGGCTTCATTCCATAGGATTCAATCCGAGGAACCGTTTTGATACCAATTTGGTTGCGCCAACAGAAGCGGACAATTATTTCCGATATCAACATTTGCACGCTGATGTACATGATGAAGGTTCTGCGATGTTTGGTGGTGTTGCCGGACACGCAGGTTTGTTCAGTAGTGCAGAAAATATTGCCGCGCTTTTGCAAATGTTTTTAGACGGTGGATCTTTCAATGGCAAGCAATATCTGAAACCGGAAACTTTGAACTTGTTTACTGCTTACAACAGCAGCATCAGTCGTCGCGGAATTGGTTTTGACAAACCGGAAAAAGATAATTATACCACTACTGAAGATCATCCTTATCCTTCAAGATATGCATCTCCACTGACTTTTGGACACACGGGGTATACCGGCACCTGCATTTGGGTAGATCCAAAATATGATCTGGTTTATGTATTTCTCAGCAACAGAGTGAATCCTACGAGAAGTAATAATTTATACAAGTACAATATTCGTGGGGCGATTGAAGATGCGGTTTATAAAGCAATGACACCTGCAATTCCGGAGGTCGTGAAGAAAGAGGATTTGAAAAAGTGAATGCTGTTGGTGAATTAAAATAATGCAGTAAACGAACAAATAATCAGGATTCTTATTTATTAATTTTTACGGAAAAAATCAAGAAATTTACAAAGTAAAAAAGTGGCGAAAATATAACACAAGAAATGAAATGCTAAAAATAATTTGCAAAACAAACTAATAAAAACCATTTAAATCATGCAGTATCCATATCAGATCAAAACATTGGAACAGTACCAAGAAGCTTACCAAAAAAGTGTTGATAATCCGGAAGAATTTTGGGCGCAAATTGCTGAAAATTTTCAATGGAGAAAAAAATGGGATAAAGTACTCGAATGGAATTTTATTGAACCAAAAGTAGAATGGTACAAAGGTGCGAAACTTAACATCACAGAGAATTGTATCGATCGTCACCTTGAAACAATGGGTGAAAAGCCAGCCATTATCTGGGAGCCAAATAATCCGGAGGAAAGAACCAGAATTGTAACATATTCGCGCTTGCATAAAAGAGTATGCCAGGTAGCACAAATGCTCATAAATAATGGTGTGAAAAAAGGAGACCGTGTTTGTATTTACATGGGAATGGTTCCGGAGCTCGCCTATGCGGTACTTGGCTGTGCGAGAATTGGCGCCATTCATAATGTGATCTTTGGGGGATTTTCTTCTCAAAGTATTGCAGATCGTCTTGAAGATTCAAAAGCCGAATTTATCATCACCTGCGACGGTGCCTTTCGTGGTGGAAAAGATATTCCGTTAAAAAGTATAGTTGACGATGCTTTGATCGGAAATAAGATGGTTAAAAAAGTAATTGTGTATACCCGTACACGCAGGCCGGTTTCGATGATCAAAGGCCGCGACATCTGGTGGGAAGATGAAATGGATCATGCTCTATTTCAAATTGAAAAAAATAATGAAGTCAGTTTTCCGGCAGTAGAAATGGATGCCGAAGATCCGCTGTTTATCTTATATACTTCCGGCTCAACAGGAAAGCCAAAGGGAGTAGTGCATACCACAGCCGGATATATGGTTTGGACTACTTACACTTTTGTAAATACATTCCAATATCAACGAGGTGATGTTTATTTCTGCACTGCCGATATCGGTTGGATAACAGGGCACAGTTATATTGTATATGGGCCACTGGCAGCAGGAGCCACCAGCGTGATGTTTGAAGGAATACCCACCTGGCCGGATGCGGGAAGATTTTGGGATATCGTGGATAAATACAAAGTAAATACGCTTTACACCGCACCAACAGCGATCCGCAGCCTGATGGCGCATGGACTGGAACCGTTGCAGGGAAAAGATTTAAGCTCATTAAAAGTGCTCGGCAGTGTAGGCGAACCAATCAATGAAGAAGCATGGCATTGGTATGATGATAATGTTGGGAAAGGACGTTGCCCAATTGTAGATACCTGGTGGCAAACTGAAACTGCCGGGATCATGATTTCGAATTTAGCGGGAGTTACTCCGGCCAAACCGAGCTGGGCTACGTTGCCTTTGCCGGGAGTGCAGCCTGTTCTCATTGATGAACATGGACACGAAGCGCATGAACGCGATGAAAATGGATTGTTGAAAGGGAATCTTTGCATGAAAGCTCCATGGCCGGGAATTCTAAGAACTACTTATGGCGACCATGAACGCTGTCGCAAAAATTATTTTGCCACATACCCCGGATTATATTTTACCGGAGATGGTGCATTGAAAGATGAAGAAGGAAATTATCGGATTACTGGCCGGGTAGATGATGTATTGAATGTAAGTGGCCACAGGATTGGTACAGCAGAAGTGGAGAATGCTATTAACATGCATACCAATGTAGTAGAAAGCGCTGTAGTTGGTTTTCCGCATTCCATAAAAGGGCAGGGGATTTATGCTTTTGTTATCAATGAGAAAAAGCCACACGATGAAGAACTTGCCAAACAAGATATACTTGAAACTGTATCGAGAATTATTGGGCCGATTGCAAAGCCAGATAAAATTCAATTTGTAACCGGATTGCCAAAAACAAGAAGCGGAAAAATAATGAGACGCATTCTTAGGAAAATTGCTGAAGGAGAAATGGAGAATCTCGGAGATACTACAACTTTATTGGATCCCGGAATTGTAAATGAAATCAAGGAAAACAGGTTGTAAGTGTAGAAAATGATTTAAACTATCTTAAACTGTTTTCATTCTTCATTTGTTCAACTTCAGTGTGCCAGCCAGCAGCGCAGTTCCAAATCCCAGAATGGCAATCAACGTAAATGACCAGCGCAAACTGATTGCCTGCGCAATAAAGCCGATCAACGGTGGGCCTATTAAAAAGCCCAGGAAACCAATGGTTGAAACGGCTGCTAAAGCAGCACCGGCGCTCATTGTGGTTGATTTGCCTGCAAGTCCATATACAATTGGTACTACGGAAGAAACACCAAAACCAACGAGGAAGAAGCCGGCAGTTGCTGTTGCTAAATACGGGAATATTACCGCAAGTAATAGGCCGGTTGTAATAACACTTCCGCTTATTTGCAACATTCGTTTTACGCCAAATTTTGTAACGAGCGAATCGCCGAGAAACCGGCCCAAAGCCATGGTGCTCGTAAAAGCTACATAGCCAAGGGTGATAAGGGAAGCTGGTGCTTTGACAATATTTTTAAAATAAACACCGCTCCAATCTGACATCGCTCCTTCATTTACCAAACAACAAAAAGCAATCATTCCCAATAGTAAAATCTTTTTGTCCGGCTTCACAAAGGCTTTTTGACGCTGCCTGTGCCCAATATCGTGAGGTAAAGTGAATTTATAAGACAAAATAACGAGTAAAACGCAAAGGCCACTAACAATTGAAAAATGAATGATTGGTGGCAAACCTCTTGACACAAAGAAAGTTCCGATAACTGCACCTGTAAAACCGGCGAGACTCCATAATCCATGAAAAGAAGCCATTACCGATCTTCCGTATAATGTTTCCACACCCACCGCCTGGGTATTCATGGCAATGTTGATGAGGTTTCCCATGATTCCAAAAGAGAACAGGGAAAGAACCAGTTGCAACACAGATGTTGATGAGCCAAGGATCAAAAGAATGAGTGGATAAAAAACAGAACCAACAATCACCATTGGCCTGCTTCCAAAACGCGATACCAGCCACCCGGAAACAGGAAGACTGGTCATTAAGCCTGCCGGAAGTGCAAATAACACGCCGCCTAAGCCGGCATCAGATAAATGTAGTTTTGTCTGAATAGCTGGAATCCGGCTTGCCCATGTTGAAAATGTTAATCCTGCAATAAAGAAAAATACGCTGGTAGCGATCCTGTATTTTCGGAATAAGTTTTTTTTGTAGCCTGTGTTTTCGTTCAATTGATTTTATTAAAGCGTAAAAGTAGGAATATTAACAACGTCCGTTTAATAGAATAGTATAATGAGAACAAAAGCCGGTTACTGAATGGAGTATCAACATTTATATAAAAATGCGAATTCCTTTTCTGGTTATTTGTTCGTTTGTTGTAAAGCAGCAGATTACAGTTTTTTTTGTTAAAACCTATTCATCGGTATAAATCTGTCTTTCGAAGCGCTTATTTTTTTACAGAATCTTCGTACCTTTGCGCCCTCTAAATTTAATTTACAGAAATCTGGAAATATTGCTTGAAACGTGAGTGCAATTTCTTATTAGACGAGGAGATAAATAATTAAATAACAAAAACAAAAACAAGCCAAATGGCCGATTTAAGATTTCAAAGAAATTTTGGTATTGCTGCTCACATTGATGCCGGCAAAACCACTACTACAGAGCGAATTCTGTATTATACAGGCGTGAACCATAAAATAGGTGAAGTGCATGATGGCGCTGCAACTATGGACTGGATGGCGCAGGAGCAGGAGCGTGGTATTACGATCACGTCCGCAGCTACTACCTGCTTCTGGAATTTCCCGCTTGACCAGGGTAAAAAGACACCGCAGACCCATCAATATAAATTTAATATTATTGACACTCCCGGTCACGTGGATTTTACCGTCGAAGTAGAGCGTTCTCTTCGCGTATTGGATGGATTATTGTCTTTGTTTTGCGCGGTGAGTGGTGTAGAACCTCAGAGCGAAACTGTATGGCGTCAGGCTAATAAATATAAAGTACCTCGTATCGGGTTTGTGAATAAAATGGACCGCTCAGGTGCTGATTTCTTAAACGTGGTAAAACAGGTGAAAGAAATGCTGGGAGCAAAAGCAGTTCCTTTACAATTACCAATTGGCGCCGAGGAGACGTTCAAAGGTGTAGTGGATCTTATTACCATGAAAGCAATCGTTTGGGACGATGCTACGCAAGGAATGACCTATCATGAAATCCCTATTCCGGAAGACATGAAAGATGATGTGGAAGAATGGAGGCAACACCTGGTAGAAGCTGTAGCAGAATATGATGAGAAATTACTGGAGAAATTTTTTGATGATCCAAATAGTATCACAGAAGATGAAATGCACGAAGCAATTCGTAAAGCAACGATTGATATTTCAATCATCCCGATGATGTGTGGATCTTCTTTTAAGAATAAAGGAGTACAGGCTGCTTTGGATGCAATCGTTCGTTACCTTCCCGGACCGATGGATATTCCAGCGATAAAAGGAATTAATCCGGATAACGGAAATGAAGAAATCAGGCATTCTGATCCGAAAGAACCATTCAGTGCATTGGCTTTCAAAATTATGACCGATCCGTTCGTAGGTCGTCTGGCTTTCTTCCGGGCATATAGCGGTACGTTGAATTCAGGATCTTATGTGTTGAATACCCGTACCGGCAAAAACGAAAGAATATCAAGAATCATGCAAATGCATGCGAATAAACAAAATCCGGTAGATTCAATTCATGCGGGAGATATTGGTGCAGCTGTTGGATTTAAAGACATCAAAACCGGTGATACCTTGTGTGACGAAAATCATCCGATCGTGCTGGAAGCAATGACATTCCCGGAACCTGTTATTGCGATTGCAATCGAGCCTAAGACCCAGGCAGATGTGGATAAGATGGGAATGGCTATTGCAAAATTGGTAGAAGAAGATCCTACATTGCGTGTAAATACAGATGAAGAAACAGGTCAGACAATTCTTCGTGGAATGGGTGAATTGCATCTGGAAATTATCATTGACCGTTTGAAACGTGAATTTAAAGTAGAAATCAACCAGGGTGCTCCGCAGGTAGCTTATAAAGAAGCTTTCAGAACGGCAATTGAGCATCGGGAAGTATTGAAAAAACAAACGGGTGGCCGTGGTAAATTTGCCGATATTCAATTTGAAATTGGTCCTGCTGATGAAGAATTCCTTAAAGAAGATAAAGGCAACTTCCAGTTTGTAAATGCATTGTTTGGTGGTTCTATTCCAAAAGAATTTGTACCGGCAATTCAAAAAGGTTTTGAATCTGCAATGACTACAGGTGTCTTGGCAGGTTACCCGATGGAAAGCATGAAAGTACGTGTTTTTGATGGTTCCTTCCACCAGGTTGACTCTGATGCAATGTCTTTTGAATTGTGCGCCAAACAAGGTTATCGTGAAGCAGGACGCAAAGCAAAACCGGTGTTATTGGAACCGATCATGAAAGTAGAAGTTTTGACTCCTGATCAATACATGGGTGATGTAACAGGCGATCTTAACCGTCGTCGTGGAATGTTGGAAGGGATGGATACAAAACATGGAGTTCAGGTAATAAAAGCAAAAGTTCCATTGAGTGAAATGTTTGGATATGTAACCCAGTTGCGTTCACTGACCAGTGGCCGTGCTACTTCCACAATGGAGTTCAGCCATTATGCTCCAGCTCCAAATAATATTGCAGAAGAAGTGGTAGCAAAACAGAAAGGGAAAATGAAAGTGGAAGATTAATTTGGTTTTGATAATTTTTTAAAAGGCCGTTCGAAAAGAATGGCTTTTTTTTTAATTGCAGCAAATGAAGAAATATTACCGATTGTTATTTTCAAAAAAAAAGAATATTCATTCCTCTGTAAGATTTAGTGGTGAATTTTTTAACCAAAAATTGAGTTGAAATTCTGCATAAACGGAATCAGGAATATAGAACGCCATCTGCCTTTTGTAAATTGCATCATGCGAATTCCCGTTTTCATTGCCCTGCTTTGTTTTTCTTTATCTGCCATCAAATGTTCTTCAAAAAAAGAACCTTCTCAGATGCAACAAGTACTTGGTTTGCAAAAAATGAGCGAATTGGCGACAGCAGAATATGTGGTAACTAAAATTATTAAGGCAAATGATAATCAAACCTGGTATAAAATAGGCGACCGCAAAATCTTAATGAGCTGTAAAGCTTCTTTAGCTGCAGGAATTGATCTTTCAAAACTAACAGAAAAAGATATTCACATCAGTGGCGACAATATTTCTATTACATTGCCACACGCTAAATTATTATACATCAATATACAGCCGGAAGATATAAAAACGGTCTACCAGGATGTTTCGTTTTTCAGAAATAATTTTACTGCACAGGAAAAGGATGAGCTGGCGGCGCAGGCAGAGAAACAAATAAAAGCAAGTGCTGATTCATTAGAAATATTGGTAGCTGCAGAAACAAATGCAACAATTTTTATCAGTAATTTTTTGCAAAAAGAAGGATTTAAAAATATCAATATCAATTTTTCATCAGCAAAAAATGCATTGTCGTAATGAGAAAAGTATTGCAAAAATACCTGGTGATTATTGTTGCAGTATTGCTGATCATTTTTTTATTTCAAAAAATAAACTGGCTTCCGGGTTTCAAAAATATCTTTCGCAGTAAACCAATAAATATTGAAGAAACGCCTGTGATTATTCAGCAAATTAATTCGCTGGCGCAATTGATCACCGTTACTTTTACCGATGAAGTGGTAATGGATACCGCAAAAATCGGAAATGGGTTCCCTTCACTGCTTCCAACTGCAATCGGAACAGTTTTAACTCCTGCTATTGATAAACTGGTGATCATCGGTCGCGGCAAAGTGCTTGTTGGTACAGATTTAAAAGGCTTGCAACAAAAAGATATTTATACAGCAGGCGATTCCATTCATGTAGTTTTGCCACACGCCAAAATTCTTCAAACCATCCTGAATCCTTCTGATTTTGAAACTTTTATCGAATATGGAACATGGAGTGAACAGGCCGTAACGGCGCTTAAAATAAAGATCAGGAATGAAATAAATGAACACGCCATCCAACAAAACATTCTTCAACAGGCTGATGCACGAAGTGAAAATATTATAGAAACTTTTTTGAAAAATACCGGTTTTAAAAAAGTGGGAATTGATTTTGGTACCTAAATAATGTGACTACAGCGTGGCTACTTTACCAAATTTTTGCACCAATCCTTTTACTGTTTTTTTAAATTCCTCTAATTCTTTAAACTGATCTTGTATAAAGTGATTGTCTTCAATTTTGCCAACAACCGCATTCATTTCGTCCTGGCTTTCATATACCATTTTTCTGAAAGGATTGTTGTAATCTTTAGCTCGCGATTCATAAATTCCTTTACTCATCCACGTTTTTGTGTCAACAGATTTTTTTAATAATGAAACAAAAAATTCAGGAGTAAACTGTTTGGAAGTAATATTTTCATTTTCAAGTAATGAGCTGAAAGCATGAATCAGCTTTTGTTTCTCATATTCGTTTCCTGCATGCCGATAGAAATCATGGATTTCATTCCATGAATTTATTTT
>Ga0207705_10002251_pt1 | contig 14925 bp, 8 predicted proteins | sample KBSC13metaG_FD_184314 | JGI IMG/M metagenome (GOLD analysis project Ga0207705, IMG submission 184314) | Corn rhizosphere microbial communities from Kellogg Biological Station, Michigan, USA - KBS C1-3 metaG (SPAdes) (version 2) | ecosystem: Host-associated > Plants > Roots > Rhizosphere > Soil ...
TTGAGCTTGCTGCTTGCAACTTCAGCGCGTGCGGCGGCCTGCACCGTCGCGCCGTTGTCCCGCGCCGCGGAGATGGCGTCGAAGGCCTGTTTCACGTCCGGTGGCACGCTGACGTTTTGCACGGTGATGTCACTCACGGCCACGCCGATTTCATCGTTGGCGCCCGCCAGCGCGCCCTGCAACCGCGCGAGGACATCCGCACCAAGTTTGTTGCCATCGGTGTGCCCGGGCGGACACGGCAACCCCAAGTCATCGATCAGGCATTGCAATTTGTGCGAACCCACGGCCGCGCGCACGGCAGCGGTGGCTGCGTCGCGCACCACTTGTTCAGCGTCACGCGTGGCGAACAGGAACCTGCGCACGTCGGTGATCTTGTAATGGACGTCGTAATCGACCATAACCAGCTGGCCATCACTGGTCAGGACGCGCGCCTCGTCACCGACGGTGCGGGGATGTCCAATGTCGATTTTCAGGACGCGATCGATCGGCGGCGGCAGACGCAGGTGCGGCCCCGGTTGCAGGACGCGCTCGAAGCGGCCGAAGCGCAACGCCACGCCAACTTGCTGCGCCCCGATGGAAGTCCATCCACCGATTACGAACCACAGCACGATCAGCAGGACGACCAGCGCGACGACGCTCATGGGTCCACGACCGAATGGCCCAAGGCCGCGCCGGAACTTCCGGACCCACGCATCCAGATCGGGCCCCTGGCCGCCCTGCCCCGACCCCCACGGCTCGCGGCCGCGGGGCTCACGCGGTTTTTCGCCGGGTTCCTTCCAGGGCATCTCGAGGGCAGCCTCAGGTCGCGGGAAATGACGGTGCGCCGGGTTCAGCGCAAACGCCACATTCTAGCAGAGCAGTGTGATCGCCCCGGACGGTAGCGGCTTAAAGGAACTTGATTTGTCGTCATCCCGGAATCGCGAAGCGATATCCGGACTGCATTTGCAGGATTGCAAACGCGAACGCGGCCCAAAGGGCGAGCACCAAGGATGGCACGAGAATACCCAACGCCTGTGGCTTCACATTTGCGAAAGACACTGGGTTCCGGCGTCCGCCGGAATGACAACGTGAGGTGGTGGGTTCCCTCTACGCCGCATCCAGCCAATCGCGCAGAAGGCTTGCTTCGTCGCCACGCACGTCGCCGGCAAGCGGCAACAGCAGTTCGCGCGGCGCGTCGATGTCGAGGCACCAGCCATCCTCGTCGTAGCGTTCGGATTTCACCGCGCCCAGTTCGATCAGGCGTGCACGCAAACGGCCCGCACGCGGAGGCAACCGCAATTCAGCATGCACGCGCGTGCCCGCGAGGCGTTCACTGATCGCCTGCCGCAAAAGATCGAGGCCTACGCCGCTTGCGGCGGAAATCCATACCGCGACCGGCGCCCCGCCAGCATCCCGATCGATGCGGGGACCCGCTTCGCGGAAAGTCGGGCCATGGATGCCCGGCTGTTGATCTTCGTCGGCAGGGATGCCGGCATTCAATAAATCTATCTTGTTGAACACCATCAGTTGCGGAACGCTGCCCGCGCCGATTTCATCCAGCACCCCGTTCACGACGTTGACCAACACATCGCGCTCGCCGTCGGCCGCGTCGGTGACGTGCAGCAACAGGTCGGCATCGCGCGCTTCGGACAACGTGGCGCGGAACGCGGCGATCAGATCGTGCGGCAGCTCGCGGATGAAGCCAACCGTGTCGGCCAGCACCGCGGGGCCGGATTCGAGGCCGTCCAGCCGCCGCACGGTGGGGTCGAGTGTGGCGAACAACTGGTCGGCCGCGTACACCGCGCCGCGCGTGACGGCATTGAACAACGTGGACTTCCCGGCGTTGGTGTAGCCGACCAACGCGACGCGCGGGAGCGTGTTGCGCAGGCGCGCGCGGCGTTGCTGGTCGCGCTGCACGCCCACCTTGTCGATGCGCTTCTGCAATTGCTCGACGCGCTTCTGCAACAGGCGGCGGTCGGTTTCGAGCTGGGTTTCGCCAGGGCCGCGCAGGCCGATCGAACCGCCGCGCTGGCGCTCCAGGTGGGTCCAGCCGCGCACCAGCCGGGTCGCCATGTGCTTCAACTGCGCAAGTTCGACTTCCAGCTTGCCTTCGTGCGATTGGGCACGCTGCGCGAAGATGTCGAGGATCAGCGCGGCGCGATCGATCACGCGCGCGGAGAAATGCTTTTCGAGGTTGCGCTCCTGCACCGGCGTCAACGCGTGATCGACCAGCACCAGGTCGGCGCCGAGTTCACGCACCCTTGCCTGCACTTCGTCGGCCTTGCCGGTGCCGATGTAGAACTTCGGGTTGGGTGCATCCACGCGTGCGTGCACCGTGCCGAGGATTTCGGCGCCGGCGGATTTCACGAGCTCCGCGAATTCCTGCGCACGGCGCACAACCGTACCATTGCCGGTGTACGGCAACACCAGCAGTGCGCGTTCGCCTCGTTTCTCGCGTTCGAACAGAAGAATCAGTCCTGCGCCGGCGATTCGGCGTCTTCCTGACCGGTCTCGTCCGCACCGATCTTGACCGCACGGCTGGGCACCACGGTCGAAATGGCGTGCTTGTACACCATCTGGCTGACCTGGTTGCGCAACAGCACCACGAACTGGTCGAACGACTCGACGACACCCTGCAGCTTGATGCCATTGACGAGATAAATCGCAACCGGCACGCGCTCGCGGCGCAGGGCATTCAAGAACGGATCCTGCAACGATTGGCTTTTGGACATTTTTATGGCCTTCCGATTCCGGTTTCCCGCACGGTTTCCCTCGCGGAATCAGATGGTAGCGCAGAACGGCGCGTTTTGGGCCGCTTTCACGCTGTTTTCATGCCCAAAAACAGCGCCACGGCGGAGGCCACGGATTCGCCGCAACCGGGTTCCCGGGGATCGACCACCCGCGCATCCAGCTCGGTGCGCAGCCAAGTAGTTTGGCGCTTGGCAAGTTGCCGCGTGGCGTCGATCGCGCGCTGGCGGAATGCTTCCACCGGGCATTGGCCGTCGAGATATTCCCACGCCTGGCGATAACCCACCGTGCGCAGCGCCGGCAAGTCCGCATGCAAATCGCCGCGCGCGCGCAGGCGCTTCACTTCGTCCAGGAACCCGGAGTCCAGCATCGCATCGAAACGCGCCGCGATGCGCTCGCGCAAGACGCCGCGATCGGCCGGAACCAACGCGAGTTTGAGGACCCGGTACGGGAACTGTTGCGTGATGCGCGCGCCGGCGTGCAAGGCCGTGAGCGTTTCGCCTGTCAACTCGATCACTTCCAGCGCGCGCTGGATGCGCTGCGCATCGTTGGGCCGGATGCGCGCGGCGGCTTCGGGATCGTATCGTGCCAACCGCGCGTGCAACGCCGGCCAGCCCTCGCGTTCGGCTTCCGCGCGCAGGCGTTCGCGCACTTCGGCATCGGCGGAAGGCATTTCGGAAAGGCCGTGTTCGAGCGCGCGGAAATACAAGCCGGTACCACCGACCAGCAGCGAAACGTGGCCGCGCGCGGTAATGGATTGCATCGCGTCCAGCGCGTCGTCGCGGAACTGCGCCGCCGAATACGGTTCCGACGGATCGCGGATGTCGATCAACGCGTGCGGATGACGCCGCAGCGTTTCCGCATCCGGCTTGGCCGCGCCGATGTCGAGCCCGCGATACACCAGCGCCGAATCGACACTGACGAGTTCGACCGGAAACCGATCGGACAGCGCGCACGCCAGCGCGGTCTTGCCGGTGGCGGTCGGACCCATCAGGAAAATCGCGGGCGGGCGTCGGTCGATGGCATGCACGGTCGATGGCATGCGCGGATTGTACGTTCGACGCGCGGCGTCCCCGTCACGGACGGCCCTATAATGCGCGGAATTACCACTCCGCAAGGCACCGACATGCCGAACATGATGAGGGCGCTGGTCAAGCGCGACGCTGCCAAGGGCATCTGGATGGACGAGGTGCCGGTGCCGGAATACGGCCACAACGAGGTGCTGATCGAAGTGCAGAAAACCGCCATCTGCGGCACCGACTTGCACATCTACAACTGGGACGAGTGGGCGCAGCGCGTGATCAAGCCCGGCCTCGTGATCGGCCATGAATTCGTCGGCAAGATCGTCGCGGTCGGCAGCGAAGTACGCGGTTACCGCGTGGGCCAGCGCGTATCGGCCGAAGGCCATATCACCTGCGGCATGTGCCGCAACTGTCGCGCGGGTCGTCCGCATCTCTGCCCGAACACGGTCGGCATCGGCGTCAACCGCAACGGCGCGTTCGCGCAATACGTCGTGATGCCGCAGTCGAACCTGTGGCCGGTGCCGGACCAGATTCCCTCGTCGCTGGCGGCGTTCTTCGATCCCTTCGGCAACGCCGCGCATTGCGCGCTCGAATACGACCTGGTCGGCGAGGACGTGCTGATCACGGGCGCCGGTCCCATCGGCGTGATGGCGGCCGGCATCGCGCGCCACGTCGGCGCCCGCAACATCGTGGTCACCGACGTCAACGATTATCGCCTCAAGCTTGCCGCCGAAATGGGTGCGACGCGCGTCATCAACGTCTCGAAGCAGCCGCTGCGCGACGTGCTCGCCGACCTGCACATGGAAGGTTTCGACGTGGGTCTGGAAATGTCGGGCAATCCGCGCGCCTTCAACGACATGCTGGATTGCATGTACCACGGCGGCAAGGTGGCACTGCTCGGCATCCTGCCCAACGGTTCCGGCATCGACTGGGACAAGGTGATTTTCAAGGGACTCACCCTGCACGGCATCTACGGCCGGCGCATGTATGAGACCTGGTACAAGATGACACAGATGCTACTGACCGGCTTCCCGCTGCAGAAGGTGCTGACCCACCAACTCGCCATCGACGATTTCCAGCAAGGCTTCGACCTGATGGCGTCGGGCGAGTGCGGCAAGGTCGTTTGCTCCTGGAGCTGAACCGCATGGGACCGCGTTGATCCGGAGCCGTCCCGGACACCGCAGTTATGCGTAAACTCCCTTCGCCGGGGAAGCGTTCGCGGCGTGGCCGGCTCGCGGTACAACAGGGACATCGTCCGCATGCACGATCCTCACCCCTCGGCGGGTTCCCGGCTGGCGGTGGCGCGCGAAAAAGCCGAACGGCTGTATAGCTCGCATCGCGCGCGCAAGACCGCGCTGATCGTTGCGGTCATCCTGGTCGTGTTCGGGCTGCTGGGTTTCTTCGCGGCGCCGCCCATCATCAAAAACCAACTGCAGACCCGGCTGACCGCCATGCTCGGCCGTCCCGTCAGCGTGGGCCGGGTGCACCTCGATCCGTACACGCTGCGGCTGCAACTCGATCGCGTGCACATCCCGGATCGCGACGGGCGCTCGCCTTTCGTCGACGTGGACCAGATGGTGATCAACGCCTCGTGGACGTCGCTGTTCCACATGGCGCCGGTACTGGATGCACTTTCGCTGCAGCACCCGCGACTGCACCTCGCGCGCACGGCGCCGCAGCAATTCAACTTCTCCGACATCCTGGCGCGACTCCGGAGCGAACCGTCGAAGCCGGACGACGAGCCCGCACGTTTCTCGGTATCCAACATCAGCGTCCATGACGGCGACATCACGTTCGACGACGCGGTGACGCACGCCGCCCACCACATCGATCACCTCGAACTGGGCATTCCGTTCATCGCCAACCTTCCGCACGACACCGACGTCTTCGTGCAGCCGCTGCTGGCGATGAACGTGGACGGCAGCCCGCTGCGCATCACCGGCGACACCAAGCCCTTCGCGGCAAGCCGCGAATCGACGATGGACTTCACGCTGGACCATCTCGACCTGCCGCGCTACCTGGGCTACGTGCCTGAGCCATTGCCGGTGGCGATCAAGCGCGGGCAATTGTCGGGACAACTGCAATTGCATTTCGTGCAAACCGCGGCGGGGCCGCAGGTCCGCCTGGGCGGCCGGTTGCGCCTGGATGATCTGGCGGTCGCCACTTCAACCGGCGACCGCATTCTGGAAGCGCACAGCGCCAGCGCAACGCTGGCCGACGTCGAACCGTTGTTGTCGCGCTACCGCCTAGGCGCGGTGCAATTGGACGGGCTTGACTTCCAATACACGCTGGAACCGGGCGGACACAGCAATCTCGATGCGCTGCTGAGCAAAGGCAAGCCTGCAGCGGCGTCCGGGCCGCCAACCGACCTGCGCATCGCGACGCTGGCGCTGCAAAACAGCCGTCTCGACTACACCCACGCCAGCGGCGGCAAGCCCGCCACGCTCGCGCTGGAAAACATCCACGGCAGCTTGCGCGGCTTGTCGTTGCTCGCCGCGCCGGCAGCCACCGTCGATGTCGCGGCCCGACTCAACGGCGGCAACGTCGGCCTCGAAGGCAAGCTGGATCTGGCGAACAGCCGCTACGATGGCAAGCTCGCGCTGAAAGGCGTGGTGCTGGCGCCGCTGCTGCCGCTGGCGCCGCCACTGCTCGACGCGGAACTCACCAAGGGCACGCTCGACCTCAACGGCCGACTGCAAGCGGATTGGCGCAACTCGCTCGACATCACGCTGCAACCGGCCACCGCGGCGATCAACGATCTCGCGCTCAGCCGCGACGGCCGCACGCCGATCGCATGGCGGTCTCTGCAAGCCGGCATCACGCGCTTCGATCTCGCCAGCAACACGGCGCAACTCGGCCAACTCACGCTGCATGGGCTGCAGGTCGACGCACGGCGCCTGCATGACGGCGGCATCGACCTCACCGATCTGGTCAAGTCCACGCCATCCACCGGCAAGGCGAAACCGTCATCCGCGTGGCACTGGAGCATCGCGCACATCGGCATCGACGACGGCACGCTGGCGCTGACCGATCCGCAGATAAGTGGCAGGCGCGGTCATGTCGTCCTCAAGGCCGACAAGTTCGGCATCGACGGCGTATCCGATGATTTGCGCAAGCCGGTGAAGCTCGACCTCGCGGGCGGCATCGGCCGCGGCAGCTTCCATGTCGACGGCAGCGTGTGTCCGCAACCGCTGGACGCCGACCTGCGCGTGCACGCCACTCGCCTCGACGTGGCACCGCTGCAGTCACTGGTCAGCGTGCCGCTCAACGTGACCCTCGGCAGCGCGTTGCTGAGCGCCGACGGCCGCGCAAGCTATCGCGCGCACGAGCCGCAGCCGCTGCTGAGTTATCGCGGCCGGATGACACTCAGCCGGGTGCGCGTGCAGGACAAGCTCACCGGCGAGGACTTCCTGCGCTGGAAGACACTGTCCGCCCGCGGCCTCGCTGTGCACATGGGCGAGGACGTGCCGCACGTAGCGGTGGACGGCCTGGCGCTGAACGATTTCTACGCCCGCGTGATCATCAACGCGAACGGACGGCTGAACGTACAGGACGTGGTGGCCAACCCGGCCGCGGCGCCTGTTTCAGTGACGGAGGCGCAAAAGACCCCCGTCGCGCAGGCGCCGGTACCCGTTCCGCAAGCACCGGTCGCGCAGGCGACGCCCGCCCCGGCCGGCACCGCCGCTGCGCCGCGCGCCGACATCCGCATCGGCGGGATCACGCTTGCGCATGGTCACCTGAATTACACCGACAACTTCATCAAGCCCAACTACACCGCCGACATCACCCAGCTCGAAGGCAAGATCGGCGCGTTGAGCAGCGCCGGCGGCCAACCGGCCGACGTGAGCCTGCAAGGCCAGCTCGACGGCAACTCGCCGGTGGACATCACGGGCACGATCAATCCGCTGGCACCGGTCGCGTTCCTGGACGTGAAGGGCAACGCCGAGGGCGTGGAACTCACCCACCTCTCGCCCTATTCGGACAAATACGCGGGCTATCCGATCACCAGCGGCCGGCTCACGATGGACGTGCACTACATGCTGGACAACGGCAAGCTCAATGCCGACAACCACATCTTCATCGAACAGCTCACCTTCGGCGACGCCGTTGAAGGCCCCGGCATCAAGCACCTGCCGGTGAAGCTCGCGGTGGCGCTGCTCAAAAATTCGCAGGGCCAGATCGACGTGCACGTGCCGGTTTCCGGTTCGCTGGACGATCCCAAGTTCAGCGTGGGCAGCCTGATCTGGCACGCTTTCCTCAACCTGATCACGCGGGCGGTCACTTCGCCGTTCCGGTTGATCGCCTCGGCGTTCGGCGGCGGTGGCGGCAAGCAACAGGACCTTGGCTACGTCGCGTTCGCGCCGGGTTCCGCCGCGCTGGATGCCGCGGCGCAGGAGAAGCTCGCGCAGATCGTGAAGATCCTGCAGCAGAAGACTTCGCTGAAACTCCAGATCACCGGGCGCGTCGATCCGAAGTTCGACGAATCCGGTCTGCGCAAGGTGATGGTCGACCAGATGATCCAGCACGAAGCCGGCGACGACGTCGATATCGCGAAGCTGAGCCCGGGCCGCTACGACAAGTACCTGAAAAAAGCCTACAGGCATGCGAAATTCGACAAGCCGCACAACCTGATCGGCCTGACCAAATCGCAACCGCCCGACGTGATGCGCAAGGCACTGGAAGCCCACGTGCCAGCGGACGCGGATGCGCTGCGCCACCTGGCGGAGCGCCGCGCCGACGCGGTGCGCGGTTGGCTGCGCGGCAAGATCGAGGACAAGCGATTGTTCGTGCGGGCACCCAGGCTGGACGCCAAGGGCATCGCCGACGCCGGCGAGACCACCCGCGTCGATTTCGGCCTGCAGTTGTGACGCCCGGTTTTCCGCGGCGCGCGAAAGCCCCACAATAGGCACTTCCCCACCGCGGAATCCACCCATGAGCTACTCCGGCCAGGCGCGCTACGCCAGCGAACTCCAGTCCATCCACGACAGCGGCCTGTTCAAGGACGAGCGCATCATCACCTCGCCGCAGTCTGCCGAGATCACGTTGGCCGATGGCCGCAAGGTGCTGAACTTCTGCGCCAACAATTACCTTGGCCTCGCCGACCATCCGCGCCTGATCGAAGCGGCGAAAAAGGCGCTCGACACGCACGGCTTCGGCATGGCCAGCGTGCGTTTCATCTGCGGCACCCAGGACCTGCACAAGCAACTGGAACACGACATCGCGAAGTTCTTCGGCACCGACGACGCCATTCTTTACGCCGCCTGTTTCGATGCCAACGGCGGCCTGTTCGAGCCGTTGCTCGGCGAGAACGACGCGATCATTTCCGACGCGTTGAACCACGCCTCGATCATCGACGGCATCCGCCTGTGCAAGGCCAAGCGCTATCGCTACGCCAATGCCGACATGGCCGACCTGGAAAAGCAGTTGCAGGCGGCCGACGCCGCGGGCGCGCGCACCAAGTTGATCTCATCGGACGGCGTATTCTCGATGGACGGCGTGGTGGCGCCGCTGGACCAGATCACGGCGTTGGCGAAGAAGTACAACGCGCTGGTGCACATCGACGAATGCCACGCCACCGGTTTCCTCGGCAAGACCGGACGCGGCTCGGCCGAAGTGCACGGCGTGATGGACAGGATCGACATCTTCACCGGCACGCTCGGCAAGGCGCTGGGCGGCGCGGTCGGCGGCTTCACCACGGGCCGAAAGGAAATCATCGACATGTTGCGGCAGCGTTCGCGGCCATACCTGTTCTCCAACTCGCTGCCGCCGGCGCTGGTCGCGGCGTCGATCGAAGTGCTGAAGATGCTGGGCGAGGCCGGTGAATTGCGCGAAAAGCTCGCGGAGAACACCAGGTATTTCCGCGATGCCATGACGAAGGCCGGTTTCGAAATCAAGCCCGGCAACCATCCGATCGTGCCGGTGATGACGCACGACGCCAAGCTCGCGCAGGCAATGGCGTCGGGCCTGCTGGAGGAAGGCATCTACGCGATCGGCTTCTTCTTCCCCGTCGTGGCGGAAGGCAAGGCGCGCATCCGCACCCAGATGTGCGCCGCGCACACGCGCGAGCACCTCGATCGTGCAATCGCGGCGTTCACCAAAGTCGGTCGCGACGTCGGATTGTTGAAGGCTTGATCGTCGCGCTGGGCGCGCGACGATCAGGAATCCCCAGCCTCTTCACGGAACGAGGCGCGGCGCCCCGTGTCAGTGTTTTCCCTGCGACTTGGCGTCGCTCGCGCCGGACTGCACCGCCGTTGCCGCATTCGGGCCGGTCCAGCGCTTGAGCCAGTCGATCACGGTCTGGTGCCACATGACGCTGTTCTGCGGCTTCAGCACCAGGTGGTTCTCGTCGGGGAAGTTGAGGAACTCGCTGGGGATGCCACGCCGTTGCAGCGCGGTGAACGCGCCCAGACCCTGCGAATCCGGGATGCGGTAATCGCGGCTGTCGTGGACCACCAGCATCGGCACGCGCCAATCCTTGACGTGATCGATCGGGTTGAACTTCTCGTAGTTCTCCGGGTGCTCGAACTGCGTGCCGCCGTTTTCGTGTTCCTCGAACCACAGTTCGTCGGTCGCGTAATACATCATGCGCGCGTCGAACACGCCGTCGTGGTCGACCAGGCATTTCCACGGCTGGTTCCACACCCCGGCCATCCAGTACACCATGTAGCCGCCGTAGCTCGCGCCGAGTGCGCACGCATCGTTGCCATCGAGGTACGGAAACTGTTTGAGCGCCGCGGCCCAACCTTTCTGCAAATCCTCCAGCGGTCGATCGCCCCAGTGCTGCGAAATCGCGTCGGTGAAGGCCTGGCCGTAACCGACCGAGCCGTGGAAGTTGATCGCGACCACTGCGAAACCGGCGCCCGCGTACGTCTGCGGATTCCAGCGATAATGGAATTCATCGGGCCACGCGCCTTGCGGGCCGCCGTGGATCAGGAACGCCACCGGATACTTCTGACCCGCTTTGGCGCCGACCGGCGGCATCACGTAACCGTGCACGGTGTCGCCGTTCCAGCCCTTGAAGGTGAACCACGTCGCCTTGGAAAACTCGACATCCGCAAGCCGCGACGCATTGAAATGCGTGACTTGCGCGAGATTCTTGCCTTGCGCGGTCAGCGTGTACAGATCGGTCGGATGGGTGAAGTCCTGGCGCGCGGCGATCACCTTGTCGCCCACGACATCGAAGCCCAGCACGCTGCCGTCGCTCAGCAACCTGGTCGGCTTGCCACTGGCGATGTCGATCGCGTACAGCGCAACGTTGCCATCATCGGCAACCGTCGTGTACAACGTCTTGCCGTCGGCCGAGAGCGTCAGCGCGCCGGCGGAACGATCCCAACCCGGATCGATTTCACGCGTGGCGCCGGTCGCGAGGTCGAGCGCCATGATGCCGAAGCGATCGGCTTCGAAACCCGGCACCTTCATGGCCAGGTAATAAAGCGTCTTGCCGTCGTGAGAGGGCAGCGGGAACGCGTCCCAGGCCTTGTTCGCGGCGGTCAGGTTTTTCGGCGCGGCGGAACCGTCCGCCGGCACCGAATACACGTCAAAATTGGTGGACCACGGTTCGGTCTTGCCGGCGATGCGCACGTCGAAATACACCGTCTTGCCGTCGGGTGAGAATGCGTAGTCGGTGTTGCCGCCGTCGGGCTTTGACGGGACGTCGCCGTCGATGCCGCGGGTCACGAGCACCGGCTTGGTCGAGGCATCCAGCGGCATTACGAACAACTGCCCGCGGCGATGATCGGACCATTCATCCCAATGCCGCACGAACAGGCGGTGGTAAAGGCGCCCGGTGGCCTTGACCTTCTTCTGCGCTTCGAGCTTGTCGCGCGTGCATTCGAGCGTGGTGCAATCCTCGAACATCTGCGCCGAAAACAGCAGCGACTTGCCGTCCGGCGACAGCTTGAAGTTGTCGACGTCCAGCGGCAGGTGCGTCACCTGCGCGGGCTCGCCACCTGCGACCGGCGCCGACCACAACTGGGTGGAATCCTTGTCGGTCGCGAGGAAATACACCGTCTTGCCGTCCGGCGAAAATGCGGGGCTGTTGGCGTCCAATTTCGGGTCGGTGACGCGCCTCGGCTCGGCACCTTTTTTCGAAAGGTCGAGCAGCCAGACACTATTGACGCCCTTGTTGGCGTCCCAGTCGGTACTGCGTACCGTGAAGGCGACTTCATCGCCATTCGGCGACAGGTGCGGATCGGACACGCGATCCATCATCGCAAGGTCGTGTGCGTTGAACGGATGTTGCGCGGCCATGGCGGCTCCCGATGCAGCGGCCAGCGCGAGCGCGCAGGCGGCAAGGCGAAGGTTCATCGTCGCTCCCCGGCAATCGTCGAAGCCCCAACGTTAGCGCGCGCGCGGAACGCTCACAAGCACAGGGGGCGCGATCGCGCCCCAGGCTGTCAGAGAAGCTCGGATCAACCCCATGACTCGTCATCCCGGCGAAAGCCGGGACCCAGTGACTTTCGTGCACCCCACCGAAGCAAAGTCGCTGGGAAACGCGCCGCATCCTGCGGCTTGCCCTTCGGGCCATCGGCTGCGCCGATGTTCGCTCCGGCATCCTGCCTCCGCAGTCCGGATATCGCTTCGCGACTGCGTTTGCAGGATTGCAAACGCGAACGCCGCAGGCGGCGCGTAGCGCGAGCGCCATGGATGGCGCGAGTATTCCGGGATGACGAGCAAAATCAGAGCTTCCTTAGGATCACGACGAAATTTCACGCCACGCCGCGGAACTGCGCCTGTTCCGTCGAACCTTCCAACGCCGACAGCGACGAGCGGCCGCCCGCGATGGCCTGGTTGACCGCGTCGAAGTAGCCCGCGCCGACTTCGCGCTGGTGGCGCACCGCGCTGTAACCGTCCTTCTCGGCGGCGAACTCGGCTTCCTGCAATTCCACGTACGCCGCCATCTGCCGCTCGCGATAGCCGCGCGCCAACTGGAACATCGAATGGTTGAGCGCGTGGAACCCGGCCAGCGTGATGAACTGGAATTTGTACCCCATCGCCGCGAGCTGCTGCTGGAAGGTCGCAATGGCCGCTTCATCCAAGTTCTGCTTCCAGTTGAAACTGGGCGAACAGTTGTAGGCGAGCAACTTGCCCGGATATCGCGCGTGCACGGCCTCGGCGAAACGGTGTGCCTGTTCGATGTCGGGCTTCGACGTTTCGCACCACACCAGGTCGGCGTACGGCGCGTAGGCGACGCCGCGCGCAATGGCCTGTTCGATTCCCGCCATCGTGCGGAAGAAACCCTCGACCGTGCGTTCGCCGGTGCAGAATTCCCGATCGCGCGGATCGATGTCGGACGTGAGCAGGCCCGCGCCCATCGCGTCGGTGCGCGCGACGATCAGCGTCGGCACGCCCGATACATCAGCCGCGAGCCGCGCAGCGACCAGTTTCGAAACCGCTTCGGATGTCGGCACCAGCACCTTGCCGCCCATGTGCCCGCACTTCTTGGCGGAAGCGAGCTGATCCTCGAAATGCACCGCCGCGGCGCCCGCCTCGATCATGTGCTTCATCAATTCGTACGCATTCAAAACGCCGCCGAACCCGGCTTCGGCATCCGCCACGATCGGCACCAGCCAGTCGATGTCGTCGCGCCCTTCGGCGTGGTTGATCTGGTCGGCGCGCAGCAGCGCATTGTTGATCCGGCGCACCACGTTCGGCACCGCGTCGACTGGATACAGCGACTGGTCGGGATACATCGTGCCCGCGGTGTTGGCGTCGGCGGCGACCTGCCAACCCGAAAGGTAAATCGCCTTCAGTCCCGCCTTCACCTGCTGCACGGCCTGGTTGCCGGTGAGCGCGCCCAGCGCATTGACGAAGGGTTCGTGGTGCAGGTCGCGCCACAGGCGTTCGGCGCCGTGGCGCGCGAGCGAATGCTCGACCGGCACGGTGCCGCGCAGGCGCGCCACGTCGTCGGCGGAATAATCGCGCGTGACGCCTTGCCAGCGCGGATGGTTGTTCCAGTCGAGCTGCACTTGTTCGGCGGTCGGAAGCTGGGTCTTCATGTCTTGCTCCTGTGGAGGTGGCGGCAATCAACGCAGTTGCAGATAGGCAGGCAAGGTCAGGAAATCGGCCAGCGTGTCGGCACGCACCAGTTCGCCGAGCAGACGCGCGGCGGCTTCGGCTTTCGCCGCGCCGGGTTGCCCACTCGCGGCAAGGGCATGCGCGTGCGCAGCCACCGCCTGGTCGAAACGCGCGGGCGTGATCGGCGCGCTGTCATCGAACGTCAGGCCGTCTTCGTGGTGCAGCCATTGCCACAGCTGCGTGCGGGCGATCTCGGCGGTCGCGGCATCTTCCATCAGGTGATGGATCGGCACGCAGCCGAGACCCTCCAGCCAGGCCGCGACGTAGCGCAGCGCGACCTCGACGTTGTTGTCGAACCCCGCTTGCGTGATCGTGCCGCCGCAGGGGGCGAGCAATGCGTCGCGGGTGATTTGCCCGCCTTCGAGCTTGACGTGCAACTGGTTTGGCGTGGGCATGTGCGCATCGAACACTTCGCGCGCGATGGACACCAGCGCGGGATGCGCGACCCACGTCCCGTCGTGGCCATCGATGACCTCGCGCAGCTTGTCGGCGCGCACTTTTGCGAGCGCCGCGTCGTTCGCGGCAGCGTCATCCTTGATGGAGATCTGCGCGGCCATGCCGCCCATCGCGAACGCGCCGCGGCGATGGCAGACATCGATCAGGTATTGCGAATAGTTGCGCAGGAACGGCACCGTCATCGCGATCTGCCCGCGATCGGGCAGCACGCGGTCGGCGTGCGCGCGCAGGGTCTTCAGATACGAAAAGATGTAGTCCCAGCGGCCGCAGTTGAGCCCGACGGCGCGGCGCCGCAGCGCGTACAGGATCTCTTCCATCTGGAATGCGGCCGGCAGCGTTTCGATCAGCACCGTCGCCTTGAAGGTGCCGACGGCGAGGCCGAGCTCGCGTTCGACGCAATCCATCACGTCGTTCCAGAGGACGGCTTCCTCCATCGACTGCAGCTTGGGCAGGTAGAAGTAGGGGCCACGGTCTTTCGCGGCCAGCACACGCGCGTTGTGGAACGCGAACAGCGCAAAGTCGAACAGCGCGCCCGACATCGGTTCGCCGTCGACCAGGACGTGATCCTCCGGCAGGTGCCAGCCGCGTGGACGCACCATCAACACGGCGGTCGCATCGTCCAGCCGGTACTCGCGGCCATCGT
>Ga0207705_10002258_pt1 | contig 14898 bp, 15 predicted proteins | sample KBSC13metaG_FD_184314 | JGI IMG/M metagenome (GOLD analysis project Ga0207705, IMG submission 184314) | Corn rhizosphere microbial communities from Kellogg Biological Station, Michigan, USA - KBS C1-3 metaG (SPAdes) (version 2) | ecosystem: Host-associated > Plants > Roots > Rhizosphere > Soil ...
GGGGCCACAGCGCCAGCGGCGAAACGCGATGATGCGCGCGCTCCTCCATCCAGCCCATGGTCCCGTGATGTCCCGCCTCCAGCCATCGCCTGAGCTCGAGCCCCGCGCCGTCGGCCGCATCGGCGCGCGCAAAACCGCAGGCAACGAACCCCAGCCGCGCCGCTTCCGCTCTTATTGCTTCCTCAAGGCTTTGGCCCTTATGCACGGCACGCACCTACACGCTCCCGTCGCTTTTCCGTAGGAATTTCAGTGCTTCGACAGGTCTCCAACATCGTTGCGACGGACGGTCTGGCGGTTGAAGCCGTCGATCTCGTGAAAGATTTTGGGGAAACCCGCGCGGTGGACGGGGTCAGCCTCGCGGTTCCGCCGGGGTCCATCTACGGCCTGCTCGGTCCGAACGGCGCGGGGAAGACCACGACGCTCCGGATGCTGATGGGGATCATCGATCCGTCGAGCGGGACTCGGCGGATCCTCGGGCATGACCGCCCGCTCGAGGCGGCCGGCGAGATCGGCTATCTGCCGGAGGAGCGCGGCCTTTATCCGTCGATGCACGCGCGGGACGCGATCGCTTTCATGGGCGCGCTGCGCGGGGTCCCGCTGGCCGAGGGCCGGCGCCGGGCGGATCAGCTACTGGAGCAGCACAATCTCGGAGAATGGGCGCGCAAGCCGATCCGCAGCCTGTCCAAGGGAATGGCGCAGACCGTCCAGTTGCTCGGTTCGCTGGTTCACCGCCCGCGCCTGATCGTGCTCGACGAGCCCTTCTCCGGCCTCGATGCGATCAACCAGGGCCGGCTCGAAGATATGATCCGGCGCCAGGCGGCGGACGGTGTCACCGTGCTCTTCTCGACCCACGTCATCGCCCATGCCGAGCGACTGTGCGAACGCATCGCGATCATCGCCTCGGGCAAGGTCGTGTTCGACGGCAGCGTCGCAGAGGCGCGCGGGCGGCTTCGCCCGATCGTCCGGCTGCGGACCCGCGCAAGCGACGGTCCGTGGCGCTCCGCCATCCCTGCGAGCGCCCGCCGCGAAGGGGAGGAGTGGGTGTTCGAGTTGCCTGAAGGCGGGCCCGAGCCATTGCTCAAGGCGCTGATCGACGGCGGTGCGGGCATCGAGACGCTCGCCATCGAGCGCCCCGGACTGCACGACGCCTTCGTCGCCATCGCCGGCAACCAGGCCGCCGCCGCCATGGGAACCGTGGAGCCCGCCCAATGACCCGCTTCATCCGCTCCGCCTTCGTCATCGCGCGCCGCGACTTCTCCGCGACGGTCCTATCGAAGGCGTTTATCTTCTTCCTGCTCGGGCCGCTGTTCCCGTTGATCCTCGGCGGCGTGTTTGGCGGCATCGGCGCCAAGGTCGCCAGCCAGACGGAGCAGCCGGTTGTGGCGGTCGTGTCGTCGCAAGGCGACTACGACCGGATGTCAGCCGCGCGCGAACGCATCGCCGAAACCATTCCCGATCCGATGCTGGTGAAGATCAATCACTATGCGCCCGAAGGCGACCTCGCCGCTCAGCAGAAGAAGCTGCTCGCGTCGCGCGAGCCGCCGGTGCGCGCCGTGCTGACGGGCGGGCTCGATCACCCGCACCTTACGGGGTCGGTCACCGAGGATTCCCAGGCCGTCGGCCAGCTTCGCCTCATCCTCTCCGATGCGCGCTCATCCGCGGCAGCGCCGCCGGACATCCCCGTCACGGAGACCGCCCAATCCTCCGGCTCCCTCGTCAAGGACCGCGCGCTGACCGCCCAGATCGGGCAGATGCTGCTCTTCTTCCTGACCCTCCTCCTGTCCGGCATGGTGATGTCTCAGCTGATCGAGGAGAAATCGAACAAGATCATCGAAGTGATCGCAGCCGCGGTCCCGATCGATTCGATGTTCGTCGGCAAGCTCTTCGCGATGCTTGCGGCTTCGCTTGCGGGGATCGTCGTCTGGATCAGCGCCGGCGCGCTGCTGATCCAGTTCATCAGCTCGGGCGGCATCCGCAGCCTGCCGGAGCCCGCGATTGGCTGGCCCGGCTTCCTGGCGCTCGGCGTAGTATATTTCGCGATGAACTATCTGCTGCTGGGCTCGATCTTCCTCACCATCGGCGCACAGGCCTCGAGCGTCCGCGAAGTGCAGACCCTGTCCATGCCCGCGACCTTCGCGCAGGTCATCGTCTTCGGTTTCGCATCGACCGCCGTCGGCCAGCCCAACTCGACGGAAGCCCTGGTCGCCGCCGTCTTCCCGCTCTCGTCCCCGATGGTGATGCTCGCCCGGGCCGCGCAGCAGCCGGACTGGTGGCCGCACTTGGCCGCGCTGGCCTGGCAGGCCTTGTGGGTCGGCCTGATCCTCAACTGGGGCGCGAAGATGTTCCGCAAGACGGTCCTGAAATCGGGACCGCGCGCAAAGCGGCGTTGGTGGCGCCGGGCCGCGTCGACCTCGGCAGAGGTTGTCGGCCAAGGCGTCTAGGCGATTGCCTCGCGGGCCATTTCCGTCAGCTTCGCCATCAGCGCGCGGTGCGGGAAGGGGCCGTGGCTGATCCGCGCGACGCCCGCATTCGCCCACTCGCTCTTCGGCGGAGCGCCCGGAAAGGCGATCACGTTCAGCGGTAGCAGCACCGCTTCGACCACGCGCGCGATCTGCCGGGGATCCGCAAGCCGGGGCACGAAGAAGCCGCTGGCGCCTGCATCCGCAAACGCCTTGCCGCGCTCGATCACCTGGTCGACCAGCGCATCGTCGTAGGTCTGCGTCTTCAGGAACAGGTCGGTCCGAGCATTGATGAAAAATTGGTCGCCGACGGCCCTGCGGATCGCCGCGATCCGCCGTGCTTGCAGATCGATCGGGTGAAGTCCCTCGCCGCCGATCACCTGGTCCTCGAAATTGCATCCCACGGCGCCGGTCGCCGCCAGCTGCACGACATTGGCCGCACCTTCCTCGGGATCGTCCGAATAGGCGCTCTCGAAATCCACCGTCAGCGGCAGCTCGACGGCCTCGACGATCCGCTTCGCGTTCGCCAGCGCGAAGTCGAGCGGCACCTGCTGCCCGTCCGGCCAGCCGTTGGCGTCCGCCACCGGATGGCTTCCCGTCGCCAGCGCCTTCGCGCCCGCCGCGACTACCGCGTGCGCGCTGCCCACATCCCAGATGTTGTAGAGCACGACGGGATCGCCCGGTACGTGCAACGCTGCAAACGTTTCGAACTTGCTCGGCATCAGATGTGTCCCGGATAGTTTGGACGAATGTCGACGGGAATGTGGGTCATGGTGCCCGTCACCTGCTTGGCTTCGGGGTCGAGCACGGCCCATTTGGCGAGGAATGCCTTCGTTCCCTGGTAATCGCCCGTCGCCTGCAATCGCACGATGTCGCCGACCAGCGCGCGTATGCCTGCGTCCAGCTTGGGCCCGTCGATCCGGAAGCGCTTTGCGCCCGCGTCCCAGACGATCCCGCCTTTGTCGCGCAGGTAGCGATATTGCATCGCCGCGCCCTTCCCGTGGGCGTCGGTGTCGCCGAACCGCATGCCGCGGAATAGCTGGCCGACATAGGTCGCGCGGATCTGCGGGCGCTCGGCGGCGGGCATCACGCCTTTGTCCATCATGAACATGACGTTGTAGGCGCCCATGACGTCTGCCTTCGCTTCCTCGAAGCCGCTGCCGACATCCTTCAATTCCTTGTCGACCGTGGTCTTGCGTCCGTTCACGACGATCGACCCGGGCCCGAGGCTGTGGCTCAGCTCATGGAACAGGGTCTCGAGGTACATGTAGCGCTTGTTGACGTTCGCGGCATCGGCCGGGACCAATGCCAGGGAAGCCATCGGCGCCAGGATGCGGTCATATTTCGCGTCCAGCACGTTGCGCAGGATCACCTTCTTCGCGCCTTTCGCCTCGCGCACCTTCTCGTCGTTGGGCAGGTTGAAGGCGACGGTCTGGATGCCGTGGTTGGCGTCGCCGCCGGAGTGGATCTCGTCGCCCACGGAGATCGGCGATTCAAAGCCGCGCTGGAAGTTCTTGTACTGCTCCTCGACCGGCAGGTTGGCTTCCATCTCGCGCAGGTGGCTCTTGTAGACGTCGAGCGTCTGCGACTCCTTGGGGTCCTTGAGCACGAGATAGGCTTCGTACGCGGGCTTCAGCCCGTAGAGACCGTCGGTGTAGGTCTCGTACGGCCCGATCACCATTTCGATCGGCGTGTCCTTCAGGTCCATCCACGCGAGCTCGGATTCGAAATAATCGTCCGTCCGGAACGCCTTCGCGCGCAGCGTCAGGAACTTCTTGAGGCTCGGGTTGCTGGTGATCGCGGCAGCCTTTTCCAGCAGCTTCGCGGCAGGCTCCAGCCATTGCTTATATTCCTGGCTGTACGGCACCGCGACGAGGCGGTCCCCCTGCCGCCTGACGACCGTGTATGGGTTCTTCAGTGCGTCGGCCTGGTCCGGGTGCTTCGCCAAATAGTCGTCGAACTGCTCCTTGGTCAGGTCCGCCGGATAGAAGCCGCCGCCCGCCGGACGCTTGGAATTGCCATAGATCGGCTTGTCCTCGTCGACCTCGTCCCAGGGGCCCATGAAGGTATCGAACCGGGCGAGGAGCGCCTTGTCGCCGGTCTTCACGATTTCGTCGCGGATGCGTGGATTGTCGCTGGAAGCCTGGCGAAGATAGATCGGGTTCATCAGGTCCGCGGCCTGGATCAGCAGGTTCGCGACCTGTCGCTCCTCGTCGGTCAGGTAGCTCGCATCCGCCCGCATATCGATCGGCGCCAGCTTCTCGCCGGATTGTTCGCTGGATTCCTGGCCAGACGGCGCACCTCTGTTGCGCGAGGCTTCCTGCTGATTGGTGGACGCCGCGTTGCAGGCGGCAAGCGAAAGTGCGGCGGCAGCCGCAATCCAGCGGTGGCTATGCATGGCCACGCCCTAGCAGCGGCAGTCGCATCGCAACAGCTGTGCCCTCGTCGCTGTCATGAAACTGCAACGAAAGCGTCACAGGGCATTCCGCGAACCGTCGCTAGGGCGGACTGGAGGCCACAAAAGGACCCCTCCTTCATGAACAAGATTCTTCTCGCAGCGCCTATTCTCGCGCTCGTTGCAGCGTGCAGCAGCAGTAGCGGCACACAGAACGGTAGCGTCGCGTCCGGCGCGCAGGTGACGGGCGCGGGCTCGACCTTCGTCTATCCGGTGCTCGCGGCCTGGGCCGCGGACTATAAGGCGCAGGGCGGCGCAAACATCAATTACCAGTCGATCGGCTCGGGCGGCGGCATCACGCAGGTCAAGGCCGGCACCGTCGACTTCGGCGCGACCGATCAGCCGTTGGCGTCGGACGAGCTCGCCAAGAGCAACCTCGCGCAATTCCCAATCGTCATCGGCGGCATCGTTCCCGTCGTGAACCTCAGCGGCGTCGCGCCGGGCAAGCTGCGCCTCACGGGTCCGCTGCTCGCCGACATCTTCGCCGGCAAGGTGAAGAAGTGGAACGATCCGGCCATCGCGCAGGTCAACCCCGGCGTCGCGCTTCCCGCCGCGGACATTGCGGTGGTCCACCGCTCCGACGGCTCCGGCACTACCTTCAACTTCACCCATTACCTGAGCCAGGTCTCGCCGACCTGGAAGGCGGGCCCGGGCGAAGGCAAGTCGGTGAACTGGCCGTCCGGCGTCGGCGGCAAGGGCAACGAAGGCGTTGCGGGCTATGTGAAGCAGATCCCGAACTCGATCGGATACGTCGAATATGCCTATGCCCTGCAGAGCAAGATGAACGCCGCTTCGCTGCAGAATGCGGCCGGCACCTTCGTCGCGCCCAGCGCCGCGAGCTTCTCCAGCGCTGCCGAAAGCGCCGACTGGAAGAACGCCAAGGACTTCAACCTGGTGATGACCAACGCGCCCGGCGCCAACGCCTGGCCGCTCACGGCCACCACCTTCATCCTTCTTCCCAAGCAGCCGAAGGACAAGGCCAAGCAGGACGCGGCGATCGCTTTCTTCCGCTACGCCCTGCAGAAGGGTCAGCCGCAGGCCAACAAGCTCGACTATGTGCCGCTTCCCGCGGCGCTGGTTCAGCAGGTCGACAGTTACGTGAGCGCTGCCTCAAAGTGAACGCAACGCTCGCCTCGGCAAGCGAGATCAGCCCGGCCCCGGCCCGCAAAAGCGGCGCCGGGGCCGATCGGCTATTTGAGCTTGTCACGGCGAGCGCGGCTTGGCTGGTCCTGATCCTTCTCGGCGCGGTCGCTTTGGCGATGGCTTGGGGAGGGCGGCTGGCCTTTGAGACCTTCGGATGGAGGTTCGTAACCGGCAGCGAGTGGGACGTCGTCGGCGGAAAGTTCGGCGCACTCGTCCCCATTTACGGAACTTTGGTGACGTCGCTGATCGCGCTAATCATTGCCGTTCCCGTAAGCATCGGAATCGCCTTGTTCCTGACCGAGATCGCGCCGCGCTGGTCGCGCGGGCCGATCGGCATCGCGATCGAGCTTCTCGCCGCCATTCCAAGCATCATCTACGGCATGTGGGGTCTGTTCGTCTTCGCCCCCTTCATGGCGGCCAACGTCGAGCCGTGGCTCAACGACCATCTCGGCAACAAGGCGATCATCGGCCCGCTGTTCAGCGGACCGCCGATCGGCATCGGGATGCTCACCGCCGGAATCGTCCTCGGCGTCATGGTGATCCCGTTCATTTCCTCGGTGGCGCGTGAAGTCTTCAGCGCAGTCCCCGCGCCGCTACGCGAATCCGCGGTCGCGCTCGGCTCGACGCGCTGGGAAGTGCTGAAGAGCGTGACCTTGCCCTACACCCGCTCGGCGATCATCGGCGCCGTATTCCTCGGCCTCGGCCGGGCGCTCGGCGAAACGATGGCGGTGACCTTCGTCCTCGGCAACGCGCACGATCTTTCCGCGTCGCTCCTCATGCCGAGCAACTCGATCGCTGCAGCCATCGCCAACGAATTCACCGAGGCGGATGCGGAGCTTTACCGCTCGTCGCTGATCGCGCTCGGCTTCCTCCTGTTCGTCGTCACCTTCATCGTGCTGACCATCGCCAAGCTCCTGCTGCTGCGGCTCAACCGTCAGCTTGGGCGGACGCACTAGCATGGCGATCCCCGCCCGCCGCCGCATCGCCGACGTCGCCGCGTTCGCCTTCGCGACGGCCGCGACGATGTTCGGCCTTTTCTGGCTGACTTGGATCCTGTGGACCACGCTCGCGCAGGGCGCCGCGGCGCTGACGCCGGCCCTCTTCACCCAGATGACCCCGCCGCCCGGGGCCAGCGGAGGCCTGCTCAACGCCTTCTACGGAAGCGCGGTGATGATCCTGCTCGGCGTGCTGATCGGTGCTCCCGTCGGAATCGCCGCCGGAACCTATCTCGCCGAGCATGGGCGCTACACGCGCATCGCCTCGATCGTCAGCTTCGTGAACGACATCCTGCTCAGCGCGCCGTCGATCATCATCGGCCTCTTCGTCTATGAGCTGGTGGTTCGCCGCGCCGGCCATTTCTCCGGTCTCGCGGGCGCCATCGCGCTCGCGATCATCCTGCTTCCGATCGTTACCCGGACGACCGAGGAAGCGCTGCGGCTGGTGCCCGACCAGATGCGCGAGGCAGGCTTCGCGCTCGGCCTCCCGCGCTGGCGCGTGACCCGCCAGATCCTTTACAAGGCAGCCATGAGCGCGATCCTTACCGGCGTGCTTCTCGGCGTCGCGCGCATTGCGGGCGAGACCGCGCCGCTTCTTTTCACCGCGCTCAACAATCAGTTCTGGAGCTCGAACCTCAACGCGCCGCTCGCGAACCTGCCGGTGGTGATTTTCCAATATGCGATGAGCCCCTATGACGAATGGCACGTGCTCGCCTGGGCCGGAGCCTTCGTGCTCACCGCGTTCGTCCTTCTGCTCAACATTTCCGTGCGCCTGCTCGCGCGCCGAGGAAAGTCCCGATGAATGATACGGCGGAAGCCATTCGCATGACGCCGGTTCGATCGACGGTGCAGCCTCCCGCGCCTGAAGCGGCCGCAATCGATATTCGCGATCTCGATTTCTTCTACGGCAAGGGCCACGCGCTCAAGCACGTCACGATGGCCGTCCCCGCCAACAGCGTGACCGCGATCATCGGTCCCTCGGGCTGCGGCAAGTCCACGCTGCTGCGCACCATCAACCGGATCTATGAAATGTATCCGGACCAGCATGCGACGGGCGAAATCCTGATCGACCGACGCAACGTGCTCGATCGCCGCTATCCGCTCTCGGACCTGCGCCGGCTCGTCGGCATGGTGTTCCAGAAGCCGACGCCGTTCCCTTCGTCGATCCGCAGCAACGTCGCCTTCGCGCTGACTTATTACGAGCGCCTGTCGCGCTCGGAGATGGACGACCGGGTCGAGGACGCGCTTCGCCAGGCGGCCCTGTGGGACGAGGTCAAGGACAAGCTCAATCACAGCGCATTGTCGCTGTCGGGCGGCCAGCAGCAGCGCCTGTGCATTGCGCGGACCATTGCGGTTCGTCCGGAGATACTCCTGCTCGACGAAGCCACGTCGGCGCTCGACCCCATCTCGACCGCAAAGATCGAGGAGCTGATCCACGAGCTTCGCGAGCGCTTCAGCATCGTCATCGTCACGCACAACATGCAGCAGGCGGCGCGCGTGTCGCAGAACACGGCCTTCTTCCACTTGGGAGAGCTGATCGAGTTCGGATCGACCAGCGACATCTTCACCAATCCGCGCCAGCAGCGCACCAAGGATTATATCACCGGCCGGTACGGCTGACGGGAGCAGACATGCAGCAAAGCCGCGAACATACGCTCAAGGCATTCGACGAGGATCTCGATCGGCTGCGCGCGCTCATCAGCCAGATGGGCGGCCTTGCGGAGCACGCGATCAGCGAAGCCATGCGCTGCCTCGCCCAGCGCGACATCGAAGGCGCCGAGCGCGTCGTTGCCGAGGACAAGAAGCTCGACGTGCTGGAGATCGAGACGGAGCGCCGCGCCGTGCAGCTGATCGCGCTTCGCGCGCCGATGGCCAGCGACCTTCGCGACGTTGTCGCGGCGCTCAAGATCTCCGGCGTCGTCGAGCGCATCGGCGATTATGCCAAGAACATCGCCAAGCGCGTTCCGCTGCTGGAGAATGTCGCGAAGATCGAGGCGCTTTCGCTGCTCCCCGAAATGGCGCGCATCGCGGCCGAGATGGTGCACGATGTTCTCGACGCCTTCGTCGAACGCGATGCGGAGGCGGCAATCCGGGTGTGCCAGCGCGACGACGCAGTGGACGACTTCTACGAGTCCATCTTCCGCACTCTGCTCACGTACATGATGGAGAATCCGCACAACATCGGCCAGTCGGCGCATCTCTTGTTCGTCGCCAAGAACCTCGAGCGCATCGGGGACCACGCCACCAACATCGCGGAGATGGTCTATTATGCCGCAACCGGAGAGCACATGGCCGACCGTCCAGGAAAATCGCCGCGAGCGCTCGATGGCGAATAAGAGGCTCCTCCTCGTCGAGGACGACCGCGCGCTTGCGGATCTCGTCACCTTCCATTTCGACCGCGCCGGCTATGACGTCACGCGAACCGGCGATGGCGAAGAAGCGCTGATCCTGGTCGACGAGTTCCGGCCCGACGTCATCCTGCTCGACTGGATGATCGAAGGCATTAGCGGGATCGAGGTCTGCCGCCGCCTGCGCCGCCGCTCGAGCACCGCCAACATCCCCATCATGATGCTGACTGCGCGCGGCGAGGAAAGCGACCGCATCCGGGGGCTCGAAACCGGCGCCGACGATTATGTGACCAAGCCGTTCAGCCCGCGCGAGCTGGTGGCGCGGGCAGGGGCGGTGCTCCGCCGCGTCCGTCCTGCCCTCGCCGGCGAGCAACTCACCTACGCCGACCTCGAAATGGACGTGACCGCGCACCGGGTCAGGCGCGGGGGCGATCCGATTCCGCTCGGTCCCACAGAATTCCGCCTGCTCCGCCATTTTCTCGAACATCCCGGCCGCGTCTTCTCGCGCGAGCGGCTGCTCGATGCGGTTTGGTCGCATGATGCCGATATCGATGCGCGTACCGTGGACGTCCATGTACGCCGGCTGCGGCAGGCGTTGAACGCAAATGGCAGGCCCGATCTGATCCGAACGGTACGATCCGCGGGCTACTCGCTCGACAGCAACGACTGACAGCCGCACCGCTGTCACAAAACTGAAGCTTTCGCGTCACGGAACCGTTCGCGCGCGCCCTTAGTGGTCGTTGCAGCGATTTGACGAAGAGGCAGTGATGAAATTCCGGGCGCTAATTACGACGATGACTTTTGCTGCTCTGGCATTGCCGGCGCCCGCTTGGGCGAGCGAAGATAGCCAGATCTGGACGACCGGCTCCGCCACCGTGAAGCTCGGCGACAACTGGCGGATTTCGCAGGAGCTCGTCAGCCGCTTCAGCAAGAACCGGCACGGCCTGTACGAAATCGAATCCAACACGATGGTCGGCTACCGCCTCAACAAAGTGGTGACGGTGTGGGCCGGCTACACCCACGATCCTCAATATGCCGGCGGCGACTTCACCGTGATGGAGCATCGTGCCCGCGAACAGGTCAGTTTCGACAATTTCGCGAAGATCGGGCCCGGCAAGCTCAGCGCCCGCATGCGCGCTGAGCAGCGCTGGCGCGAAGGTATCGACGGCACCGGCTGGCGGCTGCGGCCTTACGCCAAATATTCGATGCCGCTGACGGGCAAGGTCTCGCTCAATCTTAGCAATGAGACGTTCGTCAATCTGAACACGACGCCGTTTCAGGGCAGGACCGGCATCGACCGCATGCGCAACCTGGTCTCGATTTCAGGCCCCATGGCGAAGAACGTCACAGGCGAAGCCGGCTACATGAACCAGCATGGCTTCGTCCGGAACGGTCCGGATAGCAGCGACAACATCGCCTATTTCGCGCTGAGCCTCAGCCTGTGATCTTACGGCGCTGACAGTCGCTCGTGGCTGATGGCCTCCAATTCGCTAATAGTCCGGACATGCCGGCCCGGCCTGCCCACGAACGCGCACTGGTCAATGCGCTCGATGAACCTTCGCTGATCGTCGAAGGCCATATCGTCGCAAGCGCTAACCGGCGCGCGCGGCAGCTTTTGGGCTCGGGGATCGAGGGACGCGACGTCCGGCTTGCCATTCGGCAGCCCCAGGCACTCGAGCATATCCTCAACCATGTTCCGGGCGACATTGAGGTCGCCGGCATCGGCGAGCTCGGCCGTTCGTGGCGGCTGGCGATCCGCAAGCTCGACGACAAGCGCGTGCTGATTCGGATGACCGACTGGTCCCAGTCCGTCTCGGCCGAGAAGATGCGCGTCGATTTCGTCGCCAATGCCAGCCACGAGCTGCGCACGCCCCTGTCCACCGTGCTCGGCTATGCCGAAACGCTTGCCGATGAAGAGGACTTGCCGGCCGGCGTCCGTTCGACCTTCGGCCGGACGATCCGCGACGAAGCGCGGCGCATGCTGCGCATCATCGAGGATCTGATGAGCCTCTCCCGCATCGAAGCCGACCGGTTCGTCGCGCCCAACGAGACCATCCCGATCGATGAAATCATCCAAACCGCCATCGCCAATGCGAGCGGCGCTCGATGCGAGTTTGCCGTCGATGTAGCCGCCGACCTTCGTCCGGTGCGCGGCGACCACGGCCAGCTCATCCAGGTATTCGACAATCTGCTCGGCAACGCGCTGCGCTACGGTTGCGAGGGTACGGATCCGAAGGTCGAGATTTCCGCCCGGACGGAAGGGGACTCGATCGTCGTCACGGTGACCGATCGCGGGCCCGGGATTCCCCGCGAGCATCTGTCGCGGGTGACGGAGCGTTTCTACCGGGTCGATGCCGCGCGCAGCCGGGAATCCGGTGGCACCGGCCTCGGCCTCGCGATCGTCAAGCATATCGTCGAACGCCATCGCGGATCGCTCGAGATCCGCAGCACCGTCGGCATCGGCACCAGCGTCATCGTCCGACTGCCCGCAGCGGCCTGACAGAAAGGGCGGCCCCTCCCACCGGGACCGCCCTCCCTTGAATGCGCGCTCGGCCCAAAGGGGCAGGCCAAAGCGAGCCCGGAATCAATCGACCGGCGGGACGCTGAGTTCCCGCCGGTCGAAATCGTCCCGTTTCAGGAACTTATTGGCTTAGTGCGGCCACCACACCCATTCGTCGGAATCGATCCGGCCATTGTGGTTGCGGTCGATGGTGTTCCACGCGGCGGCCGACCAATATTCGTCGTTGCTCAGATAGCCGTCGCCATTGGCGTCGAACGCCGTCCAATAGTTCGTCCAATAATCCGGATTGTAATAAGCGGTCCGATAGAAGCCGCCGCCGCGATAGCAGCGCTCGAACTCGCTCCGGCTTACGCGGCCATCATGGTCGACGTCCCAGTCCCCGTAGCTCTTGGCGCGGAACGTGTTCCATTCGTCGCCGCTGATGAAGCCGTCGTTGTTGACGTCGACATAACCGTAACTGCCGCAGACGCCGGCACCGGCATTCGCGTCGGCGACCGCGACAGGGGTCGCGGGCGGCGGCACATCGGCGCACGCGCTGAGGGAAGCAAGGCCCGTGACGAGGGCCGTGGTAAGGACAAGCGATCTCATTGGACGCCTCCTGTTCAAGCGCCCACCCCGCTCACCCTGATCCGGGTGGTTGATAAACCGCACTGCGCCACTGTGGTTCCGTTGCCGGAACGGCGCGTTTGCATCGGCTTAGTGGACGAACCTCGCGACCACGTCGCGGTAGCTGCGCGACACTTTCACCTGCGCGCCCGAATCCAGCACCAGGAAGCATTCGCCGTTGGTGTGCGGCTTCACCTGCCGGACGAGGTCCAGGTTGACAATGGTGGAGCGGTGGACACGCTGGAAGCGGCGAGGGTCGAGCCTCTTCTCAAGGTCCTTCATCGTCTCGCGAAGGATGAGCGTGTTCTCGCCCGTCTGGATGCACATGTAGTCACCGGCCGCGTCGATCCGCTCGATGGTGTCCACATCGACCCGGAAGATCTGCCCCTGGTCCTTGATGTTGATCATCTTCTCGTAGCGGTTGGCCGCGTGCGCGTCGGGAGAAGCGTCGGCCAACTCCTCCGCCGCTTCGGGCGCGTGCTCGGCGAGCGCTTCCTTGAGCCGCTCGGACTCCTCGGCACTGCGCCGCTCGGACAGGCGCTGGCGAACGCGGTCCATCGTTGCCGCCAGCCGGTCCTCGTCGACCGGCTTCATCAGATAATCCACCGCCTGCGCATCGAACGCCCGAAGCGCATGCTCGCCATAAGCGGTCACGAACACGAACAGGGGCGGCTCGATGTCCATCAGGCCCTGGATCACCGAGAAACCGTCGAAGCCCGGCATCTGGATGTCGAGGAAGACGAGGTCGGGCTTGTGCGTCTTGATCTGCCGGATCGCCTCGCGCCCGTTGGCGGCAGTGGCGATCACGTCGACGTCCTCGTGCGCCTGCAGCCTGAGCTGCAAGCCCTGCGTGGCAAGGGTTTCGTCGTCGACCAGGATGGTCCGGATCGTCATCAGGCAGTTTCTCCGGTTTCGTAAGGAATTTCGAGGATAACGCTGAAGCCCCCGCGCTCGTTCTTTCTGGTCTCGAAACGATGCGCGGCGCCATAGGCCTGCGACAGTCGGTCCCGAATGTTCGCCAGTCCGACTCCGGTGGAGGGGCTGGCGGCGATCTCGCCCCCTTCGCCATGGCCATTGTCTGCAACTTCGATCCGCACCGCCTGGCCTTCCCGCTTTGCAGTCAGCCAGATGTCGGCGCCATTCTCGTTCGGCGTTACCGCATATTTGATCGCATTCTCGATCAGCGGCTGGAGCAATAGCGAGGGCAGACGGGCGCCGATCGTCTCGGACTCGATCTTGAAGTGCGGCCGAAGCCGATCCTCGAACCGCATCTTCTCGATTTCGAGATAGAGCTTCAGCGTCTCGACTTCCTGGGCCAGCGTCACTTTGGCGGTCGGCTCATTGACCAGGGTGTAGCGCAGGAAGGACGACAGCCGCGCCAGCATCGCGTTCGCTCGCTCGGTCTGCTTCAGCAGCACCAGCGTGGAGATCGAATTCAGCGTGTTGAACAGGAAGTGCGGATTGAGCTGATACCGAAGCATCGCCAGCTGCGCGCTCGACGCCTGGCTTTCCAGCCGCTCGCGCTGGTCGATCTGCTCCTCGAGAAGCAGGAAATAGTTGATCCCGTAGTAAAGCGCCGACCAGGCCGCGAGCAAAGTGAAGTTGAGCAGGATCGCGCCGAAATATTCGACGCCTACCGGCTTCGCGCTCGGCTTCAGGAAGGTCGCGTAGCTCCACGTCTCGATGATCGAGAAGGCGACCGCGGCCGTCACCACCGCGCCAAGCGACAGCACCAGCGTCCAGATCGGCTTCATCCGGATCAGCCGGCGGAACAGCGACGCCAGCAGCAGCGTCAGCGAATAGCCGGTCGCGGTCAGCAGAAGCGTGTGGACCAGCCACATCCACCCCATCGAATTGGCGAAGCCGGACAGCGAGCGAAGGAAGAAATATCCGCTCCAGCCGATCGTCTGAAGGATCCAGAACGCGCGGTTCTTGTCGTCGAAGAAGGGCTGGTCCAGCCCCATCCCGCGGGCGACCGGAACGACCGGCGAGGCAATCTCGGGCGCGTCGGGTGGGGGCGACCGCCGCCGCACCGTTTGTCGCCGGTCGAGGGTCGCGCTGTCGGTCGCCATTCCGGCACCATATAGGTGCCCTGTTCAAATAGCCAAAGGCGGCCCTCAAGGCCGTAAAATCGTCGCCATCCCTTAACCGCGCCTCAACTCTCTTTGTCTAACCCGCTCTGGTGTAGTTGAACGGCGGGCGGATGTACGAAGCTCCAGATCGTTATAAGCGCTTGATTTCGGCCCGACTTCCGGGCGGTGAATCGGCGGGACTTGCAGTCAGCGACGTGGAAGGGGAATCCTCTCCGCTGCGCGACGTGCAGCTGATTTCGCGCGCCCAGCTCGCTCCGTTCTTCGCCGCGGCAAATATT
>Ga0207705_10002259_pt1 | contig 14898 bp, 8 predicted proteins | sample KBSC13metaG_FD_184314 | JGI IMG/M metagenome (GOLD analysis project Ga0207705, IMG submission 184314) | Corn rhizosphere microbial communities from Kellogg Biological Station, Michigan, USA - KBS C1-3 metaG (SPAdes) (version 2) | ecosystem: Host-associated > Plants > Roots > Rhizosphere > Soil ...
AACCCAAAACGTCTAGGACTTCCTCCGCAGACGTGCAGTATGGTATGCGGGCCTTAGCCTCCTGAAACTGGCTCTCGACGGTCGCCGGGTCGGTCACCGCCTCCCATTCCCGCACCGTTAGCACCAACTTGACAGACTGTTCGGCCTTCTGGAGCCGCGCCCCGAGCATCGTTCTCATGCGGCACCGTCCTGTTCCGCCAGCGCCGCCTCCAGGGTGGCCAGCCTCACCTCCATGTCCTGCAACTCCATGCCTTTGAACGCCATGTCCAGCACCGCCCGCGCCGCCGACACCCTCACGCTGCCCGGCTTCTCCCCATCCTGCATGATGCTGACGAGGGTCGCCACCGCTGCGCCACTCGCTTTCTGGAGCAACCCGATCGCCACCTCCACCGCCTGGCGCCGGGCCGTCCGGTAGTTTGTGGCGAACGTCTCCTCCTTCAGCCACCGGGGCAGAGACGCCTCGCTGACGCCCATCGCTTTGGCCGCGCCCGCTATCGTGGGGTTGACCAGCAGGGCCGCGATTGCCTCCTCTTTCTTACGTGATTTTGCGCTTTCGGCTGTCATGGGCTTGCACCAGCTTTCATTTGGCATTGATATACTTGACGCACCTGGAATTCTTTGCCTGGGGAGTTTTCATGTATAATAGCTCAAAGGAACACACGCCCATGTCAGTCCGGACAGAGCCAAACGTACCCCCGAAGCAGGAAGTGAAATCGACGTACCCACCGAATAGGAGATAAGCCCATGAGAAGACCTTTTACGGCAGGGAGAATCATTGCCGTTTGCGTTGGGATAATATGCGGGTTCTTGCTTATCGCAGGTTTCAACGGTATTTTGCGTCACATCGCCAACCTTAGTCAGTAGCGAGTGTCCAGATTGATCTCTGACCGATCGTTTTGTTGGGTGCGTCAAGTATATCAATGCCTTTCATTTCTCTACAGATCGTCCATGCTAACGCCCCGTAGGATCTTGACCGTCACAGGCTTCGCGGCATCTCCCGACACCTCCTACTTAACGTTATCTCCCCACTCTGCGCGCCGCCTGCGTTTCAGCCACTCCAGAGCCGCACGCCAGTCTGCCGGCTTCTCGGCGCTGCCCTGGGCCGCTGCCGCCAGGGTGGAGGTGAAGCGCAGTTCCGCCAGCGCCTCCGAATGGTCCACGTCACTCGAAAAACTCGAATAACGCGCCCGCCAGTTGAGGAAGGTCTGGTAATCGATCCCGGCGTTCCCGACCGCTGCAGAGCGGGTCGCGCCGATCTTCAAGGCGTCACAGATCGTCTTCGCCTTCTCGTTGCTGTACTTCGTGGGTCGCGCCATCTTATCCCCCTCCGGCTTCCCGAGATACTCTTCAATCTTTCTTTTCTGGTCTCTCGTCGTCGATAGTAAAGTCTTCTATCTCCACTAAAGAGACAAGAGCACCACAATCCTCTTCGGACGGTTCGCCCATGTAGTCCGCAACGGGACCATCAATCCTCTCTTTTGCTACTATCGCAATACAAGAGCCAATTTGGGCTCGACTGTATATTTCCTCTGGCGTCTGGCAGAGATAGACATTCTTCTTGCAAGACTTGCAAAACCGTACCGTGTCTCCTTGCTTCCCTTCCAGACTTGACCATGTCTTGGGACAGCGGAACTTGAAGAGCTTTGTGCAGTTCAGGAGTGGAATGGCCATGCAGCACCTCCGGTCGATAAGTTACAGATAAAGATCCAAGGGAGACATGATTCGTTCGCCCGCCGTTGCGGACGAGCCTCTTCGTCTGGCTCGTTGAGAACCGTTTGGCATGATGTGCGAAGCTCCGGCTGAAGGAGGAATTGGTACAGCATATTTTGCTTGGTGAAAGCGGATCTATTGGCGCGTGTAGGTCATGGTGTTTGGGCTGGAGCGGAGATCGGGAGGGGCCGATTCGTTGCCGGGTTGGACAGGCATCCCCTGCATACGCATAATACTCTCTCCGTCGAACTCCTGGTAGAAGCATAGCACCATTCCCTCGTCGATGACCGGGATTGGGTCGCCTTTCGCATCGATCTGTAGGATCTCGACGTCTGCCACTTGCAAGATCGCAGGGCGGACCGTTTCGTCGAGAGAATAGATGCCTGTGCATTGAAATGTCTTGCCGTTGGACTCTCCGCTCCACTCAACCACCCCGTTACTATCAAAATCGAAGGCGATTTTAAAGCCGTCATCCCTGGCGCCCTGCCATTTGCCAACGATCGATTTCGAGTTGTTCATGTCTTTCCATCTCCCATCGCCTTGCACGGACCGAGAGAGGATTTCTCGGTGTTAAATGAGGGACGACGTGTTGATCAAGGAAGTTTCAGGAGACGGACATGGAGGCAATATCGCTCGATGCTATTTTGGAGGCGGCGAGCTGTCGCCCTTATCCGTCCACTCTTTGTGCGATCCCTCGATTCGCAAGGGGCCGGAGATCTCGTGACCATCGCGGAGCACAATATAGGCGTCGGCGCCGGGGACGCTGTCCCAGCGCAGTCGCGCCAGTCCCGAGGCTCTGGTGGCGCTGGAGACGGCCGAACGGTGTCCTTGTGCGCTGACGGCGATCAGGGAATACCTATGCGCCCCCGAACCGTCTGACTTCATAATGGTGGGAGCAGCGGGAGAGGGCAGTTTGATCTGCATCAAGGAGCCGCCCCAGAGTTGAAGGATTTCGCGGGGATAGGGCAGCCCGCCTCCTCCGTAGCCTCCTCCGCCCAACGACATCATTCCCTGGCCGATCAGCGCATCGGTCAGGGGTTCGTCATGTGCGGGGCGGAAGGTTTGAAAGCGGAGACGGCCCGGATGACTGCCGCCGTTCCACTGCTCCCGCGGGAGTTCGGAAAGTTCCAGCCCTTCGCCCTGGATGATCGCCATCTGCCTCCACGCGCCGTCCAGCCAGACGTTCCAGGAGATATGCCCTGGAGTGCGGCGCAGACTGCCATCCCGTTCAAGCGCGTGGAAGCGGTCGTCAAAGGGATCGTCGATCTCGCCTTTGATCAGCCGACTGCGCACCCAGAGGCCACCGGGGCTGTCTCCTACAGGACGCGCATAGATTCCACGCGGTATCTGCTGGGCTTCGTACCCTTTCTCCCAGGGAGAACCGGTGTCGGAGACGATCAGCTCTTTCTTCACGATCAGGCGATCGACTTCGATCTGTTGCTTGAGTTTGAGGTTGGCGTCCTCCAGCGCGGAGACTCTGCTTTTCAAGTCCTGGAGTTCACGTTTGATGGCATCCAGCGTTTCATCGGCGCGGGCGGCGCTGGAAACGAGCATCCAGGCGGCGAGCAGAATAGCGCCGAGAATAGCTTTCATCATCAATCCTCCAGTTCGTGTGCGAAGCAGTGAGTCACCCCAAAATACGGCGCTTTCCACGCCAAATCCTGCGTCGAACCTCTGCCGGGCGAACTCTATTTTCGGCAGATTCCAGCAAAGCAAGACCGGAGACAAACGAGAGCGGGGCTGGGAACACGGCGTTTCCCAGCCCCGCGGTCTGTTCCAAAAGGAGGTGGACCTATTTCTTATGGCTGCGCTTGCGCCGTTTGAAAACCAGGCCGCCGGAGAGACCCATTCCCACGAAGAGGGCGGCGCTGCCTGGTTCGGGCGTGATGGCCGAAAACCTCCAGCCGAAGTTCGCGACAGGGTTGCCGCCGAAGAAGAGAAAACTTCCGGCCGGATTGCTGGAAACGAAGGATCCGGCAGCAGTCGACTGGAAGAAGGCGTCCTGGCTGCTGCCGACGGTCGGCGGATTGAAGATACCCTGACCGAGGCCGTTGAGTTGTGTGGCGGTCGCGCCGGTTGCCCCGTTGTTGTCGTCGAAGGTGATGGCAGCCCAGACGCTATTGGTGGTCGGCACGATAAAGTAGGTGCTCAAAGGAGCCGTGAAGGTGGCGACGCTTCCCGCATTGAAGGAGATCGGGTTGAAATTGCTTCCCCCCAGAAACGTTCCCGGTCCGCCACCGGTCCCATTGTTGTTATAGAAGCGCACGAGAGGGCGCGCAGAGACGGCAGTGGCATTGAAGTTGGCCACTGTGAACGAGTATTGGGTGACGATCGCACCGGCAGACCCGGCGGCAAAGTTGATGTCGTCCGCGACCAGCTTGGTGATATCATCGCCGGATTGAACGGTAGCCGTGCCGTTGGTGAATCCACTTCCGGAGAACGTCGTGAGGTTGTTGTAGATGATGGTTTGCGCCTGTGCCTGGGCAAGGCAAAGACCGAAGACCGCGGCAAAAGCCAGCGTGTGTAAGCGCATTAAGAAACTCTCCTTTTGATAGTCCATGAGACCTGAGAAAACATCGGGAATTCTGAAAGACCACCGTGTCCTGCATTTTCCCTTAACCTGAAGAAATGTCCGACGCGTGCCCTGCAATAGGATCTACAGAGACCCGGTGTAGGCAGCGCTTGCTATCAGGCATCAAAACAGGCTAAATGCAAAATGCCGGCCCGGCCGAATTTGTGCAACATCCATGTCAAATTTTTTCGTTGTCACCTGGTCTTCAGGACTTTTGGAGTGCGCCTGTATTGTTTCTAAAACTATTGACAATGCCGACCGTTTGCTGTAGGATGAGCGTGTAATAGCCCGATTGCATCCGTATTGTGAAGGAGATTGAAGACGATGACTACAAGGATCAAACCCCCAGGATCTCTCCTCTTTGCCGGGAGCATGTTCCTCTTCTTAACCGGATGCATCCACGCACAACAGAATCCTCCGGCCCCAGCTGCCGCGCTCTCTCAACGTTCGGTCAAGCTCTCCTTGAAGGCACAGCGGTTTGACACGGTCATCACCGCACTTTCCACAAAACTCGGCCTGAACATCCTGGCGGACGACGAACCGTTGACCGAGAATGTGACCCTGGAGTTTGAGGGTAGCGTGAGCGAGGCGCTGGATCGAGTGGCCGAAGCCTTCGACTATCGCTGGAAACAGAAGCCGGACGGCATCATCGTGATGTACAAGCAGTTTCACAACGCGGCCGAACATCCGCAATACCATCTGCCGGAACTGCGGCGAATGGCGCGTGAGGCAGCCGCGATTTTCAAAGCCGTTCCGGGCGCCACTCCTGTAGATCCGTATGACGACTATACGAGATACACCAACAGGTTCTTCGGGTTGTTGACCCCGTCGCAGGTTGAGATGCTGAGGTCCGGCAAGATGCTGCATGGCAGCGATCTGAACGCCACGCAGGCGGAGGCGTTTCAGGTGGCGATCCTTCGGAATATGTTTTCCGGTCAGATCGTGCCCTGGCAAGAACTGACCTTAGAACTCGACGGTTTGGGCGGCTCCTTTTTTCAGGTGAAGACGTCGCCCGACATCGCTCTCAGACCTCAGGGGGGCGTCGCAGAGGCGGCGCCCAAATCACCGGTGTTTCTCCATCTCTTGTTTGGACTGAAGGTGGCTAACGATACGGTGTTCTCGCAATACATCGCCGACATGCAGTCCGACCTCCTTTCTACGGAGATCAAAAAACCATGAAATCTCTCACACTTGTCAAGTCGAAGCGTGGACTCGCGATAAAGGCTTTGCTTCTGGGGGGCGCGCTCGGTTCCGGAGTGCCCGGACAGGCGCAGCAGGCGAATGCCGATCCGTCCGCTGCTGCCCTCAAGTCGGTCGTGCACCTGCATCTGGGCGCCACTACCGTAGGAAAAATGGTTGCCAGGATCGGAGAACAGGTCGGGCTGACGATCGAGACCGACCCGATCCTGGCGGAGCATCGCATCCTGGTGCAGATGGAGGGGATCAGCGCAGAGACCGCCCTTCAGACCCTCGCCGAGCTAAACGGCTGGGAGATCACGCATCCAACTTCCGGCCACTACCGCATCCGCCCTCTCCCTATTCCTGCGCCGAAGCGTATCGCGGATATTCCCGGCGCTTTTCGCATGGCCTTGCCCATGGATTTTCGGCGTTATCTCGATATGGAAGCGGAGAAGCAAGAGGCGCCGCCGATCCGGCCTCACGGACAGTTTAACGACGCGCGGCAGAACTATCTTCAGGATAAGGAGAACCAACGGCAGGTGACGGCGCGCTACAACCAACTTCTGACGATGGCAACCGAGGCGCTGACTCAGGATCTTCCTCCGGCGCTGAGAGATGGACAGGAGCATCCCTATGCCGTGTTGTCCGAGGACCAGAAGGACGACATGATCACTCTGCTCGTCTTGAACAAACTGAAGCTGCTGAGCCTGGACATGCTTCAGGGCAAGCTAAAGCCGTTCCAACGGGACTACACCACGGCGGAACTGACTCTCAAAAACGACAGGATGCTGACGATCAGTTCGACCACACATGCGAATGGGGGATCCCTGTACGAAGCTTTCGGTGCAGAGGTCGAAGCGCCGAAGCCTCCTCCCGCCGCAAAACCTTAGCCGCACACGGAACAAGCACGGCCCGATTCCTGTCATCAGGAATCGGGCCGTGCTTGCGTTGACCTCCGGTAAGTTCGATCCTATTTTGAACCCTCAGGCTTGAGATCGCGGCCCAGGCGAATGCGCAGGGTGTGGGGCGCGTGGTCGTCTTCGAGGCAGATGGTGTGGTCGGGGACCGGTTGGCCGTCCAGTTCGAGGGAGACGATACCGTGGCTGACGTGGTCCGGGTTCTCGACGATGATCTCGTAGGGCGTACTGCGGTAGCGATAGCGGATCGTGAAGCCGTTCCAGGTCGTCGGTAACGTCGGATCGACGGTGAGTTGATCGGCGCGCAGGCGGAAGCCGACGATCTCCTCCAGCCAGACGCGATACATCCAGGAGGCAGAGCCGGTGTACCAGGTCCAGCCGCCCTGACCGACGCGGTTTTTGAGAGCGTAGATGTCCGCTGCGACGACGTAGGGTTCGACCTTGTAGCGCTGCACGTCCGCAGGCTCGCGGGCGTGTTCGATCGGGTTCATCATGCGCAGGATCTTGACCGCCTCGTCGCCTTGGCCCATGCGGGCGAAGGCCAGCGGCACCCAGAGCGAACCGTGCGTATACTGTCCGCCGTTCTCGCGGACACCGGGCGGATAGCCTTTGATATAGCCGGGATCGTGGGTCGTCTTATCGAACGGCGGCGTGAAGAGCAGCACCAGGCGATCGTCCGGACGGACCAGGCGTTCCTGCACCGCGTGCATCGCCATCTCGGAGCGTCTCGGATCGCCCATGCCGGAGATGACCGACCAGGACTGACCCAGCGAGTCGATCTGCGCCTCCTCGTTCTCATGGGAGCCGAGGGGCGTGCCGTCGTCGAAGTAGGCGCGGCGATACCACTCGCCGTCCCACGCCTGCGCTTCAATCGTGGCGGCAAGTTGGGTGGCGTGCGCTTCGCACTCCTTCGCCTCCGCCTCCTGATCCCGCAGACGCAGCAGCTCGGCGAAGTCGTGCAGCGCGTGGATCAGGAACCAGGCCAGCCAGACGCTCTCGCCCTTGCCCTCGATGCCGACGCGGTTCAGGCCGTCGTTCCAGTCTCCCGCGCCGATCAGCGGCAGGCCGTGCGGCCCGGCGGTCGCGCCTTTGACGATGGACCTCCGGCAGTGCTCCAGCAGGGACGCCTTCTCCTCCGACACGGTCGGCAGATAGTAGGCTTCGTGCTCGTGTTCGTCCAGCACCTTGCCGCCCAGGAAGGGGATCACCTCGTCCAGGATCGAGGTGTCGCCGGTCACGCGTACATAGTGCGCGGTCGTGAAGGGCAGGAACAGCAGGTCGTCGGAGATCCGGGTGCGGACGCCTGCACCTGACGGGGGATGCCACCAGTGCTGCACATCGCCCTCGACGAACTGCCGCGCCGCCGTGCGCACGATCTGGTCGCGCGCCAGCTTCGGCGCGGCGTAGACCAGCGCCATGACATCCTGCAACTGGTCGCGGAAGCCGTACGCGCCGCCCGACTGATAGAACGCCGATCGGCCCCAGAGCCGACAACTGACATCCTGATAGAGCAGCCAGCGGTTGAGCAGGAAGTTGACCGCCAGGTCGGGCGTATCGACCTGCACGGTGTCGAGCATCCGGTTCCACCAGTCGCACGTCGTGTCGAGCGTGTTCTCAAAGGTCTCCGGTGGGCGGAATCGCTCCACCAGCGCCGTGACCTCCGCCGCATCGGCCGCCTGACCGAGCAGGAAGACCACCACGCTCTCCTGATGCGGCTCGATCTCCACCGTCACCTGGAGCGCATAGCACGGGTCCAGCCCCGCGCCGACGCGACCGGAGAGGCGGGTGCGGGTGAGCGCCGCCGGAGCCGAGGAGACGCCATTGCGGCCCAGGAACTCCGCCCGATCGCCGGTATAGGAGGTGATCGGCAGGTTGGAGGCGACAAAAGCCACGCGGTCCCCGAAATCGGGATGGTAGGGATTGTTCGCCGTCAGGATCTGATTCTGCCCATCCCACTGCGTGGAGATATGCCCTGCCGTCTCTTCGCGCTCCGTGCCGAGCGTCCACGCGCCGTAGAGCGTGACCGTCAGACGCCGACGCCGCGAGGAGCGGTTGGTGAGGCGCAGCCGCTGCAAGCGCACCGGCGCGCCGCCCTGATCGTCGACCGGAACGCAGGTGGTGAGCCACTGGTCGATGGAGTGGCTGTTGTGCTCGAAATGCGTATAGCCCTGTCCGTGATGGATACGATAGGCGTCCTTCTCACGGATCGGCAGCGGCGTCGGCGTCCAGACGACGCCTAACTCCTCGTCGCGGATATAGAGCGTATCAGCACCGGGATCGGAGACCGGGTCGTTGGTCCAGGGCGTCAGGCGCGTGCTCTGGCTGTTACCGTACCAGGAGTAGCCCTGCCCGGATTCCGACACCATCGTCCCGAAAGTGGGATTGGCCATCACGTTGATCCACGGCATCGGCGTCTGATCGCCGGGGCCAAGGTAGATGACATACTCCTGGCCGTCCTTCGTGAAGCCGCCCAGACCGTTGAAGTAGGCGAGTTCCATAAACGGCAGGGGGCCGGAAGGCTCTTCGCTGAAGGGCGCGGTTTTCGGCAGCGCCGGGGGCAGTGTGATGGACTGCGTCGGCGTGCCGAGCTGCTGCGCCAGCGAACCGCGGGCTGCGATCAGCACCACACGCGCGGTGGTCAGGAGCAGTGCGCGATCTTCCGGGGGGATCTGCGCGGCGGGCCGCAGGAAGACGCCGCCCGCCCGATCCGTGCCCGTCAACTGCGAGTAGGCTTCGACCATGCGCTTGAGCTGGTTGTGCAGAGGCTGATCGTAGGTCGCCGCCTCTTCATTGAGAATCACCAGATCGACCTTAAGGCCGTGCTGCTGCCAGTAGGTGTGCGCCATCAGGGTCTGCCGTACCAGATCGACATCCTGCGGATCTCCGATGGTGACGATCATGATCGGCAGGTCGCCCGAGATTCCGTAGGCCCAGAGGTGAGACTGCCCGAGCACACGGCGCGTCAGCCGCTCCGGAACCGGGCGCAGCAGCGGGTTGGGGTAGAGGACATGGGCCGCCAACTGCTGGAACTGCTGCGCCTCATCCTGATGGATGCGCAGATGCCGCAGTTCGAGCTGTGCGTGCGTCCACGCCATCTCGATCGCGCGATGCGCCGCCCGAATATCGTGATACTTCTCCGCCAGCGCGATCGCCTCGTCCCGACTGCTCGCCGCTCCCGTCACGAAGGCGATCTGCACCCGTGCGCCCGGATCCAGCGTGACCGCGCGGCGCAGGCTGAAGATTGGGTCGAGGACGTCGCCGACGGACTGACTGAGGTCGCCTTCCATCGCGATCGGCCTGTCCGTGCCGCGGCCGCGCCCCAGGAAGCGCGCCCGGTCGGTCTCGTACTGGAGACTCGAATCGAACGCGCCGTCGTCCGCGACACAGTGAACGGCCCAGATCGGCGCATCTTCGGCGGTACGGGGACGCCGGCCGGCGAGCAGCGCGTGCTGCGCTTCCAGGGCTTCCGTCGCCACGAAGAGTTTGCTGAAGGCCGGATGCGCCCTGTCCGCATTGTGCCCGGCCATCGCGACCTCCAGGTAGCTCGTCAGCTCCAGAGGACGTGGGCGCAGGGAGCGGTTGGTGAGCGTAATTCGCCGGACCTCGACGCTGTCCTCCGGCGAGACTACGATCTCCGTGACCGTCTCGATGCCGTTGTCGCGCCGCCGGTACTCCGCCTTGTCGGCGGCAAAGAGGACCGCATAGCGCTGCGGGAGGACGCGCGTGGGCTGATAGGCCGTGGACCAGACCGCGCCGTTCTCACAGTCCTTGATGTAACAGAAGCTGCCGTAGGCGTCGAGCGTTGTATCCGAACGCCACCGGGTGATCTCGCGATCCTTCCACTGGCTGTAGCCGCCGCCCGAGTTCGTCACCATCACGCTGTAACTGCCGTTCGACAGCAGATTGGTGCGCGGCACGGAGGTATGCGGCGTCTCGATGCGACCCGCGGAGGGCGCAGGTGCCATGGGCGCCAGCCGGGGCAGATGCTCGCGTCGTACCTGACCCTTGATGAGCGGCGGCGACGCTGGAATGCGCTCGTAGAGCAGCGACTCCGTTGCGCGCACGGCCGGAGCGCGATGGAAACGCTCCTGCAGAATATCGTCGTTCAGCACGTTGTCCAGCGCGCCGAGGATCATGCCCTGATGGTGCGACATATAGGAGTAGACGATGACGCCGCGTTCGCCTTCAGGCCCTTCCTGTCGGGAGTAGTCGATCGACTCATAAAAGCCGTAGTCGCGGCGCATCCCCAGTTTGTCGAGGCGACGCAGGTTCTCGACGGCGGCGACAGGCTCGACCTGCAGGGCCAGCGCGGAAGCGTAGGGCGCGACCACGAGATCGTCCTCCAGGCCGCGCTTCATGCCGAGGCCGGGAACGCCGAACGCCTGGTACTGATAGATCTGGTGTGAGTCCAGGGCGCTGTAGGCCGCCTCGGAGATGCCCCACGGCAGATGCCGCTGTTTGCCGTAGGCGATCTGACAGTCTACCGCGGTCTTGCAGGCCTGGTCGAGCATGGAGTTGTCGAAACTGCGCGTCATCAGCAGCGGCATCAGATACTCGAACATCGTGCCGCTCCAGGAGAGGAGGGCACGCTCCCCGAAAGCCGCCCCGTACGGCCGCCCGAGCGCCCACCAGTGCTCCAGGGGCACTTCGCCCCGCGCCACCGCCACGAAGCTGCCCAGGCGAGCTTCGCTGGCCATCAGGTCGTAGTGCCCGCCATCCATCCGCTGATCGTTGACGTTGTAGCCGGTGAAGAACAGGTCGCGATGGGTGTCGTAGAGAAACTTCATGTTCATGCCGTCGGCCAGCACGCGCGCGCGGTGGTTCGCGTCGTCGGCCAGCGATAGCCGCTCTCCGGCCAGCCACTGCGCACGGGCCGTAGCGTCTGCCAGCGCCATCAGCCAGTCGCGGGCTTCGTCACTGAGTTTCAGCTCGTCGGCGCGCGCCTGCAGGGAGACCAGCACGCGCAGCCCGCTGATGTCGCCGGAAGCGAGCGTGCGCAGGGAGGGAGTCGTGCTCAGCGCCAGACGCCGCCACTCGTGAGCATCGGAGCCGAAGCGCAACAGTCCGCCGATCGGCGGAGCCGCCAACAGCTCCACCCAGTGCAGATAGCGGTCCACCGTCTCGTTCCACGCCTTCACCTGTCTCTCCGCCTGCTGCGCCCAGTAGCGGCACGCCTGATCCTCCGCACAGTGCTCGTTGACCGCGCGCGTCATCAGTCGAGCGAGCGTAGTCGCCAGACGGATATTGGCGACCAGTTGCTCCAGATTCGGGGGAGACGAGGCGGCCAGCGCCTCCAGAGCGATCAGAGATTTCTCCGCGTTGGTGCCTTTGAGGCTCTCCATCGCGGGCATGCTGCGCAGCAGCGCCAGCGTGTCTTCCAGTCCCCGAAACGCCCGAGGGGAGATAATCGGCCCGGAGAACAGCTCCTCCAGCCCCTGTTCCAGCGCCCACAGGTTGCCGAGCAGGTTGCCGCTGTCCACCATCGAGACATAGCGTGGATTAAGGGGCTGGAGGCTCTGGGTATCGTACCAGTTGAGCAGATGTCCTTCGTACTTCTCCAATTTGTCGAGCGTCTGCATGGTCGCCTGCGTGCGGTCCACGACGTCATCGATCATCACATAGCCGAAATCGTGGGCGATCAGCGGGGCGAGCAGGCTGAGGCCGATATTGGTGGGGGATGTACGTTGCGCCACCTCATGGCGGATGAACTCCTGATAGTTGTCCGGCGGCAGCCAGTTGCTTTCCGGGCTGACGAACTCCTGGAAGAACCGCCATGTCTGGCGCGCGACCTGCCGCAGCAGGCGCCTGTCGGCGGAGGTGAGCGCCTTCACGGATCGATCCCACAGAGGCGCATTCAGCCAGGCGACCAGCAGCGGTGCGACGATCCAGAGACCCAGGAAGAGCTGCGCGGCGCGCTCCGCGGCCGGCGATCGGAAGGAGAGTACGAGCGCGACCCCGACAAACACCACCGTCATCCAGCTCATGTTGGTGATGAACTGCCGCTGTCGGTTTTTGGAGTTGCGGTGCGCCTCGTGCGCCGTCTCCCACTCCAACAGCAGCTTGTGCGACACCAGTCGGCGGTACCAGACTCGCCCGATGGCATCCAAGGCGGTGACGGCCTGATGCGGCAGGATGGCGGTAAAGATCGCGCAGCGCACGAGTCCGACCCCGAAATCCGTCCACACCTTGCGATGCAGCGGGGCGCGACTGGTCAGGTGCGTCACGATCGTCGTCAGCGGCGGCAGGAACATCACCAGCGCTGCAAACAGACTCACGACCGCCGCCGCAGGCGAGAAGAGCCAGGCCGTCAACAGCATCAAGACGATCGCGGCGGGCAGCAGGCTGCGGCGCAGGTTGTCGACGATCTTCCAGCGGCTGAGCAGGGAGAGCGGGTTCTCCTCCCGCTCTCCTTCGCCTGTCGGAACTTTCGGAAAGAGCCAATCGACGATCTGCCAGTCGCCGCGGGTCCAGCGGTGCTGACGCCCGGAGTAGACGAGATAGTCTTTGGGAAAGAAGTCGAGCAGTTCGATGTCGCTCGCAAGCCCGACCCGCACATGGGTGCCTTCGATCAGATCGTGGCTGAGCAGGTGGGCTTCGGGAAAACGTCCGTCGAGAACGTGGTGAAACACCTTTAAGTCGTAGATGCCTTTGCCGTGATAGCTGCCTTCGCCCGCCAGATCCTGATAGACGTCGGAGATGGCGTGTGTATAGGGATCGGTTCCGGCGGCATCCGTAAAGATCCGCGAGAACAGCGTCGCGGTGGCGCTCGGCAGGCTGGTGCTGACCATCGGCTGAATGATCGTGTAGCCGCGTTCGACCCGACGCCCGTCCTCGGAGACCTGGGCGCGGTTGAGCGGGTGGGCCAATGTCTCCACCAGGCGGCGCACCGTCTCACGGGGCGTCTGCGTGTCGGCGTCGAGCGTGACGACGAAGGTGATGCCGCGCAGGCTCGCGGCGTTCCCGACATGCAGCAGATTGTCCAGATCCGGCCCTGTCTCCCCGATCAGGAACCGGTTCAGGATTTCGAGTTTGCCGCGTTTGCGCTCCCATCCGATCCAGCGGTTTTCACTGGTGCTCCACTGGCGTTCCCGATGGAACAGAAAGAAGCGCCCCTCTCCATAACGCGCATTCAACTCCTCGATGCCGGTGACCGCCACTTCGAGGCGTTCGATGTCGTCCGGCATCTCCTTTTGAGGGGCGTCGGAGTAGTCGCTCAGCAGGCCGAAGCAGAGATTGGCGTCCGGATTGGCAAGATACCGTATCTCCAGCAGTTCTACCTGCTCGCGGATACTCTGTGGCGTCAGCAGCATCATGGGCACGATGACGAGGGCGCGGCTTTCGTCGGGAATCCCCGCCTCGTAGGACATCTTGGGCAGAAAGTGCGGCGGCATCAGGCGGGTGACCAGATAGTTGACGCTCTGAACCGCGACCTCACTGGCCGGGATCAGCGCCATAAGACCGAGAACCGTCGCCATCATGGGAGAGGTTCCGACATCGGCCAGGGACAGCAGGATCAGACCGAGCACAAACACTGTGAGGAAGGCGATGCTGCCGGTGTAGAGCGGGGTGGCGTGGGTGCGCCCCCAGCGGAGCGCCCGCACCCGAAGTTTGGCCTGGGAACAGCATCTTTGCTCCAGGACGGTGCGGCCTTCGTCCAGCAGGTAGTAACCGACATGGCGCGTCAGCGGAGTCGTGCCTGCGGCCGCCAACTGGAGAACCTGTTCGGTCACGTGGTTCTCATCGGCGTTCCCGCCGCGCGCGATCTCCTCGATGGCGTGCCGATAGCGATCCCGGCTGGCAAAATCCATGTGCGCGTAGATGTCGGCAGGGTCGGTCCTCAACTGGGCCTCTACCAGACTCAGCGCTTCAAAGAGATCGCGCCAGTCCATTTGCGAGAATCGGCGCAGGCTGGTGATCGCATTGGCGAGCGCGACCTGTTCGGCGGTCTGGTCGACATGCTCCTGTTGCACCGCCTCGATGACGGGACCGTGCAGACTCTTTTCGAGCCACTCGCGAATCGCGGTTAGTGCGCTCTCTTCGTCGTAGAGATAGCCGACAAGCTGGTCGAGAAAGTGCGGGGTGGGGGCGGGCTGTTCCCGTGCCAGTTCGGCCACGAATATCGGCAGGCGTTCCGGCTCCTGTCGGGCGGCGGTGAGCAGGCGATTGGCCCAGAAGTCGGCCTGTTCGCGTTCCCGTTCCCGGCGCTCTACCTGGATGGCGAGACGGCGGATGCACTCGATCATCCGCAAGCGCAGCATCAGCGGCAGCGACCAGATCTCTCCCATGGTCAGGGGAGTGTGCGTTTGAAACGCCTGAAAGAAGTCGAGGATGCGCTGGTGGTCGAGCAGCGTGTCGGTCGCGCCGACCAGTTCCGTGGCGAGGCCGTAGGTGCGTGGGAGTCCCGCCTGCGGTCCCTCCGTCAGGATCGGCAGTTCGGAAGCGTATTTGCGCGGCAGATTGCGCCGAAAGTCGTCGATATGCCCTTGCAGGAGGTAGACGTTGTCGAGCAGCCCGTAGCCG
>Ga0207705_10002260_pt1 | contig 14898 bp, 11 predicted proteins | sample KBSC13metaG_FD_184314 | JGI IMG/M metagenome (GOLD analysis project Ga0207705, IMG submission 184314) | Corn rhizosphere microbial communities from Kellogg Biological Station, Michigan, USA - KBS C1-3 metaG (SPAdes) (version 2) | ecosystem: Host-associated > Plants > Roots > Rhizosphere > Soil ...
CTGGCTGCCGCTGGTGGTACCGGCACCGGCACCACCAGCGGCAGCCAGGGCACCGGCACCCGCGGCTACTGATCGGCCGCTAGCACGGCGCCGTGCAGGCGCCGTGTCCAGCCTTGTTGCGCGAAACACCAGCCTGCGGGCTGGTTTTTTGTTTCCAGAGGCGTGTACAGACTGCAGCAAGCGCAGCATTGGTATAACATGATTTCTCTCAAAAAATGAAAAGCGCAAACATTTGCGCACTAACGACGAGGAATCATGATGGAGACTACGAAAATGGCCGTGCCGTTGTTGGCACTGGCCGCTGCCTGCGCATGCCTGCCTGCCCAGGCGGCCGAACCCGGCCTGGCACGCATCTTTTCCGACCACGCGGTCCTGCAACGCGACCAGCCCATCGCCGTCTGGGGCACGGCCGACGCCGGCCGCAAGCTGACCGTTTCTCTGGGCGGACGCACGGCGACCGGCAGCGCCGACGCGCACGGCAAGTGGAAAATCCAGCTGCCGCCGCAACCTGCCGGCGGTCCCTACACGCTGACGGTGACGTCCGACGGGAAAACGGTCAGTCGCGCCGACATCCTGGTCGGCGACGTCTACCTGTGCTCGGGCCAGTCGAACATGGAATTCGCCGTGAAGACGTCGACCAATGCCTGGCTCACCACGGTCTCGGCGGCCAACGACAGGATCCGCTTCCTGAATGTCGAAAAGAACAGCACGGCGCTGCCGCAGGACGAGCTCAAGGGGCCGGTGGCGTGGAAGACAGCGTCGCCGGAATCGATCGGCGACGCGTCCGCCGTCTGTTACTACATGGCACGCTCGCTGCAGGGGCAGTACAAGATCCCGGTCGGCTTCGTCAACGCCAGCTGGGGCGGCACGACGATCCAGGGCTGGATCGGCGCGGAATCGCTGCGCACCGTCGGCGACTATCAAGCCCGCGTCGATGCCGTCGCGCAGTACGGCGCCGACCCGGCCGCCGGTTTGCGCGCGGAGGAAGCGCGCAACGAGGCGTGGTGGACGGCGCACGACCCGGCTGCCGGAGCGCAGCGCGCATGGATCGCGCCGGACTTCGACGACAGCGCCTGGTCCACCGTCACGCCGACCGGCTCGTGGAAAGACAGCGGCGCCGCCGGCTTCCAGGACTTCGACGGTGTCGCGTGGTACCGCACGACGGTCACGCTGACGGAGGCGCAAGCCAGGTCCGCGAACGTGGTGCACCTGGGCCCCGTCGACACGTACGACTCCACCTGGGTCAACGGCGTGCGCGTGGGTGGCATGAGCACGGCCTGGATGTGGCGCGACTACGCGGTCCCCACGGGCGTGTTCAGGGCCGGCCGCAACGTGATCGCGATGCGCGTGCTGAGCGGCGGGCAGGGCGGCGGCCTGTCCGGGCAACCGGCCAACCGCACCATCGGCCTCGCCGATGGCCAGGCGATCCCGCTGCCGGCCGCGTGGAAGGTCAGGCGCGGCAACGCACTGAAAGGCCAGTCCGTGCCGCCGGCGCCGTGGGACGTGCCGACGAGCCTGACCACGCTGTACAACGGCATGATCGCGCCGCTGGTCGGTTATAAATTCAAGCTGGCCGCCTGGTACCAGGGCGAATCGAACGTGGGCGCGGCGCCGGAATACCGCACGCTGCTCGCACAGTTGATGCGCGACTGGCGCCAGCGCTTCGGCCAGCCGGCGCTGCCGTTCTTCGTCGTGCAGCTGCCGCAATATGGCGCGCCGGCGAAGGCGCCGGGACAGTCCGGCTGGGCCGAGTTGCGCGAGGCACAGGCGGATGCAGTCGCAGGCGACGCGCACGCGGGCTATGTCGTCACGCTCGACGTGGGCGACCGCTTCGATATCCATCCGACGCAAAAGACGGTTGTCGGCGAACGCCTTGCGCGCGCCGCACGGGCCATCGCCTACGGTGAAAAGACGGTGCCGGGCGGCCCGGTCGCCGTCTCGGCCAGGCGGGTCGGCCAGGATATCGTGATCGCGTTCCGGAACACGGGCGGTGGTCTTGCGACCTGGTCGTCCGACCGGGCCAACGCCTTCGAGGCATGCGCGGGCACCACGTGCCGCTATGCCGATGCGCGCGTGAACGGCGACACGGTCGTCCTGGCCGGCGCCGCCACGCCCGACGTCACGCGCGTGCGCTACGCGTGGGCCGACGCGCCGATCGTGAACCTGTTCGGCGGCGACGACCTGCCGGCCGCGCCGTTCCGGCTCGACGTCAAGTAATGTCGTGGGCCCGTGCCGCGGCCCGCTAGCTGAGCCGGTAGTTCTCCGGCAGCAGCGGGGGAGGCAGGTCGCGTTCGCCCAGGGCCGTGCGCAGGTCGATCTCGATCGTGCGGCACAGGGCGTCGAGCGGCAGGCCGTTGTCGGAGGCGCGGAACGGTTCCTCGAGCTCGTCGCCGAGGGCGTCCAGGCCGAAGAAGGTGTAGGCCACGATGGCCGATACGATCGGCGTCAGGACGCCGATCGTGTCCACGAGGCCGAACGGCAGCAGGAAGCAATACAGGTACGCCGTGCGGTGCAGCAGCAGCGTGTACGAAAACGGGATCGGCGTGCCGCGGATGCGTTCGCAGGATGCCGCGACGGCCGTCATTGCCGACAGGCTGGCGTCGATCGAAGGCGCGAGGCAGGCGTCGAGGCGCCCCGTGCGCAGGCACTGTCCGAGGTCGGCGCCCATCTCCAGCATCAGCGCGTGCGGCACATTGGAAAGCGTGCGCACGCGCTCCCATTCCGCCGGTGCGAGCCACGGTGCGACGTCGGCCTCGGGACGGCCGTCGGGCACGTCACGCAGGCGGTGGCGCAGCGCGTGCGCGTAGGCGATGGCGCGGCGGATGATGCGCAGATGGGGTTCGTCATCGTCGTGGACCGCGCCGGGCGCGACGAGCGACAGGCACTGGCGCGCGAGGCTGCGGCTGCGCAGCACGAGTTCTCCCCACTGCTTGCGGCCTTCCCAGTAGCGGTCGTACGCGGCGTTGTTGCGAAAGCCCAGGAAGATGGCGAGGGGCAGGCCCATCAGCGTGAACGGCGTCGTCGTGAAGTGAAGCTTGTGGTGGCCGAACTGGCCGTCGGTCCAGGTGACCACGACCGCGAGCAGGGTGCTGACCGCGAGGTGCATCCAGATGCGCGGCAGGATCGAACCGCGCAGGATGAAGAACAACCGCAGGGCCGACGGGCGGTCGCGGACGATCATGTCCGCCCCCGGACCCGCTCATTCATGGTGTGCATAACATGCATGATAGGTTATTCTGGACTGCGCAACGGGAAACCCCCGTCACATTTCCGATGTCCGTCATGGAAGCTGTGAATGCTTGCACGATCATAAACGGAACGCCTGCCGTGTGCCGCCAATTCGGGGCCAATTCGGGGTCAGAGCACATTTCACGACAAGGTTTTCAGATCAAGTGCAGCGTCATGCTGTCACTGGCAAGGAGGGAGAGTGTCCGGCGTAAGTGCAACCCGGCCCGGCCAGATTTGATAAGCGAGCAATTTCTACAAAAAGTGCTCTGACCCCGAATTTTCAGGCCGTCGCGGTCTCCGTCAGCAGCGGCAGGGTGACGGTGAAGGTGCTGCCGCGGCCCGGGCCGGCGCTGGTGGCGTCCACGTGGCCGCCGTGCAGTTCGACCAGTTTGCGCACGAGGGCCAGGCCGAGACCGAGGCCACCCTGGGCGCGGTCGAGCGTGCGCGAGCCTTGCGTGAACAGGTCGAACACGACGGGCAGCAGGTCGGGGCCGATGCCGCTGCCGTTGTCGCGCACCGCCAGGAAGGCTTGCCCGTCGGCGGCCTCCAGTTCGACGTCGATGCGGCCCCCCTCGGGTGTGTACTTGGCCGCGTTGCCCAGCAGGTTGGCGACCACCTGCACGAGGCGCGTGTGGTCGCCGTCCACCATCACCGGGGCAGCGCCCAGAGAAAGGTCGAGCACGTGGCGGCGCGCATCCACGAGCGGCCGCACCTGTTCGGCCGCTTCGCCGACGACGCGGCGCAGGTCGAGCGGCTGGCGCGCCACCGTGACGAGCCCGCGCGTGACGCGCGAGACGTCCAGCAGATCGTTCACCAGGTGGCGCATGTGCGCGACCTGGCGCGCGATGATGTCGCTGATCTGCTTGACGCGCGGCTCGCCCGCATAGGCCAGGCGCAGCATGTCGGCCGCGCTGGAGATCGGGGCCAGCGGGTTCCTCAGCTCGTGCGCCAGCATGGCGAGGAATTCGTCCTTGCGCCGGTCGGCCAGCTGCAGGGCTTCTTCCGCGCGCTTGCGCTCCGTGATGTCGATCGCGACCACGTGCACGACGGTGCTGCGGCCGTCGGCGCCGAGGCCGAGGCGGCCGCGCACGTCGATCCACGCCTCGCGCGCGTCGTCGGCGCGGCGGATGCGCGGCGTGACGCGGTATTCACCGCCCGCGCGGATGGCCTGGTCGACCGCATTGCGCAGGTGCTCGCGGTCGTCGGGATGGACGAGCTTCAGCAGCTCGGCGGTGTTCTGCCAGTGCTTGCCGAACACGCTGTGCAGGTTCGCGGAGAACGTCACCCGGCCGCTGTCCGGATCGCGCTCCCACACGGCCATGCGCGCGGCGACGAGGCCCTGCTGCAGGCGCTCCTCGCTGTAGCGCACGGCGCGTTCCGCCCGTTCCAGCGGCGTGACGTCGGTGCAGGTGCCGAACCACTGGACGATGCGCCCGCCGGCGTCGCGCATGGGCGCCACCGACGTGAAGAAGCTGCGGTAGCGGCCGTCGGCGCCGCGCAGCGGGAAGGTCATCTGCGCCATGTTGCCGCTGGCCACGGCTTCCTTCCAGCGCCGCATCACCTGGGGCAGCACCTCGGGATCGTGGTAGCGGTGCCAATCGTCCTGGCTGACCGGGCCGGGCTGCGTCCCCGTGAATTCATGCCAGCGGTCGTTGAACCAGAGGATGTTGCCGTCCGGGTCGGCCATCCACACGAGCTGCGGGATGTTGTTCGCCAGTTGCAGGAACTTGCTGCGCTCCGCTTCCAGCCGCGCATGCTGTTCGTACAGGCGGTCGAGCATGCGGTTCAGCGCGCGCGCCAGGCTGACGACTTCGCGCGAGCCTTCGAGCGGCGCGCGCTGGGTGCCGATTTCGTCGCCCAGGCTGGCGGAAAAGGTCTCCAGGCGGCGCAGGTCCTGCGTGAGGCCGAGCGCGAGCCGCGACGCCAGGACGAACACGACCAGCGCCAGCAGGCAGGCGATGGCGATGATGAGGAGGTAGTGCGGGCCCGATGCCTCCAGCGGCAGCGCCAGGTGGCGCTCGTCCTCGCGCAGCACGAGGCCCAGGTGGGCCAGGCGCGCCGGCAGCGGCACGCGGGCGCCGATCTCGTGCGTGCCCGCCGGCACTTCGGCCGCCTGCAGTTTGGGCGGCGTGTTCGGCGGCACGCGTGCCGGTGCGAGGATGGCCCAGGGCACGGGCTTGAGGTCGGCCAGCAGGATCTTGTACATCAGGGCGCCCTCCGGCGTGCGCGTGCGCGAGTAGCGCAGCAGGACCACGCCGATCAGCTCTTCGCCGTAGGGGCCGGATTGCAGGGCCGCACGTTCATTACCACTGTCGATGCGCGCGCGCAGCCAGGCCAGGTCGGCCCGGGTGAAGCCGGGCACGCCGTTGTCCGCGATTTCCTTGCCTTCGAAATCCGTGAACAGCAGCCGCAGCGGGATGCCGTTCATCTGGCGCAGGCCGTGCAGGAAAGGCGTCAGGTAGGTTTCCTTGCCGGCGCTGTCGACGAGGGCCGTGGCCAGGATCGGGCTGGCCGCCACTTCCTGCAGCCGCGTGACGGCCGCTTCCAGGTTGTGGCCGACCGTCGTGGCGTGGAATGCGACCTCGCGGTTCTGCAGCAGGGCGTTGGCTTGCGCGCGCTGGTGGTCGATCAGCCAGAACGAGACGCCGGCGATCAGCAGCACGGCGGCCGCCGTCAGGATCGCGGCGGCGATCGCGAAGCGGCGCGACAGGCTGGTCGGGGCGTCCGTCATGTCAGTCGTCCACCGGCACGAGGACGCCGTCGGCACGGAAACGCGCCAGCAGCAGTGTGTCCGGGCCGAGCGCCTCGTGGCGGGCCGGCGTGAACGGCGGCGCATACGTCTTGACCAGGCCGCGGTACGTGCCGAGATGCTCGAGCGCGTCGCGCACCTTGTTGCGGTCGGTACTGCCGGCGCGGTCCAGCGCAAGCGCCAGGATGTGCGTGAGGTCGTAGGCATGGGCGACCCCCACCGGGGCCTTGATGTCCTCGATGCGGCGCACCTTCGATACCTTGGTCGCGCTGTCCAGGAAGCGCCGCACGCGCGCCGGGTCGGCGCGGAAGAAGCTGAAGGTCTGGATCACGGACAGGTCGACCTGCTGCAGCGCCGGTCCGGCCTGCGCCGCAAACTCGCCGCCCGTCACGCCCCAGTGGCTCAGGATCGGCAGGCGTTGTTCTTTCGGCAGCGCGGCCACTTCGCGCACGAGGATCGCGGCCTCGTCGTCGTTGGCCACGAGGATGATGGCCTGGGCGCCGGCCGCGCGCAGGTGCTGGTAATTGTCGACGAGGCTCGTGTCGCGCCAGTTGTACCACGACGTGCCGACGATCTTCATCGCCGGCATCCTGTCCACCGCGCGGGCCGCCGCCGCGGCATTGCTGCGGCCCCAGGACGTATTGGTCAGCAGCAGGCCGACGCGCTGCAGGCCGCGCCGCTGCGCCGTTTGCAGCAGCTTCGGCATGGCCAGCGAATCGCGCAGCGACAGGCGGAAGACGTAGTTCGGATGCATGTCGTTGTCGACGATGACGTCGGCCGCGGACCAGGGCGCCATGAACAGCGTATGCGTCGTGCGCAGCGTGGGCAGTTCCTCGATGACCACGGGACTGAAGCGTCCGCCGAACACGGCCACGAGTTCGGGCATCGCGGCGAATTCCTGGATGTTGCGGATGCCCCGCGCCGGAATCGAGCGGTTGTCCTTGGTCACGAGCGCCAGGGGGCGGCCGTGCAGCACGCCGCCCGCCGCGTTGATCTCGGCGATGGCGGCGCGCATGCCCAGTTCGATGGCCTGGGCCGATGTCGAATTGTCCAGCCCGAATTCGCCGTCCATTCCCAGCAGGACGGGTTGCGGCGCGGCCGCATCCGCCGGGCGGCCTGCGAATCCGGACAACAGGACGAGCAATAACGACAAGACCGCCAGTATGCCCAGGCGGCGCGGGACAGGAGGGAACGCGGACAGGAAGGGACCAGTCATGGGAATCCGTAACAAAGCGGAACATTGGGATTTTAACTATAGATCGACATGCCGTTCCGACTTCCCCTATCAAATACCGTTGCAGCACTACAACTCGGTATTCCGCCCGTAAATATCGCGTGTATCATCCCTGCATAACACGGCCCCGTCCACGCAGGCGCACGCCGGGCAACATCCCCGCCCCACGCTCCTCCGGTCGCCGCCGCGCCATCAAGCGCGAGTTCCGCATCATCGTTTTTCGTCGAGGTACACATGCATTTCCAGAATCTGAAAATCGGGGCCCGGCTCGGTCTCGCGTTCGCCGCCGTGCTGGCGCTCACGGCGATACTGACCTTGGTCGGCGCAATGCGCCTGCAGCAGGTGGTCGACGCGACCGCCGACATGGACAGTGCGATCAGCAAGACCCGGCTGGCCGACCGCTGGCTGGCCAGCACCCGTATCAACCGTGCCCTGACCGAGACACGGCTGCGTGCGGCGGACGCGCAGGATCTGGAACGCATCAATGCCAAGATGAAGGCGAACAGCGCAGACATCAATGCCGTCGGCGACGAATTGGAGAAGCTCGTGGCCAGTGCAACCGGAAAAAAATTGTTCGCCGAGGCCCTGGCGCGACGCAAGGCCTATACGGAGGCGCGCAAGGAATTGTTCGCGCTGAAGGATGGCGGTACGGCCGACGCGGCGGCCATCGACAAGGCAGCCGAAGCGAAAATGAATCCGGCGCTCTCGGCCTACGAGGCAGCGGTCGGCGACTTGGCCGAGCACCAGAAAAAGGGTTTCGACGAGGCCAAGGCGCGCGTCGCGGACATCGCCGCGTCGGGCCGCGTCCTGCTGGGCAGCGTGGGCCTCGTGGCGCTGCTGCTGGGCACGGGGCTGGCTGCGTGGCTCACGCGCAGCATCACCGGCCCGCTGCGCCAGGCCGTGACGGTGGCCAACGCGGTCGCGCAGGGCGACCTGACGACCCGGATCGAGGCCGTGCGCCGCGACGAGATGGGCGAGCTGATGACCGCGTTGCAGGCCATGAACGCCAACCTGAACGGCCTCGTGACGCGCGTGCGCAGCGGCGCCGACACCATCGCCACCGCCGCCGTCCAGGTGGCGGCCGGCAACCAGGACCTGTCGTCGCGCACCGAGGAGCAGGCCAGCGCGCTGGAGGAAAGCGCGGCCTCGATGGAAGAACTCACGAGCACCGTGCGCCAGAACGCGGACAATGCGCGCCAGGGCAACCAGATGGCGGAGTCCGCGTCCGGCATTGCCGTGCGCGGCGGCGAGGTCGTGGCCCAGGTCGTCGCGACGATGGGCGCGATCGACGAGTCCTCCAGGCGCATCGTCGACATCATCGGCGTCATCGACAGCATTGCATTCCAGACCAACATCCTCGCGCTGAACGCCGCGGTGGAAGCGGCGCGCGCGGGCGAGCAGGGACGTGGCTTCGCCGTCGTGGCAAGCGAAGTGCGCACGCTGGCCCAGCGTTCGGCGGCCGCCGCCAAGGAAATCAAGGCACTCATCGACGACTCGGTCGACAAGGTCGCCACCGGCTCGCGCCTCGTGGGCGAAGCCGGCACGACGATGGGCGAGGTGGTCTCCAGCGTGCGCCGCGTCACGGACATCATGGCCGAGATCTCGGCCGCGTCGGGCGAGCAGAGTTCCGGTATCGAACAGGTCGGCGCCGCGATCCAGCAGATGGACCAGGTGACGCAACAGAACGCCGCGCTCGTCGAACAGGCCGCAGCGGCCACGGAATCGATGCAGGCGCAGGCCCGCAGCCTGGCCGAGGCGGTCAGCGTGTTCAAACTGGACCAGGCGGCCGCGCCCGCGCTCGCTCCTGCGCCTGTGGCCAGGGCCGCAGCCAAACCGGCCAAGCCGGGCAAGCCGGTCCCGGCACTTGCATCAGCTTCCACCTCCACGCGGCCGGTCCGCACCCCGCCGAAAAAACAGCCGGCCTCCACGCGTCGCCCGGCGCCGGACGACACGGACGGCTGGGAAACCTTCTGACGCATCCCCATCGGCGCCCGCCGCTTCGCCTTCCCGGCAGCGGCGGGCGTTGTTGTTTCTGCGGCGCACCATTTTGGCCATTGCGCACTTGAATGGTGATGGATCGCTTCACAATTGTGCGTGTTACTGATATTTAGCAGAGGTTTGCGATATTTTGTAGCCCACTGGCAACAGTTGTCTATCGGCAAGAGGGAAACTGCACTACAGTCTGGTTGCGTTCGTCAAATCGACGATATTTACCGTTTTCGTCCACCCAGGCCATGCTCAAACATCTCAGCATCAAGACCCGATTGATCTTCCTGACCGTACTGTTGAGTGCGGTATCCATCCTCGTCGGCACTGTCGGCCTCGTCAACCAGGGGGCGACGAACGCCGCGCTGGGCTCGGTCTACAACGACCGCCTGCTGGTGCTGACCCAGCTCGACCGCGTCCTGTCGCTGATGCTGCAAAACCAGAATGCACTGACGAGCGCTGCGCTGGCGGCGGAGCCGGACAACGGGCCCGTGATCGCGCAGGTCGAGGGCCGCATCGGCGAGATCAGCGCGCTGTGGGACAAGTACAAGGCGACGGCCCAGACTCCGGACGAGCAGGCGCTGGCCCAGGCCTTCATCGACAGCCGCATGGCCTTCGTCCGCGACGCCCTCAAGCCGACCATGGCCGCGCTGCGCGCCAGCGATACGGAGGCCACGCGCAAGCTCGTCAAGGGCCCGCTGAAGGAGCGTTTCATGATGGCGCAGAAGAACATGCAGGCGCTCGTGCGGCTGCAGCAGGACCTGGCGAAGGCGCAGTACGACCAGGCCCTGGCGCGCTACGAGCGCACGCGCAACCTGTCGATCGCGCTGATCGTGATCGGGGCGCTGGCCGGCGCCTGCGTCGCCGTGCTGCTGATCCGCGGCATCGACGCGTCGCTGGCCGAAGCCCTGCGCCTGGCGCGCAGCGTGGCCGCCGGCGACCTCACGCAGACCGTGCGCATCGAGCGCGACGACGAGATCGGCCAGTTGCTGACTGCGCTGCAGGCGATGAACGCCTCGCTGGCCGGCATCGTGGGCGAGGTGCGCCACAGTACCGACACGATCGCGACGGCATCGAACCAGATCGCGGCCGGCAACCAGGACCTGTCGGCGCGCACCGAGCAGCAGGCCTCGTCGCTGCAGGAGACGGCGGCGTCGATGGAAGAACTGACGTCGAACGTGAAGCACAATGCGGACAACGCGCGCCAGGCGAACGCGCTGGCCGAGGCGGCGTCCGGCGTGGCGGGGCGCGGCGGCGCCGTGATCCGCGAAGTCGTCGGCACGATGGGCGAGATCAGCGAGTCGTCGCGCCGCATCGGCGAGATCATCGGCGTGATCGACGGCATCGCGTTCCAGACGAACATCCTGGCGCTGAACGCGGCCGTGGAAGCGGCGCGCGCGGGCGAGCAGGGCCGCGGTTTCGCGGTCGTGGCGTCCGAGGTGCGCAACCTGGCCCAGCGTTCGGCCGGCGCGGCCAGGGAAATCAAGCAGCTGATCGAGCACTCGGTGGAGCGGGTGGAGGCGGGCGGCCGGCTCGTCGAGCAGGCCGGCGCCACGATGCACGAGATCGTCGCGAGCGTGCACCGCGTTACCGACATCATGGCCGAGATCACGGCGGCCAGCATGGAACAGACGGCCGGCATCGGCCAGATCAATATCGCGATGGGGCAGATGGAACAGGTGACGCAGCAGAACGCCACGCTCGTCGAGCAGTCGGCCAGCGCGGCGGGCGCGCTGCATGAACAGGCGCAGCGCCTGGCCACGTCGGTGGACGTGTTCCGGCTCGGCAAGCAGAACGCTGCGCATGTGGCCGTGCCGGCACGTGTCCAGCCGCGGCGGGCCCTGGCGCGGGCCTGATGCCGTCCCGCGCCGGGTGCGAGGTCAGAACTTGGTCTTTTGCGCCTGCAACTGCTCGCGCAGCTGGTGCGCGTTGTAGTGGCTGTAGTCCTTGTTCAGTTCCAGGTCGACGAGCGGCTTGAGCTGGTTGTCCAGCTGGCCGCGCAGCACGCCGAGGAATTTCGGCTCGGCCACCAGTTCCAGCTTCTGGAAGCGCTGTTCCTGCCAACCCTTGAGCAGGAAGTTGCAGATGTCCCTGGCAAAGAACTCGGCGTCGTGCTGTTCCGGTGTCTGTGCCGGTTGGTACTGCTTGTTCGGCGTGGCGCCGCCCGTGTTGTGGATGCTCTGGCCAGCCGAGGTCGGGCCGAGCCGGTCCGTATTGATGTCCGCGTCGCGCAGGCGCGCGTTGGCGCTGACCATGTCCTCGACTTCGATGTAAGGCTGCTTGGGGTCCGATTCGGCAAAGATGCGTGCGCGGCCGGCGTCGGCGGATACGATCCAGGTGGTTGTCATGCTTTCCCCCTTTTGTCCAAAGTTAATTTTCGGATGTAGGCCCCACCGGGGCGATACAGGCTGAGGGGAAGTCTAGCGCAAGCAGATTTTTCGGGCGGTACGAAAGGAAACCTCGCAAAACCTACTGCGCGTTGCATTTTTGAACTGCGTTGCTCGCTGTACTCAAGTACAGCTGCGCTTCTCGTTCAAAACTGCTGCCGCTCGCGACGGTTTTTCGAGGTTTCCTTTTCGGAGGCGCGCGCCCCGTCGGCCAGGCCTGCGGCAGAATCTGGATCATGCAAAAACTCCTCATCATCCTCGGCCTCGTGCTGCTCGCCGCGGGGCTGGCCTGGCCCTGGCTGCACCGGCTGCCGTTCGGCCGCCTGCCTGGCGACATCCATATCGCACGCGCAGGCTTCAGCTTCCATTTCCCCATCGTTACCTGCCTCGTCCTCTCCGTCGTCGTCTCGCTGATCCTGTGGATCTTCCGGCGCTGACGTTTGAGCCTTTGATCGCCCCCGGTCCGGCTTCATGCAGCCGGGCTTCGTGCTGTCCGGGCTACCCGTCCTTGCGCTGACCCGGTTGGTGAAGATGACACTGGCTTCCCAAGGTTTTTGAAATTTATACGCCTCTCATACTCTGGTTGGAGTATGATGGGCGTATGAATTCAAGGAGGCCATCATGAAGCTTGTTGAAACGAAACCAAAATTTCCCGATACCGATAAAGTCACGATCAATTTGGGCCTCGTCGACCTGGCGCAGATGGACCTGCTCGTGGCGGAGGGGTTTTATACGAACCGCACGGATTTCGTCCGCACGGCCATCCGCAACCAGTTGCAGCAGCACGGCGACGCGATCCGCCAGACGGTCACGCGCAAGCGCTTCGTCATGGGCATGCAGCGCTATACCCGGGCCGAGCTGGAGGCGAGCGTCACCGCCGGCGAACGGCTCGACATCCACGTGCTGGGCCTCGCCACGATCGACGACGACGTGACGCCCGAGCTGGCGCGCGCCGCCATCGCCTCGATCCAGGTCCTGGGCGCGTTCATGGCGCCCACCGCCGTCAAGACCGCGCTCGCGGACCGCATCCATTCCTGAGGTACACAATGAAACCCTACGAAAAATTTGTTGAAAACATGCTCAAGGCAGTCCGCGAAGGCCAGGGCAAGGACCCGGCCGCAGCGACGGCGCTGATCCACGAAACGCTGCGTAACGCCGGGTTGATGCCAGGCGGCACCCAGTCCGGTGCACACGCGTCTGCGCCTCCGCCGTTCGCCGACCTGAAAGGCGCTCCGGCCTGGGGCCGCGGCGCCATGCCGGAAGGCGGCGCGCCGTTCGCGGACTGGCGCGCCCGTTTCGACGGACTGCGCCAGCGCCCGCACCCGGCCACGCCGGATGCGCCGGGCACTTTCCAGGAAGGCGAATTCGGCAACGCGGCCGGCACGCGCCGCTACCGTTTATATGTGCCGGCGCGCGCTGCCTCCGGGCCGCGGCCGCTCGTCGTGATGCTGCACGGTTGCCAGCAGGACGCCGGCGACTTCGCGGCCGGCACGGCGATGAACCGGCTGGCCGAGGAGGAAAACTGCCTCGTGCTGTATCCGGAACAGGACCGCGGCGCCAACGGCTCGAACTGCTGGAACTGGTTCGACGCGGCGCACCAGCGGCACGGGCAGGGCGAACCGTCGCTGATCGCCGACATGACCCGGGAGATCGTGCGCACGCACGGCGCCGACCCGCGCCGCGTGTACGTGGCCGGCCTGTCGGCGGGCGGCGCGATGGCGGCCGTGATGGGCGCGGCCTACCCGGAGCTGTATGCGGCCGTCGGTGTTCACTCCGGCTTGCCGGTGGGGGCCGCGCGCGACCTGATGTCCGGGCTGCACGCGATGAAGGGCACGTCGAAGGGCAAGCGCCACGCCACCTTGCGCCGGCGCGTGCCGCTGATCGTCGTCCACGGCGACCAGGACGCCGTCGTCCATCCGTCCAATGGCGAGGCGCTGTTCCACCAGTTCACGCATGGCGCCAAGGCCAGCGAAATCGAGGAAAGCGGCACGACCGATACGGGCCGTGGCTATACGCGCACGACGGCGCTGGACGATGCCGGCAAGGTGGTCGCCGAATACTGGGTCGTGCACGGCGCCGGCCATGCTTGGGCGGGCGGCAGTCCGGCCGGGTCGTACACGGATGGCGCCGGGCCGGATGCGTCGGCCGAGATGCTGAGGTTCTTCCTCGCCCGAGCCTGATTTGCTATGCTGAGGGATTCCGAGCATCGTGGATGGAGTGGTACATGGTTTCCCTGCAAGAGCAGCTGATGAAGGCCGGGCTGGTCGACAAGAAAAAGGTCAAGGTCGCCAACCAGGAAAAGGCCAAGCAGCAAAAAATCGAACGCCGCACGGGCGTACAGAGCGTCAATGAGACGAAGGAAGCCGCGCTCGAGGTCCAGCGCCAGCAGGCCGAGCGCGCCCGCCAGCTGAACGCCGAGCGCGACGCCGCCGCGGCCGCGAAGGCCGTCGAGGCGCAGATCGCCCAGATGGTCAAGGTGAACCGCCAGCCCAAGGGCAAGGGGAACCTGGACGTCGCCTACAACTTCACGATCGGCACGAAGATCGAGCGTATCCACGTGTCGGCCGCCGTGCGCGACCACCTCGTGGCCGGTCGCCTTGCCATCGTTGCGCACGAAGGCGGTTTCGAGCTGGTGCCGCGCGTGATCGCCGACAAGATCGCGGAACGGGCGCCGGACCGCGTCGTGCGCGTGAACAAGGCCGCCGAGCCCGTCGCGGCGGACGAGGACGATCCATATAAAGACTTCAAGATCCCGGACGATTTCGACTGGTGATCAGCGTTTCTTGACGGGCAGCGCCAGCCAGCCGCGCCAGCGGCCTTGCGGCGTGCGCTCGACTTTCCGGATGTGCGGCCTGGTGCTGTTGTCGGTCAGGCGCCAGGCTTGTGGTAATGCGCGCATTTTCGCCGGATGGCGACAGGCTATGATGCGTATTGACAAGTCCGGAGTCCCCATGTCCCACACCTTCACACGTTTGATCCTGATGGCCCTGATCCTCGCCGGCGGGACATGGCAAGCGGCGCGGGCGGCGTCGCCGTTCGCGCGGGAAGTGCCGACCGCGTACGGCAAATTCGACGCGAGTACGGGCAGCTTGAGCCTGGTCGTGGCGGAAGTCGTCGCCACCGATTACCTGAAGGGCTACGATTGTCCTGCCACCACGCGGACCAACCCCGATGGCACCACCACGGTCAGCGTCTGCCTGGGCCCGGGGCCGACGTGGTTCAAGGCGCGTGTGCTGCGGCACGTGGCCGGAGCGAACATCGGCGACGAGTTTTACGCGGTGACCGGCAGCCATTGGGGCGCGATGAAAGTCGGC
>Ga0207705_10002261_pt1 | contig 14896 bp, 16 predicted proteins | sample KBSC13metaG_FD_184314 | JGI IMG/M metagenome (GOLD analysis project Ga0207705, IMG submission 184314) | Corn rhizosphere microbial communities from Kellogg Biological Station, Michigan, USA - KBS C1-3 metaG (SPAdes) (version 2) | ecosystem: Host-associated > Plants > Roots > Rhizosphere > Soil ...
GTGACGCGGTCGCGTCCCCTCTGGCCCAGGTCGTCCTCGAGGAACTCACGGACCTCCCGACCGCGCTCTCCGACCAGCCCGACGACGATCACGTCGGCCTGCGTGCCGCGGGCCATCATCCCGAGCAGCGTCGACTTCCCGACGCCGGAGCCGGCGAAGATGCCGATCCGCTGACCGCGGCCGCAGGGCGTGAGGGTGTCGAGGCAGCGGACGCCCAGGGGGAGCGGCTCGTTGATCCGCCTGCGCTTCAAGGGATGCGGCGCCTGGCCGTCGATGCTGACCAGCTCTCCCGTGAGCGCCGGGCCGCCGTCGATGGGGCGGCCGAGGCCGTCGAGAACGCGGCCGCGGAGGTCCGGGCCGACCCGCAGGCGCAGGCCGCTGCCGGCCGGTTCGACGTACGCCCCAGGGGCCACACCGTCGAGCTCGGCGTAGGGCGCGAGGACGAGCGCGTCCTCGCGGACGGCGACGACCTGCGCCGGCACCTGGCGGGAGCCCACCGTGATGGCGACGACGTCGCCCAACGACCCGCGCAGCCCGCGGCACTCGGCCTCGAGGCCGACGACGCGGCTGATCCGTCCCTGCGCCTGGAAGGGCGTGAGGTGCTGCAGGGCCTCACGCATCGTGAGTGTCATGCGGGGTCCCCGACGCGTCGAGAGCGCCAGCGAGCGACGTGGTGGGGTGAGTTCATCTCGGGGCCTGGACGGGGTCGACACCGAGGGCTTGGGCGGCGACCCGCAACGCGGCGCCGACGGTGACCTCGACGGAGCCGGAGCCGCTGTCGAAGCGGGCGTCGCCCTGGGCGAGCGTGCTGTCCACCTCGACGGCGATGCCCTGCTTCTCGGCCCACGGCTGCACGACGTGGTGGTCCTCGTGGCTGACGAGGATGCGCGACTGCGGGTGGGGGAGCAGTGCGTGCGCCGCCATGGCGAGGCGGTCGAGCAGGCTCTTCGTGCCGGCACTCAGCTCGTGCCGCAGGATCCACTCGGCGAGGTCGATGGCGTTCGCGAGCACCGCGCGGCTGGCCGCGTCGACGTGCGCGGTGTGCTGCGCGCGGGACTGCTGGGCGAGCTGCTCCATCGCGGTGGCGAGCCGCTCGACGGCCGCAGCCCCCTCGGCGCGGGCCATCGCGAGTCCGTGCACGACGCCTTCGGCGCGGGCCGCCGCGAGCTCCTCGGCACGTTCGTCGTGCCGGGCCTGCTCGACCCGTCGCCGGAACGCCTCGGCCTCCTGGAGACCGGTGAGCTCGGCCGCCTTGAGCACCCGGGCCGTCATGCGGCCGCCTCGTCGCGGGTGAGCGTGATGGTGCCCTCCTCCTCGAGTGCGCGAGCCGTGGCGAGCAGGGCCGCGCGGGCGGCGGTGACATCCGACTGGCGGGCGTCGGTGAGGAGCTCGCGCTCCTCGTTGACGGCCTCTCGGGCGCGCTCCGACAGGTTGTCGAGCACGCGGCTCACCACGTCCTCGGGCATGCCGCGCAGGCTGAGCGCCAGCTGACGGCCCTCGATGGCACGAAGCAGGACCTGCAGGGTGCGCGGCGGGAGCGCGCAGGCGTCGTCGAAGGTGAACATGGCATCGCGCGTCCGCTCCGCGAGCTCGGGGTCGGCCTCGGCCAGCGCACCGAGGACCTCCTTGCTGGTCGTGCGGCCCGCGCGGGTGAGCAGGCCGGCGAGGAGCGACGGCCCGCTGACGGGCCGCATCTCCGTCGCCACGAGGTCGGCGACCTTGCTCCGCATGGCGTCCTCGACCTGACGGAGCGTGTCCGGGTGGACGGCGCCCAGCGCCGCGAGGCGCGCGACGGTGCGCAGCCGCACGTCCTCCGGAAGCGCGGTCATCAGCCGCGACCCGACCGTGGGGTCGAGGTGGGCCAGGGCCAGCGCCAGTGCACCCGGGGGCTCGTTCGCGAGGGCACCGGCCAGGATCTCGGGGTCGCCGTCGGCGAGCCACGCGAACGGCTGCTCGACGTCGAGCCCGGCGCCGATGGCCGCGCCTCGTTCGGGCCCCAGCGCCTTGACCAGCAGCTCCTTGGCGAAGCGCTTGCCGGGTGCGGGCAGTGCCGACGGGGCGGTGAGCTCCAGGGAGAGCCGGTTCATCGTCGACACGACCTCGTCGGGCTGGACGCTCCCGAGCGCGCTGATCTCCGTGACCAGCACGGTGACCTCGTGCTCGTCGAGCGTCCGCAGCACCGCGGCGGCACGGTCGGGTCCCATGGCGACGAGGGCGATGGCGGCGGACCGCCGATCGCCGCGCACTGCCGTCACGCTTGCGTCCCGGTGCTCGCCAGCCAGCCGCGCAGCAGCCCGGCGACCTCGTCAGGCGACCCGTCCAGTGCGCTCGTGAGCTCGCCGTCGACGCGAGGTGTGGGGATCGACCCGGCCGGCAGTGCCAGGGGCGTCGCCCCACCGAGCTCGGCACGGCGGCGCGCCTCGACAGCCGCGGTGACCTGCTCCATCGGCACCTCGGTGGCCGAGCCGCGACGGACGGATCGGAGCAGGCCGAGCCCGACGAGCAGCAGCACGACGCCACCGAGGACCTGGGAGAGGTGGGAGGTGAGAGCGCTCATCGAGCTGGTGCTCGCGGCCGCAGCCTTCTTCGCCGAGCTGCCCGTCGTGGCGAAGGCCGGGGTCGCGACGCTGATGACGTCGCCGCGCGCCGGGTCGAGACCGACGGCGTTGGCGACCATCGACTGCATCTCCGAGATCGTCGGGAGGTTCTTCGCGTGGCTGTCGACCGCGACCGCCACCGTCAGCCGCTTGACCCCTCCGGGTGCGACGACCGAGTGGGACGTCTCGACGGAGACGCCGTTCGAGGTCTGGGTGTCGGTCTTGGTGTAGCCGCTGCTGGTCGACCGCGTGGAGTTCGCGGTCGTCGGCGTCGACCCGAGCGTGCCCGAGGTGGTCGTGGCCGGCCCGCTGCCGGGGGCGTACTTCTCCGTCGACGTGGACGACGTCAACGGCACGGTGTGCTTCGGGTCGTACACCTGCCGGTCCACGGTGGTGCTGGAGTTGTCCATCTCCGCGTTGACACGGACCACCGCGTGGCCGGGCCCGAGCAGGGTGTCGAACATCGACGTGACCTGGGCGGAGAGCTGGTCCTCGTAGCTGTTGCGCGCCTGCAGCAGCTTGCTGCTGCCTGCGTCGGTGCCGCCGGTGAGCAGCGTGCCGTTGCCGTCGGTGATGCTGACGTCCTTCGGGTCGAGGTCCGGGACGGCGCTCGCGATGAGGTGCGTCATCGCGTCGACGGCGTCGCTGGACGGCGTGCTGTCGGTCTGGATGAGCACCGAGGCGCGCGCCGGCTGCTGGTCCTGCGTGAAGAGCCGCTGCTGCGAGAGGGCCAGGTGCACCTGCGCGCTGCGGACCCCGTCGATCTGCTGGAGGCTGTCGGCGAGCGTCGACTCCAGAGCCCGCTGGTACGCCACCTGCTGCTGGAACGACGAGGAGGTCAGGCCCTGCTTGTCGAAGGCGGCCCAGCTGTTGCTGGTGCTGCCGGCCGGAAGCCCGGCGGCGGCGATCGACAGCCGCTCCTTGTCGAGCGAGCCCTGCGGCACGAGGACGGTCGTACCGCCGGCCGACAGCTTGTAGCTCACCCCGTCGCTCTGCAGCTTGGTCGTGACCGCGGCGGCGTCCTTCGGGTCGAGCCCGGCGAGCAGCACGCCGTAGGTAGGGGCGCTCACCCACTTCATGAAGAACACGACACCCGTCACGCCGAGCGCGCTGAGCAGCCCGATGATGACGAGCTGCGCGGGGGAGAATCCCTTGAGCGCCCGGGTGAGCCGGGCCTTGACCAGATCCACGTCCAACGCCATCAGACCTGCATCCTCATGATCTCCTGGTACGCCTCGACGGCGCGGTTGCGGACGGCGACGGTGAGCTCGACGCCGAGCTGGGCCTTGGCGGCCGCAGCGGTGAACTGGTGGATGTCGGTGAGCTGCCCCGTTGCGAGCTGCGTGGCCATCGCGTCGGTGCTGTTGGTCAGGTCGGAGACGCTGGCCAGGCTGTCGGCGAAGCCCGTGCCCTGTGTGGGGGCGGTACCTCTGGTGGGCGCTGTGGGCGCTGTGGGCGCTGTGACCGTGGCGGGCACGAACGGTGTCGCGCCGACTCCTGAGACGATCACGACTGCGGACCCAGCTTCAGCGCCTGCTCGTAGCTGTCGCGCGCCTGCTGCATCACGGACAGGTTCGCCTGGTAGAGGCGCTCTGCCATGAGCATGTTCGTCATCTCCTCGGTCAGGTCGACCTTGGGTCGCGTGACGTAGCCCGCCTTGTCGGCCAGGGGGTTCTCGGGGTCGTAGACGACGTCGGGCTTGCCGCCCTGCTCGACGAGGCGCTGCACCGCGACGCCCTGCGTGTCGGGCATCGACTGCGCGACGACCATCGTGGCGCGGAAGGGCGCCTGCCCGGCGGGACGGACGGTGTTGACGTTGGCGACGTTGTCGGCCGTGACGTCCATCCAGGTCTTGCCCAGGCTGACTCCGCTGGCGGCTGCGTCGAGCGCGCCGAACATGTCCCCCATCAGCGGACCGCGTCGTGCAGCAGCGTGTAGCGGAAGCTGGCGGCCTGCACGAGGGCCTGGTACTGCAGGTCGCTGCGCATCAGGGACGCGGACTCGTTGCCGAGGTCGACGTTGTTGCCGTTCGCGTTCTCCTCGCCGCCGGTCGGGCTGATCGACAGGGCCGTGGTGGCCGGGTCGGCACCGTCTCCGAGCGCGGCACTCAGGCTGTCCTCGAAGGAGACCTGTTGCGCCTGGTAGCCCGGCGTCATGACGTTCGCGATGTTCTGCGCCGTTACGCGCTGGCGCAGAGCGACGCCGTCGAGGGCGCGCTCCAGCGCACCCTGGACCGGGTCGGTGAACAAGCTCATCGGGACTCCCTGACGTGTTCCGGGAAGTCATCCGTGAAGGGGGTCGTACGTCCTTGTGATGGCGACCATCGGCGTCTGGGATGGCCGTCTGACGCTTCGGTCCGGGCGGTTTCGAGAACGGTCCGCAAGGGTGGTGCGGACGTAGTCCTCTTGTGCTCACGCGATCGGGTAGCGACCTTCACCCCTGCCGGGACTTGTCAGCGGCGGTAGGTGTAGCCGCGGTGCAACCGGATGCGCCGCTCTGCGGCATCTGCCTCCAGCGCTGCCATCTTCTGCAGCAGCGCCTGGACCCGCAGCTGCTCGCGCGCAGGCAGGGCCACGACGGGCAGCGGGGTCGCCGGGGGCGCCGGCTGACCTGCGGCCAGCTGGTCGTGCGCCCGGCGCAGCCACTCCTCGAGGGCGTCGAGGGCAGGGCCCCAGACGTCCTCCGCAACCGCGCTCACACCGGCTGTGGCGCCAGGCACGAGCTCCGCCAGGCCTGCTGCAGGGGCTCCATGACCTTCAGTGCCTCTGTCGCTGCGGAGCTGTCGCGCTGGACGTTGGCCTGCACGAGCTGCGTCCACGCGAAGGTGTAGAGCGCCTCGAGGCTCGCGGCCAGCTCGCCGGCGTCGTGGTTCAGCGTGGTGCGCAGGTGCAGCACGATGTCCTGTGCCTTGAGCAGCTTGGGTCGAGCGCCCTGGTGCTCGCCGGCCTCCATGAGGCGCACGGCGCCCTTGATCGCGCCGACGCAGCTGTCGAAGAGCATCGCGGTCAGCTCCGCCGGGCTCGCGGTGCCGACGCGTTCGACGAGGTAACGGTCCGCTGCTGCGGTCACGCCGGCCGCCTCGACGGGCGCCGGGGGAAGCAAGGGGGCGGGGCTGTACGGCATGCGAGGTTCCCTCCTCGGACGGTGCTCCGGGCCGTCCTGGCCCAGTGCCTGCCTATCGGCAGCAGGGGGGCTTTCATGAGATCAGCCGGACGATCCGGTGGGCAGCCCGGCAAGGGCACTCGTGAGAGTCGACTGCTGCGCCTTCAGCGTGCCGAGCAGCGCGTCGAGTGCGGAGAACTTGGCGTTGTAGGAGGCCTCCATGGCCGTCATCCGTACCTCGAAGGCATCGATGTCGGCCTGGCGCGAAGCTGCGTCGTCACCGGCGGCCTTGCCTGCCGTCGTGACGATCCCGTCGAAGTCTGTCGTGACCTTGGCGTAGTCCTCGACGCCCTTCGCGAAGCCTGACAGGAGCGATGCGGTGCCGTCGGGGTCCTGCTGCACGGCCTTCTGGAACGCGGAGCTGTCGAAGGTCAGCGCGCCGTCGCGCGTCGTCTGGATGCCCAGCTGCGACAGCACCTTGACGGCCGTCCCGGTGCCCGTCGCGGCGAGCACCTGGTCGAGCAGGTTGTCCGTGATGCCGCGTGCCGTCGGGTCGCCGTTGAGCGGCTGCGCGGTCTTCGTGCTGGCGTCGTACGCCGTGTCCTTCTTGATCTCGCTGAGCACCGCGTTGACGGCGTCGACGAAGGTCTGGACCTTGGTGGCCGTGGTTGCCGGGTCGCGGGTGACCGCGACCGTGGTGGGTGTCGCGTCGGGCGTGCCGGCGTTCGCGCTGGCGTGCACCAGGTTGAGGGTCACCCCGGGCACGAGGTCCGTGATGCTGTTGCTGCTGCGGGTGACGGTCGAGCCGCCGACGCGCAGGTGCGCGTCGACCGCGTCGACGACGGACGTCAGCTGGTCGGGGGCGAGGACGTTGATGCCGCTCGTGTCGAGGGTGACGGATCCCGCGGTGCCGCTGCTGTTGGCCGTCAGCACCAGACGGTACGGGGCGGTGCTCCCGTCGCCCGTGTTGACGAGCGAAGCGCTGAGCGGGCTGCCGCTGGCGTTGATCATGCCGACGAGGTCGGTCACCGTCGTCGTGTCATCGGTGCGGACGACGTTGACGTTCGCCTTGCCGAGGGCGAGGTGGCCCGAGCTGCTGAGCGTCACGCCGCTGCCGAGGTCGAGCGGAGTGCTGCCGTCGAGGTGCGTGACCACGGTGGCGGCGCCGCCGTCGAGGCTCACGTGCGCGTCAGTGCCTGTGCCGGTCGTCGTGCTGAAGCCGAGCGCGGCGACGGCGGACCCGCTCACCGTCAGGGTCGCCGCGGACCCCTCGTCCTGGCTCGCGAGCTCGAGCTGGCCGGCGACCAGCTGCGCGGTCGCCTTGCCGCCCAGCTGCGCGTTGAGGTCGGACAGGAGGTCGTCGGCAGTGGCATAGCTGGCGGCGAGGGTCGCGGTCGCGCTCGACCCGTCGGCCAGGGTGACCGTGACGTCGTTGCCGCCGCTGAAGTCCAGGCCCGGGGCCGCGGTCGCGTAGACACGGGCCGGCTGCGAGGCGGTCTGCACCTCGATGGTGTGCGCCCCCGAGGTCGTCGTACCCGAGACGGTGACGCCCGTGGCGCCGATGGGCGCGAGCCCGGCCGAGAGGACTGCCTGCCCGGGTCCGACGAGGAGGCCGGGCGTGCTCAGGCCGCCTGAGCGCAGCTGCTGGGCCGTCGCCAGGTTGTCCACGATGACGCCGAAGGAGCCGAGCTGCGCGCCGGGCCCGGCGATCGCGGTGAGGATGCTGGTGTCGGAGCTGGTCGCGGTGGACGACTCGGCCGCGTTCGCCGTGTCGAGCGCGGCGGCCGCGGTCTGCAGCGCCGTCAGCTTCGACGCGATCGTGCTCCAGGAGGTCTGGCGGGACAGGGATGCGAGGCGGGCGGTGTTCATCGCCTGCTCGGGTGCGCGCTCCACCTGCATGAGCTGCGTGACGACGCCGGACAGGTCGATGCCTGCCCCGAGCCCGCTGATCGAGGACGTCACGACTGCCTCCTTGGGGACGACGGAAGACGATGCGGTGGGTGCCGTCGTCGGACGGCACCCACCGCGGCCTGTCAGGGGCCCAGCCAGCCCCTGTCAGGTCAGCCCTTGAGGAGCTGCAGGACGCCCGAGCTGGACTGGTTGGCCTGGGCGAGCATCGCCGTGCCGGCCTGGTTCATGATCTGGTTGCGCGAGAAGTTGGTCATCTCGGCCGCCATGTCGGTGTCGCGGATCCGGGACTCGGAGGCGGACATGTTCTCCACCGCGACGCCGAGGTTGGCGACGGTGTGCTGCAGGCGGTTCTGGAAGGCGCCCAGGGTGCCGCGTGCGGTGGAGACCGCGTCGATGGCGGTGTCGACAGCGCTGATCGAGGTGGCCGTGGTGCCGAGGCCGGTGCTGATCGTGCTGAGGTTGATCGTCGACAGGTCGAGCTGGACCGTGTCGCCGCTGTTGGCGCCGACCTGGAACGTGCCCTTGGCGGCGGTGTAGCTGCCGTCGAGGAGCTTGTTGCCGTTGAAGTCCGTGCTCGTCCCGATGCGGGTGACCTCGGCGGACAGGGCCGAGTATTCGGCGTCGAGGGCGCTGGTGGCGGTGCTGCTGTTGCCACCGACGTTGGCCTCCTGCACCGCGAGGTCGCGCATGCGCTGCAGGATCGAGTGGACCTCGTTCAGGGCGCCGTCCGCGGTCTGCGCGACCGAGATGCCGTCCTGGGCGTTGCGCGAGGCGACGGTCAGACCGCCGACCTGCGACTTCAGGTGCTCGCTGTTGACGAGACCGGCCGCGTCGTCTGCGGCGCCGTTGATCCGGTACCCCGACGACAGCTTCTGCAGCGAGCCGTCCATCTGGCCCTGCGAGACCGTGAGGTTCCGGTAGGCGTTCATCGCCGCGATGTTGGTGTTGACGCGAAGAGACATGGGGGTTCTCCATCCATCCGTGTGTGGGGGGTCTGCGTCCTGCATCCGTGCGGGGCGCTTCGTGCTTGGCGAGGTCCTATCGGCGCCGCGCCGACCCGTTGACCACCCGGACGGGTGAACGGCGAAGAGGCCGGCCCCCAGGTGGGGACCGGCCTCTTTCGGTGGTGCTGGGAGATCAGCCTCGCAGGAGCTGCAGGACGCCCGAGCTGGACTGGTTGGCCTGGGCGAGCATCGCCGTGCCGGCCTGGTTCATGATCTGGTTGCGCGAGAAGTTGGTCATCTCGGCCGCCATGTCGGTGTCGCGGATCCGGGACTCGGAGGCGGACATGTTCTCCACCGCGACGCCGAGGTTGGCGACGGTGTGCTGCAGGCGGTTCTGGAAGGCGCCCAGGGTGCCGCGTGCGGTGGAGACCGCGTCGATGGCGGTGTCGACAGCGCTGATCGAGGTGGCCGTGGTGCCGAGGCCGGTGCTGATCGTGCTGAGGTTGATCGTCGACAGGTCGAGCTGGACCGTGTCGCCGCTGTTGGCGCCGACCTGGAACGTGCCCTTGGCGGCGGTGTAGCTGCCGTCGAGGAGCTTGTTGCCGTTGAAGTCCGTGCTCGTCCCGATGCGGGTGACCTCGGCGGACAGGGCCGAGTATTCGGCGTCGAGGGCGCTGGTGGCGGTGCTGCTGTTGCCACCGACGTTGGCCTCCTGCACCGCGAGGTCGCGCATGCGCTGCAGGATCGAGTGGACCTCGTTCAGGGCGCCGTCCGCGGTCTGCGCGACCGAGATGCCGTCCTGGGCGTTGCGCGAGGCGACGGTCAGACCGCCGACCTGCGACTTCAGGTGCTCGCTGTTGACGAGACCGGCCGCGTCGTCTGCGGCGCCGTTGATCCGGTACCCCGACGACAGCTTCTGCAGCGAGCTGTCGAGCTGGCCCTGCGAGACCGTGAGGTTCCGGTAGGCGTTCATCGCCGCGATGTTGGTGTTGACGCGAAGAGACATGGTGATCCTCCCCTTCCTGGGAGCTGTGAGAGAGCCTCACATCCGTGCGAGGCACGGCACCCATCGGTCGCGTCGCAGCGGGTTCATCACCCGATCGGGCGTACTACTTCAGGAAGTCGGCGAGCGACGGCAGGTTGGCCCGGCTCGCCGCGCCGAGCGCAGCGGTGTAGCCGGCCTGCGCCGCGTTCAGCTTGACGACCGCGTCGGCGAGGTCGACGTCCTCGAGGTCGGACCGTCGGCTCGCCAGGTCCGTGAGGGCGCTGCTGCCGTCGGTGAGAGCGGCATCGACGCGGTTGGTCGTGGTGCCGACGGTGCCGAGGCCCCGCAGGATGTCGGAGTGGCGTGACTCCAGGACGTCCTGCATCGACGACACCGTCGCGGTGTCGCCGGCGCGCACCGCTGTGGAGAGGGTGCTGAGGGCGGAGAAGACGTCCTGACCCGCGGGCGCGTTGAAGCCGAGCAGGTCCTTGCCGGAGATGTTGACCTGGAGCGTGATCGTGGGGGAGACCTGGCGCTGCACCTTGCCGTCGTCGCCGCTCCACGTGACGGCTCCGGTGCCGCTCGTCGTGACGGCCTGACCGCCGAAGCCGGCGAAGAGCGCACGCCCGAGGTGCGTGGTGTTGGCCAGGTCGGTGAGCTCGCCGCGCAGCTGGTCGAGCTCGTCCGCGATGCCGGCCCGGCTGGTGCCCGTGAGAGCGCCGCTGTTCGCGGACACCGCGAGCTCCTTGATGCGAGTCATGATCGACGACATCGACTGCAGGGTGCCGTCTGCGGCGCCCAGCCAGCTCTTCGCGTCGTTCGCGCTCTTCTGGAAGCTGTTCCAGTCGGCCTCCTGGGAGCGGTAGCGCTCCACGGCGGAGGCGGCCGGCGCGTCGTCGGACCAGCTCGTGAGCTGCTTGCCGCTCGCGACCTTCCCCTGCTCCGTCTGCACGCGCGACAGCGAGTCGCCGATGCTCTGGCTCGTCAGGTAGTAGGACGTCAGGGTCGTGACTCTCACTTGACCATCCCGTTGATGAGGGTGTCGAGCATGCCGTCCGCCACCGAGATGAACTTCGCCGCTGCCTCGTACGAGTGCTGGTACCTGAGCATGTCCACCATCTCCTCGTCGACGGAGACCCCGTCCGCGCTCGCGCGGGCCGTCTGCGCGGCGGACAGCGACGAGGAGTTGGTCGTCGCGTTGCGGGCGGCGTCGTTGGCGGCCTGACCGATCCGGGTGCCGAGGGCGTTGAGCTGGTCGCCGATGAGCGAGCCGCCTGCCGCCTTGCTGGTGCGGATCGCGGTGGCGACCGCGAGGGCGTTGTTGCCGTCGGAGAGCTGGCCCGCGGCCGAGGCCCCGATCTGGTCGGCGGTGAGGCCCGGGTTCAGCGCGAAGCTGGCGGCATCGGTGCCGGTGAAGAAGTCGAGGCCGGTCGAGCCGTCGAGACCGCTACCTGCCCGGTGCGCGGCGTTCACCACGTCGCGCAGGTTGGCCGCGATGCTGTCGAGCTGGGCGCGGTACGACGGCAGGTCGACGTTGGCCGTCGCGGTGTAGCCACCGATCTCGCCGGTCACGGTCAGCGGGGTCGTACCGACGCTGAGCGCCATCGGGGGGCCGGCTGCCACGGAGACCGTCGCAGCGGTGACCCCGGACACCAGGCTGACCCCGCCGACGCTCACGTTGACCGCACCGTTGGACTGCGGGTCGAGCTTCGCGCCGGTGAGGGCGGCGATCCGGTCGAGCGCCGCGTCGCGCTGGTCCAGCAGGTCGTTGGGGGAGCGCTGCTCGGTCTGGGCCCGCACGATCGCGTTGTTGAGCGAGGCGACGTTCGACAGGAGCCCGTTCAGCTCGTTGACGTCGTCGCCGACCCGTACCCCGACCTCGGTGGCGACGTCGCTCAGCCGGCTCGCCGCACCGTTGATGCTGTCGACGAGCTGCTGACCCGTGGTCATCACACTGGACCGCGACGCGGAGTCCTGCGGGGTCATGGAGAGCTGGTCCCAGGCCGAGGTGAAGGCCGACAGCTCCTCGGGCAACCCGTTGCCGTAGGTCCCCAGGACGTCCGTGGTGCGGCTCAGCGTGTCGCTGCGGGCGGTCGCTGCGCCGCTGACCGCGGCCTGGCTGCGGTAGCTCACGTCTGCCAACCGGTCCCGCAGGCGCCCGACGTCGATGACCATGACGCCCGAACCCCGGTCGCCGTCGCCGGGCATGCCGGGCGTCCCCGGGGACGAGTACGCGCTCGTGATCGTGAGCCGCTGGCGCGTGTAGGTCTCGTTGTTGGCGTTCGCCACGTTGTTGGCGGCGACCTCGACGGCCCGCTGGGCAGCGGTCAGCGCCGAGGCACCGATCGTGAGCGCGCTGAAGGCCATGGGTCAGAGCACCTGGTGCAGGTGGCCGTGACCGGGGCCCCCGTCGGAGTAGGCGGCGCGCAGGGGCGCGCTGCTCGGTGCCGCGAGCCTGCCGAGGCTCTCCGCGATGCTGTTCGCGCCGGCCTCGGCGAGGCGGCGGTTCGAGGCGAGCAGGTCGGCGACCTCGAGGGTCGACTCCCGGAGGCTGTCGGCGAGGTCGGCGAGCAGGCTCCGCCACGGCTCGGGCGCGTCGGTGACGAGCTCACGCAGCGTCGGGTCCGCGAGCCCGCGCGCAGCGGCGAGCCCCTCGGCGACGACGGCCCGCTCCAGCTCGACCTCACGCACCTTGGCCGCGGCGCGCTCGACCTCCTCGCCCGCCCAGGGGAGGAAGCGGGTCTCTCCGGTCAGGAGCATCTGACGCATCGTGACGAGCTTGAACACCAGCAGCTCCACGAGCACCTGCTCGCGGGTCAGCACCTGTGCGAGAGCCTCCACCAGGCCACCTCCTCGGCTGCCTATCGGCAGTGGCCGCCAGATGTTGAGCGACGGGTTTCGGCGGGCCCGCATAGGGTGGGCGCGTGACCGAGGAGACCGCCGTCGCGGACGCCCCGCAGCCGAAGCCGGCCAAGAAGCAGCGCTCGTTCCTCGCCGAGCTGCCCTTCCTCGTGGCGATCGCCTTTGTCCTGGCCCTGCTCATCAAGCACTTCCTCGTCCAGGCCTTCTACATCCCCTCCGGCTCGATGGAGAACACGCTCCACGTCGGCGACCGAGTCCTCGTCAACAAGCTGCCCTACCGCTGGCACGGCCCGCAGCGCGGCGACATCGTCGTCTTCAACGGACTCAACAGCTTCGACGACGGCGTCACCTTCAGCCAGCCGACCAACCCGATCAGCAAGGCGCTGCGCAAGATCTCGAGCACGATCGGTCTCGGCGCGCCGGACGAGAAGGACTACATCAAGCGCGTCATCGGCGTCGCCGGTGACCGGGTCATGTGCTGCGACCCGCAGGGACGGGTCGTCGTCACGACCAAGGACGGCGCGTCGCACGCCCTGACCGAGCCCTACATCTACCTGTCGTCGCCCGACGGGTCGAAGTACTTCTGCGAGGCCGGCAGCGACGAGAAGGCCTGTCCGCCGGGCGCCACGGGGATCCTCGTGCCCAAGGGCCGGCTGTGGGTCATGGGCGACCACCGCAACGACTCCGCCGACTCGCGCTACCACGTCAGCGACAGCAACCACGGCACCGTGCCGGTGAACAAGGTCGTCGGCCGGGCGTTCGTCGTCGTCTACCCGTTCGGGCACTTCGGGATGCTCCACGGCCCGAAGACCTTCGCCAGCGTCCTCGGGCCCGAGGTCCCGCTGCTGGGCGGTGTCGCGGGTGCCCTCCCGATCGTCGCGCTGCGCCGCCGCCGGCTCCACCGCCGCGCCGCCTGACAGAGCGCCGTCGCCGGACCTCAGCGCGTGGGGGCGTTGACGAGCGACCAGGCGGCCCGCTCGAGGTGCTCCCAGATGGCCGCGCGCGCGTCGGGCGGCAGGTCGACCGACGCCACCGCGTCGTGCATGTGCCCCAGCCAGGCGTCGCGCTCGCGCTCGCCGATCACCCACTCGGCGTGCCGCATCCGCAGCCGCGGGTGGCCCCGCTGCTCGGAGTACGTCGCGGGCCCGCCCCAGTACTGGATCAGGAAGCCGGCCAGCGACGTACTCCGGCCGCTCAGGTCCTCGTCGGGGTAGAGCGGCCGCAGCAGCGGGTCCATCGCGACGCCTTGGTAGAAGCGGTCGACGATCGCGCGAAAGACGGCGTCCCCGCCCACCTCGTCGTACAGCGACTCCACGCGCCCAGGCTAGTCAGGTGTCGATGTTCCAGACCATCTGCTGCGGCATGCCGAGGGTGATGCCGTTGTCGTCGAAGCCCGCCATGAGCCGCTCCCGCAGGGCCCGCTCGACGGTGCCCTCCATCGTCGCGACGGTCCGCATGGTGATGCGCAGCACCAGACCGTCCGCCCCGATCGCCTGCAGCCCCCAGACCTCCGGGTCGTCGAGCACGAGGTCGCGGTAGGCCTCGTCGTCGTGCACGCCCTTCGCCACCTCGAGCGCCACGGCACGCGCGCGGGGTACGTCGGTGCCGAGGGCCAGCGGGATGTCGAGCAGCGCGCGCGACCAGCCCTGCGACTGGTTCCCGACGCGGTTGATCTCCCCGTTCCGGACGTACCAGACAGTGCCCTCGGCGTCGCGCAGCCGGGTCGTGCGCAGCGTCACCGCCTCGACGATCCCGACCGCCGGTCCGAGGTCGACCGTGTCGCCCACGCCGTACTGGTCCTCCAGGAGCATGAACATCCCGGACAGGAAGTCCTTGACGAGGTTCTGCGCGCCGAAGCCGACGGCGACGCCCACGATGCCGGCGCTCGCCACGACGGGGGTGAGGTCGACGCCGATCTCGCCCAGGACCATCGCGAGGGCGATGACGCCGACGGTGGCGGACGCGATGCTCCGCAGCACAGAGCCGAGCGTCTCGGTCCGCTGCCGACGGCGCTCGCTCGACAGGATGCTGGTCTCCAGCACCCGCGCCCGGTCGCGCAGCCCGTGCAGCGCGCCGGGCACCCGGCCGTCGACGGCACCGCGGACCAGCCGGTTGATCGCCCGGTGGAGCAGAGCCCGCACCACAAGGGCGACGATGAGGATGACGACGAGCCGGATCCCGCCCGAGGCGAGGTCGGGGCCGTTGTCGTCGAACCAGGACGTGATCGCGTTCGCCTTCACGCCCGTCGACCCTATGTCGTGGCGGAAGTCCGACCCGTCAGGCAGGATGCGGGAGAGGGAGGGACGACCGTGGCCGCTCCGCAGCAACCCACTGCGCTCATGGGCGTGCCTGTGCCCAGGGGGCCGCTCGGCACCCAGGCCCTCGTCCTCAACGCGAGCTACGAGCCGCTGTGCGTGGTGTCCGGTCGCCGCGCGGTCGTGCTGCTGCTCACCGACAAGGCCGTGCCGGTGGCCGAGGGCGACGGCGTGCTGCAC
>Ga0207705_10002262_pt1 | contig 14895 bp, 16 predicted proteins | sample KBSC13metaG_FD_184314 | JGI IMG/M metagenome (GOLD analysis project Ga0207705, IMG submission 184314) | Corn rhizosphere microbial communities from Kellogg Biological Station, Michigan, USA - KBS C1-3 metaG (SPAdes) (version 2) | ecosystem: Host-associated > Plants > Roots > Rhizosphere > Soil ...
ATTGAGCGACAATACGCGCACGGGCGACATCGTCGGCCGCTGGGGCGGCGAGGAGTTCCTGTTAATCTGCAGTATTGCCGATCAGGACTCCGCGATGAAGATCGCCGCCAAACTGCGCACCAGCATCGAGGCGCACGATTTCCCCGTGGTCGGCCATGTCACTGCGAGCATGGGCGTCTATTGCGTCAATGGGCAGGCTGACGCGCTGGAGCAGATCGTCTCCTACGCCGATGCAGCGCTCTATGCCGCCAAGGAACAGGGCCGCAACCGCGTGATGATGTACCAACCCTTCATGCGCGAAGCCGCCTGATCAGGCGTCACGCAAGGCCTCCTGCGGCGACACATAGGCGGCATCGTGCGCGAACGGCAGCGGCCCACCCTCGCGCAGCGCCGTGAGCACAGCCGCGAAGTCGCCCCGGCAGCGGAAACCCAGCCGCGCCTCTGCCAGCGCGGCGTCATATACGCGATCGATCGTGTGCGGCAGCGACCAGCCCTTGCGCGCATAAAGTTCTGCCGCGTCGGGAAAGTAGCGCGCGATCACGGCGGGGGCGTCATGCTTCAATTCCGCCGCGTCGGAACGCGCAAAGGGCGTAGCTGCGGACACGATAAACAGGCCGTAGCCGAGCGCAGGCGCGCGCTGGAGCGCTACCCGGTGCGCCTCGGCCGCATCCTCCGCGGTCAGCCGGCGGTGGAGCAGTTCGTTCGCCTTGGTATTCGGGCCGGAGAGGCCAATCCGGTCGGCCTGATCGTCTTCCTCGGGAAAGAAGCGGCTGGTGCGCAGGATGATCACGGGCAGGCTATGCTCGGAATAAGCCAGCCGGCAAAGATGCTCGGCGGCGAGCTTAGTGACGCCATAGATGTTGCGCGGTTCGAGCGGCGCCAGCGTTTCGTCGAGCCAGGCCGCCTCGCCCCCCTCGCCCTTGCGAATCGCGGCCGAAATCATGAGCGACGTTGTCGAGGTAAAGACGAAACGGCTCACGCCGACCGCAACCGCTTCCTCCAGCAGATTGAGCGTGCCGGTGATGTTGACGTCGACGAAGCTTTGGCGCGCGTAGCGCGCCATGTCTGGCTGGTGCAGCGCGGCACCGTGGATCACCGCCTCGATGCCGTGCTCGCGCATCACTCGTGCGACCAAGGCCCGGTCCGCGACCGAGCCGATCACGCGCGTATCCGGGCCCGGGGCGACATCGAGACCGATCACGCGATGACCATCGCCCGCCAGTAAGGGCGCGAGATAGCGGCCCAGCCAGCCGCTCGATCCGGTCAGAAGGATGTTCATGAGACTTAGGGTTTGCCGACTTCCACCCAATCGTGGAACGGCAAATGGTAATATTGGTCGAAAATCTCGAGCGGAAGGCCGGTCGGCTTCACCGAAGTCGAATTCCACAGCATCGCCACACCGAAGCGTTCGGACGGATCGAAGATAATCTCCGAACGCGAGCCGCGCACCGCGCCACGGTGCCAGATCAGATGATGTCCCTGATAATCGGACTCGCGGAAGGCCAGCCCATAGGCGCTGTTCTTGAGCGCCTGGTCGTAGGGCGCGAGCCGTCCGCGTGGAGTGAACACGCGCGGGATATGCAATTCCCACAGCACGTCAGGCGGCAGCACGCCGGGTGCCCCACCCATCTGCGCCCGCATCCAGATGCCGAGATCGACGATCGAGCTGTTGACGCCGCCCGCGGCGGGAATGCGGTAATAGGCTTCCTGCACCGGGATCGGGCGGCGGCCATTGTGGGGTCGCGCCCAGCTGGCCGAGCCGACCAGCCCTTCCTTGGTGGTGCTGGCGCTCGCCATGCCAAGCGGGCCGAAGATGTAATGGCGCGCGGCCTGGTCGTAGGTCAGCCCGGTCGCTTTCTCGACCGCCTCATGCGCCACGTCGAACGCAACATTCTGATAGGCCCAGCAGGTGCCGGGCGGGCACATCGGGAAGAGCGGACCATATTCGCCCCGGATCACCGCCGGATCGACATTGTCCTCCAGCCGATCGTCATAGGCGTTCTTGACGATGCCCAGCCGATGCGAGAGCGCGTCGGCGAGCGTCGCGACATTCTGATTGTCCTTGGGCAGCTTGAGCGTCGACGACCATTTGGAGATGGGATCGTCGAGGTGAAGCTTGCCCTGGCGATCAAGCAAAGCCTCCAGCGTCGCCGCCACGCCCTTGGATACTGAGGCCCAACGCCACACCGTTTGCGGGGTCGCCTTCTCGCCCGTGTCGGCATCGACCACGCCATAGGCCTTTATGAAGGAAAGCTGCCCGTCTTCGATCACCGCGATGGCAAGGCCGGCCATATCCTTGCGATCGACGATGGAGCGCGCGCGTTCGTCGAGCCAGGCGTAGTTGACGCGGTAGCGGCGCGGATTAAGCGGACCCGCGCCCAAAGCGCGCTCGGCCTGGGCGGCGGTACGAATTCCCTCACGCACCGGCTTGTTCGCCACGAAATGCCGAACGATCACAATTGCTTCGGCGATAAGGATGACCGCCAGGATCAACTGGATGCTGCGCAGGATCACCGGATCGCGCCAGAGCGGACCGGACGAGGCTTTGGGAGGGCGGGGCCGACGCGGCGAAGTCACGCCCTAGCCTTGGGACGCGAACCGACGGGGGTCAATTAACCTGCGACTCGGTTCGTCGTGCGACGAACCGTTGTCGCCGCTTCATGCGACGTAGGCGGCGCCGGTCTTGGCCTTGACCTCATCGACAGTGACGCCCGGCGCCAGCTCGATCAACTTGAACGGCGACTGGTGATCAACGCGCTGAAACACGCACAGATCGGTCACGATCATGTCGACCACATTCTTGCCGGTGAGCGGCAAAGTGCAGGCCGGGATGAACTTGGGGCTGCCGTCTTTGGAGGTATGCTCCATCACGACGATGATTTTCTTGACGCCCGCGACCAGGTCCATCGCGCCGCCCATCCCCTTCACCATCTTGCCGGGGATCATCCAATTGGCGATGTCGCCGCCCTCCGAGACCTCCATCGCGCCCAGGACGGCAAGGTCGATATGCCCGCCGCGGATCATGCCGAAGCTGTCGGCGGAAGAGAAATAGACCGTATTGGGAAGCTCCGACACGGTTTGCTTGCCCGCATTGATCAAGTCGGGGTCGACCTCGTCATCATAGGGAAACGGGCCGATGCCGAGCATGCCGTTTTCCGACTGCAGCGTGACCTCGACGCCCTCAGACACATGGTTGGCCACGAGCGTGGGAATGCCGATGCCCAGATTGACGTAGAAGCCGTCCTGCAGCTCCTTCGCGGCGCGTGCCGCCATCTCGTCGCGGGTCCAGGGCATCTACTTCGCTTTCTTCTGACTATCGGGTTGTGCTTCGGGCGCGGGTGGTTTGGGCGGGCCGGGATCGCGCCACTGCTTATCCTTGGGGAAAATATCGTCTGGGCCACCCTGGATCGCGCTGCCGTAAACCGGGTTTGGCATCACGAACCAGCCGGCGCCCCACAAAGCGGCGATGCCCGAATAGGCCACGGTCGCGCGCCGCTCCGCGACGCCGTTGGGTTCGGTCGTGAACAGATCGGAGAAGTCGACCAGCTGGTCGCCCGCCATAGCCAGCACGCAATACTTAGCGGCAATCGTCTGGCGGCGGCCGTCCTTCATCGACCCGTTGGCATCGTCGCCCGACAGAAAAAGCGTCTCGCCGTGCTTGGCCGGGCCGAGACCCGCCGAGTTGAGCGCGGCCTCGGCGCCGGCTGCATTCACGGCCGCGCGGTTCGAATTGAAGATAACGGTCACGCCATGATCGCGGAGCCGATCGAGCGCCTCCTTGGCGCCGGGCGTTGGCGCGACATAAGCTGCCCCGCCTTTCTCCCATCGATCCCAGGCGTCATCATCGAACACCTTCCGATTGGCCATCAGGTCATCATATTCGGCACCGAGATTGAGGATCGAGGTCTCATCGACGTCGAGCACGATCGCGGGCTTCTTGTCACCGCACGGCACGAAATGCGGGTTGGAGAGCGTCGAATCCGGCGTGAGGACCACGCCCTTGTGCGTACCGCTTGCCATCTGCTCGTCAACGAAGTCCGCCAGGATGCGCCAGGTCTGGCGGGTAAGCGCGGACGCTTCGGCGGAACCGTAGAGATATTGGATGCCGTGGAGCTGCGGCGGCGCTGCCGGCGGCTCGGGCGGAAAATAGGTCTTGGGCGTTGCGGGCGCGGCAGCCTTCGCCTTGGCGGGTGGTGCCTTCTTGGTCAGCGCGGCCGCGGGTGAGGCCAGCGCCAGAGCCAGCGCGAGCGCGGTCAGCGTGCGGCTCATACCGCTTCCCGCGCGCGAGTGGTGCGGAACTCGATCCGCTTTTCGTAAGGTGCGCCCGAGATCAGCCGCTTGATGTAGATGCCGGGCACGTGAACGCAGTCAGGGTCGAGGCTGCCGACGGACACGATCTCTTCCACCTCGGCGACGGTGAATTTGCTCGCGGTTGCCATCGGCTGGTTGAAGTTGCGTGCGGTCTTGCGGAAGATCAGATTTCCCGCCTCGTCCGCCTTCCAGCCCTTGATGATCGAAAGGTCGGCGACGATGCCGCGTTCGAGCACATAGGTCTGCCCGTCGAAATCCTTGGTCTCCTTACCGTCGGCGACGACGGTGCCGACGCCGGTCTTGGTATAGAAACCCGGGATGCCCGCCCCGCCTGCGCGGCAACGCTCGGCAAGCGTGCCCTGCGGGCAGAATTCGACCTCAAGCTCGCCCGCCAGATATTGGCGCTCGAATTCCTTGTTCTCGCCCACGTAGGAAGAGATCATCTTTGCGATCTGGCGGCTGCGCAGCAGCTTGCCGAGGCCAATCCCGTCGACGCCCGCATTGTTGGAAACGACGGTGAGGCCCTTCACACCCGATTCCTCGATCGCATCGATCAGCCGCTCCGGAATCCCGCACAGGCCGAACCCCCCCGCACAAATAGTCATCCCATCCTTGAGCATGCCGGCAAGGGCGGCGGTGGCGTCGGGGTAAATCTTGTTGGCCATGGATCCTCCAAGCGGGTGCCTATGCCGGGATTGAGCCACCGGATCAAACCTGAATCTCGATTCAGGTTTGGGCCGTTTGCGCGGCCTTTGCGCCCCGCTATAGCGCCTCTATGACGAAGCTGAGAACTGGCGGCCGCATCTTGGTCGACGCGCTCGTGGCCCAAGGCTGCGAACGGATTTTCACCGTCCCGGGCGAGAGTTTCCTGTCGGTGCTCGACGCGCTGGTCGACTCGCCCGAGATCGACGTGGTGGTCACGCGCGCCGAGGGCGGCGCCGCCTTCATGGCCGAGGCCGACGGCAAGATGACGCACCGGCCGGGCGTGTGTTTCGTGACACGGGGGCCGGGGGCGACCAACGCCTCGATCGGCGTGCACGTCGCGATGCAGGATTCGACGCCGATGATCCTGTTCGTGGGCGACGTCGCTCGCGAGGCGCGCGACCGCGAGGGTTTCCAGGAAGTCGATTTCCCCGCTTTCTTCGGACCGATCTGCAAATGGGCCGCGCGGATCGAGGATGCAGCCCGCATCCCCGAATATATCGCACGCGCTTATGCGACCGCGATGAACGGCCGCCCCGGCCCGGTCGTGCTGGCGCTGCCGGAGGAGATGCAGGAGAGCGAAGCTGTAGTGCCCGATCGGCCTAAGGTCGAGCGAGCCGCGCAGGCGTGCGATCCTGAGGCGATCGACGCGCTCTATGATAAGTTCCGCGCCGCCAAGTCGCCGGTCGCGATCATCGGCGGCGCGGATTGGGACGCGGAAGCCGGTGATGATTTCCAGCTGTTCGCAATGCGGAGCGGGTTGCCGGTAGCGGCCGCTTTCCGGCGACAGGACGCGATTCCCAACGACTGCCCTGTCTATGCGGGCAATCTGGGCTATGGCCCCAATCCCAAACTGATCGAGCGCGTCCGCAACGCGGACTTGCTGCTCGTTGTCGGTGCTCGGCTGGGCGAGGCGACGACCGATGGTTACGAGCTGATCACGCCAGACCATCCGGGCCAAGTACTGATCCACGTTCACCCCGATCCCGACGAGCTCGGGCGCGTCTTCCGTACCGATCTCGCTATCTGCGCGGACGTGCTCCACTTCGCCCGCGCGGTCGGCAAGATCGTGGACGAGACGGCTGTCGCGCGCCACGCCGGTATCGAGGCGCACGCCGAATGGGAGGCGTGGAACACGCCCTCCCCCAATGGCATGAAGCTCGACCTCGGCCTGGTCTGGCAGGCGATGCGCGACGTGCTGCCGGCCGACTCGATCATCTGCAACGGCGCGGGGAATTTCTCATCCTGGGCGCATCGTTTCTGGCGCTATACCGCGCAGCCGTCCCAGCTCGCACCGACCGCGGGGGCGATGGGCTATGGCGTGCCGGCGGCGGTCGCGGCCGCGATCCGCTTCCCGGATCGCCGCGCGGTCGCGGTTGCCGGCGATGGCGACTTCATGATGAACGGGCAGGAACTCGCCACGGCGGTTCAGCACGGCGCACGCCTGCTGGTGCTGGTGATCGACAATGGCAGTTTCGGCACGATCCGGATGCATCAGGAAAAGCGCTACCCGGCGCGTATTTCGGCAACCGACCTCACCAACCCCGATTTCGCGGCGCTGGCGCGCGCTTATGGCGGCTGGGCGGAAACGGTGGAGACAACCGAGGCGTTCGCCCCTGCCCTCGCCCGAGCGCTGGAGCAACCGGGCGTGGCCCTGCTGCATCTCAAAACCGATATCGAGCGTCTGACTCCCGGCCTGACCGTCTCGGGGCTGCGCGCCGCCAAGTGAGCGACGGGCGGCCCTTATTGCTGTTCGACTCGGGCGTCGGCGGCCTATCGGTATTGGCAGAAGTTCGGGCTGCGCTGCCGAATGCGCCGATCGTCTATGTCGCGGACAATGGCGGCTTTCCCTACGGCACCAAGACCGAGGCCGAGATTTCGGCGCGCGTGCCGGCTCTGCTTGGTCGCTTGGCGGAGCGCTATCGCCCCCGCCTGATCACGATCGCCTGTAACACCGCTTCGACCATCGCATTGGCGGGTGTGCGCGCCGCACTCGACCTGCCGATCGTGGGCACAGTGCCCGCGATCAAACCGGCGGCCGAGCAATCGCAGACGCGCGTGATCGGCGTGCTTGGCACCAATGCCACCGTACGCCAGCCCTACGTTGACGATCTCTCGGCAAGGTTCGCGAGCGACTGCCTGGTGCTGCGCCACGGATCGGCCGATCTGGTCGAGCTCGCCGAGGCGAGCCTGCGAGGCGAACCGACGCCGGACACCGCCTACGCCGATGTGATGGCGGGGCTGCTCGATCAGGAGGGCGGTGACCGGATGGACACAATGGTCCTCGCGTGCACGCATTTTCCGTTGGTGGCAGAACGGCTGGCCGCGGTTGCGCCACGGCTTTTAACTTTTGTCGACGGCGCCAAGGGAATAGCGCGGCGAGTCGCTTATCTCACCCGGGACCAGGAATGGCCCGATGCGCCTTTGGCCGGCGTCGCGGTCTTCACCGCGCCGATCGAGGTCGAGAACGGCCTGAAAGCCTCGCTCGCACGCTTCGGCTTGACGAAAATTGAGCGGTTGTGAGCAAAAATGATCGCCCGATACTGGAAAGATTGGCCTTTCGGCGCTAGACGCGCGCCTTCGACACCCCGGGGACTGGCCTCTTGGACTATAGCCGCGTTTTCACCCAAGCCATTGATCGGCTGCATGCCGAGGGCCGTTATCGGGTGTTTATCGACATATTGCGCAACAAGGGCATGTTCCCCAATGCGCGCTGCTTTGCGGGCCATAACGGGCCGAAGCCGATCACGGTGTGGTGCTCGAACGACTATCTGTCGATGGGCCAGCATCCGCACGTGATCGCGGCGATGGAGGAAGCGCTCCACGATGTGGGTGCCGGATCGGGCGGCACGCGCAATATCGGCGGCAACACGCATTACCATGTCGACCTGGAGCAGGAGCTGGCCGACCTGCACGGCAAGCAAGGCGCTTTGCTGTTCACCTCGGGCTACGTCTCGAACGAGGCGACTTTGTCGACGCTCGCCAAGGTATTGCCGGGCTGCATCATCTATTCGGACGAATTGAATCACGCCTCGATGATCGCGGGGATCCGCAATTCAGGGTGCGAGAAGCGCGTGTTCCGTCACAACGACCTTGAGCATCTGGAAGAGCTCCTGGCCGCGGACGACGCGGAAGCGCCCAAGCTGATCGCGTTCGAGAGCGTCTATTCGATGGACGGCGATGTCGCCCCGATCCACGCGATCTGCGACCTTGCCGACAAATACAATGCGCTAACCTATCTCGACGAGGTCCATGCGGTCGGCATGTACGGCCCGCGCGGCGGCGGCATTTCCGACCGCGACGAGGCCGCGCACCGCATCACCATCATCGAGGGCACGCTCGGCAAGGCGTTCGGCGTGATGGGCGGCTATATCGCCGCCGACACGATGATCATCGACGTGATCCGCTCTTACGCGCCGGGCTTCATCTTCACCACCAGCCTGTCGCCGGTGCTGGTCGCGGGTGCGCTCGCAAGCGTGCGCCACCTCAAATCGTCGAGCGTCGAGCGCGATGGCCAGCAGGCGTCGGCCGAACTGCTCAAGGGCATGATGCGCGACGCGGGCCTGCCGGTGATGGCGTCGACCACGCATATCGTACCCTTGATGGTGGGCGATCCGGTCAAGGCCAAGCGTGCCAGCGACATCCTGCTTGCCGAGTACGGCGTCTATGTGCAGCCGATCAATTATCCGACCGTGCCGCGCGGCACCGAGCGGCTGCGCTTCACCCCGGGCCCGACCCACACGCCCGAGATGATGCGCGAACTCGTCGATGCCCTCGTCGAAATCTGGAGCCGGATGGAAATGAAGCTGGCGGCCTGATTCCTCAGGCGTCGCTCAACACATTCTTACAGCCGCTCCTGTTACACGCCCCCGCCATGCGCGTCGCGAGGCGGCCCATCACCGCTTGGCCGCCATGTTTCTTGCTCCAATCCTGGAGCTCCTTCGCCCATCCCTGTGCCTTTTTGGCGGTACGCTGGGCATAGCCGCTCGTATTCTGGCCGAGCGCGTCGATCACGCTGTCCGCACTCTGTTCGACCGCCGCTTTGTCTTCGGGCGTCAGGCGTAGCACGAAATCGGAATAAAGGATTGCCCACTGGATGCGGGTGGCCGGACCTTCGGCAGTTTGCGCAGCTTTGCGCGCCCATGCGATCGCGGCTTTATTGTCCTTGCGGTCCTCGGCCATGCTCGCGAGGTCCATCATGAAGTAATATGGTGCGATCGCGTGCGGCAGCTCCGCTTCCAGCAATTTCGCGCCTGCCGCCGGGTCCCCCGCCTGCGCGAGCAGATCCCCCGCGTCCGGGATCACGGCCTGCCGCAGCATCGGATTGTTCGCGGCATGATCTACCATCGCAACGCGCTGCCGGACTTTGGCGAGCACCTGGGGCGCGACCTTCCCACCGTTTGCAGCCTTGGACAGAGCGATATCCGCGCTCAGCGTATCGAGCCGGTCGCCCAGCGGCAGGCTTCCGTCAGCTGCCACACGGTCAAGCGCCGCGACCAGCGCTGCGTCCAGTTTCTGCTGCTCAGCCTTGTCGGGCAACGCCAGAACAAGCGAAGCGCCCGCATAGCCGAGCAACTGCCGGTTCGCCTTGGTCTCCGCATAATCGGAGAGAATGGCGGGCAGAACCGCTTCAAGCTGTGCGACTTGGGCCGCGGTCAACGTGGTCTTGTCGCTGCCGCCAGTCGACAGCACCAGAGCGGTCAGCGTCAGCTTGCGCTTCACCCCGGGATCGGCGGTCGCGGTGGCCAGCCGATCGGCCAAAGCAGCCTCCTCCTTCCGATCCTTGAAATGCTTGGGATCGTCGAGCCAGTCATAGTTGGCGAGCAGCGCCCAGTCGTCCGCCGACAGGTTTTGCGGATCGGTAGCGCGCTTCAATAATTCCTCGGTCGAGACGGTACGCCTAGCGGCGACTCGCAGCACTTCCGCCAGGTTCGACGCCATCGATCCGCCCGACAAGCGGGTGACCTCAGAATGATCGGGACGCAGCACGACCACGGTGGGATAGCCCTGGACCCCGAACTTCTCACCCCAGACCTGTGCACCCTTGGCATCGCCATCGAGATAGACGGGAATGAAATTGCGGGTCTCGGCGATGAAGCCAGCATCCTTGAACAAAGTCTGCTTCATCATGTTGCAGGGCGGGCACCATTTGGCGCCCCAATAGAGCAGGACCGGTTTCTGGCTTTCCTTCGCTTCGGCAAAGGCATCATCGACGTCCCCGTGGCGCCAGGCGATTTCCTGTGCCGCAGGCTGGGTCACGGCGGCCTGATCGGTGGCCTGCTTGTGGCATCCGGCCAGCGCCAGAGCCGTGCCCATCATCAACACAGAGCCCAAGCGCCGCATCACCACACCTCGTTCGAAATTTCGTGGGCCCCTTGTAAGCGCAATTAGGCGGAGGCCAAGGCATCCTTGCGCAAGCAGTGCTGGCTTGGCGGCGCCTCCGGTACTAGAGCTTGTGCCAACCCGAATCGCTGGAGTTTCCGTTGGCCGAGCGCATCGCCATCGCTTCCGATCACGCAGCTATCGCGCTCAAGGCGACGTTGGCCGCGTGGCTGCGCGAGCATGGTCATCATGTGACCGACCTCGGCCCGCACGATCAGAGCTCGGTCGACTATCCCGATTATGGGTATAAGCTCGCCTCCGCGATCGAGCATAAGGAGGCTGATTTCGGCATCGCCTTGTGCGGATCGGGGATCGGCATCTCGATCGCGGTCAACCGCAATCCGGCGGCGCGCTGCGCGCTGGTGAGCGAACCAGTTTCCGCCAAGCTGGCGCGGCACCATAACGATGCCAACGTCATCGCTATGGGCGCACGCCTGATCGGCGAAGACATGGCCAAGAGCTGCGTCCACGCTTTCCTCGAAGCAACCTACGAAGGCGGCCGCCACGAACAGCGCGTCGCCAAACTCTCTCATTTCGCCAAGGAGCCCGCATGAGCAGCAAGCCCGCCAACGACGTCCAGCCGGACGGTTACTTCACGCGCGGCCTGGCCGAGGCGGATCCCGCGGTCTTCGCCGGCGTGCGCCACGAGATCGCGCGCGAGAAGGATCAGATCGAGCTGATTGCGTCCGAGAACATCGTGTCCAAGGCGGTGCTGGAGGCGCAAGGATCGGTCTTCACAAACAAATATGCCGAGGGCTATCCCGGCAAGCGTTACTATCAGGGCTGCGCGCCGTCGGACGAAGTTGAGCTGATCGCGATCGACCGCGCCAAGCAGTTGTTCGGCTGCGGCTTTGCCAACGTCCAGCCGCATTCGGGCGCGCAAGCAAATGGCGCGGTGATGCTGGCACTGACCAAGCCCGGCGACACGATCATGGGCCTCAGCCTCGATGCCGGCGGCCACCTGACACACGGCGCGCGGGCGGCGATGTCGGGCAAGTGGTTCAATGCGGTCCAGTATGGCGTGACGCGCGACACGCACCTGATCGATTACGACCAGGTCGAGGCGCTGGCGCGTGAGCATAAGCCAACGCTCATTATCACTGGCGGTTCGGCATACCCGCGCCACATCGATTTCGCGCGCTTTCGCAAGATCGCGGACGAGGTCGGTGCTTTGTTCATGGTCGATATGGCGCACTTCGCCGGCCTGGTCGCGGGCGGCGTGCACCCTACCCCGTTCGGCCATGCAGACGTCGTCACCACCACCACTCACAAGACGTTGCGCGGCCCGCGCGGCGGCGCGGTCTTCACCGATGACGAGGCGATCGCGAAGAAGATCAATTCAGCGGTGTTCCCCGGCCTGCAGGGCGGGCCGCTGATGCATGTCGTCGCCGCCAAGGCCGTCGCGTTCGGCGAAGCGCTGCAGCCCGACTTCAAACTTTATGCGCAGGCGGTCATCGACAATGCCAAGGCGCTCGCCGCACGGCTGAAAGAGCGCGGCGCGGAAGTGGTTTCGGGCGGCACTGACACGCATCTGGCGCTGATCGACCTGACGCCGCTGGGCGTCACCGGCCGCGATGCAGACGAGGCACTCGAGCGGTGCGGCATCACCTGCAACAAGAACGGCATTCCGTTCGATCCCCTGCCCCCGGTCAAGACCAGCGGCATCCGCGTTGGCAGCCCGGCAGGGACAACGCGCGGTTTCGGCGTGGCCGAGTTCCGCGATATCGCCGACATGATCGCCGACGTGCTCGATGGCCTGAAGAAGAATGGCGAACAGGGCGACGGCCAGATCGAAGCCAATGTGCGCGAACGCGTAAAGGCGCTGACCGCACGCTTCCCGATTTACCCGGAGCTTTAATTGCGCTGTCCCTTCTGCTTTCACGCCGATAGCCAGGTCAAGGACAGCCGGCCCACCGAGGACGGCGCCTCGATCCGGCGTCGGCGTCAGTGCGAAAGTTGCGGTGCGCGCTTCTCGACCTTCGAGCGCGTGCAGCTACGCGACCTGACGGTCGTGAAGAAGAATGGCGACCGCGAGGCGTTCGACCGCGCCAAGCTCGAACAGTCGATCTCGATCTCGGCGCGCAAGCGCCCGGTCACCACCGAACAGATCGAGCGGCTCGTCTCGTCGATCCAGCGCCAGCTGGAGACGAGCGGCGAGAGCGAGATCAATGCCGCGCGCGTGGGCGAGATGGTGATGGACGGGCTGCAGCAGCTCGACAGCGTCGCCTATATCCGCTTCGCCAGCGTCTATAAGAATTTCCGCGAAGCCAAGGATTTCGAGAATTTCGCCGGCTCGGTCGCGGAGCAGGAAGGGGAGTGACCACAGTCCCCCAACCCGCCATCGTCCTTGTCCGCCCGCAACTCGCCCAGAACATCGGCAAGGCGGCGCGGGCGATGCTCAATTTCGGGCTGACCGACCTGCGGCTGGTGGCCCCGCGCGACGGCTGGCCCAATCCCGATGCCGGGCCGGCGGCGTCGGGCGCGGATATCGTGCTGGAGAAGGCGCGGCTGTACGACAATGTCGCGGAGGCAGTGGCGGACTGCGCGCATGTCTACGCAACCACGGTGCGCAAGCGCGGCGTCACCAAGCCGGTGGTGCGGCCCGACGAGGCAGCCATTGAGATTCATCGCGAGATGGGTGGCAGCGCAATCCTGTTCGGGCCCGAGCGTTCGGGGCTGGATACTGATGACGTTGCGGTCGCGCGCACCATCCTGACGGTGCCGATCAATCCCGAATTCGGATCGCTGAATCTGGCGCAGGCCGTGATTCTGGTCGCGTACGAATGGTCGAAGAGCGAAAGCCTGGCTCAGCCGCCCGCGACCGAACTCGATCCGCCCGCAAGCCAGCAGGAACTGGACGGCATGATCGGCCAGCTCGATACCATGCTGGAGCAAGCGGGCTATTTCTTCCCGCCCGATCGCGCACCCTCGACCAAACGCACCTTGCGCACCCTGCTCACCAAGCCGGGCTGGAACGCATTGGAGGTGCGGACCCTACGCGGCGTCCTGTCCGCGCTCGACCGCCCGCGCGGCGCTCAGCGGGCCGAAGCCTCAGCGCGCAACGCGTCGAAGCGCTCGAGCTCATAGGCGATGGAGCCCTCGACCAGGGCTTCCCAGACATCGGCAATCACGGAGTCCGGAATTCCTTCGGAGCGCGCGGCACGACAAACATTGTCAATGACCTGCGCCTTGCGAACCTCATCGCGTACGATGCCGCGGTCGGGTTTGATGCGCGCGGCCGCATCCATATAGCCGAACCGGCGGGCGAGCAGCGCGACCAATTCGCGATCGGTCTGATCGACCCCGGCACGGACTTCCAGCATCGTCTTGCAGCGTTCGGGAGAGAGTATTTCCATCATGGCGCATGCCTTGCGCTCGCCGTCCGATCCTGTCCAGAACCGACCTTAAATAGTGCCGCCGAGAAGAGTTCACTGCCTAAGCATCAGCTTGGGGAGTGTACCTCGCCAGTATGGCAGGTTAGCCTGCGATTGCTTGGGCCCGCGATCAAAGGACAATATCATCATGCGCAAGTTGATGACGTTGGCGGCGCTGTGCGCCGTGCCCGCCCTACTTCACGCCCAGGCAGCCTCCGCTCCGGCAACCGTGAAGCCGGCAAAGGAGAAGAAGGTCTGCCGGACGGAAATACCGACCGGATCGATCCTGATGCGCACTAAGTGCGGCACCGCCGAGGAATGGGCAGACTACGACGCCGCAAACAAGCGCGGTGCGGAACATGCGCTTGGGCGTGATGGCGTTGGATTGGGCGCCAACGCGCCTGAAAAAGGCCAGTAAGCGGGCTTTACCAGCCTAATACAGCGAGTTAAGAAGACGCTCGCTTGGGGCCTGCGATCAAAGGACAATTCATTTCATGCGTAGATTGATGACGCTTGCTGCGCTGTGCGTTTCTTCCACGGCGCTGTACGCGCAGGCCGCTCCGGCCCCCGCTGGCGAAAAACCCGTCAAGGAAAAGAAGATTTGCCGTCAGGAAGACGTGACCGGATCGATCATGATGGCGCGCACCTGCCATACCAAGGAAGAGTGGGCGCAGATCGACGCCGCCAACGCGCGTAACGCCCAGCATCTGCTCGGCCGTGACGGCAGCCCGACCGGCAATGCGGCGACGCAGCCGCCGCACTAAGCCTTGACTCGGCGGTCCCTTTCCGTCAGAGGCCGCGCCTTCGCAATTGGCTCCGCACATCCGGTGAAGCGGTAGCCCTGCCTCTCTTCGAGAATCAGCAGCGCGGTTCCGGGTTTCCGCGTGGCGGGCTTCGGCCTGCCCCGCACAACGCAATTGAAGGAACGACATCATGTCGAAGCGCTCTAGCGCCAAGTACAAGCTCGACCGCCGTATGGGCGAGAACATCTGGGGCCGTCCGAAGTCCCCGGTGAACAAGCGTGAATATGGCCCCGGTCAGCACGGGCAGCGCCGCAAGGGCAAGGTTTCGGACTTCGGCATCCAGCTGAAGGCGAAGCAGAAGCTCAAGGGCTATTATGGCGACG
>Ga0207705_10002264_pt1 | contig 14888 bp, 19 predicted proteins | sample KBSC13metaG_FD_184314 | JGI IMG/M metagenome (GOLD analysis project Ga0207705, IMG submission 184314) | Corn rhizosphere microbial communities from Kellogg Biological Station, Michigan, USA - KBS C1-3 metaG (SPAdes) (version 2) | ecosystem: Host-associated > Plants > Roots > Rhizosphere > Soil ...
CCGCCGCGCACGTCGCTGACCGCGATCTTGTCGATCTCGTCGAGGAAGACGATGCCGTTGTGCTCGGCGTTGGCGAGCGCGGTGCGGGCGACGTCGTCCTGGTCCATCCGCTTCTCGGCTTCCTCGTCGACCAGCTTGTCCCAGGCGTCGGGCACCTTGAGCTTGCGGCGCTTGAGGTTCTGGCGGCCCATCGCCTTCGACATCATCTCGGAGAGGTTGATCATCCCGACATTGCCGCCGCCGGGAATATCGAACGGCATCTGCGGAGTGTCCTCGACTTCGATCTCGACCTCGACGTCGTTCATCGCGTTCTCGACGATCCGCAGGCGGAAACTCTCGCGGGTCGCCTCGCTGGCGCTCTCGCCGACGAGCGCCTTGAGCAGCCGGTCCATCGCCGCCTTGCTCGCCGCGTCGCGCACCGCCTCGCGGCGGCGCTCCTTCTCCAGCCGGATCGCTTCCTCGACCAGGTCGCGGGCAATCTGCTCGACATCGCGGCCGACGTAGCCGACCTCGGTGAACTTGGTCGCCTCGACCTTGACGAACGGCGCCTCGGCCAGCTTCGCCAGCCGGCGGCTGATCTCGGTCTTGCCGCAGCCGGTCGGCCCGATCATGAGGATATTCTTCGGCGTGACCTCGTCGCGCAGTTCTTCGGGCAGACGTTGCCGCCGCCAGCGGTTGCGCAGCGCCACGGCAACAGCGCGCTTGGCTTCGGCCTGGCCGACGATGTGCTCGTCGAGCGCGGCGACGATGGCTTTGGGGGTAAGGGCTTCGTTCATTTCCTACCTTCTGCTCCCTCCCCTTCAGGGGAGAGATACGGAGACTTGGCGCGCAGCGCCTAGTCGGAGTTGAGAGGGGAAAGCGAGTCCGCGACCCCCTCTCCCAACCCCCTCCCCTGAAGGGGAGAGGGCTTTAGATGGTTTCCACGGTCACCCGGTCGTTGGTGAAGACGCACACTTCGGCGGCCACTTCCATCGCGCGGCGGGCGATCTTCTCCGCGTCGTCCTCGTAAGGATCGAGCGCCCGCGCTGCGGAGAGGGCATAGTTGCCGCCCGAACCGATGGCGGCGATGCCGCCTTCGGGCTCGAGCACGTCGCCGTTGCCGGTCAGCACCAGCATCGTCTCCTTGTCGGCGACGATCATCAGCGCCTCGAGGTTGCGCAAGTACTTGTCGGTGCGCCAGTCCTTGGCCAGCTCGACCGAGGCCCGCAGCAGCTGGCCGGAATACTGCTCGAGCTTCTTCTCCAGCCGCTCGAACAGCGTGAAGGCGTCGGCGGTGGCGCCGGCGAACCCGGCGATGACTTTCCCGTCCCCATTTTCGTCTTTGGCGCCGATCCGCCGCACCTTGCGGGCGTTGGGCTTCATCACGGTGTTGCCCATCGAGACCTGGCCGTCGCCGGCGATCACGGTCTTGCCGTTCTTGGAAACGCCGATGATGGTGGTGCCGTGCCAGCGGATCGCGTCGCGGCCGTCAGAATGTCCGTCCATGAGGCGCGATATGGGCGCTGGCCCAAACGCGTTCAATCCTTCGTCGACAGGATCAGCTGCCGTTCGGGCCGCCGCCGGTATTGTTGGGCTGCTGGCTACCCCCAACGCCCCCGGCGCCGACCTGGCCGATGTTGCCGAACAGATCCTGCAGGATGCCGCGCTCGCGGCCTAGCGTGGGCGTTTTGTCGCTGTCCGGCTTGATCCGCACGACGCGCTCGATGCCCGAACGCTCGGCCGAAACGACGTTGCCGGCCGGGTCGAACTTGATGGCGAGGACCATCTCCTTGGTGATTTTCGGCCTGGTGAACGGCTTCTGGCTGGTGGTGCTGGACACATAATACCACACCGGCTGGCCGAACTGGCTGACGAACGTCGGCTGGCCGAGCGTGCCCTGGACCGATTGCCGATTGTCGATTCCGGGGTGGACCGCCTCGACGAGCGATTCGTCGACCAGATAGCCGCGGTGATCGATGATCGAAGTGCAGCCGGAGACCAGTGCCAGCGCGCCAAGAAGGGCCGCGTTGCGATTGATCCCGACCATATGCCAACCGTCTCCGAAACCCCGAGGCTGGCGATTGCCCCAAGGTGTTACCCTGGTGCATTGCCAGCCGCCGCGCCACGCTTATATCGGCGCGAGCCTTAGGGGCTGGCGCGCCGCTGCGCAACGGCGCGCTTCGCCTTGGGGCATTGAATACCCCATGAACGAAAGCCCGAGCCCGGCCATGCCTCTTCTCCAACGCCTGTTCCGCGGCAAGCCCGATCCCCGAGAGGCGGTGCGGCCGCTGTGGCACCGGGTGGTCGAGGTGTCGCGCGAGCCGGAATGGTATGCAACATGCGGGGTGGCCGACACCGTTGCGGGCCGCTTCGACATGATCACGGCGGTACTCTCGCTGGTTCTGCTGCGCCTGGAGCGTGACCGCGACGGCGGGCCGCAGACCGCGCTGCTGACCGAGCTGTTCGTCGAGGACATGGATGGCCAGCTGCGCGAATTCGGCGTCGGCGACATCGTCGTCGGCAAGCATATCGGCAAGCTGATGGCCTCGCTGGGCGGGCGGCTTGGCGCTTATCGCGAAGCGCTGGCGGACGAAGACGGGGGGACGCTGGAAAGCGCGGTCCGGCGCAACGTCACGCTGGCTGACGCGCAGCCGCCGCAACCCCTGGCGGCGCGGCTGCGGGCCTTTGCGGAGCGCCTATCGGACACGCCGGCGGCCGATATCCTCGCCGGAAACGTGCCGCGATGAGCACGCTCGAATTCTCCCGCTTCGTCGACCGCCGCCAGCTCACGGAAAGGCCGGTCCAGCTGGTCGCCGACGCGGCCGAGCGCAAGGCTCTCGCCGAACGCTTCGGCCTGGTGGCGATCGACCGGCTCGAAGCCAGGGTGTCGCTCGAGGCCGACGGCGACACCGTGACCGGCGACGGCACCCTCTCGGCCGAAATCGTGCAAAGCTGCGCGGTCAGCGGCGACGACTTGCCGGTGACGATTGCCGAACCGCTGCACTTGCGCTTCGTGCCGGAGGCGCCGGTGGAGGCCGAAGAGCTCGACCTGGAAGAAGATGAGCTCGACGAAATCCCTTATTCCGGCACCGCCTTCGACCTGGGCGAAGCTGTCGCGCAAAGCCTGGCGCTGGCGATCGATCCCTACGCAACGGGGCCCGACGCCGACCGGGTGCGCAAGGAAAAAGGCCTGCTGGACGAAGCTGCCAGCGGGCCGTTCGCCGCGTTGGCGGGGCTGAAGAAGGATTAAATCCTCCCGAGCTTGTCTCGGGGAGGTGGCAGCGCGCAGTGCTGACGGAGGGGAATACCCCTCCACCCCCGCCTTCGGCGGCGGTCCCCCTCCCCGAGCAAGCTCGGGGAGGATTTTTTAGAACGGAATGTCGTCGTCGAGATCGTCGCCGAAGTTCGAGCCGCCGCCGCTCGGCGCGCCGCCGCCACCGCCGCCCTGGCCCCAGCTCGAGCCGCCGCCACCCCCGCTGGACGATCCGCCCCCCTGGTAGTCGCCGCCCCCGCGCTGGCCGCCGCCACCGCCCGGCGCGCCGTCGAGCATGGTCAGCACGCCGCCGATGCCGCCGACCGAGACTTCGGTCGAATAGCGGTCGTTGCCCGACTGGTCCTGCCACTTGCGGGTGCGCAGCTGGCCTTCGATGTAAACCTTCGAGCCCTTGCGCAGGTACTTCTCGGCCACGCCGACAAGGCCATCGGACTGCAACACGACGGTGTGCCACTCGGTGCGCTCCTTGCGCTCGCCGGTTTGCTTGTCCTTCCAGTTCTCGCTGGTGGCGATGCGCAAGTTGGCGATGCGGCCGCCGTTCTGGAAGCTCTTCACTTCCGGATCGGCGCCGAGATTGCCGATCAGGATGACCTTGTTGACGCTGCCTGCCATGTCTGTGTGCCGTTCCCGCTAGAGTCCGAGCGCGACCGCGCCCCAATAAGTGATTCCGGCGAAGATGTAGGCTAGCGCAAACAAGTAGGCCAACATGAAAAGGGGCCATTTCCACCCATTCGTCTCACGCCGGGTGACCGCGATGGTCGACATGCATTGCGGCGCGAAGACGAACCAGGCGAGGAAGGCGAGCGCGGTCGGCAGGGTCCAGGCGGCCTGCAGCTTGGGGATAAGCCCTTGGGCCTCGGCGGTGTCGTCCTTGGAGCTGGCATCGACAGCGTAAGTCGTCGCCAGCGAGGCCACCGCCACTTCGCGCGCGGCCATCGCCGGGATCAGCGCCAGCGAGATCTCGCGGTTGAAGCCGATCGGCTTGAGCACGACTTGCAGCCCGTTGGCGATATGGCCGGCAAAGCTCGCGTCGACCTGGCTTTGGCCCGGCGCGGCGCGCGGGAAGCTCAGCAGCAGCCACAGGACCACGCTGACGGTGAAGATGATCGTGCCGGCGCGGCGCAGGAAGATCCACGCGCGCTGCCACAGGCCGAGGACGATGTCGCGCAGCGGCGGCATCTGGTATTTCGGCAGTTCCATGATGAAGCCGCCCGCGCCGCCTTTGGTCACCGTTCGCCGCAGCACCAGGGCAACCACGAAAGCGCCAACGACTCCGGCGAGATAGAGCACGAACAGCACCAGGCCTTGCAGGCCGATACCGGCGCCGACCGTGCGATGGGGGATGAACGCGCCGATGATCACGGCATAGACCGGCAGCCGCGCCGAACAGGTCATCAGCGGGGCGACCAGGATCGTCGTCAGCCGGTCCTTGGGATCGGCGATGGCGCGCGTCGCCATGATCCCGGGGATCGCGCAAGCAAAGCTGGAAAGGAGCGGAATGAAGCTGCGGCCCGACAGCCCGACGGCGGCCATCATCCGGTCCATAAGGAACGCCGCGCGGGCCATGTAGCCCGATTGCTCCATCGCCAGGATGAAGGCGAACAGGATGATGATCTGCGGCAGGAACACCACCACCGAGCCGACCCCGGCGAGCACGCCCTGGGTCAGCAGATCGCGGAAAATGCCGGCGGGGAGGAGCGCGTTGGCCAGGCCGATCAACGCCTGCACGCCATCGTCGAGCCCATCCTGCAGCGGCGTGGCCCAGGCAAACACCGCCTGGAACATCACGAACAGCAGCGCGAACAGGATCAGCGGCCCGATCCACGGGTGCAGCAGCACCTTGTCGAGGCTGGCGTGCAAGCGGTGCTGCGAAGTTTCCGACAGAATGGTGGCCTGCGCCATCGTTCGCGCGGCCATGCGCCGTTCGGGCAGCGTCAGGTGCCAGTTGCGGTGATCCCTGGAATCTTGCGCGGCGTTGTCTTCCGCGCTGTCGATCGCCGCCAGCAGTTCCTCGATCCCGCGGCGGCGGACGGCGACCGTGGGGATCACCGGCACGCCGAGCGCTTGCGCCAGGGCGGAGGGATCGAGCAGCAGCCCGTCGCGCTCGGCGAGGTCGATCATGTTGAGCGCGACGACCACCGGCCGGCCGAGCTCGATCAGCTCCTGAGCGAAAACCAGGTGCTGTTCGAGGTTCGAGGCGTCGAGCACCACGATCAGCACTTCCGGCTTGGCCTCGCCTGGAAATTCGCCGAAGACGACCTTGCGGGTCACTTCCTCGTCCGGGCTGGCGGCGTCGAGCGCATAAGAGCCCGGCAAGTCGATCAGCTCGACCGGCTCGCCGCTCGGCAGGGTGAGGCGCCCGGCCTTTCGCTCGACCGTGACGCCGGCATAATTGGCGATCTTCTGGCGCGCGCCGGTGAGCACGTTGAACAGCGCGCTCTTGCCCGAATTGGGATTGCCGACCAGCGCGGCGGTGCGCAGCCTCGACATTTAGACCTCCCTGACCGTCATCGCCGCGGCGTGGCTGCGGCGCAGCGCCAGCGTCATCCGTCCGAGCAGCAGCGCGATCGGATCGCGCCCGCCGAACACCCCGCGATGAGCGACCGCGACCCGCGCGCCGGCGTCGACGCCGAGCGCCTGGAGCCGCTTGGCCTCGTCGGGCGCCAGCCGGCCCCAGTCGACCGCGACGATTTCGGCGCGGCGGCGCGGCGGAAGCTGATCGAGGGTCATGATGCCGCCGTGACAGATGTCGGCACTAATTGCAACTAATTCGCATTAATATTTAGCAATATTCAGCGCGCCGGATACCTCAGCCGTCCGAGGAACCGCAGCGGATCGAAATGCTCGCGCGGCCTGAGCCAGCGGGCCTTGGCCTTTTCGAACTTCATCACCCCCTCGATCCGCCGGTCCAGGAAGGCGCGGGTCGCCGCCTTGTCCTCGCTCTCGTCGTCGACGAACACGGCCAGCGTGGCGGCATAGATCCCCGCGAGAATCGCCCGCTTGCTGTAGTGATTGTAATCCGTCGCGGTATCGCCGGCGAGGCGCCACATCGTATCCGCGCTGTGCCAGGCGAGCTTCGCCGTGCCGGCAAGGTTCTGCGGCATCGCCTGGATCGCCAGCGAGCGGCGCAGCGCTTCCTCCAGCCCGGTGACCGCTTCGAGGCGGAACCACACCAGCGCGCGGATGCGTTCGCGGATCGGCATTTGCGCCAGCACCTCGCGGTCGAACGCTTGCTCCATCCGGGCATCGACCGCCGCGATCCAGGCGGCGATCATGTCGCTCGCGCCGCCGGGAAACGCCAGCCGCGCGACCGCCGGATCGACCCCCTTGGCGGCGCCGGCATTGGCCAGCGCGGCATCGCTCCAGCCGTCGAAAATCGCCGCTCTGGCGATCGCTGGGGCCAGCTCGATCCGCAGTTCGTCAAGCGTGAGGTCGAGCGCAGCGGTCATCGTCAGAGCGTCGGGCCGTACGTCTGCGCGGATTTGCGGACCTTCTTCTTCCCGTCCTGCCTGACGATCGCGTCCAGCGTCGCGCTGTCGCCGCCGTCGAGCTTGGCATAGTCGCGCGCGGTCCGCCCGGCATTGTCGCTCCGATCCGGGTCGGCGCCCGCGGCGAGCAGGATGCGCACCATCGGCAGGTCGCGCTTGTGCACCGCCAGGATCAGGGGTGTTTCGCCAGCGTCGTTGCTCTGATCGACCTTGGCCCCTTTCTGGGCGAGCATCTCGACGCCTTCGACGAAGCCGAGCTGGCTCGCCAGCATCAGCGGGGTGACGCCTCTCTTGTCGGGCAAGTCCGGGTTGGCGCCCAGCGAGAGCAAGTAGTGCAGCCACGGCCCGTCGCGGCGCCGGATCGTGATGTGCAGGGCACTGTGCCCGTCGGTCAGGTCGCGCGAGTCGACGATGGTCGAATTCTTGTTGGTGAGTTCCTTGACCTTGTCGAGGTCGCTCTTTTCCACCGCCTGGAGGAACTTGTAGCCGTCGGAGTAATTCTGCGCCGCCGCCGGCATCGCGGCGACCAGGACGGCGGCCACGGCAGCGGCGAAAACCAGCTTGATGCGATGACCGATGGCCACGTTCGAACCTCCCGAAATTCCCTGTCGATTGCCGGCCCTCGGCCGGAGTCGACCCTTGCGGTCGTCCCGTTAGCAGAGCATGAACCGCGCTGTCATGCCCCGTGCCTTGCTTGCGTTCACCCTTCCCTTCCTGCTGCTCGCCTGCTCGTCCCATCCGGACGAGGCGAAAAACGCCCCGCTCGCCGGCGCGGCTATCGGCGGCCCGTTCACGCTGACCGACAGCAGCGGCAAGACGGTTCACTGGAGCGACTTTGCCGGCAAGTACCGCATCGTCTATTTCGGCTACACGTACTGTCCCGACGTCTGCCCGACCGACATGCAGCGGCTCATGCAGGGCTTCGCGGCTTACAAGAAGGCCCACCCGGCCCTCGCCGCGCAGATCGTGCCGATGTTCATCTCGGTCGATCCGGAGCGCGACACGCCCAAGGTGGTGGGCGAATTCACCCATGCGTTCTCCGACGATCTGCTCGGCCTGACCGGCACCCCGGAGCAGATCGCCAAGGCGGCCAAGGAATTCGCGATCTTCTACCAGAAGGACAAGCCGAACCCGGAGGGGGGCTATCTCGTAAACCACAGCACCCAGGCCTATCTGATGGGGCGCAAGGGCGAGCCGATCGCCCTCGTGCCGATCGAAGATGGCCCCAAGGCCGTTACCGCGAGCCTCGAGAAATGGGTCAGTTGAGAGAACGCTTCTGGGAGCTGCCGCTGGCGGAGCTCAACCGCGCCGAATGGGAATCCCTGTGCGACGGCTGCGGCCGTTGCTGCCTGCACAAGCTCGAGGACGAAGACACCGGCGAAATCGCCCACACCAACGTCGCCTGCAAGCTGCTCGATCCCGAGACCGCGCGCTGCCGCGATTATCGCCAGCGCAAAGCGATCGTGCCGGACTGCCTGCGGCTGACGCTGCGGCTTGTCTATACCGTGCCGTGGCTGCCCGAAACGTGCGCTTATCGCCGCCGCGCCGAAAACCTGCCGCTGCCCGAATGGCACCCGCTGCTGACCGGCAGCGACGAGGCGATGAAACGCGCGGGCAAGTCCGTCGCCGGCAAAGTCGTCAGCGAGACCGAGGCCGGGCCGCTTGAGCACCACATCGTCCTGTGGGGCGGCAAATGATCGACTGGTTGCGGCGCACGCCCGCCGATCTCGCCATCCGCGTCGGCGAGCGCGAACTGCCGATCGCGGTCCGCCGCCACGCCAGCGCCCGGCGGCTGGTCATGCGCCTGGCCCCCGACGGCAGCGAAGTGCGTGTCACGCTGCCACGCTGGGGCCGCACGGAGGATGCGCTGGTATTCGCCCGCGCGCGGCTCGACTGGCTCCAACGTCAGCTCGCCGCCTTGCCCCCGGCGCGGACGCCCCAGGCGGGCGGGGTCCTGGCCTATCGCGGGCAGGAGATCGCGATCGACTGGCAGGGCTCGCACCCGCGCCGGCCGCGCCTGGAGGGCGGCAGCGTGCGCATCGGCGGCCCGCTGGAAAGCCTGCCCGCCCGCCTGCGGCGCTGGCTGGAAAGCGAGGCGCGCCGGCTGCTCGAAGACGACCTGGCGTTCTACTGCGCTCGCGCCGGCCACGCCGTGCCTGCGCTCAGGATGTCGCGCGCCCAGCGCCGCTGGGGCAGTTGCTCGGACCGCAACGGCATCCGCATCAACTGGCGGCTGGTCCAGGCGCCGGACGCCGTCCGCCGCTCGGTCGTCGCGCACGAAGTCGCCCACCTCACCCACTTCGATCATTCGCCTGCATTCCACCGCCTGTTGCGCGAACTGTTCGACGGCGACCTTGAGGCCGCCGACGCATGGCTGAAGGCGAATGGGCGTTCGCTTTACGCCTCATTCGGATAAGTTTGGGCCCTTACGAGCGGTTAACCATTCGCGTGGCATAACAGCGCGATGGCGCGCTCAAGCTTCGCCTTTGCCGTCGTGCTCGTCGCGGCGTCCGCCCCGGCCTCCGTGTCGGCCGCCGCCGGCTGCGCCGATCCTTTCGCCATCGTCAGCCCCACCGCCATTGTCGCGCCCAATGGCCAGCAACCGTTAGCGATCACCATCGAAAGCGGCCTCCAGGTCGGGCGCCTGGCGCTTACCGGCAAGCAGGACGGCACCGCGGCGATCGACCCGCAGACCGGCGCCAAGGAAATGGTCGCCAACATGGTCGATCTTGGCGGGGCGACCTTTCAGGGCAAAGCCACCGTCACCGGCCAGCCGTTGAAGCCGGTGCGCATCGAGCTGCCGCAAATGGTCGTCCTGCACAGCCCCTCGGGCGCGGAGGCGCAGCTGACCAACTTCCGCACCGACCTGCCGCAAGTGGCGATGCTCGACGCCCACGGTTCGCTGGAATTCAACTTCGGCGCCACGATCACCACCAAGAACGCGCAAGGCGGCGATTTCCGCGGCCGCATCCCGATCCGCGTCGACTATTACTGAACCGGTCGCGGGGGGCTGGCGCGGGCAGCGCCACGCGCCTATCTTGGGCGCCATGCGGATGTTCAGTTTCAAGGGCGTAAATCCCGTCGGCAGTGTCGGCGATTTCTTCGAGTACTGGAAGCAGCCGACGCCCTATCGCTGGCGGATCCTCGCGCTCGCGGTCGCCCTGTCGTTCACCCTGATCGTCGTGTCGATGCCGAAGACCGAGCGGGCGCCGCCGGCCAAGCCCGACGTCATCTGGATCAACAGCTGGCCCAAGGACCGCTCCGAGAAGGAAATCATCGCCTCCAACATCGCCAACCAGAAGCGCAAGGACGCCGAGGCCGCGGTGGAGCAACAGCGCCAGGCGCTGCGCAAGGAGTTCTACCGCACGCTCGCCAAGGCCAGCGGCATGGACCCTGACGCGCTGGAGCGCCAATACGCGCCGAAGCCGGCCGCGCCGGTTGCCGCCGCCCCTGCCGCGGCCCCAGCCGCGACCAAGCCTACCGCATCGCCGGCCAAGTGAGCTTCGACACGCGCTGGCTGGCGGCCGCCGCCTGCGTGGCCGAGCGCGCCCGCCCCCTGAGCCGGCCGAACCCGGCGGTCGGCGCGATCGTCGTGCGCGACGGCGTGGCGATCGGGCGCGGCTGGACGGGCCCCGGCGGGCGGCCCCATGCCGAAGCGGTTGCGCTGAGGCAGGCAGGCGAGGGGGCGCGCGGAGCGACGCTTTACGTAACCCTCGAGCCGTGCGCGCACAAAAGCGAGCGCGGGCCGGCGTGCGCCGACCTGGCGAGGGCGGCGGGCCTGACTCGCGTCGTCGTCGGCGTCGAGGATCCCGACCCGCGCACCGCCGGCGCGGGCCTCGCCCGATTGCGCGCAGCGGGGATTGAAACCGAGCTTGCCGACGACGACGCGAGCCGCGCCAGTCTCGCGGGATACCTCGTCCGCCAGCTCGAAGGGCGTCCGTTCGTGACCCTCAAGCTGGCGCTGACCGCCGACGGCTTCATCGCCCGTCCCGACGGCAGCAGCCGCTGGATCACCGGCGAGACCGCCCGCGCCCACGCCCATCGCGAGCGGGCGCGCAACGACGCGATCCTCGTCGGCGGGGGCACGCTGCGGGCCGATGAGCCACGCCTCGACGTGCGCCTGCCGGGCCTGGAGGACCGCAGCCCGCGCCGGTTCGTCCTGACGAAAAGTCCGGCTCCCGCGGGCTGGAGCGTGCTCGCCGATCCCGACGCGATCCGCGGTCTGGATGCGCAGTATCTGCTCGTCGAAGGCGGCGCCGGGGTGGCCGAGGCGTTCCTGGCCGCCGGCCTGGTCGACAAGCTGCTGCTCTACCGCGCGCCGGTGGAGTTCGGCGACGGCATCCCGGCGTTTCGCACCGGCATGCCGGAAGGCTGGCGCCTGACCGAGCGGCGCCCGCTTGGCAGCGACACGCTCGAAGTTTACGAACGCCCCCAACGAAAGCCACCCACACCCGTTCGTGGTGAGCTTGTCGAACCACGAAGCGCGGCGCCAGGCACGTCGTAGGGCCATGCGGCCCAGCTTCGCTTCCGACAAGCTTGGGACGAACCGAGTGTAACACGCGGAAGGTTTGAAACTTGTTCACCGGCATCGTCACCGCCATCGGCACCATCGAGACGCGCGAGGAACGCGGGGACCTACGCCTGACAATCGCCTGCCCGTTCGACCCGGCCAGGCTCGCCATCGGCGCGTCGATCGCCTGCTCCGGCGTGTGCCTGACGGTTGTCGAACGGGCCCTTCGACAAGCTCGGGATGAGCGGGGAACAGCCTGGTTCGCGGTCGATGTCTCCGCCGAAACGCTGTCGCGCACCGCGAAACACATGTGGGACGAAGGCGCGCGGATCAATCTCGAACCCTCGCTCAAGCTGGGTGACGAGCTTGGCGGGCATATCGTCTCGGGCCATGTCGACGCGGTCGGCACCGTGGTCCGCCGCACGGCCGATGGGGATTCGATCCGCCTGACAATCGAAGCACCGCCTCAGCTCGCGCCGTTCATCGCCGCCAAGGGCTCGATTGCGGTCGACGGCGTTTCCCTGACGGTCAACGAAGTGACCGATCAGCCGGGCGGGGCGGTTCGCTTCGGGCTCAACGTGATCCCGCACACCGCCGAAGTCACGACCCTGGGCGCGCTGGTGGAAGGCGATCAGGTCAATCTCGAGATCGACACGGTCGCGCGCTATCTCCAGCGGCTGGAGAGCCTGCGCGCCTGAGAGCCCGGGAGCGCGGTCCTGCCGGCGCCAAAATCATTTTCCTACACGCCCCGCGGTGCCTAGCGTCGCCCCATGCGCGGTTCTCTTCCCCTTCGCTCCGTTCGTGCGCCCGGGTCTCCGAGCCATGACGAAGCTCACGGCAAAGTCACGAATCGCGGGTTCGGCGTGACTTTGCCAAACTGTGACTTTCTTGCCATCAAGCTGTTGATATTAAAGATAATATCGAGGCCGATCCGTGAGTCACGGGGTGTGACTTTAGTGACTTTGCGGCGCCTCTGCACGCCGTTCGCCGGCCGAGGCCGCCAGAGGCCCGGCGGCGAATCCGGCACGGTCGATCTCGTAAACGACGTGGACGATGGGCTCGCCGGCCAGCCAGGTGATGTCGGTCCGGTCGGTCAGCCGGCCGCCGATGTTCTTCATCGCCCCGCGGGAGACGACATTGGCCTCGCCGACGCGGAACACCACCCGCTCGACGCATTGCAACGCATGGGCGAGCATCAACCGCTTCATCTCGGCGTTGTAGCCCTCGCCCCACAGGCGCCGTGCAAGGAACGTCCAGCCGATCTCGACCGAGCCGCCGTCGGCCGGATCGTAGCCCTGGAAGCGCGACGATCCGACGATCTCGCCGCTCGCTTTCTCGATCGCCACAAGGGCGCCCTGGTTGGCCAGCGCGTCGTCGAAAAACGCGCGGAACACCGGCTCCTGCCAGCGGTCGTGCGCCGGATGCCGCGCCCATACGTCAGGGTCGGACGCGACCGCATAGAGCGTCGCCCAATCGTCGGGCCGCAGCGGCCTCAGCAGCAGCCGCTCCCCCTCGAGGACCGGCTGCCGGTCCATTCAGACGGTCTCGGCCGCGGCCACTTCGGCGATCGCGCCGATGAACTTGGGGATATTGTCCATCGTCAGCCCGGCGACGTTGATGCGGCCCGATCCGGCCATGTAGATGCCGTGATCGGCGCGCAGGGTGTCGATCTGCGCCTTGCCGAGCGCGAGGGTGGCGAACATGCCGTTCTGCCGGTCGATCGGCCGCAAGTCGACTTGGCCGAGCCGGCCGGCCTCGGCCAGCTTTGCGCGGACCTGGCGGATGCGGGCGCGCATCTGCTGCAACTCGTCGAGCCAGCTTTCGGTGAGCTTCGGATCCTCCAGGATCAGGCGCACAGCGGCGGCGCCATGGTCCGGCGGCATCGACCACGCCGCGCGGGCCAGCGCGTGCCCGTTCGACAGCACGCGGCCGAGTTCCTCGCCATTCTTCGCCAGCACATAGAGCGCGCCGACGCGGTCGCGGTAGAGGCCGAAGTTCTTGTCGCAGCTGTAGGCGATCAGCGCCTCGGGCACGGCGTCCACGACCTTGCGCGCGCCATAAGCGTCCTCTTCCATCCCCTGGCCAAGGCCCTGGTAGGCGAGGTCGACCACCGGCAGCACCGGGCTATCCGCCAGCAGCGCGGCGATCTCGTCCCACTGCGCGGGGGTGTAGTCGATCCCGGTCGGGTTGTGGCAGCAGCCGTGCAGCAGCAGGGCATCGCCCTCTCCCGGGTTACCGAGCGCATCCTTCAGCGCCGCCAGATCGGCCGCGCCATCGGCGGTTGCATGGGCGAAAGTGACCAGCTCGAGGCCGAGGTCCTTGACGATCTGCGCGTGGTTCGGCCAGCTCGGGGCGCCCATCAGCACGCGGGTTACGCCCGCGCGCCTGGCCAGCGCCAGCGCCAGGCGCACCGCACCGGTGCCGCCGGGGGTCTGCATGCCTTCGATCCGCCCGCCGCGCGTCGGGTCCGCGCCGAACGCGTAAGGCATCAGCGCGTGGACGAAGCCCATGTCGCCTTCCGGCCCGAGGTAGGCTTTGGTGTCCTGCTCATCGACCAGCTTGCGCTCGGCCGCCTTGATCGCGCCGAACACCGGCGTCGCGCCGTTTCCGGTGCGATAGACACCGACGCCGAGGTCGATCTTGTCGGCGCGCGGGTCCGCATCATGCAGCTTGATCAGCGCAAGGAGCGCATCGGGCGGCTGTTGGTCGAGTCTGTCGAGCATGACACGGCCCTCTACGCCGGACGCGCTGCGCTGCAACAGAAAATGTGGCCAAAAGTTGGCCTAGAAGGGCAACCAGCGCTGCTTTCTGGAGAACTTCATGTACCCGGCGTTGACCCCCAGCCGCAGGCCGGCGCCGACGCGGATCGGGATCAGCACGATATTGCCCCGGCGCATATAGCTCGCGGTGAGTCCGCCGATGACGTAGGCATCGCCCTCTCCCGCGGGGAAGCGCTTGTAGAGATCGTCGGTGTTATAGAGGTTGTAGACCAGCACGAACGTGCTCCCGGCATTGGCGCCGGCGTCAAACCCGATCGACGGACCGGTCCAGTACACCGGCATCTGGCCTTCGACCTTGTGGTACAGCGTGCCCGAGCCGTAGCGCAGGCCCACGCCGATCGCACCGCCGGCTTCTCGCCCGACGATGTAACCATTGGGCAGCCCCTGCTTCTTGAGGATGCCCTGGATCATCTTGGCCACGCCCTGCGCGCCCTTGCCGAACACCCCTTCCGCCGCGCCGATCAGGTCGTCTTCCTTGTAGGTATCGGCCGAGCCGGCGACGGCGGGCAGCGGCGCCGCTTCGGGAGCGGACGCGGGCGGTGGAGCGCTGTCGGCGGCAGACGGAGGTGGCGGCGCTTCGGGCGGCGGCACGCTCTGCTCGCCGGCCGGCGGCGGGGGGCCGAGATCAGAGTTGATCGTCTGGTTCGGATCGACCGACCGGATCGGTTGCGCCGCAAGCGGCCCGGCAAGAATCAGCGCAAGCGCGGCGACGCCGAGCGCGTGGCTGTGACGGCTGAGTTTGGTAAGCATTGTCGATCCCCGTCCCGTTCTGGGAACTGTCCTTCCGCCACAAGAATCCCTCGCGGCTGAAGCGGCAATGAATGCGCGGCGAGGCGAATCCCATTTGCGGTGAATCG
>Ga0207705_10002265_pt1 | contig 14887 bp, 19 predicted proteins | sample KBSC13metaG_FD_184314 | JGI IMG/M metagenome (GOLD analysis project Ga0207705, IMG submission 184314) | Corn rhizosphere microbial communities from Kellogg Biological Station, Michigan, USA - KBS C1-3 metaG (SPAdes) (version 2) | ecosystem: Host-associated > Plants > Roots > Rhizosphere > Soil ...
CCTTGCCGAACGGGATGCCGGCCATGATGATGACCCGGTCGCCGCCCTTGGCGAGCTGGTGGCGGATCGCCATCCGTTTGGCCTTTTCGACCATCTCCTCGAAGCTCGACACATCCTTGGTGTGCAGCGCGTGCACGCCCCACAGCAGACCCATGCGCCGCGCCGTATGCTGCGACGCGCTCATCGCCAGCAGCGGCACCGGCGGACGCTCGCGGGCAATCCGGCGGGCGGTCGAACCCGAGCTGGTATAGCACAGCATCGCCGTCGCCGAGATGGTGCTGGCGATCTGCCGCGCCGAACCGGCGATCGCATCGGCGGTGGTCGCTTCCAGCCGCGTCTGCGTGAAATGGATCCGCTCCTGATAGCTGGGATCGCGTTCGACGCTGACCGCGATGCGGTCCATCATCTGCACCGCCTCGCACGGATACTGGCCCGCCGCGCTTTCCGCCGACAGCATCACCGCATCGGCACCGTCATAAATCGCCTTGGCGACGTCGCTGACCTCGGCCCGCGTCGGGGTCGGCGAGCTGATCATCGATTCCAGCATCTGCGTCGCGACCACCACCGGCTTGCCGTACTGCCGGGCGGTCGCGACGATCTTGTTCTGCAACGGCGGGACCTGCTCGGGCGGCAGCTCGACGCCAAGATCACCTCGCGCAACCATCACGGCGTCCGCCAGAGCGATAATGTCGTTGAGCCGGTCGACCGCCGCCGGCTTCTCGATTTTCGCCAACAGTGCTGCCCGGTCGCCGATTAGCGTACGCGCCTCGGCGACGTCCTCGGGACGCTGGACGAACGACAGCGCCACCCAGTCCGCGCGCTGCTCGAGCGCGAACTTGAGGTCGTCGCGGTCTTTTTCGGTCAGCGCGGGGATCGGCACCAGCACATCGGGGACATTGACGCCCTTGTTGTCCGACACCGTGCCCCCGACCTTGATCTCGCACACGATCTCGCCGCCCTCGACCTTGACCACGTTCAGCCGCACCTTGCCGTCGTCGATCAGAATGTTCGTGCCCGGCCGCACCGCATCGAACAGCTCCGGATGCGGCAGCTGCACACGGGCCGCGTTGCCCGGCTTGTCGTCCTGGTCGAAGAGGAAGCGCGCGCCGGATTCCAGCACCGCCTTGCCGCCCTTGAAGTGCCCGACGCGCAGCTTGGGTCCCTGCAAATCGAACAGGATCGTCGTCGGCCGGCCGAACTCCTTCTCGAGCGCGCGAATGGCCTGGACAAGCTTGGCCTTCTGCTGCTGGTCGCCGTGGCTCATGTTGATCCGGAACGCGTCGGCGCCAGCCACCATGAGCTGGCGGATCATGGCCGGTTCGCTCGATGCCGGCCCAAGCGTTGCCAGGATCTTCACCTTGCGCGAACGCGGCGGCAGCATCTCGGTCACGGCGGTTCCTTCGGCTAGGGGGCTTGCCTTAGCCGCTTGCCATGCCGGTTCAAGCCGTTAGAGCCACCGCTCACGCACTAAAAACCGGAGTTCACGAAGCATGGCGGAAGGCACCGTCGCGGCCGATCAGTTGCGGCTGTTCATCGAACGGATCGAACGGCTCGAAGAGGAAAAGAAGGGCATCGCCGACGACGTCAAGGACGTCTACGCCGAAGCCAAGTCGAACGGCTACGACACCAAGACCATGCGGGCGATCGTGCGGTTGCGGAAAATGGAAACGCATGCGCGGCAGGAAGCCGATGCGCTGCTCGAAACCTATCGCCAGGCGCTGGGGCTGGAGTAGGTCGGCCATGCACGTTTACGGTTCGACGGCCTCGCCCTTCGTCCAGCGCACGCTGATGACGGCTCGCGCGAAAGGTCACGAACTGGAAGTGCGCCCGCCGCTGGGCGGATCGATGCAGTCGCCGGAATTTCAAGCAATCAGCCCGATGGGCCGCATCCCGCTACTGGAAACGGATGACGGCGACCGAATTTGTGAATCTTCGGCGATCGCTGCATATCTCGACGACGCACTCGGCGGCCCGTCGCTCCTGCCGGACGATCCGGTCGAGCGCGCCCGCGTCCATGAGATTGTGTCGATCGTCGTCGGCGAAGTCGCGGCTGGCATGCGGCCGGTGCTGGTCGCTCGCGTGTTCAGGCGCCCGGTTCCGGATGAATTGGCGGAGGCTGGCTGGACGCAGGCCGAGGCGGGCCTTGCCGCGCTCGATCGACTGCTCACGAACAGCAGCCGTTTTTGCGTCGGCGACCGGCTGAGCGCGGCGGACTGCGCCTTCGTACCGATACTGACCCTGATGGCGATCATCGACCCCATCACTGGCGCCCGCCGGCTGATCGACGCGCAGCCAAACGTTGCGCGGGTCTATGCGGCGCTTTCCGGCAATGCCGTCGCCGCGCGCACGATCGACGAGATGCGGTCGGGATTCGCCGATATCCTTTCGCGACAGCAGGCTGCGGTGCCCTCGCCGACAGCTTGATGCGACGGGCTCACCGGCCCATGCCGAGACTGATCGCGACCAGGATCATCACCGCATTGTGCGCCATGTGCAGCACGACGTTCGACCACATGCCCAGCCGCACGCGCGCATAGCCGAAGATCGTTCCGGAGATGAGCTGCGGGGCGACCCACAGCACCGCGAAGCGATTGTGACCAATCGTCAGGTTGGTGAGGTGGACGAGCGCGAACGCCAGCGAGCTGACCCAGAATAACCAGGGGAAAGCGCGCGAGTATCGTCGAACAGGCACATCGTTCGACAGCCACTGCAGCGAGCCCGCGATCCCCACGATCAAGGCTATAAAGAGGGTCACCGCCGAGGTGCGGTCCAAGGAGCCGGTGAGCATGACCGCCGCCGCGACGATAATGAAGGTTCCGTAGAGCGAGAGCGAGCGGGGCGTTCCGGTCAACCAGCCGCGAAACACGGCTTCCTCGACCACGGGGCCGACCACGACGATCATGAGGATAAGCGGTGCGCTCAGCTTGATGCCGTCGAGCGCGTGGCGTGGCATTTCTCCGCCCAGCGACACGATGAGCAGGGCGACGCACGCCAGGATCGCCATGGCTGCCACGTCGAGCAGGAAGAGCGCGGCAGTCGCCTGAAAGGCGTCAGAGCTGAACCCTGTGCGATGCAACGGTAACGATGGCCAGCGGACGAACTGAAGGTAATCGCGCCAGACCAGGCGAAGGCTGGGCGACTCTGTCCGGCTTGTGCTGATCTCGCTCACCCGTCTAGTGCACTTTCAAACTCACCCGTTCCGAGCAGACGAGATGGCAGGCCACAGCAAATATAAGAACATCATGTACCGCAAGGGCGCGCAGGACAAGAAACGGTCCGCGCTCTTCTCCAAGCTTAGCCGCGAGATCACCGTCGCGGCGAAGATGGGGCTGCCCGATCCGGAGGCCAATGCGCGGCTGCGCGCGGCCGTCATCGCTGCCCGCGCCCAGTCGATGCCCAAGGACAATATCCAGCGGTCGATCGACAAAGCCGCGGGCGGCGACGCCGATAATTACGAGGAGATCCGCTACGAGGGCTTCGGTCCCGGCGGCGTCGCGATCATCGTCGAGGCGCTGAGCGACAACCGCAACCGCACCGCGACCAATGTGCGTACCGCTTTCTCGAAGAATGGCGGCAACCTGGGTGCAAGCGGCAGCGTGAGCCATGGGTTCGAGCGGCTTGGCCTGATCGAATATCCGGCGAGCGCGTGCGATGCGGACAAGGTGCTGGAAGCGGCTATCGAAGCCGGCGCCGAAGACGTGCAGAGCGACGAGGACGGCCACCGCATCTGGACCAGTATCGATAGCCTGCACGAAGTCGCCCGCGCGCTGGAAGCGCTGCTCGGCGAAGGCGAAGGCGCCAAGCTCGCCTGGAAGCCGTCGACCGAGGTCGAGGTTCGCGGGGACGACGCGGCGACGCTGATGAAGCTGATCGACACGCTCGAAGAGGATGACGACGTCCAGACCGTGTGGGGCAATTACGACGTGCCCGAGGACGAACTGGAGAAGCTCGCCTGAAGATTCTCGGCCTCGATCCGGGCCTCGGCACTAGCGGCTGGGGCGTGATCGAAGCCAACGGCAACCGCCTGAGCCACATCGCCAACGGGCAGATCAAGACGGACACGGCCGCCCCGCTGCCGCGCCGGCTGGCGGCGCTTGCCGATCAATTGGAAGGGCTCCTCGCGGACCACGCGCCTGGCGGGGCAGCGGTCGAGGAAGTGTTCGTCAACAAGAACGCCCAGTCTACGCTCAAGCTCGGGCAGGCGCGCGGCGTCATCCTGATGTGCGTGGCGCGAGCCGGGCTGGACGTCGGCGAATATGCGCCGACACTCATCAAGAAGGCCGTGGTCGGCACCGGCGGCGCCGACAAGCCGCAAGTCCACGCGATGGTGGCGCGGCTGCTCCCCGGCGCAAGGATCGCCGGCCCCGACGCCGCGGACGCGCTCGCCGTCGCCATCACCCACGCCCATCACCTGGCGACCAGGCGGGCCCTGGGCCGGTAGTTCTCGACGATTTGGCGGAGCGGGAGGGATTCGAACCCTCGATACGGTTTTGCCGTATACTCACTTTCCAGGCGAGCGCCTTCGACCACTCGGCCACCGCTCCGCATTCGCTGGAAGGCGGCCCTGTAGAAGGCGTCGCCGCGCTCGGCAACCTTGCAGCGCGCATGCGCCAGCCCCTATGCGACCGGGGTGCGCCGGTTCGGGACTTCGCCTTCGCTCGACGAGATCGAGGAGATCGCGCGCGCGGCGTTGCGGGCCTTGCCCCGCCCGTTCGCCGACAGCCTCGGCGCCGTGGTGCTCCAGGTCGAGGAATTTGCCGACGACGCGACCCTGGGCTCGCTGGGCATTGAAGATCCGTACGACCTCAGCGGCCTCTACGAAGGCATTCCCCTGACCGAGCGAAGCGTCGAGCAGTCGGGCACCTTGCCAGAGCGCATCCGCCTGTTCCGCGCCTCGATCCTCGACGAATGGGCCCACCGCGAGGTCACGCTGGAGCAATTGGTCGGGCACATCGTCGTGCACGAGGTCGGCCATCATTTCGGCCTCAGCGACGACGACATTCACGCGCTTGAGGCCAGCGTTCCTTGACCGCATTGCTGCGCTTCAGCGACGTCAGCTTGCGCCGCGGGGGCCGGCTGCTGGTCGAGGGGATGAGCCTTGAACTGCGACCCGGCGAAGCGCTGCAAATCAGCGGCCGCAACGGCAGCGGCAAGTCGAGCCTGATCCGTCTCGCAGCCGGCCTGCTGACCGCTGAGCGGGGCGAAGTTGAACGCTCGGCCCTAGCGTTGGCCGACGATGCGGTCGCGCTGGATCGTGAGCGGCCCCTGGCGGCGGCGCTGTCTTTCTGGGGCGGCGACCTCGAACCGGCGTTGGCAGACTTCGGCATCGCGCATCTCGCCGGGGTCCCCGTCCGGCTGCTCTCGTCCGGCCAGCTCAAGCGCGCGACGCTGGCGCGCGTGCAGGCTTCCCGCGCACCCTTGTGGCTGCTCGACGAGCCGCTCAATGCACTCGATAGCGACGGCTTCGAGCGGCTCAGCGTCGCGCTGGACAAGCACCGCGCCGGCGGTGGCGCAGTCCTCGCCGCGTCGCACCAGCCCCTCCCCGGCGACTGGCGCCGGATCGACCTGGGGCAAAGCGCATGATCCATGCCTTGATTGCCCGCGATGCGCGGCGCGCGCTGGCGGGGCACGCCTGGCTGCCGATCGCCTTCTTCGCCCTCGTCGTTGCCCTGATGCCGTTCGCCGTCGGTCCCGATGCGCGCCTGCTCGCGCGGATCGGTCCCGGCGTGCTGTGGGTCGCGGCATTGACCGCGGCTCTTTTGCCGATCGAGCGGCTGATCGAGCCCGACCGCGCCGATGGCGTGCTCGACCAGCTAACGCTCCGCGGTATCGCCGACGAAAGCGTGGCGGTGGCGAAGATCGTCGCCCACTGGCTGACCTTCGGCCCGCTGTTGCTGGTCGCGGCGATTCCCGGCGCGGCCTTGCTCGGCATGGATGGCGGAGCGCTGCTGCGCGCCGAACTCGCCCTCGCGATCGGCACGGTGGCGCTAGCTGCGCTAGCGGTGGCCGTCGCGGCGGTCACGGCCAGCCTCCCGCGCGCAGGCGCGCTCGCCGGGCTGCTGCTGCTGCCGCTGGCCGTTCCGCTGCTGATCTTCGGGATTGCCGATGCGCCGCTGCTGGAAACGGCGGTCGCGCTGTTGCTGACCGCCGGCGCGCCCTTCGTCGCGGGCGCGGCGATCCGCGCCGGACGAACCTAGACCCGGATCTCGTCCGGGCCCCAGCGCGCGAAAATCGCTGTGGGTAGAAGCAGGCCGCGCGATTCCTCGCGCACCGCCATCTCGCCGCATTCGACGTTGCCTCCGAGCTCGCCTAAGGTTTGCTGAACCAATTCGCCGATGGCCAGCGCGGACATGCGAACGGCATAGACCGTCAGCACCAGAAATCGGCTGTTCGCGTCCAGCAACCGGCGGCAATCGGCCAGCAACGGCGCGAGATTCTCTTCAAGCCGCCACACTTCGCCGGTTGGTCCGCGTCCGAATTTTGGCGGGTCGAGCAGGATGCCGTCGTAGCGCCGCTCGCGCCGTACCTCGCGCGCGGTGAACTTGGCCGCGTCGTCGACGATCCAGCGGATCGGGCGGTCGCCCATGCCCGACAGCGCCGCATTCTCCTTGCCTTGCTCGACCGACTTTTTGGAGGCGTCGACATGGACCAACCGCGCTCCCGCCTCACTCAGCAGCAGGCTGCCAACCCCGGTGTAGCCGAACAGGTTGAGGACGTCGGCATCTTCGGCCCTCGCGCGCATCCAGTCCCATTGCGGGGCCATGTCAGGAAAGAAGCCGAGGTGCCGAAACGGCGTCAGCGATGCGTGGAACCGGACACCGTCGCGGCCAAGCGGCCACTGCGGATCGACCGGACGGTGCTGGACCCAGCGCCCGCCCCCGTCCTCGTCCGAACCGGGCACGAATGTCGCGTCGGGGTCCCATTCGGAGAGTGATGGCGACCACATTGCCTGCGGCTCCGGGCGGGCGACTCTGTAACGGCCGTAGCGCTCATATTTTTCGCCGTTCCCGGAATCGATCAGGCCCCAGTCCGCCCAGGGCTCGGCGACGATCGTGGCGAGCGGGCTCACGCCGCCAGCTTTGCGCCAACGCTGGCGAGGGCGCGCGGCCCGGCGATCATCTGCGTCCCGACCGCGCGGACTTGCTCGAGCGTTACCGCGTCGAGCCGCCCGACGATTTCCGCGGGTTCGATTAATTCGCGGTCGCGCAGCAGCCGGGTGGCGAGATAGCTCGCCTGGCCCCAGCAGCTTTCGAGGCTCATCATCATTCCCGCCTTGGCGAGTGCTCGCGCCCGCTCGAGATCGCGCTGCCCAAGGCCCGACGCGGCATCGGCCAGCACGCGTTCGATCTCCCCGTGAACGTGCGCGGCATTGTCACGGTCGCTTGCGGCGTAACACCAGAACATGCCTGCATCCGCGTAATCCTGCGCACCGCCGGCGACCGAATAAGCGAGGCCCTGGTCCTCGCGCAGCTGCTGGAACAGCCATGAAGAGGAGCCCGCACCGACCACGTCGGCGAAGAGTTGCGAGGCATAGGCGTCGGTCGCGCTCCATTCGGGCGCAGCCATGGCCACGGCGACATGCGCCTGGCCGCTCTTGCGGCGCCCGAAACGGCTGCCACCGGTAAAGCTGGCCCCGGCCTCGCCGGCGGCGGCCGCCGGCAACATGGACCCGAACGCCTGTTCGGCGAGGTCGACCAGCCGCTCATGCTCGAGCTTTCCGGCACCGACGAGAACCAATGAGTCCGGCACATATTGTGTGCTCAGCCAGGCGTGCAGATCGTCGGGCGTCACGGCCCCGATTGTTCGCCGATCCCCCAGCACGGATCGGCCGAGCGGTTGGCCGCCGAAGCTCGCCTCCTGCAGCAGGTCGAATACAAGGTCAGACGCGGTGTCATTCGCTTCGGCCAGTTCCTGCAGCACGACCTTCTTTTCCAGCTCGAGATGCTGTGCGTCGAAATGCGGGCGGCGGATCAGGTCGGCGAGCAGGTTGACGCCGAGGGCGAGATCGGGCGCCAGCAGGCTCAGGTAGAAAGCGGTCAGCTCGCGGTCGGTCGAGGCGTTGAAGTCGCCGCCGACATCCTCGACCAGCTCGCTGATCTCGCGCGCCGAGCGCCCGCCCGCGCCCTTGAACACCATGTGCTCGAACAGATGCGCGACGCCGTTGAGGTGCGCCGGCTCATTGCGCGAACCGGTCGCGGCGTAGAGGCCGACGGCGATCGTCTCAACGCTCTGCATGGGGCGAGTCGCGACGCGCAGGCCGTTGGCGAGCATACTGAGCTGCATCATGCGGGGGAATCTGCCACCAACCGCTTGCGCACCGCCAACCCGTAAATGACAAGCGCGGTGAGCGCGAAGGCGAACCATTGCAGTGCATAGGACCGATGGTTGTTGGGGATGGCGCTCAGCGAAGGCGGCGCACTCGGCTCCAGGCCCGGCGGCGCACTTGCCGCAACGAGCCGCAGCCGCGACTTGCGGTCGGGGGCAATGATGCCGCTGACCAGGCCGCCATTCCAATTGGCCTTGGCGTTGGGGTTCTTGGACCAGCCCAGCTCGACGCTCATTCCCGGTCCTTCGGCGCCCGTCGCGCAGTCGACGATGTGGACGAAGCCCGGCTCTCCGCCACGATTCTCGCCCGCCGTCGCCCGCTCCCCGGCCGGGCGCAGGCACATGCCGGTCGCATGCCGGTACAGCGGCAGTTGCGCATCGCTGGTGGGCGCGGTCGGGAATTCGATCGGCGGCAGCTTTTCCGCCTGCGCATAACGCGCGATCAAGCCGTCCTTCCAGCGCGCGCGTTGCAACTGCCAGATGCCGAGGCCGATCATCGCCGCCACCGCCGCGAGCACGAAAATCGTCGGAATGATCGGCAGCCGGCGGATCATTCGGCGATCCGCCCTTCGCGCGCGCGATGCTTATATTCCTGCGCCAGCAGCCAGCCCTTGGACAGGCGTAGGCCACCGATGGTCAGCGCGGCGGCGACCGGGATCCAGATCAGGTGAACCCACCACGGCGGCGAGACCGCGCCGTCCAGCACCAGCGCGGCAACAACCGTGATCGTCCCCACGATGAAGATCAGAAAAGCCGCGGGCCCGTCACCGACATTGAAGCTGCTGAGGTCCAGCCCGCAGGCGCGGCAGCGATCGGCGAACCGCACCCAGCGGGCGAACATCGTCCGCTCGCCGCAGCGTGGGCACAATCCCAACAGCGCCGCGCGGCCGGACGGGATTTCAGGCTGCGCGACGGGGCTCACCCCGCGTGCGGCGCGCCCCAACCGCCCCACACGTAGATGACGGTGAACAGGAACAGCCAGACCACATCGACGAAGTGCCAGTACCAGGCGGCCGCTTCGAACCCGAAATGCTGCCTGGGCGTGAAGTCGCCGCGATTGGCGCGGATCAGGCAGACGATCAGGAAGATCGTCCCGACCAGCACGTGGAAACCGTGGAAGCCGGTCGCCATGAAGAAGGTCGAGCCGTAGATGCTGCCTTTGAAGGCGAACGGCGCATGGGCATATTCCCAGCCCTGAACGAAGGTGAAGGTCGCGCCGAGCAGGACCGTGAGCAGCAGGCCGAGCTTCAGCCCCTCGCGGTTGCCGTGGATCAGCGAGTGGTGCGCCCAGGTCACGGTCGTACCCGAGCAGAGCAGGATCATCGTGTTGAGCAGCGGGAAGCCCCACGGATCGAGGACCTCGATCCCCTTGGGTGGCCACTGCCCGCCGACGGCGTCCACGGCGGACGGGAACAGCGAGGAATCGAAGAAGGCCCAGAACCAAGCGAGGAAGAACATCACCTCGGAGGCGATGAACATGATCATGCCGTAGCGAAGGTGCAACTGCACAACCGGCGTATGATAGCCGGTGTGCGCTTCGCGGATGGTGTTGCCCCACCAATTGTACATCGTGACGAGCACGCCCAGCAGCCCGAGTCCGAACACGAACTTGCCGTAGGGGTTAGCGTGGAACCACATCACCAGACCGCCGAACATGATGCCGGCGGCGATCGCGCCGATCAGCGGCCAGGGATCGGGCTCGACCAAATGATAATCGTGGTTCTTCGTGGCGGCCATGTTCGTGAGCTTCCCCTAAGTTCTCTTTGTTCGGCCTCTAGCGGGCCGCGGTGCCGGTTTCCACCGGGTAAAATGTGTAGCTCAGCGTGATCTCGCTGATGTCCTTGGTGTCGGGATCCTTCATGATCTTAGGATCGACGAAAAACAGCACCGGCATGTCGACCTTCTCGCCCGCCTTCAGCGTCTGTTCCGAAAAGCAGAAACACTGGATCTTGTTGAAATATTTGCCAGCCTGATCGGGCGTCACATTGAACACCGCCTGCCCGGTCCATGCGCGCGCACTGAGGTTCTGCGCGCGGTAGAAGATCTGCGTCTTCGCGCCGGGCCTGACCACCACCGTCGTCTGCTCGGGCTCGAACCGCCACGGCAGGCCGGGATGCGTATTGGCGTCGAAGCGGACGCTGATCTGGCCCGCGACGGCGCCCGGCGCCCGCTCCGCCCGCAGCGGCGTTCCGCCAAAGCCGGTCGCTTCACAAAAGGCGCGGTAGAGCGCCGGAGAGACGGCCACCAAGGCGACCATCGCGCCGACGATGGCGAGAAGGATCAGCAGAACCTTCTTGTGATTCTGTTCGGCGGCGACGCTGCTCACCAGTTGGTGCCGGTCTTGGCGATGGTGATGAAGAACAACAACACCACGAACGCGCCCAGCAGCAGCGCCGTGATCCGCGCGCGGTCACGCTGACGCTTGCGAATGATCTCGTCCTCGGCGCTCGTCATGCCAGCCACCGGTCCGCGACCAGGACAGCGAAAAGGGCAAAAAGATAGAACACCGAATAAGCGAACAGATGCTTCTCCGCGCCCATCCCGGCCGGCTCCGTCGCGCGGTTGGCGGCCACCCGGCCCGCCAGAACGAGAAAGACGAAGCTCAGCACGGCGGCGCTGATTCCGTATACGGCGCCGGTCAGCCCAAGCGGCCATGGCGCGATTGCCGCGGCCCCCATCGGCACCGTGTAGAGGAAGATCTGCCGCCGCGTCGTTTCGGCGCCCGCGACGACCGGGAGCATCGGAATACCCGCGGCAGCGTAGTCGGACCGCACGAACAGGCTGAGCGCCCAGAAGTGCGGCGGCGTCCACAGGAAGATGATTGCGAACAGCAGCACGGGCAGCGTGGCGACCTGCCCGGTGGCGGCGACCCAGCCGATCAGCGGGGGAAAGGCCCCGGCGGCACCACCGATGACGATGTTCTGCGCGGTGCGGGGCTTCAGCCACACGGTGTAGACCAGCACGTAAAAGAGGATCGACGCGGCAAGCAGAGCGGCGGCCAGCCAGTTGGTCGCCAGCCCCATCAACAGCACCGAAAAACCGCCAAGCCCGACGCCGAAGTGCAACGCCGTCTCCCGCTCCATGCGTCCCGCCGGAAGGGGGCGGCTCGCGGTGCGGCGCATCTTCGCATCGACGTCGACTTCGTACCATTGGTTGAGCGCGCCGCAGGCACCGGCGCCGAGCGCGATGCACAGGATGGCGGTGAAGCCGAGCACCAGCGGCGGCATGACCGGCGCCACGAGCAAGCCGCACAAACCGGTGAAGACGACCAGGTACATCACGCGCGGCTTGGTCAGCGCGACGAAATCGCGCCAGTCGGCCGGCAGCGCGGCTGGATTCGTCATCTCCAGGGTGGGCATGGCGTGGCCTATAAGGCGTCGGCCGACAGAGGAAAAGCCCGGCGCGGCATGGGCTGGCGATGTTCATCTTGGCTTTGCTATGCCGAAGCCATGATAAGGCTCGTCCTCGCATCGCTCATCGTCGCAGCGTTGCCCACGGCTTCGCTCGCCCAGGCTCCAGCCACCGCACCGGCCCCCGTCGAGGACTTGGTCCCGGTCGCGCTCGACACCAGCCTCGGCCGCATCGTCATCGCGCTCGATCGCGGTCGCGCGCCGGTCACGACCGCCAACTTCCTGCATTACGTCGATACCCACCGGCTCGACGGTCAGAATTTCTACCGGGCGATGCACGTCGCGGACGGCAAGGGTGGCGATGGCGGCCTGATCCAAGGCGGCATCACCACCGATGCACGCAAGCTTTTCCCCGCGATCGCGCACGAACCGACCAGCCAGACGGGGATCAAGAATGTCGCCGGCGCGATCTCGATGGCCAACGCCGGACCAGGGACCGCCAAGGCCGACTTCTTCATCCTGCTGTCCGACATGCCGGGCCTCGACGCCGGCGGCCCTGGCGGGGACGCTAACGGCTTCGCCGCCTTCGGCCACGTCATCGAGGGCATGGATGTGGTGAAGCAGATCTGGAACGCGCCGACGTCCGCGACCAAGGGAGCCGGCGTGATGAAGGGTCAGATGCTTGAGCCGCAGGTGAAGATTCTCAAGGCGATCCGCGTCAAATAAGGGCGCCGCCCTCAGTTGACCGGCGCGGCGATCTTCAATCCAAGCCGCTCGCTCGCTTCGGCAATCAGGACCTTGAACCGGGGATCGTCGCGGATCGGATCGAGGTCGGGATCGGCCATGGCCACGCGGACCTGGCCTTCGGGGGCCTGGGGCAGGGTCGAGGCCAGCATCTTCAAGGCCGCTTCCTTGTCCCCGACATAGCCCGACAGCACGCAGGCGAAATTGTAGCGCATCGTGAGATTTTCGGGATCGACCAGCAGCGCGCGATCGATCCACTCATGCGTACGCTCGATCTCGCCCAGCAGTGCGTAGCCTCCGGCAAGGATCCCGAGAGCAGCGCCGTTGCTGGGGTCCTGCTGCACCGCGCGACGTGCTTCGGACACCATCATCGTCCCGGCGTGGCGCAGCTTCACGGTGTCGCCGAGCGCCCGGTAGCAGGTGGAGAGCATCGCCCATGAATGGAAATCGTCCTCGAGCAGCTCGACCGCGCGCTCATAATGTCGCGTCGCGCGCTCGACCTCGCGACGGTTGAGAAAGAAGCGGCCCGCCTCGCGGTTCACTTCCCATGAGTCCTGACCGCCCGCGATGGCGGCTTCCATCTCGGCCGCCGCCTTTTCGTTGTCGCCACGGTGGAGCAGGCGGCGGATCACCGGCAACCGCGCCTGCGGAATAGTCGGGTCGATGGACAGCGCCGCATTGGCGGCCGCGAAACCGTCGTCGACTTCGCGCCCATATTGATAGCGCAGGCTGGATTGCGCGATCGCCAGCAATGCCCAGGCGTCGGCATAATAAGGGTCGATCTCCACGGCCTTGCTGCAGATCCGCATCACGCGCTCTTCGCGCCGAAGGTCGCCGTGATTGCCCGTCACCCAATATTGCCGCGCCAGCAGGTACAAATTGTAGGCCTCCGGACTGTTGGTCCGCCGCTGCTCGATCGCCTTCTTCTCCTCCGGCAGCAGCTTGAGCTTCAGCGCCTTGACGATCGCCTTGGAGATTTCGTCCTGGATGGTGAAGATGTCCGTGAGGTCGCGGTCGAAGCGCTCGGCCCAGACATGGCCACCCGTGCAGCCATCGATGAGCTGGGCATTGATCCGGACCCGGTCGCCGACCTTGCGCACGCTGCCTTCGAGCACGTGCGTGACCTCGAGTTCGCGCGCCACATCGCACACGTTTACCGAGCGTCCTTTGAAGGTGAAGGCGGTATTACGCGCGATGACTTCCAGCGCCGACACCTGCGACAGGTCAGTGGTGATGTCCTCGCTGATGCCGTCGCTGAAATATTCCTGCTCGGGATCGCCGCTCATGTTCTGGAAGGGCAGCACGCAAACCGAGACATCGCGCTCCGCGCGCCGCGTACTGGCGGCTTTCGCAGGGGATCCTGCCAGCGCTGAGACGCTACTCAACAGCTTCTTCCAGCCCGAAGCCGTGGGCTCCCCGTCCCAACCCTTCAAGTCAGCACATTGAATCTGGTTGAACGGCAACGGCGGGATCGTCCCGTCGAGACTGGCCTGGACCAAGGTCAGCCTGCCCCGCGCCGAATCGGCCTCCGCCCGCACCCATTGCGACTTGGCCGCTTCGGCGGACCACAGGACCACGACGGCCTTGGCGCCGACGATTCGTTCCTCGATGACTTCCGCATAGGCCCGATGCGCGGGAAGCTCGTCGTCGCGCCACACCTCAAAGCCCTGCCCGCGCAGTTGGTCGGCGATTCGGCTGGCGAGCGGCTCGTCGGCGCGGGCGTACGAAATGAAGACGTGGTCGCCGGTCACTCGGCCGTGGTCGGATCGATCGTGGTCCGCACCTGGGAGATCTTGTTGGCCGGAAAGCCGCCGCGCTGCGCATGCTCGCGGATCATCTCCTCATTGGGCGCGCGATACAGACAATAGATTTTGTTGTCGGTGACGTAGCTGTGCACCCACTGAATCTGCGGCCCGAGGTCGCGCAGCACCGAACAGGAAGTCTGTGACGCCATCTTGAGATCTTCGGGCCCAAGCTGGCCCGCGCCCGGCATTTCCCGCTCAATTACGAACTGGGGCATGACATCTCCCGCCGTTAAATTTCCGCTGAGTCCGATCATAGCACGCTTGCGGCGGCAGGTTAAGAAAAGGCCCCGGGGTTCGCCCGAGGCCTCGTCTTGGTTTCCGATGCTCTCGATCGCCTAGTCGATCCGCGGCAGCGTCGAATATTGGTGGAAGGGCGGCGGGCTGGACAATGTCCATTCCAGCGTCGTCGCGCCTTCGCCCCATGGGTTGTCTGGCGCCTTCTTGCCGGCGAACAGCGACCACAGGATGTTCACGAAGAAGATCGCGACGCCGACGATGGTGATCATGTAGCCGATCGTCGCCACCTTGTTCCATTCAGTGAAGGCCGGGGTGTAGTCCGGAATTCGCCGCGGCATGCCATCGAGCCCGAGGAAATGCATCGGGAAGAAAATCACATTCACGCCGACGAACATGATGAAGAAGTGCAGCTTGCCGAGCAGCTCG
>Ga0207705_10002266_pt1 | contig 14885 bp, 14 predicted proteins | sample KBSC13metaG_FD_184314 | JGI IMG/M metagenome (GOLD analysis project Ga0207705, IMG submission 184314) | Corn rhizosphere microbial communities from Kellogg Biological Station, Michigan, USA - KBS C1-3 metaG (SPAdes) (version 2) | ecosystem: Host-associated > Plants > Roots > Rhizosphere > Soil ...
CGGGCTCGCAAATCTCGGGGCGCGACCGTTGGCGTTCGACGCGTCGGAGGCCGGCCCTGGCACGTCGGCCATCATTGCGGGCTACCCCCAGAACGGCCCGTATTCGGCGCTGGCGGTGCGAATTCGCGGCATCGAGAACGCACGCGGGCCCGACATCTACCAAGACCGACAGGTCACCCGCGAGGTCTACGCGCTACGTGGTGACGTCGAGCCCGGCAACTCCGGTGGTCCGCTGCTCGACACGAGCGGCCACGTCTACGGCGTCGTGTTCGGCAAGGCGGTCAACGACAATGACACCGGCTACGCATTGACCGCCAATCAAGTCGCCGCCGCCGCGCAAGCGGGCGTTGCGGCGAACCAGCCGGTGTCGACCCAGGGTTGTGACTGACAGCCGGTACGTCGTGTTGAAGGCGCGCCCTCATGTTTTTGTACCGGCCGTTCGCGCAGAAAGCTGTTATTTTGCAGCGGTTTTGAGGGTCAGCCTGAAGTGCTCGGGCCACACGTCGCCGTCACCCGCGAGCGCGTCGGCAAGCCGGTCGGCGGTGTCGAGCACCGAGTCGACGGCGACGTCGTGACGGTTGCCGCGGTAGTCGCGCACCCGGTCGGCACCCCGGCGCAGCAATCGCACCGCCCCCGTTGGATTGCCCCGCAGCGCGTGCGTGAGACCCACCGCGATCTGGGCCAGGCCCTGCCACAGATCGCGCTCAGCCGCCGGCCGCGTCTTCCACAATGCCTCGAGCACCTCGTGCGCGTGAAACGGACGGTCGGTGTCGAGATACACCTGCGCGAGGGTCACCGCGTCAGCCACCGGGATCGCGAGCTCGTCGGGCACTCTCTCGACCCCGGACGACGAACCCCTCGGCAGCGGGCGTCCTAGCCCATCGCGCGGACGCGCGTTGCGCGGCCGGCCGGCCGGATCGCGGTCGCGTCCGCCGGTGCCTTCGGCGGATGTCGTCATCGGCTGCGGTCGAGTTCGTCGAGCCAGTGCACGATCTCGGCCGACACTGCCTTCGGTGACTCCTCGTGCAGGAAATGACCGGCGTCTTCGACCACGCGCCAGCTGTACGGGCCACCGACGTATCGGCCGGAACCGGCCGCGGTGCGCGCAAGCACAGCGCCGTCGAGCGCGCCGTGCAGTTGCAGCGTGGGCACCCCGACCGGTTGGCGCATGGCGCGGGCAAATCGCACCCCGTCGGGCCGAAGTTGCGAGCGCAGCAACCACCGGTAGTACTCCAGCGCCGAGTGCGCCACGTGCGGGATCTGCATGTGCGCGCGGTACCGGCGGACGCTTTCGTCGTCCGGCCAACCGGGGCCCGACCAGGCGTGCAGCAGCCGACCGACCTGCTCGGCACCGTGGGCGACGAGTTGGCGTTCGGGGAGCCAAGGCCGCTGGAATCCGAGCAGATAGCCGCTGGCCTGCAGCTGGCCGCGCGGTTCGGTGAGCAGCGCGTTGCGGAATCGCAGCGGGTGCGGCGCGGCAAGAGTGACGAGGGCTCGAATCGTCTCGGGGTTCATCGTGGCGGTGGCCCAGGCGGCGAACCCGCCGAAGTCGTGGCCGACGACGACGGCGTCGCGCGCACCGAGCGCCCGGATCAGGCCGCCGACATCGGTGGCCAGGGTGAATGCGTCGTAACCGCGGGGCGGCTTGTCGCTGCCGCCGTAGCCGCGGAGGTCTGGCGCGACTGCGCGATAGCCGGCTTCGGCGATGGCCACCATCTGATGCCGCATCGACCACCAGAACTGCGGAAACCCGTGCAATAGCAGGACGAGCGGCCCCTCGCCGATTTCGGCGGCGTGAAACCGGGTGCCGTTCGCGGTGATCTCGCGGTGGCTCCACGGTCCTTCGACCATGACGCTGGCAAGATCGGGACTGCTCATGCTGCCAGCGTGCCACAGGTCGCGCCCGGGAAGGCAGGTTCCGATGGCTGGCCTGCGCTGCCGAGCGACGCCCGGGCTAGTCGAGTGGTGGGGCGGGCTTCGGTTTGCGGACGATCGCCTGCAGGTCGGCCTTCATCGAGGTGACTGCGCGAGTCGGCGGTTTCGTCTTGCGAAGGGCGGCCGCGCCGAATCCGGCAGCGAGCAGTCCGACGAACACGTATGCGCCGCCGATGATGAGGAATGAGAAGCCGAGCGAGATTCCGAGCGCGTGCACGCCGAGTGCCGCAGCGATCGACAACATCGGGACGGCGAGCAGCAACCCCACTGCGGCGATGGCCAGCCCAGTGGCGCCGACGGCCGCCTTGAGCGCGGTGGCGATGAACTCCGACTTGACGAGTTCGATTTCCTGATGGATCAACAAGGCGAGGTCTCGACTCAACGTCGCGACGAGCTCGCCGAGCGAGCGGTCGCCGAGCGGCGTGGTGGGCAACGTGTGCTTGTGACCATTGCCGGTCACGTCGGTGTGGTTCACGGTCTCGCGCGTGGTCTCGCGCGTGGTCGTCCGCGTGGTCGTCATTGCCTGACCTGCTTCCGGCTCGTGATCTGTCTGCCCGTCCAGGGCTCCTGACCTGGTTCCCCATCTCGGGGGACATGATCCTGCTTCCCTTGCAGGTTGATCGTGACCCTGCCGGTAAACGGATTGTGATGCAGGCCACGCTCGCGATCAAGGCCGCTCCGGCGACAGGGACCAGCGTCGCCTAACCTGGGTAATGGTTGCGGCTCGTGCGTGCCTCACCGTGTGGAGGGCGAGATGGATTCAACCCTTGTGCTGCAAGGGTTCTTCGCTCATGGCGGTGGTGGCGCAGCCGACGATGCTCTCCCGCCGCTCACAACGCACACCGCGTTAACTCAGTGGGAATTTGCCCCCGTCGTGACAGCGTTCGTCGCCGTGGCAGCCGTCCTTTACCTGTACGGCGTTTGGCGGGTGCGGCGCGAGCATCCGGTGCGGCCGTGGTCGATGTGGCGCACCGCATTGTTTTTCGCTGGGCTCGGCGTGATCATCATCGCCACGCAGAGCAGCGTCGGAGCCTACGACGACGTGCTGTTCTTCATGCACATGTGGCAGCACCTGCTGTTGTTGATGGTGGCACCACCGCTTCTGCTGTCAGGGCAGCCAGTCACTTTGTTGTTGCACGCCAGCCACAATCCGCTGCATTCGTGGGTCAAGCGGATCGTGCGGTCAGGGCCGATTTCGGCAATCACGTTTCCGATGGTCGGTGTAGGCATCTACATCGTCACCGTCGTGGGCACCCACCTGACGAGTTTCATGAACCTCACTCTCGAGCACGCGTACGTGCACCAAAGCGAGCACGTGCTTTATCTCGTGGCGGGCTACCTGTATTTCTTGCCGCTGATCGGGCACGAGCCGATTCGGTGGCGGCTCTCGTATCCGGCGCAGTTGTTCTTGTTCGTGATCGCAATGCCGGTCGACACCTTCACCGGTCTGGTCTTGATGCAGACCACGAAGGAGATGTTCCCGGCATACGCGGGGCGCCGCGATTGGGGCCCGAGCCTGGTGAGTGACCTGCATTCTGGCGGTGCCGTCATGTGGATCGGTGGCGACGCCATCATGCTCGTGCTGATCCTCTTGTTGTTCGCCGGTGTGTTGACGACCCGATCGAAAGTCGATGCGGGCCGATGGGTCGAGGGGGTGCGGGCCCGCCGGTTCAACGAGCTTGCGGTGACCGGTCTCCCGCATGCCCATTCTGATGGGGCGGGCGCTGCTGCTGACGGCGTGTTCGCTCAGGGTGCCGACGGCGCAGCGGGGTCGGAAGCTCTCGCCGACATTGACGACGACGAACGTCAATTCCAGGCCTACAACGCGTATCTCGCCCGATTGAACGGTGAGCACGGCCCGACCGCAGGGCGGCCGCGATGACTTCGACGCCCACGGCCAGTTCGCCGCCGCCGGTGGCGCAGCCCAAGCGCCGTCGGCAACGCATGGTGATCGCGGGTGTAGTTGCGGTCGTGCTGCTGTTCGGGATTGCGATTGTGGTCGGCCAGTCGGCGGGCTCGGGTGCGGCGCCGAAGCCACCCTCGGCGAATCTGGGCACTCAGGTCGACACGCCGTTGCCGAACGACATCGCGCAGCTGCCGTTGGTCGACGAGTACAACCACCGCACGAATTTGGCCGCTTTCAACGGCAAAATCGTGGTGCTCACTGACTTCATGACACTGTGTCAGGAGGTTTGCCCGATCACCACGGCACAGCTCGTGCAGGTCGACAACGCAGTGCAGCGCGCCGGTCTCGCCGGCAAGGTGCAGTTCGTCGAAATCACCGTCGACCCTGAACGCGACACTCCCGACCAGCTGCACGCCTATCGTTCGTTCGCCGAGTTGCCGTCGAATTTCTCTTTGTTGACAGGCACTCCGGAGAACCTCGCTACCCTGTGGAAGTACGTCGGCGTCGGATATCAAAGGCAGCCGCAGGAGGATCCGCCAGGTATCGATTGGCGCACCGGCAAGCCGCTCACGTACGACATCCAGCACACCGACGTGCTGTTGTATCTCGATGCGTCGACGCATCAGCGCTTTGACATCGTCGGCATGCCGACCGGCACCGACGCGAAACTCACCGCGGGCGAGCACAGTTTCCTGAACGACGAAGGTCGTGCCAACCTGGAAAACTCCGATGAAGCAACGTGGACGCCCGAGCAGGCGTTGCAGGTCGTGAGCTGGTTGACGAAGAAACACCTCAAGCCCGCAGCTTGAACGCGTGTGGCTACGGGTTCGGGGCAATGCGCTCAGGGTTCGTCGTCCGGTTGCATCTCGATACCGAGCTTGCGGGCCACGAATGCCAGCGATCCTCCTTGTCCGACAACCGAGATTGTGACGACGACGAAGACGATCGCGTAAACCCGGGCCGAGTCGGGAACGCCGCCCACCACTGCGAGTGCCCCGAGCAGAATGGGTACGGCGCCTTTGAGTCCGGCCCAGGCGATGAAGATTCTTTCGTTGCGTTGCAGGCGAATCGGTGCAAGTAGCGGCAGGGTGGCTACTGGTCGCAGTACAAAAGCGATGAGCAGCGCAAGTACGATGCCGATGAGCCAGGCCCAGTGCTCGCCGACGGTGTGGATGCGGATCGAGAGCCCGAGCAGAACGAATGCCACGATCTCACCAAGGTTCGCCAAGGTTGAGTGGAAGCGCTCGATCGACTCACCCCGTTGTTCCTGCTGGCCGGCCATGACGATGCCGGCAATCAGTACTGCCAAGAATCCTGAGCCATGTGCGACCGTAGCTGCGCCGTAGATGACGAGTACTCCGGCGAGCGCGCGCAACGGTTGTTGCGATGCGAGCAGCGGCGCACGACTGGCGAGCAGCCGCGCAAGGGCAAGCCCGCCGATCACGCCGATCACACCGCCGATCACCATTTCGAGGGCGAAGATTGCGAATACCGACGCAACCGAGCCGTGCGCATGCGTGGCGAGGTGCACGAACCCGAGCAACAACGCGATGCCGGCCGGGTCGTTGAATCCGGATTCGCCTTCGAGAATCGCTGACGTGCGCCCGACGAGTTTCTTGTTTGCCAGGACAGAAAAAACGACCGCAGGGTCGGTCGGCGCGAGTGCCGCACCCAGCACGAACGCCAGCTTCCAATCGAACCCGAAAATGAAATGAGACGCCACCCCGATGAGCGCCGTCGTGGCGAAGGTTCCGAAGACGCCGAGAACGACGATGGGTACGGCCGCTTCGCGAAAGCGACGTCGTCCGAGATTGAGACCGCCGTCGAACAAGATGACGACGAGCGCGACCGTGACGAGGTCGACGACGAGCGTGAGTCCGACGGCGTCGCGCACGGCCTTGATTTCGCTGGCCAAAACGGCGGCGACGAGCAGGAAAATCGCTGGCGCTGGAATGCGCAGCAGGCGGGCGACACGGTGCCCGAGCAGGGCGGCCATGCCGACGAGCCCCCAGATCAGGACCGCGACGCCGAATGATTGGACGTCGTGCACGGGAGCACCTCGATGTCTGACGGCAGCAACGAATGGTGCCGACCAGGCTTCCCGGCGCTCCTGTGGCTACCCTACCCGCGTGGTGGCAGGCCTTGACGAGGTGAACCCCCCCAGTATGCGGCTTGCACGCCCAGCAAAGGGGGGGTTGACCACGTTAACGTGGTCAACCCCCAGCGGGCGGAAGTCGCGCTACTCCTCGGCGGACGCCGGCATCTTTTCGGCGATAGATGCCACGATTCCGGGGTCGAGCAGGGTCGTGGTGTCGCCGAGCGAGCGGTGTTCGGCAACGTCGCGCAGTAACCGCCGCATGATTTTGCCTGAACGAGTCTTCGGCAGGTCGGGCGTGATGAGGACGTCGCGCGGCTTGGCGATCGGTCCGATTTCCTTCGCGACGTGGGCTCGGAGTTCGTTCGCGAACGCGACGCCTTGCGACTCGTCGTCGGGCACGTTGCCCTTTACCGTGACGAACGCGACGATCGCCTGGCCGGTCGTCGGGTCGTTGGCACCGACCACTGCCGCCTCGGCCACCTTCGGGTGACCCACCAGCGCGTGCTCGACCTCCGTGGTCGAGATGCGGTGACCCGAGATGTTCATCACGTCGTCGACGCGGCCGAGCAACCAAAAGTCGCCGTCCTCGTCTTTCTTCGCACCATCACCGGCGAAGTAGATGCCGGGGAAGCGCGACCAGTACGTCGACCTGTAACGCTCGGGGTCGCCCCAGATGCCGCGCAGCATCGACGGCCACGGCTCGGTAATCACCATGTAGCCGCCCTCGCCATTGCCAACCGGCAAGCCGTCGTTGTCGACGACCTCGGCGGAAATGCCTGGGAACGCAGTCATCGCAGCGCCAGGCTTGGTCGACGAGACGCCCGGCAACGGGGTAATCATGATGGCGCCGGTCTCGGTCTGCCACCAGGTGTCGACGATCGGGCACCGGTCGTGGCCGATGACGCGGCGGTACCACATCCACGCCTCCGGGTTAATCGGCTCGCCTACCGAACCGAGCAATCGCAACGACGACATCTCATGTGCAGCAGGGTGTTCTTCACCCCACTTCATGAACGTGCGGATCGTGGTCGGCGCGGTGTACAGGATCGAAACCTTGTACTTGTCGACCATCGACCACCACCGATCGCGGCCCGGGGTGTCGGGCGTGCCCTCGTACATCACCGATGTCGTACGGTTCGCCAGCGGGCCGTAGACGATGTAGCTGTGGCCGGTAACCCAGCCGATGTCTGCGGCACACCAGTAGATATCGGTGTCTTCGTGCAGGTCGAAAACCATTTTGTGGGTGGCCGCAACACCGGTGAGATAACCGCCAGTGGTGTGCAGGATTCCCTTTGGCTGCGCGGTCGTTCCGCTGGTGTACATGATGTAGAGCGGGTGCTCGGCGTCAAACGCCTGCGCTTCATGGGTTTGTGGTTGCTTGTCGACGACGTCGTGCCACCACACGTCGCGGCCTTCGTACCACTCGACTTCTTGCCCGGTACGCCGGACGACGAGAACCTTCTCGACTTGCGGGCATTCTTTGACGGCGAGGTCGACGGCCGGCTTCAATGCGCTCGGCGCGCCGCGACGGTAACCGCCGTCGGCCGTGATGATGATTTTCGCGTCGGCGTCGTTGGTGCGGCTGGCCAGCGCCTCAGCCGAGAAGCCGCCGAACACGACCGAATGCGGAGCGCCGATTCGCGCACACGCCAGCATCGCGACGACGGTCTCGGGAATCATCGGCATGTAAATCATGACGCGGTCGCCGGTCGCCACACCGAGTTCGGTGAGCGCATTCGCGGCTTGGCAGACCAGCTTGGTGAGTTCGGCGTAGGTGATCGTGCGGGTGTCGCCGGGCTCGCCTTCCCAGTGGTAGGCGACCTTATCGCCGTACCCGGCTTCGACATGGCGGTCGAGGCAGTTCACTGCTGCATTCAGCGTTCCGCCCACGAACCACTTCGAGAACGGTGCGTCACTCCAGTCGAGCACTTGCTCCCACGGCTTCGCCCAGGTGAGCCGCTTCGCCTGGTTTTCCCAGAACGCCAGCCGATCCTGCGCTGCTTCTTTGTAAGTCGCTGCAGTGGCAATCGCGCCCGCGGCGAGGTCGGCCGGCGGGTCGAACCTCCGGGTCTCGTGCAACAGGTTCGACAGGGTGGATCCCGACTGCGGTGCTGCCTCGCTCACGGTACGCCTTCCTCTCATGGCGATTGGGACGCCGAACAAACCCCGAAAAAACGCTGAGCCACTATTTTGGTCTAGTCCAATTTCGTGATGGTCACCAACCTGGCAGCGAAACGTCGTCCGATCAAGTGTTGGCCCGTGATGATCGCAGCGCCGAGCGTGCGGATGACCGGCCGCCCCCTCTCGAACCCCGGGTGCAAGGCTGCGAGCGGCGCCCCGCGAATACGGGACGCCGCCGCTCGCACGACGCCTGGGTTACCAGGCGTGCAACCTGCGCATTGTCGGCGGGCGTGTCTTCGACCGAGGCCTTGACGCCACCCGGCTCGACCGCCTGAATCGGCTGGTTCCGCGTGGGTGCCCAGGTGTCGTGCGGGGTCCGGTAACGGAAGGGACGGCGCCCTTCGCGATACCGGGCTCTGAGACGTTTCTACGCTCTTCGCCCGCAGATCGGAAGACCTTGCAAATCTGGACGCCGGTGCTGCGCGCCGGGTGTCGCGATTCACACGTCGGCGCGGCCTTTGCGGCGGGCGTACCAGACCAAGCCGGCAGCGGCGACGCCCGCGCCGAGCCCAGCGGCAGCGATCACCGGCGTACGCGGGCTGCTCAAGCCCATGCGGGTGCGCAACGGCACCGGGTTGCTGAAGTCGAGAATCGGCCACTGCCGGATAATCGCCTCTTTGCGCAACGCCCGATCGGGGTTGACCGCGCAGGGGTGCCCGACCGCCTCGAGCAACGGCAAGTCGGTCGAGGAATCGCTGTAGGCAAAGGATTCTTCGAGGTCGTAGCCGTGCAGCTCGGCGAGTTCGACAACGGCCTGGGCCTTGGTCGGGCCGTACGCGTAATACTCGATGTCGCCGGTGAACCGGCCTTCGGCGACTCGCATGCGGGTGGCAATCACGTGGTCGGCTCCGAGCAGTTCGCCGATTGGCTCGACGACTTCGAGGCCCGACGAACTCACGATCACGACGTCGCGGCCAGCCGCGTGGTGCTCGTCGAGAAGGGCAGCGGCCTCTTCGTAGATCAGCGGATCGATCAGATCATGCAAGGTCTCGGCAACGATGGATTTGACTTGCTCGACGTCCCAGCCCTTGCACAGTTGCGAGAGGTAGGCGCGCATCCGCTCCATCTGATCGTGGTCGGCGCCGCCGACGAGGTACATGAACTGGGCGTAGGTGCTTTTGAGGACGGCTCGGCGGTTGATCAGCCCGCCCTGGTAGAACGGCCGGCCGAAGGCCATCACGCTCGACTTGGCGATGATCGTCTTGTCGAGGTCGAAGAACGCGGCGGGTCGGCTGCTGGCGCCGCGGTCGTGGTCCACGTGGCGAGAATAAGGTGCACACGCTCGTTCGCGCGGTGACGCGGCGGGTGTTGAGGCTACGCAATCGGTTAACTGACGACGATCAGTTCTGACACCAAATGGGGTACCTGCGCGTTTCGCGCCTTGCGCGAGGTTCCGGCAAAGAAAAGACTGCGCCGAGAGGTTTGCCCACCGCGTCGAAAGCGTTACCTTAGAAGTGGTGCGACTCTACCCCCCCAGAGCCGGACCATTGAGAACGGCCCCCGCTACCCCCCCGGCGGGGGCCGTTTCATGTCCGCAGCCCGTCCGACGCGCTTGTCCACACCCGGCCGGCCGGTGATCCACAGCTCTCGCGCTCTGCCCCAGCCGGACGACGTACTGCCGCCACCGTGGTGCCTTCACCATTTCACCATTTCTTGGCGCGCCTGCGGGGCGCGAGTGGGGCGGGCGTTCATGGCAGCACGGCATGCACAGTCGCAAGCGGCGGGGTCGTTCGGTGCCACCGAGCTGGTGACGAACCGAGTGCCCGGCAGGCCGCTCGTGGTCACCGCCGATCCTGACTTGCTCGACGACGTGTTGCGGCTCGCCGCGGCCGCGGGGGTCGAGGTCGAGGCGGCACCCGATGCCGCTGCCGCCCGCCGGCCGTGGGCCGGCGCGCCGCTCGCGATCGTCGGCGATGACATTGCAGCGGCGGCACGTGCTTCCCGGTTTCCCAAACGGCCCGGCGTGATCATCATCGGTCGCGACCTCGACGATTCAGGCATCTGGCAACGCGCCGTCGACATCGGTGCCGAACATGTCGCGCTGCTTCCCGACGCCGAACCGTGGCTGCTCGCGCGGTTGTGCCAGGTGCACGAAGGCGGGCGCCGGCACGGTTTGGTGGTCAGCGTGGTCGGCGGGCGCGGCGGCGCGGGTGCCACCACCCTGGCGGCGGCATTGGCGATCACCGGCATGCGGCAGCGCCGGCAGACCATCCTGATCGACGCCGATCCGCTCGGCGGTGGCGCTGACCTGATATTCGGCGGTGAGAACGCTGCCGGGCTTCGCTGGCCCGACCTCGCCTCGACGCGTGGGCTGATCGCCGGTCAGTCACTTCGCGAGGCGTTGCCGTGCGTGGGCCAACTCGCGGTGTTGTCGTGGGATCGCGGTGACTACGTCGAACTGTCGTCCGAGGCGATGACCAGCGTGATCGATGCGGCTGCGCGTTCATGCGAACTGGTGGTCGTCGACGTCGCTCGCAGGCTCGACGAAGCAGCCGATATTGCGGTGAGCGCGAGCGATCTCACCTTGCTCGTGGTGCCGGCCGAAGTGCGGGCGGCCGCAGCCGCGGCACGGGTCGGGGCGCGGCTGGCCCGGGTTGCCGCCGACGTGCGGCTGGTCGTTCGAGGGCCCGCTCCGGGCGGGCTCGAACCGGCCGACATCGCAGCCGCGCTGGCTTTGCCACTTGCCGGAACGCTCAAGCCGGAGCCCGATCTCGCGGTTGCGCTCGAACGCGGCGAAGCGCCGGCTGGTCGGGGCGTCGGTCCACTGGCCGACTTCTGCGCCCGATTGCTTGGCGAATTCACCGGTGTTGCGCGATGAGTGCCGACGTCGAGTTGGTTGGCCGGGTGCGCGACCGGCTGGCGGGCGGAGCAGCGGCGCCAACCCGTGCGCACGTTGCTGCTGCGATTCGCAGCGAATCTGCGGTGCGTGGTGCCGCCGACCTGCTCGCCACTGTCGATGCGTTGCGTGGCGAGATGGTTGGCGCCGGGCCACTCGACGCCGTCCTGCACGAACCGAGGGTCACCGACGTGCTCGTCAACGGGCACGGGCAGGTATGGGTCGATCGCGGCAACGGACTCGAACTTGCCGAGGTGCGCTTTGCAAGCGAACGCGAGGTGCGTCGGCTCGCGGTTCGGCTGGCCAATGCGGCCGGGCGGAGGCTCGATGACGCTGTGCCGTTCGCTGATGTGCGGTTGCCGGGCGGTGTGCGGTTACATGCGGTGTTGCCGCCGGTGTCGCCGTCCATGGTCTGCCTGTCGTTTCGGGTGCCGCACGCCACCGGCCTGCGGCTCGACGATTGGGTCGAGGGCGGGGCGCTGCCCGCGGCGGCGGCGCAGTTGCTGGCGCGAATCGTGGCCGCTCGGCTGTCGTTCGTGGTCACTGGCGGCACCGGCTGTGGCAAGACGACGCTGCTCGCCACCTTGCTGAGTTGCATCGATCCGGGCGAGCGGATCGTGATCGTCGAAGACACCGGCGAATTGCGGCCACATCACCCGCACGTGGTGCGACTCGAGGCACGAGCGGCAAATGTCGAAGGCGCCGGCGCGATCGATTTGCGGCGTCTCGTGCGCGAGGCGTTGCGCATGCGTCCCGACCGGCTCGTGGTGGGCGAGGTCAGGGGTGCCGAGTGCGTCGATCTACTGGCCGCGCTCAACGTCGGTCACGACGGCGGTTGCGGCACGCTGCACGCGAACTCGGTCGCCGACGTGCCACCGCGGATCGAGGCGCTGTGCATGGCCGCGGGTTTGAGTCGCGCGGCCACTCACAGCCAACTCGCGGCGGCAGTTCAGGTCGTCGTCCACTTGGTGCGTAACAAGTCGGGCCGCCGGCTCGACGCGATCGGAGTGCTGAGCAGGGCGGCCGACGGACTCGTCGAGATCGTCCCAGCGGTTAGGGTCGTGGCCGGGCGTTTGGTCGACGACTTCGGCCGGCCAGATCTCGACGCATTGCTGAACCGCGCTGGCTTGGTGACTGAGGCGTTCGCGGCGTCATGACCGGCAATCTTTCGACACTTCTAGCCGTGGGCGCGATTGCGGTCGCGGCACTGCTGGTCGCTGCCGCGTGCCTGTTGTGGTTCACGCCGGCGCCGGCGGCGCGGTTGCGCGTCGTCATCGAGCCGACCGGCGAACCGAGGGCTGATGCGGTGGCCGGTCCGCGCTCGAATTGGCGGCCGCCGAACTGGCAGCCGGCGAGCGTTCGTCGGCCCGATGCGCGGGTGCGGGTTCGCGCGATCGCTGGGGTAGCGGCGACGGCGGCGTTGTGGGGATTCGCCGGTTCGTTCCTGACGGTGACGGTAGTGGTCGGCGTCGCCATCGCGGCAGTCCTGGCCAGGCGGGCGAAATCGCGGCGCGACGACGCCGCGACCCGGCAGGCGGTCTACGAATTGTGTCGAGGCATCGCCGTCGAACTTCGGGCCGGGGGCACACCTGCTGCGGCCTTCCGGGCGGCGGTAGCGGCCTCCCCCGAGCCGTTGCGTGGTGAGCTCAGCCATGCGGCGCAATTCGTCACGCACGCCGAACCGGCCGAATTCGCCGACCTGCTCATTGGTCTGCGCGCGGTGCGTCCGACGTTCGGTGGATTGGCCAGGCTGGCCGCCTGCTGGCACGTGGTCGTGGCATCGGGTGCGATGCTCGCCCCGGCAATCGACCGGGTCGCTGAAGCCCTGCGCGACGAGCTCGATCTCGAACAGGCGCTGGCTATTTCACTCGCTGCGCCGCGGGCCACCGTTCGGCTGCTCGCGGGTCTGCCGTTGCTGGGCATCGGGCTCGGTGCCGTGCTCGGCGCGCACCCGCTCGCCTTCCTGGTCGGCTCGCCGGCCGGCGTGTGTTGTTTGCTGCTCGCCGCCGCGTTCGACGCCGGTGGCGTGGCCTGGGCCCGCCGAATCGCCAACCGCGCCAATCGCGTGGGCCTTCGTAGCGGGCGGGTTATCGGTTCGCGCCAGACCGGCTGATTGCAGTGCTTGCAGGTCTGCTGGCCGGCGTATTCGTCGCCTGCCTCTTCTGGACGACGGGTGCCTGGACGACGAGTGCCGAAGCCCGATCATCGCGCAGAAGGCTGTCGACGCTGCTCGACGACGATTCACCGGTGGCGAGCCGACGAATCATGGCGCGCGCGTTGCGTTCTGATTCGAGCGAACCCGCCGATGCGCTCGTTCCCAGTGCATTGGACGTCCTCGCAGCATGCCTATATTCGGGCGCCCCGATTGAGCAGGCATTGCTTGCGGTGGCAGCGGCTTTCGGTGGCGAGGTCGGCGAATTGCTGGGTGGCGTCGGGCGCCGTTGCGCACTTGGCGCTCCGGCCGAAACTGCCTGGGAACCGGCACTTTCCGATCCCCGCTGGTGCAGCGCCGCCCGGGCGATCGTGCGCGCGCACTACTCGGGGGCGCCACTCACTGAGGTGCTGATTCGCACTGCCGATGAGCGGCGACGTGAACTGCGTGCCGAAGCGCACGCCGCCGCCAACCGGGCGTCGGTGCGGGCGGTTCTTCCGCTCGGTGTGTGCTTTCTTCCCGCGTTTGTACTCGTCGGCATCGTGCCGGTGATTGCGGGTTTTGCCGGCACGCTCTGGGGTTGACCGGCACCGCAGGGTGACCGGCACCGCTCGTTGACCGGCACCGCAGGTTGACCGGCACCGCAGGTTGACCGGCACCGTTCGCAATCCACAGCTCATTTGCTCTTTGCGGCTATGCACAAGGCGGCACCACGGCCAACTCGACGGCACTCGAAACCGCGATTCTCATATCGAAGAAGTGCTCAAGTCCAGCGTCGAAAAGCCAGGAGTCCTTATGTTTCAACGGTTTCTACGGCCCGCTTCCAGTGTTATCGGCTACCGCGTCATGCGAGTAATAGGTATCGTCCGCCTCGCATTCATTAAATTGTTGGGCGTGCGCATGCAAGCCGATGCCGGCATGTCGACTGCCGAATACGCGATCGGCACGATCGCCGCCTGCGCCTTTGCGGCCTTGCTTTACAAGGTGATTACCAGCACGCAGATTCTCGATCTGCTCACCGGCGTGGTTACGCGCGCGCTTCAGGTGCCGTTCTGATCGGGCCGCGCAGCAGCGACGATCGCGGCTACATCACTGCCGAGACGGCGATGGTGTTGCCGGTGCTTGCACTGCTACTTGCGGTGGCGCTGTGGGCGATCGCTGTTGCCGGAGCCCAACTGCGCTGCGTCGACGCAGCACGTGATGCGGCCCGCGCCGCGGCGAGAGGCGAGAACGAAGCTGCCGTCATCGCTGCGGCGCGGGCGGCGGCACCGGCCGGCGCGAGCATCGACGTGGCCGACGACGGTCATCGCGTAGTCGTCGTCGTCCGGGCTCGGGTCGGGCCGGGATCGGGCGCGTTGTCAGCGATACCAGCGCCCGTGGCGGCAGCGACAGCGGTGGCTGAGGTTGAGCAAGCGGCAACGGATTCGCCGCCGTGACCGGCCGCCCGGCGACCAGCGGTGCGAACGGTACGGCCGTTCACGACCGCAGAGCGGTTCGCGACCGCGGATCAGCAACGCTCTGGGCGATCGCCTTCTCGCTGGTGATCTGGGTGGTCGCGGCGTCGGTTGTTTTGTGTGGCACGGCGGTCATCGCACGGCATCGCGCGGCGGGTGCTGCCGATTTGGCGGCCGTTGCCGCTGCCAGCGCTGCAATTTCGGCTGGCTCACCGGCAAGCGCTACCGGTGCAGCGTGTGGCGCAGCCGGTGAGGTCGCCGAAGCAAACCGCGCCCACGTGGTTGCGTGCGCCGTCGAGGGCTTCTCCGTCACAGTCACCGTG
>Ga0207705_10002267_pt1 | contig 14885 bp, 10 predicted proteins | sample KBSC13metaG_FD_184314 | JGI IMG/M metagenome (GOLD analysis project Ga0207705, IMG submission 184314) | Corn rhizosphere microbial communities from Kellogg Biological Station, Michigan, USA - KBS C1-3 metaG (SPAdes) (version 2) | ecosystem: Host-associated > Plants > Roots > Rhizosphere > Soil ...
CATTCTCGACGGTGACGACATCGTAGCCCGCGCGGCGCAGCGCGATCTCCAGCGCCTTGCAGATCGATGGCTCGTCGTCGACGACGAGCACTCGTGCGCGATGTCTTGATCCGTGTGACTGCATCCGATCCTCTCCCTCACATGTCGTCGAGCTCCACCGCCGGCGCGAACAGCCGCGCCGCGACGCGCTCCACGAATTCCTGGGGGCTCATCGTCCCCCGCGCTTCGAGCGGGCGCGTTCCGACCAGCTCGAGCATCACCCGGTTCAGCACCCGCGGTTCGCTGTAGCCGAGCTTCTCCGACACATCCTCCAGCAAACGTCCCGGATCTCGCAGGAAGGCGAACGCCCGAAGCGCCCGCGCCGCCTGCACCAGCATCCTCGGCGAGGTGAACCCCGCCGCTTCCAGCACCCGGTACAGCTGCCGTCGCGTCATCCCTGCACCCGCTGCCAGGTCGTCGACCGTCGAGTAGTGCTTCGGTGACCTGATCATCCGCGCGACGGCGGTCCCGACCCGCGGTGGCAGGCCGGCCACGGCGTCCCGCACCTTCTCCAGCAGCAGCTCCCCCAGCGCATAGCCGGGCAGCTGCGTCAACAGCTCCGAGAACCGTCGCGGATCGTCATCGAACCGGTGCAGCACCACATGCTGCAGCCCGTGCTTGGCCAGTTCGACCACCATCCGCATCGCGCTGGGGGTGAGGGAGGTGTAGACCACGACCCGCAGCGATGGAAACCGTTCCTGCAACAGCACCGTCTCGTCGAGTCGCACCGATCCTGGAGTCGTCGGATCGAGCACGACGATGTCCACCTCCGATTTTCGCACGGCTGCGTCGAGCGATTCCCACCCATCGACCGGCGTGACCTGATGCCGGTCGCCGAGCACGATCTTCAGATGCGAGAGGAGCGCGGGCGGGAGATAGGCGACGACGTCCAAAGAGACCCTGGTTTACATGTCACAAATCACCACCCAGAGGTCTCAAAATGCACGTTCCGCCCGAATCCCGCGACCCTAGCTTGTCGGCAGAAAGTTCGCCGCCCAACCTGACTCTCGAGGTAAACACATGCGTCGCAACAAGATCACCCTCATCGTCCTCAGCGTCGCCGCCCTCGTGGTCAGCGCCTGCTCCAGCCCCGTTGCTCCGACGCCGAACAAGGGTGATTGCGGGACGACAAGCGGTGGACAGATCTGCGTGAAGTAAGCTTCCAGCTTCGAACCCACCGATGCGAGGCCGAATCGAAACGATTCGGCCTCGCATCTTTTAGTCGTGTGCAGCCACAAGCGTTCGCATCTGGTGAATCGCAGCCGCAACGTCCGCGACCGAGTCCGGCGCGATCGCGGGAACGACCGGAATGTTCGTCCGCGCGGCGCTCTTCCCGATTTCGAGCTGGCGAAGGCTTTCTTCCGCCGCGAACAGCAGCTGGTTGAGTCGGTGCTTCGCCGCAAGCTCCACGGCGCGGGTGAGCGACCGTTGGGCGCGATCCCACCGTCCGAACGCGGTGTAGCCCTTGCCCGACTGGAGATGGTACGAGACCTCGAGGTTCGCGGGGAGCTCGATTGCGGCAAGCTCGCGCCGGTACGACTCGAACGCGGGTTCGTTGGTGTCGACGACCGCGAGCTCGAGGAGATTGAGCGTGGCGGTCCAGCGCACGTACTGTTCTTGCGCAGTCGCCGCAAGCACCAGAAACGCATCGCGTGCCGCGCTCGTTACTCCGAGCTCGAGAAACGACGCGGCGATATCGACGAGCACACGATCGCGTGCTGATTGCCCCGTGAGCTTCGGAAGCGCGTCGTAGGCGAACCGGATCGACAACGGAAAGTCGCCTCGATCGTACGCAACGATCGCCCGTTCATGCATCGCCAGTCCCGCCACGTCATCGAGCGACTCGCTCTTCGCCCGCGCGATCGTGTCATCGAGGATCTCTTCCGCGCGCGGCAGGTTGCCGCGCGACATCGATAATCGGGCGTCGGCGATGCGCGCCCGCAGGATCCCGACCACGTCGCCCATCGATGTCGCGACTCGCCCCGCGTCCGCGTACGCCACCGCCGCCTGGTCGAATTCACCGAGCATTCGCAGGCAGTAGCCGAGCTGCATCGACGCGTTGATGTACACGTCCGATTCGTCGATCGGATGCGCGTAGGCGAGCAGCGTCTCGTAGACGTCGGCCGCCAGCCGCCACTTGGCGTCGAAGTGCAGCGCGCGTCCGTATGCGCTCAGTCGCGTCGCGACGACGCTGAAGTCCGCGCGCTCCGCAGTCGCGACTGCGTCGACGACGCCGCTGAGGATCGTCCGCGCCGGATCGCCGGCGGTCATCGCCGCCACCGCTTCACGCACCGCGGTCAATCCCCAGGCATCCGCGGCCGCGACATGCGCGCCCTCGTCGTACCACGCGTCGACCATCCTCAGTACCACGAGGCCGGCCGTCGTTGCGTGCCAGTCAGTGCTGCCTTCTTCGAGGGAACCGAGCGCCTCGAAGAACGCGAGATGGCGAATCGTGCGATACGGGTCGGACACAGAGCCTCCAAGTCATGAACACCGTCGTTTCATGAAGCTCGAACACGTTCGCACATGTCATGACTGCATGACAAGTGGCGAAACGAGACGTCGAGGTGGAAATCTGTGACATCATGCGAGACGCGCGTGCAATGCACCGCGAATGCCGGGCGGAATGCCCGCATGGCGCCGTTAGGCAGCGCGCCCGCCGTCGGCCCGCTGTCAGGATTCGCGACGGTTCGGACATCACGACCGACGATGAAAAGGCAACATTAATGTCAGTCGCGCCGCCGATCGGTCTCGATCGGCGGCGCGACTGACATCGAATCGGGCGGAACCGCCGCACCACGCCGGGCTACTGCCGGCGCGCGACCACTGACGCGTTGCCGTCGGAGACGTAGCGCTCACCCGTCCGGTCGAGATGATCGAGCGCATTCGGAAGTGAGTTGCCGGTGACCTTGAGCCGCTGCACGCTGAGCGGATTGAACGACGGCGAATACGGGCTCGGCACCGGAGATCCCCACACCTCGAAGATCGCGTCGAAGTCGTACTTCACCGTCTTCCCCGTCTTCGGGTCGGTCCAGCTCCCACTCTTCGCCAGCGCACGATTCTTCGGCCAGACGCCGAGTGGCAATGCGAACGAGCGAACCTTGTAGCCCGGTACCGCGGAGTCGATCGCCATCAGCCCCCGCGCGATCTGCTCCTGCACCACCGCGTCGCTGTACTTGTCGAGCTGCGCGTGCCAGAGTGTGTGGTCGCAGAGCTCGAATCCCATCGCCGCGAGCTGCTGCACCTTCTTGAAGCGCCACGCGCTCTTCTGTCCCTCGACGTTCCTGTCACCGAAGAACGCATGCCCCGCCGACGCGGCGGGGAGCATGCAGAACACCGCCTTGTTCCCCCAGCCGGGATGCGACTTCGCGAAGTCGAGCCAGATCCCGATCGCGCTCGTCGAGTCGATGACGAGCTGGCCGTCGCGCTCGATGTAGCGGAACTGCGATGGCGACGCGTCGTCGAAGGTGAAGACCACCGGCGACAGTCCGGCCGGCAAATCGATCTTCCGGTCGAGGACGTCGACCATGTTCACCGGGCGATAGCCGCGGTCGTAGAGCAGCTCGAGGTCGCGGCGGAAATTTCCCCGCTCGCGTCCCCACGACGACTCGTGGTCACCGATGAGGTGGTACATCAGCACCGGGACCCGCCCCATCTCGTTAGGCACGCGTGCGCTCGCCGGCGCGGTCGCATGATGGGTGGTGTCTCCGCCGGCCACCGCACGCGCGATCTCGCCGGCCGATGTGTTGACGGTGACCGCGCCGGCGGCGACGTGAGCCGGCAGGTCGCGGTTGCAGCCGATCGAGAAAACGACAACAGCGGCCGTGAGCGGCAGCAGCCGCGCGGTCGAGAGGGAAGACATCCTGGGGCGCATCACTTGTCGGGGAGAAGAGGTCGCACGAAGAAAATGTCGCGCGGTCGCGGCGCGTCGAGATGTGACGACCAACACGCTTGCAGGTAATCGACGCTAATCGCTGCAGCCGAAAAAGCGAAGGTGCCTGCATCACATCGTACACCGGTCGCGACGTGTACGATCCGCGCGCCATCGCCGCGGCCGGTAGACGGCAACCCTCCAGCGGCTTCGGCGTACCATATTGAAGTCAATGCGATTCATCCCCGACGACTCCGACGAGGCAGTCGAGCTTCGACATTCGCCGCTCGTTGCGCGGACCCTGATCCGCTGGCGGCGGCTCGTCGCACGGATACGTCCGGAGTCGTCGCGCCCGCCACGGGTCTGGCTCCGGCGCCAGTGGCCGGGCGTCGCCGCTCTCGGGCTGGCGATCGTCGCGACATACGGTATCGACGCGTGGCTGGGGAGCTGCGGCTTCCAGGGATGTCCGACCGCCGACGAGATCCGCGCCTTCCGTCCAGCCGAAGGTGGCCGGATCATCGACCGCAACGGCGCGATGCTCGCCCGCCTCTCCCCGGTGCACCGCGTCAACGTGCCGCTGGCGAAGATCCCGGCCCACGTCCGCGCCGCCTTCGTTGCGACCGAGGACCGCCGCTTCTATGAACATGGTGGGCTCGACTGGCGTGCCGTGATCCGCGCGGCGTCACGCAACGTCGGCGCGCTCGGGGTGCGCGAAGGATTCAGCACGATCACGATGCAGGTCGCGCGCAACGGATTCGTCGCCAGCCAGTTCGGCCGCCGGACCTTCTCGCGCAAGCTGATGGAGCTGCGCCTGGCGCGGCTGATCGAGTCGAGCCTGACGAAGGACCAGATCCTCGAGCTCTATCTCAACGTGATCTACCTCGGCGGCGGCGCCTATGGCGTCGAGGCGGCGAGCCGGGACCTGTTCGGCAAGAGCGTCGCCGACGTCGATCTCGCCCAGGCCGCGCTGCTCGCGGCGCTCCCGAAAGGACCGTCGTCATACGCGCCGCGCCGCGCGCCGGAGCGCGCACTGCGCCGGCGCAACCTCGTGCTCTCGCTCATGACTCGCGAGGGCTACGTCGCGCGCGGCGCGGCCGATCGCGCGACACACGAGCCCCTCGGCGTCACCGCCGATGGCTGGCACCCCTCCGAGGCCGGTGACTCGTACGCGCTCGACGCGGTCCGTGCACTCGTCGACTCGGTCGTTCCCGCCGCGCTCCGCGACGCCGATCTCACAGTCGTTACGACGATCGATGCGCGTGCGCAGCGCGCGGCTGAAGCGGCCGTCACGCGCCAGGCGAACGGCCTGGCTCGCGAAGGAGTCGCGTGGTACGGCGCGCGGGGCGCCGGGGTGCAGGGAGCACTGGTGGCGATCGACCCGCGCAGCGGCGATGTCGTTGCCCTGGTCGGCGGACGCAGGTACGAGCGCGGCGGCTTCAACCGCGCGCTGCTCGCCCGGCGCCAACCGGGTTCGGCGTTCAAGCCGTTCGTCTACGCGGCCGGGCTCGCGGCCGGCTTCACCCCGGCGACGCTGGTCGACGACGAGCCGGTCGAGGTCGACGAGGGGAACGGCCATCTCTGGCGCCCCGCCAACTACGACGGCACCTATGAAGGACAGATCACCCTCCGCCGAGCGCTGATGGTGTCGTCCAACGCGGCTACCGTCAGGCTGAGCCGCTCGATCGGCGAGTCCCGCGTCGTCGCCCGCGCCCGCGACAACGGGATCACCAGCCCGATGCGCGCGGTTCCCTCGATCGCGCTCGGCGCGGTCGAGGTGACGCCGATCGAGCTGGTCACCGCATATTCGCCGTTCGCGAACGGCGGCTATCGCGTGACGCCGCGGCTGGTGCGTCGCGTCGAAACGGCCGACGGGACGCTCGTCTGGAGCAGCGAGCCGTCGCTCACGCCAGTCATGGATCCGCGTGATGCCTGGCAGGTCACCTCGATGCTCCGCTCGGTGGTCGACCATGGGACGGGTCACGCCGTGCGCGACATCGGCGTGACCGGGCCGATCGCCGGCAAGACCGGGACGACGAACAACAACGCCGACATCTGGTTCGTGGGTTACTCGCCGACGATCGTCGCCGCTGTGTGGTTCGGCTACGACTCACCGCGCCCGCTTCCCGGCGGCGCGTCGGGAGGACGCTTCGCTGCGCCGGCGTGGGCGGAGTTCTACCAGCACGGCTGGCGTGAGACGGGCACCGATGCATGGTGGACGCCGCCGGCCGGGATGGTGAGTCGCGTCATCGACTCCAACACCGGCGAGCTCGCGGGGACGTGGTGCCCGGTGACGCAGGAAGAATGGTTCAAGCCCGGCACCGAGCCGACCGAGCTCTGTCGCGAGCACGCCCCGCTCGACGACCCGGTCGCCGCCGAGGTGGCCAGCGTCGGCCAGAAGCTCGGCAAGGCGCTGAAGAAGATCTTCAGCTTCTGACCCGCGCCTAACGCGCGGCGGGCACTGCCGCGCGTTCGCCTGCAGCTTACGCCTGCAGCTTACGCCTGCAGCTTACGCCTGCAGCTCAGACGATGCCTAACGTTGCGGCGTCGGCGGCGGCGAAGCCCGGGAACAGCGCCTCGCTCCGCACCGCCCCCATGTGCCGCTGCGCGATCTCGGCGAACACGGAGCGGAAGTCGGTCGTGAGCGCGAGGTCGCGTCCCTCGTAGAGCTGGTCGGGGCCGAGTCCGGGCCAGCGGCCGTAGACGCGCCCGCCCTTCACGCTGCCGCCGATCGCGAACATCGCTCCGGCGTGACCGTGATCGGTGCCACGGTTGCCGTTCTCGCGGGCCATTCGGCCGAACTCGGACATCGTCAGGATCACGACGTCGCTCATCCGCTCACCGAGATCGGTGACGAGCGCGGCGATCGACTGCGCGAAGTCGTCGAGCCGGCCGGCGAGCTGTCCGGTCGCGCCGCCCTGGTTGACGTGGGTGTCCCAGCCGCCGACGTCGGCGAACGCGATCTCCATCCCGACATCCGCCTTCACCAGCTGCGCGATCTGCTCGAGACGCCGGCCGAAGTCGCTGCGCGGATACGCCGCACCGTTGGCGGGGACATACGACGACGGATCGAGCCCGCGCAGGATGCGCGTCGCTTCCCGCGCGTCGGCGCCGTCGCCGTGCACGAGGTCGGCGCCCATCGTCTGGTAGAGATTCTCCAGTCGCGACGCGTCAGCGCCGCCGGCGCGGATGCGCAGCTCCTCGAGCGAGCGAAGGGCGATCGTCGGCTGTGCGCCGTCGAGCGCCCGCGGCGGCTGCGCGGCCAGCGCGATTCCGCGGAGCGCAGCCGGCGTAGTCGTGCTTCCGGCAGCGGCCGCGAGGCGCGCCGACGCTTTGCGATCGGTTGCCGCGAGCAGCCGGTTGAGCCAACCATCGCGCGTGCTCTTGTCGTCGGGCGTCGCCGTCTCCATGAAATCCTGCGCGTCGAAGTGCGAGCGCGTGGAGCTCGGGCTGCCGACGGCATGGATCGGCGCCAGCATGCCGCGCTTGTACAGCGGCATCAGCGGCGCGAGCGCGGGATGAAGCCCGAAGAACCCGTCGAGGTCGAGCGCGCCGTCGCCGCCGGCCGCGCGTGCCGGCGCGGCGATCGCGATCGACGGGCGCAGCGAGTAGTAGAACGGATCACCGTGAGGCACGACGACGTTGAGCGCGTCGGCTGCTCCACGCTGGAAGAGGCAGATCAGCGTCTTTCCGCGCGCGGCGCCGCGCTGCTCGGCGTACAGCACCGCCCGGCGGAGGAAGCGCGGGCTGAGCCCCATCGTGACCAGCGCCAGCGCGCCCGACTTGAGAAAGATCCGTCTCTGCATCGTCATCTCCTCTGGAAATCAGGCGACTCGAGCACCGTGCGAATCGAGTCGCCCATCTGCGGGCGCGCGGTGAGCATCGCGATGAAGTTCACGCGGTCGGCGACCGAGCCGGCGCTGAGCCACTCGGTGCTGCGCTCCGGCCAGCCGTTAGGCGTCTGGTGGCCATAGAGCGGCTCGCCGAGCTGGGCGACGGCCCGCGCCAGGCGTGGCGTCGTGTCGGCCGGGATCCCGGCGGCGCGAACCGCGCTCGCCACCAGCTCGAGCGGCGACTTCACCTTGGCGCGGAAGGCCGCGCGCGAAAAGAATTCGGGGCTGGTCACGATCGTGCGCACGACCTCACGGAGGTCGCCGTCGGTCCGCGTGTACGCTGCGATCGCACGATCGATCACCGAGGCCGGCGGATCGTCGCTGACGAGCCGGCGGGCGAGCGTGGTCGCGACCATTCGCGCGGTAGCGGGCGACCGTGCCAGGATGTCGAGCACCTGCTCGCCGTCTTCCTCGCCGCCGCCGGCACGGATCGTCTGGCCGAGCACGTGCTTCTCGCCCGCATCGTGAAGCGCCGGCCGGAAGACGAAGGCGCCGCCGGCGCGCGGCGCGGCGATCGACCAGCCGGTGAAGGCGCGCGCGACCTCGATCACGTCGCGCTGGGTATAGCCGCCATCCACGCCTAACGTGTGGAGCTCCATCAGCTCGCGGGCGTAATTCTCGTTGACGCCGCGCGGGCGACGCGCGCCTCCCGCGCCCTGCGCAGTCGCACGCTGCGCAGTCGCACGCTGTGCATTCTTCGCGCGCTGCGGCTGCGCGACCGGTGCGCGACGGATGCCGCCGCGACGGAGCCCGCGTCGTCCGATGCCGGCGCGGATGGTGGGGCGCCCGACGCGCATGCCGCCGCCATCGCGACCAGCCAGCGTCGGGTGCAGCGAGTCGGCGACGCTCTGCCAGTTGTCGAGATAGAAGAGCATCGCCGGGCTGTGCGCGACGGCGCCGAGGAGGTCGCGGAACTTGCCGAGGACGTGTGGGCGAATCGCGTCTTCCTCGTATTGCGCGAGGTAGAGGCGGACCGGTCCCTTCCCGGCGAAGACGCTGAAGTGGTTGGCCCAGAGGTCGACCAGCGTCTCCTGCAGCTGCCGGTCGCTGCCGACCGCCCGCACCAGGCGCGCGGTCTGCACCGCACGCCCGGCTTCGGCGTAGCGCTGACGAAGCATGCGCCGTGCATTGGTGTCGGCCCGACCGTTAGGCGCGAGGTCGCGAAGCGCGTTCGACGGCGAGGTGAACGGATCGGTCAACGAGCGCGCCAGATCGTCGGCGCCGTTGGCGGCGATGCGCTCGGGGTGGAGCTGCGCGGAGATCCAGGCGTCGACGCCGGTCTTTCGCAGCTGCTCGATGTCGCCCGGCCGTGCGCCGAAGGCGAGGCGGTCGAGGACGTGGCGCGCCTGTTCGTCGGGCGTGAGCTCGCGTGCCGATGCCTCGGCAGTGAGCGGCGCGGTGCCGGGCACCGGCGCACCATTCGCGCTGGCGCAGCCAGCTACGGTCGCAACTCCCGCCACCACGAGCACCGTCGCGAGGCGGACGATCTTCGCATGCTCTCGCATATGCCGATGGGACGCCGCGGCGCGAGGGATGTTAACGAACCGCGCAGCGCTCGCGCCCGGCTGGCCCCCCTCTTGCCCCCGTTCCATGCGCACCCGAACTCGGATCGACAATGTCCAGACTCCCGGCATCACCGCTCGCCCGGCGCACGTTCGCCATCGTCGTCGCCGGCGCGCTGCTCGCCAGCGCAGCGTGCGAAGTGGTCAGCAGCGCGAAGAAGCAGGACACCACGACGCTCGTGAACACCACGACGAACGCCCCCGCCGCGGACACCACCGCGGCCGGCGGTGTGCCGGCGACGCCGCCCGAGTCGCTGGCGATGAGCACCCTGCGCGACAGCGGCGTCGTCACGCTCTTCCCGGACAAGCCCGTGCGCGGTGGCGTGCTCTTCGCGCTCGCCGAAGGAGTGGCGACCGACGATCCGCGCTGCAGCTGGAAGGGCGCGACGCTTCCATGTTCGCGGGTGAGCAAAGGAGTCCTCGCCATCGTCCCGCTTCCCGCGGACGAAGCGGCCGGCACCTTCACCCTCACCTTCGATCGCCCGGCGGGACGAATCACCCGACAGGTGACCGTCGCGGACCGCGACTTCGGGCGCGAGCTCGTCTTCCTCGACTCGGCGCACTATGCGCTGGTGAAGCGGTCGAGCGACGTCGCGCGCGATGCGCGGGCACTGCGCGGCGTGCTGGCGACGGAGTCCAACCAGCGCCTCTGGCACGGGAGCTGGGGCGTCCCGCTCAAGGGAACGCGGAGCGCGGGCTATGGCGTCGAGCGCTTCTACTACCGCGCGGCCGACTCCACGCGTGCCATCAGTCTTGGTCCCGACATGAAGACCCGCGGCACCTTCGGACTCGATACGAGTTCGGCCGCGTCGAACGTGCCATCGTGGCGACATGCAGGGGTCGACATCGCTGCAGCACGCGGCTCGAGCGTCAATTCGCCCGCGGCTGGCAACGTCGCGGATGTCGGCGAGTACGTGCTCACCGGCCGGACCGTGGTGATCGATCATGGCCAGGGAGTCATGACTGCGTACTTCCACCTCGACACCGCACTCGTCCGGCGGGGCGATCAGGTAGCGGCCGGGAAGCGGATCGGCCGCGTCGGCGCGACCGGGCTGGCGACCGGGCCCCATCTCCACTACGGCGTCTACATCCATGGAAAGGACGTCGACCCGGCGGCGTGGTCGGCGATGCCGGCCTTCGTGCGGGACGACAGCAAGCCGAAGTCAGCCGGTCCCTGACGGGAGTCGAAACAGCGGGTCGAGGGGCGCGAACTTTTTTCGGCGGCCCGGGTATAGGAGATCACGGGGGTTGGAGGCGTGCGGTTCGGTTGCGCAGAACGTTGCGCGGCCGGACCGCACGTCGTATGTAGATTGTCCTCTCCGCCGCACCGCGCTGGCCGCGCGGCGCGCTACGCCCTGCATAGGTGTCCCATCCGTATTGACGACCTGACACGTCTGCCGCTTCGCAGCACGTTCATCGAAGCTGCGACGGCTGCGATCGAGACGGCACGCGCCGAAGGACGCGCTGTGTCGTTGATCGTGATGGACGTCGACAACTTCAAGCTCGTCAACGACACCTACGGCCACCTGCAGGGCGACGACGTGCTCGTGGCGGTCGCCGAGCTGATTCGCAAGAACCTTCGCGTCTCGGACGTCGCCGCGCGCTACGCGGGCGACGAATTCGTCGCGCTGCTCCCCGACACGCCGAGCGAGGGCGCGCGCGAAGTCGCCGACCGGGTCTGCGCCGGGATCCGCGGCCACACCTTCTTCCTCCGCGATCGTCCGGGCAACGTCGTCGTCACCTCGTCGATGGGGGTCGCGTCGTTCCCCGAGCACGGCGACGACTACGACACCATCTTCGCCGCCGCCGACCGCGCCCTCTATCAGGTGAAGCGTCAGGGGCGCGACGGAGTGGCGATCGCATCGAACACCGACGAGGAGCCGACGCATCTTCCGCTCAGCATCGAGCGGTTCGTCGGCCGCGTCGAAGAGCTGCGCGGGATGGTCAAGCTCCTCGAGCAGGCGGCCGAGGGGCAGCCGAAAGTCGTCGCGATCAGCGGCGAGGCGGGAGTCGGGAAGACGACGCTGCTCAAGCAGCTCGAGCCCGAAGTCCGGCTGCGCGCCGGCTCGCTGGTGACCGGACGCGCCCACGAAGCCGACGTTCAGGCGCCCTATGCGCCGTGGGCCGAAGTCATCGCCGCCATCCGCCGCCTCGACATCGTTCCGAAGCACCCGTGGCGCGAGCTGCCGCGCCTCGTGCCAGCGTTAGGCGACGACGTCCCGTTCGAGGATGCGAGCGGCGGCTCGAAGTACATGCTGCTCGAGGAAGTGGCCGAGTTCATCCGGCTCGCCGCGCGCGAACGTCCGCTGGCGATCATCCTCGACGACATGCAGTGGGCCGACTCGGCGTCGTGGGACACGCTCGAGTACCTGGTGCCGCAGCTCGAGAACGAGCGGCTGCTCATCTGCCTGACGATCCGAGCCGAGGAGACATACGGGGAGACGCTCGAGCGCCGGCGGCGGCTGTCGCGCAACGAGCTGTTCAACGAGCTGAATCTCTCGCGCCTGACGCGCGATGAATTGAAGCAGTGGATCGAGGCGGCATTCCATCGCCAGGACGTCGGGCGCGAGCTGCTGTCGTTCCTCTATCGCCACACCGAGGGCAACCCGCTCTTCGTCGTCCAGGTGCTGCGCACGCTCGTCGACGAAGGCGCGGTCTGGTACACGGGCGAGCGATGGGAATGGCGCCCGGTTTCCGAATTGCGCCTCCCGGTCGGGGTCAGCGACCTGATCTCGCGACGACTGTCGCGACTGAGCGCGCAGTCGCAGACGATCCTGACGACGGCGGCGGTGATCGGCCGCGAGTTCGACATCGACCTCGCGATCGACGCCGGCGCCGGAAGCGAGGAAGAGCTGCTCGACGCGGTGGACGAGGGGATTCGGGCGTCGGTGCTGCAGGCGAGCTCCGAGCGCGGCGCCGATCGCTACACCTTCACGCACGGCAAGATGGCGGAGGTGCTGCGCGACTCGGTGAACCCGCGCCGTCTGCGCCGCATGCACGAGCGCGTCGCGCAGGCATTCGAGCGTCGGACGCCCGAAGCGGCAGCCGAGATCGCGACGCACTACGACCGCGGCGGAAACACCGACAAGGCGTACCGCTACGCGATCCTCGCCGCTGATCGGGCGAAGGGCGTCTACGCACACACCGAGGGCACCGAGTTCCTTCGCATCGCCGAGCGCAATGCGGCGAGCCCCGCTCAGCTGGCCGACGTCCGGGTCCGGCTCGCGCACATCGCCGAGGCGATGGGGCAGTACGTCGAGGCGCAGGAGCTTTGCGATCTCGCGATCGAGTGGTTCGAGGGGCAGGGCGACCGCAAGCGCTCGCTCTCCCTGCGCGTGATGCGCGAGCGGCTGCGCGGATTCCTCGGGCAGCCGGCGCAGAAGACACTCGACGCGGCGAAGGCGCTGGACAACGAAGCGCAGTCGCTCGGCGCGATCGCGGAGCGTATCCCGCTGCTGAACATGATCTCGCACGCGTACTGGCGCCTCGGCGACACGCACGCCGGCGAGGCAGTTGCGTCGGAGTGCATGAAGCTCGCGGAGACCGTCGGCGACCCGACGCTGCTCGGCGAATCGCTGATCCGTCTCGCCAGCGCGGTGCAGCAGACGCAGCCCGCGCGGAGCGTCGAGATCCACCAGCGCGCGCTCGAGCTCTGGGAATCGTTAGGCGACCGGCGCGGCCAGATCCGCTGTCACGCCAACCTCGGCGGCGCGCACGCGCTGCTGGGAAACTGGGAGCAGGCGAAGGTGCACCTGACGACGGCGATCTCGATCGGGCGCACGGCCGGCGCGCCCGACGTCTGGGGGGCGGCCGCGCTGAACCTCGGCGTCGTCTACCTCAAGGGTGGTGAGTTCGACCGGGCGCGCGAGCTGTTCGGCGAGTCGCTGGCGCTGTTCGCCGCGGCGAAGAACAGCGAGCGGCAGCTCTACGCGCTGTTCAACCTCGCGCACCTCGATCGCGACCGGCACGAGTACAACTCGGCGGCGGAGCTCTACGACGTCGCGACCTCGCTGGCGCAGCGGATCGGGCATTCCGACGTCGAGATCGGGGCGATCGCGGGATCGGGGTTGTCGCTGTTCGCGCAGGGGAAGGCGGAATCGGCGCGCGAGAAGTTCGAAACGGCGAGCGAGCGGATGCGGGCGCGAAACGACTGGTTCCAGGGGCGGGAGCTGGTCGAGGCCCTCGGCGTCCATGTCTGGGTCCACGACGGGTTGCCGGACCGTTCGCTGGCCCGATTCGAGGAGGCGCTGACGATGGCCGACGCTGCCGACCTCTACGTTGCGGCCTGGCTCACAGCGGCCTGTGCCGAGCCCTTGTATCCTGTCGCGCGGGACCGGGTGCGGGCCGTTGTGGCGTCCTACGTGGACCGGGTGAAGGGGCTGGGCTACAACGAGATCAACCGGAAGCTCGAGGACATTCTGGCTCGGACATAACGACCTGATGACCGGTCAATAGTACCGATGAAGTCGCCAGATGCCCGGCAAGACACTTTTGAGCCCGCTACAGTAAGTTGTTGGATCATTTGGGCTTATGAGCTTTGACCCAACGGTTGAGCGTGCTGGTACGGGGCGTGCTTTAGAAGGGGCCGCAAGCCATGTTTCTTCCCTTTCAGGATCAACCCATGTTTCGCTCGAATCGTTCGCTCAAGAGGCTGACCCTGTTCTCCGCGGTGGCGCTGCTTGCAGCGTGCTCTGCGGCTGACCAGGCGGTAGCGCCGGCGGTGCGACACACCGCTCGTCCTGCCGGAGCCCCCTCGCTGGACGTAATCACCAATGCGGTTGCGCCGGACTCGCTGTCGGCTGACTTCACGGTGACTCCATCGGGCGGCATGTTCGTACTTGGCAATAACGCGGTGTACTTCCCGGCCAACTCGATCTGCGATCCTGCGACGTCGAGCTACGGCCCGGAGCACTGGGATGAGCCCTGCACGCCGCTCGACCACGCGATCGACTTCCATGCGGAAGTGCGTCGTGACGATGCGGGCCGGAGCTGGGTCGACTTCACGCCGGCGGTGCGGTTCGTTCCGACGGATGATCCGAACCAGACGGTGTGGGTGATGATGAAGGCGGGCACCGATGTCACGCCCGACAACTTCTCGGAGTTCGGCATGCAGTGGATGCCGAACGGCACCCCGGACGTCACGGTCAACGAAGCGACCGTCGACGGTGACCTGAAGACCTACGTCGACCTCGATCGCGATGTGGTGTTCCGCCGAGTGAAGCACTTCAGCGGCTACATCATCTGCACGGCGAAGACGAGCGTCGACGACGCACTGGCCGACGTCATCCCGCTCTGGTAGGTGATTGTCAAATGACTATCTCTCCGCGTCATGGTGACATTCCGCGGGTTGGTCGCTGACCGCCTGCGATGAGATCAATCGAAAGGGCGTGCCCATCCGGGCACGCCCTTTCGATTTCCCGCTGCCACCTGCCGCTGGCGCACGGGTGGTCAGCCGCGGAGCACGTAGCCGACGCCGCGAACGGTATGGAGCAGCGGGGGTCGTCCGGCGAAGTCGAGCTTCTT